>Ga0137371_10004214_pt1 | contig 11277 bp, 14 predicted proteins | sample SagtaG_7_FD_104919 | JGI IMG/M metagenome (GOLD analysis project Ga0137371, IMG submission 104919) | Vadose zone soil microbial communities from Sagehorn Ranch, Mendocino, California, USA - Sage1_R_40_16 metaG | ecosystem: Environmental > Terrestrial > Soil > Vadose zone | place: USA... | reverse complement strand
AGCTCGGCCTCGAAGCGGTAGCGCTTGCGGCAGTACTCGCAGCCATCCAGGTGCTCCTCCGCGATGGCCCGCTCCTCTTCGCTGAGGTCACGGTCGAGGAAGGGCTGCAGCAGCTCCTCACACTTCTCGCACGGATCGATGGCGAAACCGCTCATTCGACGTCATCTCCGTCGACAAGCGCGCGCTCGGCGAGCTCCCGCTTCAGTATTCGCCGGCCACGATGCCGGCGCGACTTGACCGTTCCGACAGGGATGTCCAGGATCTGGGCGGCGTCGTTGTAGCTGAAGTCGCCGATATCGACGAGCACGATCGCGTCGCGAAAATCGTGTGGCACGGCCGAGAGCGCGGACACGGCGTCGTCCTGAGAGAGTCGCTCGATCACGCGCTCCTCGTCAGGATTCGGGGCCTGCGTCGACTCCTCGAGCTTGTTGTAGAGGAAGTAGTCGCCTTCCTCGTGCGGCTGCATGTCGGGAGCGCGCTGCACGCGCCGGCCCCGGTCGATGTTGAGGTTCGTGAGAATTCGCCGGAGCCAGGCCCGAAGATTGGTTCCAGGTTGGAACGACCTCCAACTTCGAAACGCCCGTGCGTATGTCTCCTGCATCAAATCCTCGGCTTCCTCTCGGGACGAGACCAAACGCCTGGCGACGCGATAGACCTGATCCGCTAGCTCGAGCGCTTCCTCCTCGAACCGAACACGGTCTCGTGCGTCCTCGGCGAGCTTTCTCGCCTCGGTCTCAGGTGCCGTCTCACCCACGGCGGCCACCCTAGCAATGCTCCTTTTCAAGCACCAACGCCGCTGAGGAGGCCCGCATTCCCTGTTACAGCCAAATGCGATGTGGGTAGACGAACCTTCCACCCATCGAAAGGCAGGTTGTCATGGAAGGGTTCGAAGTGGTTACCAGCGATGACTGCAAGTTCGGTCACGTGGTTTCCGTAGTGGACAGCCATCTGATCATCGAGCACGGCGTGCTCAAGAAGAGCCGCCACGCGGTGCCCGAAACCTTCGCGCACACGGACGACGCGGAGCAGACGGTTCGCCTGACCGTTCCAAAACAAATCGTCGAGAGCTCGCCGAAGCTCGAGGGCGACACGATCGACAGCCAGGCTGTCGCCGAGCATTACGGGCTCGCCGAGGGAACACCGGCTCCCGAAACTGATGACGCCGGCGACGGGTTGCCCGATGACCCCTCGACGGCCGACCAGGACGCGTTTCGAGCCGGCCGTGAAACGACCGACCACGACCCGGCCGCCGAGGGCACGACCGCGGGCTACCTCAACGACCGGAGTAGGCGCTAGCCGACGGGCTGAGCCGGGCGGAAGCCCGCCTTGGCCATCGCGGCGAGAACCGCTTGGAGGTCGGTGCGCTCCTCGTCCCAGCCGAGGGTCACCGTCCCCATCAGGTTTGCATTCGCGAACTCGAGGCCGTCATGGCCCTGCAGAGCCGCGCCAAGTCGCTGGACGCAGCGCTCGCAGCGGATCCCGCCGACCTGAAGGGTCTCCGACCGAACTGCCATCGCAGCGAGCTTAGATCAATGGGACCGCGCGCACCGGGTCCCGCGGCACGCTCGTCGTTAAGGGACGACCCGAACGGCCGCGCGCGGAACGACGTTTAGCCTTCGGCTTCTTGATCGAGCAGCACTTCGGGGAGAGTTCACCGTACTCGGTCGGCGTCGAGGAGGAAGTGATGATCCTCGATGCGCAGACCCTTGCGCTCACTCCAGCGGTTGAGCTGCTGATCGGCGGGTCGCAGAAAGTCGAGCTGCCCGGCCGTCTCAAGACGGAGCTGTTCGCATCGATCGTCGAGCTAAACACAGACGTTTGCGACTCTGCCGCCGAGGCGCGCGCCGCACTTCGGGAGCTTCGCCTCGCCGCCGCGCGGATCGCCGAGACCAACGCCCTGCGGATCGCCGCGGCGGGCACTCATCCCTTCAGCGATCCGGAGGAACAGCAGATCGCGTCCGACCCGCGTTACAAGGAGTTCGTTGGTTTCGCGGGCGTGTCCGCTCGCCGCCAGGGCGTCAGCGGGCTCCACGTCCACGTTGGGATGACGAGCGCCGACGCTTGCTACGCAACGCTCGAGGCGATCTTGCCGTGGCTGCCGCTCATGCTTGCGCTGTCCGCGAACTCGCCCTACCTCGCGGGTCGCGCGACGGGACTTGCCTCGAATCGCGCAGAGGTGCTCGCCCAGCTGCCACGCGCCGGAGCCCCGCCGGCGTTCGGCTCGTATGGCGCGTGGGAGACGTTCGTCGAGCGGTTGATTGGGCTGGGTCTCGCCGACGACTACACGCGTTTCTGGTGGGACGTCCGTCCGCATCCACGGTTCGGGACGCTCGAAATTCGCATGCCGGACCAGCCCACGAGCCTCGACCTCTCGGCCGCCCTCACAGCACTGCTACAGGCTCTTTGCGCGAGTGTCGCGCCGTGCCCAGCTCGGACCGCCGACCGCGGTGACTATTCCCAGAACCGCTGGACCGCGCTTCGCTTCGGCACAGCCGCCGAGCTCATCCATCCGAACGGAAGGTCGCTCGCCAGAGTCCCAGAGCTGACGGAAGAGCTGCTCGCGCTCGTCCGTCCCGCTGCCGAGAAGCTTGGGAGTCTCGACCTGCTCGAGGCAATCGATCCCTCTCGTTGCGAGGCCGAAAGGCAGCTCGCGATGGGGCGCTTACACGGCCTCGAAGCCGTGTGCGCGGATCTCGTCGAGCGAACCTGAGGCGCTCGAGGATCGGGACGAGTTGGCACTCCGTCAGTCGTAAAAACTGGAGGGCCCGGGCAGGCATCGGGCCCTCCAGCAAGCGCTCCCGCGCAAGCCGTGCTGGCAACGGCTGCTGCGCGGGAGCGCGGCCCCCAGGGGTCAGGGGCCATCCAGGACGATTAGCCGGTTGACGATGGCTGCCGTCCGAGCTTGACCTTGAGAGTGAGTTTTTCCGTGCCGCGGTAGACCTCGAGGGAGATCGACTGGCCGGGGTTCTTCGCCGCGATCAGATCGCGGAGCTGGTCGATCGAGCTCAGCGGAACACCATCAGCGGAGACGATCAAGTCCCCGCCGACTGGCCAGCTCTCGCCCGAGACGACGGCGGTGTCCTTGCCCGCGCGAAGCCCGGCAGCGGCCGCACCGCTGCCGGGCTGCACGGTGGCGACCAGCAGGCCGCGCTTGGCGGAAAGCCTGAATAGGCGGGCGATCTCGGGCGTCACCGGCTTCACGGTGATTCCGATGAAGGCGTGCTCGACCTTCCCTTTCTTGATCAGCTGCCCGGCGACGATCCTCACGGTGTTGATCGGAATCGCGAAGCCGATGCCGATGTTGCCGTCGCCACCGGTGTCGCCGGTCGCGATCTGCGCATTGACCCCGATCACTTGACCGCGGGAGTTGATCAAGGGGCCGCCCGAATTGCCGTGGTTGATCGGCGCGTCCGTCTGGATCACATGGTCGATCGGAAACTGGTTCGGAGCGCTGATCGCCCGCTGAACGGCGCTGACGATTCCCGCCGTGACAGAACGGTCGTAGCCGAGCGGATTTCCGATGGCGACCACGGAGTCCCCGACCCGCACGCGGTCGGAGTTGCCGAACGCAAGCGGCGTGAGAGCACGCGAGCGCGCATCGATCTGCAGAACGGCGAGGTCGGTCGACGGGTCGGAGCCGACGACCCGCGCTTTCATGTTGTCGCTGTTCGAGAAGCTGACTTCGACCGTGCTCGCCCCTGCAACCACGTGGTAGTTCGTGACGATGTGGCCGGCCTTGTCCATGACGAACCCGGAGCCGAGCGCCTGGGTCCGGGTCTGGGTCGGAGGCATGCCAAAGTCGAAGAACGGGTCGGTGGTCGTCCGGACCACCTTCGTCGACGTCACCTGCACGACACCGCGCGCATCCCGCCGGAAGATCTGGTTGATCGTCAGCGCCTTGCCGGCTCTCGCAGTGTCGAACGAGGTCGGGGAGTTGCCGCCGAGCGCGGGCTCGACCAGGCGAACGGTTGTCGTCTTGCTCCCGATGCCGAACACCGAGGCGCCGAATAGCGAGACCGCCCCACCGAGCACACCCGCCCCGACGAGCGCAGCAGCCGGCAAGAGATGCCCGCGCGAGCTCACGCTCCGGTTATAACGCCGCCCCGTTGCAGGGCCGTTAAGTGCACTTTGCGCCTCTGTTAAGCATTCAGCCATGTCCGGGGTCAGAGGCCGGCCGTGGCGGTTGGGCCTAGACCGCGACGCGCGCGACGGCCACAATGCCCCGGTGAAGGCGCCTGTCACCGTTGCCTGCGTTCAGGCAGAGCCCGTCATCCTGGATCGGGACGCGACGATCGAGAAGCTCGCGGCGATCGCGGCGGAGGCCTCGAGCAAGGGCGCGAAGCTGCTCGTCTTCCCGGAGGCTTTCATCCCCGCTTACCCCTCATCCGTGTGGGCGCGTGCACTGGCCGGATGGGCGGAGCCCGGCGCGAAGGAGGCTTTCGCGTTGCTTGCTCGCGAGTCGCTCGAGGTCCCCGGCGAGGGCGTCGACCGGCTCGGCGAGATCGCACGCGAGCACGAGGTCTGGATCGTCACCGGCGTCACCGAGCGCGACCCCGAGCACCCTGGGACGCTCTACAACACGCTGCTCTACCACGCGCCGGACGGCTCGCTGGCGCTCAAGCACCGTAAGCTCGTCCCCACCAATCACGAACGCCTCGTCTGGGGTCAGGGCGACGGCGAGGGCCTCCGCGCGATCGAGACTGGAATCGGAAGGATCGGCGGCCTCATCTGCTGGGAGAACTACATGCCGCTCGCGCGCTTCGCGCTCTACGAGTCGGGGATCGAGATCTACATCGCTTCGACCGCCGACGACGGCGACAGCTGGCAGTCGACGCTCGTCCACATCGCCCGCGAGGCGCGCGCGTTTGTCGTCAGCCCGAGTCACTTCCAGCGGGCGAGCTCGTATCCCGCCGACTTTCCGCTCGCGAAGCTGCTTGGAGAAACCGGCTCGGACGTGATCGGACGAGGCGGCAGCGCCATCCTCGCGCCCGACGGCTCCCACCTTGCGGGGCCGCTCTATGACGAGGAGGGAATCCTCTACGCGGACCTCGAGCCCGCACGCCTCGACGAAGAGCGCCAGCGTTTTGATCCAGCCGGCCACTACCACCGGCCCGATGTCCTCAGCCTCGCGGTCCGCTCACAGGGGCGGCCGGTGTAAGTTCCCGGATTCCGCTCGCAGCTCGAGTCTGGGAGCGGGTTGCGCCAGGTTCGAACAGGAGCCGCGCCTCGCTAGGCGAAGGACTTCCCTCGCATCGCTACCGTTGCAGTTCTCTCGAGGACGAGCCACGCTGTGCTTATCGACGCCTGAACCGTCGTGACCGCCCAAGCCGAAACGACCGCCGCCAAGACGGTCCTCATTTGCGAGGACGATTCGAACCTGCGCACGCTCGTACGGCTCGCGCTCGGCGAGGGCTACCGCTTCTTCGAGGCGCCGGACGGCGCGAGCGCTCTCGAGCTCACGCGCAAGATACGACCCGATCTGATCGTGCTCGACCTGATGCTGCCAGGCCGCAGCGGTTTCGAAATCCTCTCCGATCTGCGTGACGGCGACAACGCCGAGACGCCGGTGATCGTGATCAGCGCCTGGTCCCATTCGGACGAGGCAGCCTACGAGGCGGGTGCGAACCGCTTCGTCGCCAAACCCTTCGACCCCGATGAGCTACGCGACGCCGCGGTCGAGCTGCTGGAAGACGATGGCCGGCCCAACTGACCGGCGCTCCATGTCGCTCTCCTCGCGCATGGTCGCGGGCAGTGCAGTGCTCGCCCTACTCGTCGCGGCTGCCTTCGGCGTCCTCGTCTACGCCGTCTCGACTCTGGACGACGCGACCAAGCGCGAGCGCCACGCGAAGGCCGTCACCGCGCAGACGCTTCAGCTCGAGAAGCTCGTGCTCGACCTCGACACCGGTCTTCGCGGCTTCGTTCTCACCGGCAAGAAGGACTTGCTGAGGCCGTGGACGAGCGCTCGCCACGCTCTGCCCGGAAAACGCCGCGCCTTCCTCCAGCTCGCTTCCACGACCCCTGAGGAGCGTCGCCGGGCCGAGGGCCTCGTCAACTCGATCGACCAGTACGTCTCCGACTATGCGACGCCGGTGGTCGAGATCGCGCAGGAATTTCCTGCTGCTTCTCGGACCGAGATCGTCAGCGTCGAGGGGGCGCGGGAGCTGGCCCAGATCCGCCAGCGCTTCACGAACTTCCTCGGCACGGAGAATGCGCTGTCGGCCGCCCGCACGTCAACGGCCCAGCGCCGCTCCGACGAGGCCGTCGCGGCCGCGGTCGCCGGCCTGATCGCGTCGGCCGTGCTGATCACCGGCTTCGGCCTCTACCTCGCCCGCTCGATCGCGCGGCCGGTTCGAGAGTTGGCGGAGGGTGCCGCTCGCCTCGCGGGCGGAGACCTGACGACGCGACTCGAGCCGCACGGAATCGGCGAGGTCGAAGAGTTGACGAATGCGTTCAACCAGATGGCCGAACGGCTCGAAGCCAGCCGCCGCGAGCTGGAGGACCAGAACGAGCGGCTCCGGGAGAGCGAGCAAGCGAAGTCCGAGCTCGTCAGCGTCGTCGCCCACGAGCTGAGGACGCCGCTCGCCAGCGTACTCGGCTTCACGTCCGTGCTCCTCCAGAGGGACGTGCCCGAGGAGCAGCGGCGCGAGTACCTGGAGATCATCGAAGCGCAGGGGCGCCGGCTTTCCGCATTGGTCAACGACTTCCTCGACGTCCAGCGCCTCGAGGAGGGAAACTTGTCGATCGGAAGCGAGCTGGTGGACGTCGGCCGCGTCCTCCGCGAGCAGACGGAGCTGTTCGCGGGACAGAGCCCGAAGCACCTACTCGACGTCTCGCTCCCAGCGACGCCGCTCCCCGTACGAGGCGATTCGAATCGCCTCGCGCAGGTGGTCGCGAACCTGCTTTCGAATGCGATCAAGTACTCGCCGGGCGGCGGCGTCGTCCGGGTCGCCGGCAAGCGGAACGGAACGGTCGTCCGTGTTACCGTCCAGGACGAAGGCGTCGGGATCCCGGCGGAGGTCCAGCGCGAGATCTTCGGCAAGTTCGCCCGCGGCCACGCCGCCGAGGAGGGAATCGAGGGGACGGGCCTCGGCCTCGCGATCTCACGCTCGCTCGTCGAAGCACACGGCGGCCAGATCAGCTTCGAAAGCGCGAAAGGTAGGGGCTCGACCTTCTGGTTCGAGCTCCCCACAGCATCATCCGGATGAGAAGTCCATGAAAGGAAGGAGAGAAAATGCCCAGCACCTCACGCCTCCTCGCCGTCGCCGTGGCACTCGCGGCGCTTGGGGCGTACGGCACCTTGAAGTCGAGCGCGGACGCGGGCACCGGCCCGGCCACGATCAGAATCACCGACCGCCAGTACAGCTACACGCGTGTCGATGTCGGCGCCGCTGGACGTAGCCCCGGCGACCAGGAGATCATCTACGACCGGCTGTACAACAGGCGGATCACCTCGAAGTCGATCGGCTCGGCGCGGTTCATCTGCACGTTCACGACAGGACTCACGAGAATGTGCACGGCTTCGGTCAATCTCCCGAAAGGAGAGCTCATCGCGACCGGCACCGTTCGCTTTCGCCAGTTCTACGACCTCGCCGTCGTCGGCGGCACCGGCCTCTACGACAACGCACGCGGCACGCTGACAATCATCCGCACCACCCAGGCCCCAAGGCCGATCAGGGAGCTGCTCTACTTCAGGCTCGCGGGCTGATGAGGTAGTCAGACCGGTCTGCACTCGGGCGCTTTTTTGGTTAGCCTCCTCCTAGGCAATGCCTAGGCAGCGCACGTACACCGCTTCCGAGGCCGCGGCAGCGCTCGGCATCAGCGTCGAGACGCTTCGCCGCTGGGACCGGGCCGGACGGATCCGGACGCGTCGCGACGCGGCGAACCGCCGCATCGTCACGTCCGCCGAGGTCGCCCGCCTGCGCGGAGAGGAGCGGCACGAGCTCTCTGCCAGGAACCGCTTCCGCGGAATCGTCCGTCGGATCGAGGCCGAAGGACTCCTGGCACAGGTGGAGCTCGACGCCGGCCCGTTTCGCGTCGTCGCCGTGGTGACGCGCGAGGCGGTCGAGGAGCTCGGCCTCGAGCCGGGCGCGCCGGCCACCGCGATCGTCAAGGCGACCTCGGTGATGCTCGAGAGATGAGGCGCCTCGTACTCCTCCTCGGCGCGATCGTCGCCCTCGCGCTTCCTGCCGGGGGCATACCGGCAACTCGAATCACGGCTTACGCGGCCGCATCGCTCACCGGAGTCTTTCCACAGATCGACAGAGCACCCCGCTACAGCTTCGCGGGCTCCGACATGCTTGCAACACAGATCGCCCAAGGGGCGCCGGCGGACGTCTTCGCCTCGGCGAGCCCCAAGCAGACGGAGCTTCTCTACCACAACGGACTGCTCCGCAGACCGGTCGTTTTTGCCATGAACAAGTTGATCGTGATCGTGCCGAGCTCGAACCCGGCTCACATCACCTCCGTCTACGACCTGCGGCGAAACGGCGTCAAGGTGATCATTGGCACAGCCACGGTTCCGGTCGGCGCCTACACGCACCAAATCCTCGACTCGCTCGGCATCACGCAGGCGGTAATGAGGAACGTCGTCGACCAGGAGCCAGACGTCAAGGGCATCGTCGCAAAGATTGCGCTCGGGGAGGGCGACGCAGGCTTCGTCTACAAGACGGACGCCAAACCGGCCGGCAAGAGGGTGAAGGCGCTCCTGATCCCGGCCTGGGCGCAGCCGCCGATTCGCTACGAAGTCGGCATCGTCCGCAAGAGCTCGCATCGCGCGGCTGCGCAGGCGTTCATCAAGCGCGTGACTTCGCTGCGGGGACGCCGGCTCTTGGTGCAGGCGGGCTTCAGCCTCCCCAGGCGCCCCCGATGAAGCACGCCTTCACCGTGACCGCCGTCGCGGCGGCGGCGGTCGCGATGGCCTTTCTCGTGCTGCCGGTGCTCGCGCTCTTCCTACGCGTGCCTCCTCGTGACCTCATTCACGCTCTCGGCACGCCTGCGGCGCAGGACGCACTCGTCGTCAGCGTCAAGACGAGCGCGATCGCCCATGCAGCGGTCCTGTTGGTCGGAACGCCGGCGGCGTACATGATCGGCCGCGGTCGCTTCCGCGGGCGCTCACTGCTGCTGTCGCTGATCGAGCTTCCTCTGGTGCTGCCCCCGGTCGTGGCAGGAGTTGCGCTGCTGGTGACCTTCGGGCGACTGGGCCTGCTCGGCGGCACGGTGAACGCATTGGGGATCCACATTGCCTTCACCCAGGCCGCGGTCGTCCTCGCCGTCGCCTTCGTCGAAAGCCCTCTGTATCTGCGCGGAGCGATCGCGAGCTTCGAGGGCGTCGACGGCGCGCTGCTGGACGCTGCTCGCACGCTTAAGGCCGGACCGTTCCGAGTCTTCGCGCGGATCGCGCTGCCGCTTGCCGCTGGGGGGCTCGGGGCGGCATCCGCACTCGCACTCGCCAGGGGCCTCGGCGAGTTCGGAGCGACATTGCTCTTCGCCGGCAGCCTGCAGGGCGTCACCCAGACTCTTCCCTTGGCCATCTACGCCCAGTTCGAGGTGGACTTCAACACAGCCCTCGCGATTGGGGCGCTCTTCGTCTGCTTCGGCGCCGCCGTCTTGTTTGCTCTCAAGCTGATTCCCGGATGGACCCGCTCCGTCTCTCTCTGGACGTTCCGCTCCGCGAGTTCGCCCTCCGCGTAGAGCTCGCGATCGGCCGCGAGGTCGTCGCGCTGGTCGGGCCTTCGGGCGCCGGGAAGTCGACGCTGCTGCGGGCGATCGCGGGGCTCCAGCCTGCCCGCGGCGCGATCTCCGTCGACGGAACTGCCTGGCTCGACTCGACGCGCGGCGTCGAGCTGCCGGCCGAGGAGCGGTCGGTCGGCCTCGTCTTCCAGGACTACGCGCTCTTCCCTCACCTGACCGTGCGCAAGAACATCGAGTTCGGGCGGAAGGGGCATACGGGGCTCCTCGAGCGCTTCGGCCTGACCGCGCTCGCGGACGCGAAGCCGCGCGAGCTTTCGGGCGGCGAGCGCCAGCGGGTCGCGCTGGCGCGGGCGCTCGCGCCCGACCCCGCGGTGCTGCTGCTCGACGAGCCGCTCTCGGCCCTAGACACTCACACGCGCGGCGAGGTTCGCGGAGAGCTGCAACTGTTGCTTCGCGAGGCAAACCGGCCGACGCTCGTCGTCACACACGACTTCGAGGACGCGGCGACCTTGGCGACGCGGGTGGGAGTGCTCGTCGATGGTCGCCTGCGGCAGCTCGGATCTCCCGCAGAGCTCGTCGCCTCCCCGGCCGACCCCTTTGTTGCGAGTCTCACCGGCGCCAATGTGCTGCGCGGCCGAGCGCGTGCAGCGAACGGACTGACAGAGCTCACGCTGCCGACCGGCGAGCTGATTCGCTCGACAGATGCGGCGGACGGCGAGGCGGTCGCCGTCGTGTATCCGTGGGAGGTCACTGTGTCGCAGGTGCCGCCCGACGACTCGGCACAGAACCACATCGCCGGAGTTGTGGCGAGCCTCGTCCCGGTCGGGAACCGCGTCCGCGTCCGCGTCGGGCCGGTGACCGCCGAGATCACCGCGGACTCGTCCGAGCGCCTCGGGCTAACAGTGGGAGAGCGCGCGGTGGCGAGCTTCAAAGCGACCGGAACCCGGCTGTTGCCTCAGCCCTAGTGCACCCGTACTAGCTCCCCAGGTTTCCGAGCTTGTAGCCCTTCTTCTTCATGTCGTCGGTCGCCTTGCGGGCATCGATGAGCGCATGCGATTGCTGCAGCCCGTTGATCGCCTGCTGGACCAGCTTGGCGTCGTTCTTCGCCGCGGCGCTCCGCAAGAGCTCCAGTTCTGCGGCGAGCTCGGAGAGACCCTTTGCGAGCGCAGTGTTGTCCGCCTGGACGTCCTTCGGCGGCGTGACGCTGTTCAGATCTGCTGAGGCTTCGCGAAGCTTCTCCTCGCCCACCTTCAGCTCGCTGGCAAGCTCGTTCATCGAGCGCGGAGGCTTCCGGAGCGGCGTGAAAGCTTTTGTGATCGCCTGACTGTCCTTCTGTAGATGCTGCTCGTACTGGGCCTTGGAGAGCTCGCTTCCGCCTCCGCCGCTCCCGCCGCTCGACCCGCACCCGGCCGCTACGAACACCAGGGCCAAGGCAGCTAAAGTTGCGGCGCCGCGGTGTCTCGCGCCGGCGAGGCTGAGAAAAAACGCGTTGAACCTGCTCTGGATCATGCCAGCGGAGGGAGCTTATTTGATCGACGAGAAGACGCCGAGTTGGGGAATCGAGCCGGTCCCCGAGCGCCTCCGGGT
>Ga0137371_10004213_pt1 | contig 11277 bp, 9 predicted proteins | sample SagtaG_7_FD_104919 | JGI IMG/M metagenome (GOLD analysis project Ga0137371, IMG submission 104919) | Vadose zone soil microbial communities from Sagehorn Ranch, Mendocino, California, USA - Sage1_R_40_16 metaG | ecosystem: Environmental > Terrestrial > Soil > Vadose zone | place: USA: California... | reverse complement strand
GCTTCGAGGGAAGCGCTCGGTCTGCAGTCGTGGCTGGAGGGATACATCGAGGAAATTGCGGACCAGACCGAGGCTGCTCTGCGACCTCACCTCGAGGACGTCGCAGTTGCGAGCGCTCATTCCGAAGGACAGACACTGAATCTCGACGAGTCGACTGCGTACGCGCTGAAGACCGAAACGAAGACACGTGTATGAAAGGGAGCCTTCCCTGAGCCTAGGGTTCAACATGCATGCTGTCGGCGGAGTGACCCCGCGTCCTCCAGTGGGAACCGACCGACGCCACTGAGCAGACGAAGTAGCTGCGTGCCCCTCGGTAAAGCTCCGGGCGGAATCCGCATGTACAGGGACGCCTGCGGCCTATTTGGAACGGGACGGAGTTCTTGGAACTCGCCCTCCTCTCTCCTCCACCATCTCCCTCCCTCTCTCTCCTCTTCCCAGCCTTCCGCGGGCCATCATCAGGTGCGGCCGGCCCTCGAGCTCGGCGCGCCTCTCCTCGTTCTTGAAGTGAACCTCGGTCGAGGATGAAGGTGGAATTCGCGAAGCCCGAGTCGTCAGAAGATTTGGCCGACCTTACGCCTGTCGCGAGGCGGCTGCGTGTCGGGGCGTGTCTGCCTCGGCGGAAGCTACGCGCTCGGCGTCGGCGTAGATGCCGCAGCCGGTGTCCGGATCGAAGAAGCGGATGTGCTCGGATCGCACGGCCAGGCCGATCCGCTCCCCCTCGCGAGCACGCGTCCCGCGCCCGAGCCGGGCGACGAAGGGACTGCTCTTCTCCCGCGCCTCCACAGCCTCTGCTGCTTCGGCCCCCACCGCCGCTCGCACGTGCTCGCTGCCGACCGGTGGGACGCCGATGCCGAAGTGCAGGAGCACGTCCGAGCCTGCGTCCTCGCGAATGTCGATCGTCGCCTCGATCCGGCGCTCATCGGTGATGTCGGAGACGAGCGCCGCGTCCTCGAGATCCTCCGGACGGATTCCGAGAATGACTGTCTTGATCTCGTAGGCTCGGAGACCGGGATGTTGCCCCAGCACGGAATCGTCGAGGCGCAGCCGGTGCGGGCCGAACTCCGCGACGAGCGAGCCGTTCGAGGAACGAAGGTCGGCGAGCACGAGATTCATCGCCGGCGAGCCGACGAACTGGGCTACGAAGAGATTGACGGGTCGGTCGTAGAGTTGGGAGGGGACGTCGAACTGCTGGAGAACGCCGTCGCGGAGGACCGCGACTCGATCGCCGAGGGTGAGCGCCTCCATCTGGTCGTGGGTGACGTAGATCGTCGTCACGTCGAGATCGCGCTGAAGCCTCGCGATCTCCGCCCTCATCTCCACCCTGAGCTTGGCGTCGAGGTTCGAGAGGGGCTCGTCCATAAGGAACGCCTGGGGCTCGCGCACGATCGCGCGGCCCATCGCGACCCGCTGTCGTTGCCCGCCCGAGAGCGTCCGAGGCTTCTTCTTGAGCACATCCGCCAAGCCGAGCACCCGAGCCGCCCGTTGAACCCGCGTCGCGATCTCCGGCTTCGGCAGCTTCCGCATCTTGAGCGCGAACGCGATGTTCGCGTAGGCGGACATGTGCGGATAGAGGGCGTAGTTCTGGAAGATCATCGCGATGTCGCGGTCCTTCGGAGGAACTCGGTTGACGACCTTCTCGCCCAGCCAGACTCGGCCGTCGGTGATCTCCTCGAGCCCAGCGACCATCCGGAGCGCGGTCGTCTTGCCGCAGCCCGAGGGCCCGACGAGGACCACGAACTCGGCGTCGGCGATCTCCAGGTCGAGCGCGTCGACGGCCTTGGTGCCGTCCCGGTAGACCTTCGTCAGCTTCTCGAGCTTGATCTCGGCCATCGCACGTCCAGCGCTCAGCCCGAAACTGTAGCTTCTTGTACGATCCGGGCGGCTTGGAAGCCGTCGCCCGGGGGGAACTGGAACGGCGGCGCGCGCGAGACCTTCTCGAAGAGCGCCGTTTCCTCGCCCCCGCGCTGATAGCGCCAGCGGTGATCTTCATCGCCTTGCTCGTCGGGGTCCCGCTCGGCCTCGCCGTCTATCTCAGCCTCACCGACGCAACTGCCGGCTCGCTCACCGGCCGCTGGGTCGGCCTCCACAACTTCGTCGACGCCTGGCACAACCCGAACTTCCGCACCGCGCTCGAGAACACAATCGTGTTCACGCTCGTCACCCAGGCGCTTATCGTCGTAGGTGCTGCAGTCCTCGCGCACGCGCTGATTAGGCCCTTTCGCGGACGCTGGCTCGTCCGCTTCCTGATCCTGTTGCCGTGGGCTGCTCCGGTCGCATTGAGCACGATCGGCTTCCTCTGGATCCTCGACTCGCAATTCAGCGTCCTGAACTGGACGCTCGTCCACGATGTTCTGCCCGGCGGCGGTCACCTCTACCTCTACAAGCCGGTCAACTCGGTGCTGGGCGTGATCGACCACCTCCCCTGGGTGCATACCGGCAAGATCAACCCATTCAACCCGCCGCAATGGCTAGGACAGGCAACGCTCGCGAAGATCTCGATCATCGTCATCCAGGCCTGGCGGATCCTGCCCTTCGCTACCGTGATCTTCCTAGCCGGTCTCTCCTCGATCCCCGCCGAGATCGAAGACGCCGCGCGAATCGACGGCGCCACCGCCTTTCGCAAGTTCTGGTACGTGACGCTGCCGCTGCAGCTCCCGATCGCGGTCGTGACGTTGCTGTTCGGGATCGTCTTCACCGCGACCGACATGACCGTCGTCTACGTACTCACCAACGGCGGCCCCTTCAACAGCACCCAGGTCCTCACGACTTGGGCCTACCAGACGGGCATCGTCTCCAGCTCGCTCGGCCAGGGGGCGGCCGTCTCGCTGTACCTGCTGCCCGTGCTGGTCGTGATCGCGGTGCTGATGCTCCGGTTCGCCCGCCGGGTGGAGGTGACGTAGCGAGTGAGCAGGCTCCGGTCGCACGGCCTTTCCTACCTGGTCGTGGGCCCCTTCGCGATCGTGCTGGCCTTCCCGTTCTACTGGATGCTGATCACCGCCCTGAAGACGAACGGCGACCTCTACAACCCGGACCACGTCCCCTTCAAGTTCACGACGATGAACGGCGATCCGGAGGGCCACTCGCCGACCTTCCGCCACGTGACCTTCATCTTCCATCACACGCACTACGTCCGGTGGCTCGAGAACACGGCCTTCGTAGGCGGGCTCGTGGTGGTGATCACGCTCGTCCTTGCGGTCCCGGCGGGCTACGCCCTCGCGCGGCTCTCCGGCCGCCTTGGCCAGAGCGTCGGGATCGGCATCTTTCTGACGTACCTCGTCCCCCCGACGCTCCTCTTCCTCCCGTTGTCGCGCGTGATCTCGAAGCTGGGACTCCAGGACCGGCTGTGGTCACTCGTTCTGGTCTACCCGTCCTTCACGGTCCCGTTCTCGACCTGGCTCCTGATGGGGTTCTTCAAGACGATCCCGTTCGACATCGAGGACGCGGCGATGATCGACGGGTGCTCGCGCTTGAAGGCGCTCTGGCGCGTGATCGTCCCGATCTCGGTTCCCGGGATCCTGACCGTCGTGATCTTCTCGTTCTCGCTCTGCGTGAACGAGTTCATCTACGCAATCACGTTCATCTCGGGGTCGACGCACAGGACGCTTTCGGCAGGGGTGCCGACCGACCTGATCCGAGGGGATGTCTTCTTCTGGCAGTCGCTGATGGCGGCGACGCTGATTCCCAGCATCCTGCTGGCCCTCCTTTACAACTGCTTTCTCGACCGGTTCATCGCGGGTTTCACGGGTGGGGCCTTCCGGTGATGACAGCAAATGAAAGGAGTGAGCGATGGCAGAAGCCGATGACGAGCTCGAAGAGCTCGAACTGACCGGCGGGCTCACCCGCCGCGACATCATCCGCCGAGGAGTCGGCGGATTCCTAGTCCTCTACGGCGGTGCGCTGACCAAGACCGCCGTCGCGGGAGTCCCGAAGTTCCGACACAAAGAGCTCAAGCACAACCTGCGGATCATTCAGTGGAGCCATTTCGTCCCGGCGTACGACACCTGGTTCGACAACGTCTACACGAAGAAGTGGGGAGCGAAGCACGACACGGATGTGAGCGTCGACCACATCAACCTGGCTCAGCTGCCGGCTCGGGCGAAGGCCGAGGTGGCCGCGCGGAGCGGACACGACATCTTCGGCCACCTCTCGCCCCAGGCAGGGCTCGAGGACAATGTCATCAACCACCGCGAAGTCGTCGAGGAGGTCCAGCACAAGGTCGGCAAGGTCGGCAGGGTCGGTTTCAAGAGCTGCCACAATCCGAGGACGGGGAAGTGGCATGGCTTCCCGGAGAACTTCGTCCCGGATCCCGTCCACTACCGAAGGGACCTCTTCCACCAGGTGGGCGTGAAGTCGCCAAACACGTGGGAAGATGTCCTCCACGCTGCCCCGAAGCTGAAGGCGATCGGCCACCCGGTCGGGATCGGGATGTCCAACGAACTCGACTCGAACATGGCGCTAATCGCGCTGCTGCAGTGCTACGGCGGCTTCATCCAGAACGCGCACGCACGCGTCACGATCAACAGCAAGGGCACGCGCGACGCGCTCAACTTCATGCACTCGCTGTACAAGAAGGGCCTGACCAACGAGGTCTTTGCCTGGACGGCCTCGTCGAACAACCAGGGCTACCTCGCAGGACGCCTGTCGCTCGCGCTCAACGCGATCTCGATCGTCCGAAGCGCGGAAGACGGGCACCTGCCCTTCGCCAAGAGCACGAGGCTCCTGCCGATCCCGAAGGGGCCCGACCGCCGACTAGGCCTCGAGCACGTGATGGGCGTCTACACGATCTGGAACTTCACGAGCAAGGCACAGCAGAAGCTCGCCAAGCGCTTCATTGCCGACCTGGAGATCAACTACCAAGCGGCGTTCAAGCACAGCAAGTACTACAACTTCCCGGCATTCCCGAACGCAGTGCACAACTACCGTCAGCAGCTCGGCGCGGATCCGCACCCACCCAAGGGCAAGTACCGGATCCTGGACACGATCGCGCGCAAATACACCGCCAACATCGGCTTCCCCGGCTACTCGAACGCGGCCATCGACGAGATCTTCAACACTTTCCTGATCCCGCAGATGTTTGCGCAGGTAGCGCAGGGCAAAATGACGCCGGCCGAGGCCGCAAAGGCGGCAGAAAGGGAGATGAAGCCGATCTTCGCCAAGTGGAGGAGGCGGAAGAAGATCTGATCCGCTCGCGAGGGCCTGGCCACGCCGGGCCCTCGCGTTCTGGCAACGAGCGCGTGCCGATCGACATGCCGAAGAGCGCGGCAACGCCGCTTCCTGCGGCTGCTTCGTCAACGCCCGGCTCGAGCAGCTTCTGTACGCGATTGCGTCTGACCCGGCCGAATACGCGAACGACTTCTTCGACGTCACGGTCGGCAACAACCAGGCGTTCGCAAGCGTGCCCGGCTACCCGGCGACGCCCGGCTGGGACCCCGTCACCGGCCTTGGGACGCCAAACGCAGCCCCCGCCTCATTCCCGATCTGGTCGCAGCCGCACACTAGATCTGCGGGTTTGTGACCGCCACGCCCGCGGCCCTGACAGGCCGCGGGCGTGACTTGCCCAGTGCCCACCGCTCAAAGTCGCAGCCGCACACGCGTAGATCCGATCCGCCAACGAGCCAAAAGGACCCTGACCCTCGGCTTGTCACCACTGGGGGGCCGGGCGGTCTGCCTCCTCTCCCCAGACGAGGGCTATGGCCGCATAACCCTCGGGAGAAGGCCGCTCGGCCCCCGCGTCCGTGCCGATCCCGTGGCGGCTCGCTTCTTGCGCTCTGCAGAACTCGCGCTGCCCGTTCTTGTGGCCTGCGGCTGAGGCCAGAGGCTCTTCGTCGAGCCGGGCGCATTTCAGTGGTCGCCACCGGACGTCGAACATGGCCCCTTTCGGCTGGATTTTCCTGCCGGTTGGAACGACGACAACATGGCCGCGCGCGTGTAGAAGAGTGTGTAATGGCGGCGGACATACCTTCGGCGGCAGCTTCTCCACGTGACGAGGGCGTCGGCACGTCCGGGGAGGGCCTGCGCGTCCTGATCGCCGACGACCACGCAATGACACGGGCGGGCGTCCGGCTCGCGCTGGAGCGTGCCGGCTTCGAGATCTGCGCCGAGGCGCAGGACGGGCCGTCGGCCGTCGAAGCGGCAGTCCGGGAACATCCGGACATCTGCCTGCTCGACGTCCGAATGCGGGGTAGCGGCATCTACGCCGCCGAGCAGATCGGCCGACGGGTGCCGGATGCGGCAATCGTGATGCTGACCGTCTCCCGCACCGACGCCGACCTTTCGACGCGCTGCGCGCCGGGGCGTCCGGCTATCTGCTCAAGGACATCGATCCGGTCCGGCTCCCGCTCGTGCTCCGCGGGGTGCTCGAGGGCGACGCGGCGCTGCCACGGAATCTGGTCGCGCTGGTGATCGACGAGTTCCGGGAGCGGGGGCGCCGTCGGCCGCTACTCAAGCGGCGGGGTGTCGTCTGACCGATCGGGAGTGGGAGGTGCTCGAGCTCACGAGCCACGGGCTCTCGACCCTCGAGATCGCCGAGCGCCTCTTCATCGAGCCGGGGACCGTTCGCACCCATGTGAGCGCGATCCTCAAGAAACTGCACGCGCTGAACGGCAGCCTGCCGGGGGACTGGCCGAACACAACCAACACGGCGATCGCGTCGTGGTCGGCGCAGCAGCTGGCGAGTGACGGCGACCTGGCCGCCGGCTCGGCAGACTTCACCGTCCCGGTCAGCTCCACGGAGAACCCGACCGACAACTGCGCGGACGTGACGGACTCGATCGCGGGTGACCTCAGCGGCGGCAACGTCTGTGTCGGCGATCCGGGTGATGTGAACGGGACGTTCACGTTCCAGTACCAGTGGACGTTCTACGGACCGGCGGCGGGCACCTGCGCCACGATCCCGAACACCGCGACGTTCGCCGACAACTCGATCCCGCAGAGCACCGGCTCGGCGGGCGCGTCGGTGCGCCTGTGCAGCTTCAGTGCGCGGCTCACACCGGGTTATTGGAAGAACCACCTGGGCCCGCTCAGCGCGTGTACCGGTCTCAGGCTCCCGTCGGGGACAAGCTGTGGCAGCAACGGCCCTTGGACGAACTCATACCTGCCACGGCCTCTGGATGCCTACAGCGTCAACACAGTGCTGAAGGCAGCGAGTGTCTTCGCACTGATGAACTGCAGCAACACCGGCTCGGTCTCACAACAGAACCAGAACGCGATCGGCTGTCTGACCGGTCACCTGTTGGCGTCCGAGCTGAACGTCGCCAACGGTGGGAATCCGTGCATCAACACCGTTATCGCCAAGGCGAACACGTTCCTGACGAATCCGCCAGCGACGACCGTCGTCTTCGGCGGCTACTCGGCGACGTCCATCAACTACATCGGGCCGAGCGCCACCTATAGCGGCATCGGCACCGCTCAACGGAACCTGGCTATCGCGCTCAAGACCGCGTTCGACAGCTACAACAACGGGGGGTACTGCTAACAAAACCGACCGAACCGAGTGCGTTGAGCGCACGCGATGAGAGCAGTATCGGAGGGGGCTCCTGCAATGGGGCCCCCTCCTCTCTGTCTCAAATCAGCGGTACGTACGTGGTCGTAGCCTTAGAACTCCTGACTCTCTTGGAGCTCGCCCTCTCTCTAGAGAGTTCCACTCGGGCCGAGCTCTAAAAGAGTCTACGAGGCTGCTGCGAATGATTGGCAGACGCGGGCTTCAAGTCGCATATCGTCCCGCCAAGACTGTGGAGGGGGTTGACCGAGAGTGCAGATCGCGCTCGCGCTGGTGCTCACGATTGTCTCGGCATGCAGCCTCAACCTCGGGTATCTGCTCCAACACGACGTCGCATCGAGCCTGCCGCCGCTCTCGCTTCGTCGGCCGATCGCTTCTTTCCGCTCGCTCGTCGTCGAGCGGCGGTGGCTCATCGGCTTCGGTATCCAGGCCGGCGGCTTCGTCCTCTACGTCGTCGCGCTCGCGCTCGCACCGCTCTCGCTTGTCCAGGCGACCGCCGCAGGCGGGATCGGGATCCTCGCCATCATGGTCTCGCGGATCACCCACGTTCCGCTGACCAGGCTCGAGCAGATCGGGGCCGCGGTCTCGGTGGTCGGACTGGCGCTCCTCGGCCTCTCACTGCTCTCCAGCCACGGCGAGGGAAGCGGAGCGACCTACGCCTGGGTCGGGGTCTGGCTCGCGGCCTCTGCAGCGGGCGCGACTCTCTGCGTAACGCTGCTCGGGCGCGCGATCGGACGCGCGCCGGCATGGGGCATCGGCTCCGGCATCCTCTTTGCCGCCGGGGACATAGCGACCAAGATGGCTGTCTCTGGGAGGCTCGAGAATGTCGCCTTCCTCGTCTGCCTGATCGTCTTCTATAGCGCCGGAACGGCCGTCCTCCAGGCCGCCTTCCAGCGCGGTGGCGCGCTCACGACGGCAGGCCTCTCGACCCTGCTGACGAACGCGCTCCCGATCGCCGCGGGCATGGTGCTCTTCCACGAACCGCTCCCCTCTGGGTGGATCGGTGCCGTCCGCATCGCAGCGTTCGCAGCAGTTGTTGCCGGCGCCGTGCTCCTCGCGGCGCGCGGAAGGGAGGCCGGGGCGCGGCCGCAGGAGCTGCCCAGCTTCAGGCCGCTCGCCGGCTGAACAATGGGCGATCGCCCGGCGGTAGCGGCGTTCGTCCCGATCGGATGATGCGTCGGATTGGTCTCGCGGCACACTCGAGTGGCTGGGTCCAATCGCGTGGCAACCAAGGAGGGCTTATGTGGTGGGGAATCGGCATCGGTGCCGGGATCTTGTACCTGATCCTGGTGTTCACGCTCGGCGTGATGACGCTCAGGAACGGGCACGGTTGGATGTTCTTCTTCGGAATCTTCTTCCCGATCCTCTGGATCTTCGGCGCCTTCATGCGGCCGCCGGTGCGCGTCGCATAGGTGTAGAAACCTGCGGCCGCCGGAATGGAGAAATCGGAAGAATTCATGGTGAATCAGTAGGTTCGACGCTATGCTTGCTTCGTCCCGTTCGCTCCGGCGAACGGCGTACACCTGCCGATTCACTCGATCATGAAGCCGCCCTTCGCCTACCTCTCGCCGACAGGCACCGCGTTCGCGGCGGCGATCGGAATCTCGCTCGTGGCCTTCCCGCTCGCCGGCGTGGGAGTCCAGGTCGAGCCGACGCCGCTGTTGCCCGCAATCGGCGCGGCCGCCCAGCGCGTGGCCGCGGATCTCCCGGCCACTCCTCACGGGCGCGCTCCACAGGAGATCGGGAAGGGCGCCCGATCCGTGCAGCTCACCGCCACGCGGCCCCAGCATTCCGCGCCGCAGCGGCGCGTGTCGTCCGCCCCCGTCAAGGTGGTTGCGCCTTCCGTTCCCGGAGCGCCGGTCACGACGACGACGTCAAAAGGCAAGGCGCATCGCCATGGCGACCGCCCTGCCTTGAAGTCGATCCCTGGAGCGCCGGCGCGAGCCGCGCACGGGCACGCGAAGAAGGCGTCGACCGCGACGGCACTTGTGCCCGGCGCACCTAAGGCCAACGGCGCCGGGAACGGGCACAAAGGGGATACGAGATAAGGCGCGTCGGCGGCCGCCTGCGTCTCGCAACGGGCCTGCTGGCCCTTGCTCTCCCGCTCGCGGTCGCAGTCTGGGCGTTCGGTGGACTGGCGGCCAAGCGCGACCGGACCAACGCTGACCAGGAGCTCGTTCGGGAGCTGAACTCGGCTTCTTCCGTCTACCTGACCCTCCAGCGCCACGCGCGTCACAACGCCGGCCGGCTTGCACGCTCCCGGCGGGTCGCGCGGGCGCTCGCTGGGAGCGACGAGCGGAAGCTCCGGGCAATCGAACGAGCGCACCCCTGGATCGTGCTCGTCCCCGGCGCGGCGGGGGGAGTGGATCGACGGAAGGTCGATGCGGAGTTCGACGTCATGGGCCGTGGAAGGACAGTCGGGCGTGTCTTCGTCGTTGCTCCGTTCGGCCGGGGCCTAGTTCGCACGATCAGCAAAAAAGCTCACCTCCCCGACGACCGGCTCGGTTTCCTGCTCGGCCATCGGCTCGTTCGCGGGGACACCGTTGGGCGCGTCGTCTCGCGCCCAGAGGCGAGAAAGCTGGCCGACGTTCGAATGCATGGGCTCGAATATCGTGCGGTCGCCCTACCCCTGCGAGACCAGCGAGCTGCGCCGGCTCTGATCACGGTGCGCAAGCGATCTGCGATCGCGGCCGCGGCGAACGACGTCCGATGGCGGGTGATCGGGATCGGCCTGGGTCTCATCGCCGCGCTGCTCGTGACTGCCTACGGCGTGGCTCCGGCGATCGCTCGCGGCCGGCTCTCGCGGCGGCAGCGAGACCAGGCCGAACGCGTGCTTGCCCATCTCGGTGACGGCGTCTTCGTCGTCGACCGTGAAGGAATAGTTCAGCTGTGGAATCAGGCCGCCGAGGCGATCACGGGCCTGCGGACGACCGAGGTGCGCGGCCGCAAGGCGGAGGAAGCGATCCCAGGCTGGACGACGATCGCGACCTTTGTGCCGGTGGCGGATCGACCTGGGGAAGGGGACGAGCCCCCGAGCTCCGAGACGGTCCCGGTCGACGTTGCAGGGCGGGAGCTCTGGCTCTCGATCGTCGCTGTCGCACTGGACGACGACACCGTCTACGCCTTCCGCGACGCGACCCACGACCGCCGGCTCGAGGACCTCCGCTCACAATTTGTAGCGACGATCTCGCATGAGCTCAGGACGCCGCTCGCATCGTTGCACGGGGCGGCGATCACGCTCAGGGAGCACGACCTCCCGACGCAGACGCAAGACGATCTCCTCGACATGATCGCCGAGCAGTCGAACCGTCTCGCCAACCTCGTCGAGGAGATCCTTGTCGCTGGGCAGCTGGACAGCGGGTCGCTCCGCGTTGTCGCCGACACGTTCGATGCGGAGGACCTGGTGCGCGGAGTCGTGATGGTTGCGCGGTCCCGGGTGGGGGAGGAGACGACGATCGAGGTCGCGATGGATCCGGTTGTGCCGAAGGTCCACGGCGACGGCGAGCGCACCCGCCAGGTGCTGCTCAACCTGCTCGACAACGCGATCAAGTACTCGCCGTCTGGGGGTCGAATCGAAGTGGGACTGTCAGCGGTCGGCGACCAGCTCCGCTTCAGCGTCCAGGACCAGGGCCTCGGCATCCCGTTGGGCGAGCAGGAGCGGATCTTCGACAAGTTCTACCTGCTCGACCCCGACCAGCGGCGCGGCATCGGCGGAACCGGCCTCGGCCTCTACATCTGCCGCGAACTCGTCCGATCGATGCACGGGCGCATCTGGGTCG
>Ga0137371_10004210_pt1 | contig 11278 bp, 10 predicted proteins | sample SagtaG_7_FD_104919 | JGI IMG/M metagenome (GOLD analysis project Ga0137371, IMG submission 104919) | Vadose zone soil microbial communities from Sagehorn Ranch, Mendocino, California, USA - Sage1_R_40_16 metaG | ecosystem: Environmental > Terrestrial > Soil > Vadose zone | place: USA... | reverse complement strand
GGCTGCGTCCACTTGCGCGTGACCAGGCGCCGATGCCACCGCAGGATCGTATCTGGCGTCACGAGGAAGGCTGCCCAGTGCGAGCGGGGAAGCGCCCAGCTCAGTACCGCGAGGACCGCACGGTCGGCGGGTCGGAGTTCCGGTCGCTTGACCTGGCGGCGAAGCACCTCGAGTTGGTGGCGCAGAATGGCGATCTCGATGTCTTTGGCGTGCTCGCTTCGCAAGTGCCCGAGCACCATGCGACGAGCCGGCGTGCCATGAGGTAAAGGAAGGACAGGCCATTGGCCGATTGTCGCTTACCCGGATCCTCGCTGCTCAGCGCACGCGACTGGGTTTCTGAACCCTACGGGCAGTCACTGATCCCGCAGCGCGCGGAGCAGCAGCGGGAGCGACCGGTGCAGCTCCCGTTCCCAGTAGGGCCAGTCGTGGGTGCCGGCGCCGTAGGCGTCGAACCGTACCGGGATCCCGAGCCGGCGCAGCCGCTCGACGAATGCGACATTCTGTGGGTATAGAGCCTGCTCGAGCTGCTGTGCCTGCTGCTTGGGAGCTGGGCCGTCGAGCGGGCCGGGCCGGCCGTTGCCGACGGAGACGAACAAGTCGACTCCGCGCAGCCGGGCCGCGAGATCCTCGGGATTATGGGCCGCCCAGACGTCGGCCTGCTGGTTGGGGTCACCCCACAGAGCGCGTGGATCCTGGTCGAAGCCGCGCAGGATGTTCTGGACCAACTGTGGTCCTGGGATCGGAGCGCCCTCGTAGCGGGTGTCCAGCAGTCCGCTGTAGGCGGCGGCCGCCCGGAACATGCCCGGGTGACGGGCCGCGTACGCCATCGCGCCCAGCCCGCCCATGGACAGCCCGGCCACGACCTGGCGGTCATCGGCGCGCCAGTCCCACTCGAGCAGTTGCCGCAGCTCGGTCAGGTGAAAGGTTTCCCAGCGCGGCGACCCGCCGCGGCCGCGGTTGTACCAGTCGGTGTAGAACCCCACCGGCCCGGCCTCGGGCATGACCACCAGCACGTCGTTTAGGTCGGCCAGTGCCCCAACGTCGGTGGAGCGGGTCCAGCTCTGGTAGGTGTCGCAGCAACCGTGCAGCAGCAACAGCACCGGCCAGCGGCGGGTCGGCTCGGCTTCGAAGCCGCGTGGCAGCAGCAGGCGCACCTTCGCGCTGCGGCCCAGCGCCGGCGAGTCGACCGTGAGGTCGCGAATCCGCGGGCCAATCTTTTGGATAGCAACGACTCGCGCCGGGCGATCGGGCCGGCCTGCGACCTGCGGTCTATGGGACGAGGTGCAGGCCGCCAGGCCCACCATAAGGAGAGAGAGGATGGTAGCCATGTAAGCAAGCCACGGGAGCCGCCTGCGGCGTCGACGGTGCACGGCTGTTTCCTTCGAACAGATCGACCGGCTCGTCCTGGCTTCCCCGACTTACTCTAGCGCCAACCCACCTACAGGAGTGTCAGCAGCGCGGATTCAAGCGCGAGAGCCACCGCTTGCGCCGCGGTCCCCACATGTAGCGCCCAACAGAAGAAGATCGGCGAAGGCTACTGACCTGGCCTCCCACCCAGGCTGATCATCTTGACCTTGGGAATGTCCTTCATCGTGGGTGCCCACCGCAGGGCTGTCACGCCGATCGCCGATGAATCAGCCTCGGAAACGGGTCAGCGGAGGCGTCACACTACCGCGCTATGGGTTGCGCGAACTGGCAGCTCAAAGGCCACGTCCGACTTTGCGCACCCTACGGGCGTGCACGCCCTTGTCGCGCACCGGGGACACCGGGCCAGTGCTCAGCGTGGACATGATCGGGGGTGGCGCGCTGGTCCTGCGCACGCTGATAGAGGCGTGCGGCGCGGCGGCGGGTCGATCCTGCCCGGTTGAGGAGTAGCCACACCCTGCTTGGCGCGAGCTTGTCGCCAAGCCGGACGAGCTCACCGTGGCTGCGCCGCTAGCCCAGGTCGGGTTCTCCGCCGCCATTCGCAGGATCAGGCGGATGGGGCGCCCGAAGCACGCTCCTCCGTCACTGCAGGCTGCGCGGTGACCTCCTCGGCTGCCGCCTCCTCCGGCTCGCGCCCAGGCGTGAGGATATTGAGGCGCTTGATGAGGAAGCTGAACACCGCGTAGTAGACGACCGCGTAGACCGCTCCGATGAGCAGCAACAGCAGCGGCTTGGCCGTGTTGGACTTGGTGTAGTTCAGGATGTAGTCGATCAGGCCGGCGGAGAAGCCGAAGCCGTCGTGGATGCCGAGCGCCGCCGCCAGCCACAGCGACACGCCCGTGAGCACCACGTGGACGCCGTACAGCAACGGGGCGACGAACAGGAAGGAGAACTCGATCGGCTCGGTGACGCCGGTGATCAGCGAGGTCAGCGCCGCAGAGAGGAGGAAGCCGCCGACGACCTTGCGCCGCTCGGGACGGGCGTGGCGCCACATCGCCAGGCAGGCCGCGGGCAGGCCGAACATCATGACCGGGAAGAACCCGGCCATGAAGGTCCCGGCGCTCGGGTCGCCGGCGAAGAAGCGGTTCAGGTCGCCGTGGACCGCGCCGCTGGGCCCCTGGAAGGTGCCGAACACGAACCAGACGATCGAGTTGATGATGTGGTGCAGCCCGAAGGGGAGCAGCAGGCGGTTGAACGCGCCGTAGATGCCGGCGCCGATCGCGCCGTGGGAGGTCATCAGGTCACCGAGGTTGTTGATGCCCTGGCCGATGGGCGGCCAGACGAAGCCGAAGATGATCCCGATGATCAGCCCGGCGAAGGCAGTGACGATCGGCACGAAGCGGCGGCCGCCGAAGAAGGCCAGCCAGCTCACCAGCTTGACGCGGTGGAAACGCTGCCACAGCAGGGCGGCGGTGACACCCATGATGATGCCGCCGATCACCCAGGTGGGGTTGGGCAGCGGCTGCTCGAACAGCGCCTTCGGCCCCTTCGGCGCGGTGAAGTCCGCGGCGGTGCTGAGCACCTGGCCCTTGAGCGACGACCCGGCGAACATCGTCATCGTGACGGCGTTGAACACCAGGTACCCGACGGCCGCCGCCAGCGCAGTGGATCCGTCCGACCGTCTGGCGAAGCCGATGGCGACGCCGATGGCGAACAGGAGCGGCAGGTTGTCGAGCAGGATGCCGCCAGCCTGGCCCAGGACCGAGAAGTTCACGAAGTGGTACTTGCCCAGCAGGTCGGGCTGGCCGAGCCGTAGCAGCAGCGCAGCGGCCGGCAGCACTGCGATCGGCATCATCAGGCTGCGCCCGATGCGCTGCAGGACGGCGAGCACCGACGACCGCGGGGTCGGCGCGGCGGGCAGGCCCTCGGTGACGGATGCACTCATGCGATCCCTCCTTGAGGATGCGCCCGTGTGGGCGCGTCGAGGGCGACGCGGAACTCGTAGCGGTCGCCTCGGTAGGTTGAGACCACGAACTCGGCGGGCTGCTCGCCCGCGAACGAGGTCCGCTGGAACTCAAGGACCGGCGCGCCGACCGGCAGGCCCAGCAGGCGGGCGTCGCTCGAGTCGGCGCTGTCGGCCTGGATGGTCTGCTCGCCGTGGTCGAGCACCACCTCGTAGCGCTCGGCGAGGAGCGCGTACAGGGACTGGTTGGCCAGGTCGACCTCGAGGAGCCCAGGGGTGAGGTCGACCGGCAGGTGGGTGCGCTCGATCGCCATGGGCACGCCATCGGCGGTGCGCAGCCGCTCGAGCATGTGCACCTCGGCGGTAGGCGGCAGCCCCAGGTGGGGGCCGACCTCCTCGCCGGCCGGGATACGCGCAGCCGCCAGGGTCACCGCCCCTGGCCGAAGCCCCAGTCGATGCATGTCCTGCGTGAACGAGGTGAGCGTCAGGCGCATCTGGATCTTCGGGCGGGCCACGAAGGTGCCGCGCCTGGGCACCCGGTACAGGCGGCCCTGGCTGACGAGCTGGTCGACGGCCTGGCGGACAGTCATACGGTGCAGGCCGTGACGCTGGGCCAGCTCGCGCTCGGAGGGGATGGGCGCGTTGGGCGCCAGCTCGGACTCGATCAGCTTGAGCAGGATCTCCCGGAGCTGGGAGTACTTCGGGATCGGGCTGTGCGGATGGACCGAGGGAGCGATCGGACCCACCCCCAGGCTCGACAGCTGGGTTGGCCTAGGCCAGACTAGACGGTGGTCGACCTGTGGTCAATGCCGGATTTGTCGAGTCGGCCTCGGCTGCTGTTCCCACTAGGCTGGTGGTCATGGCCGTTGTCTCCGCTCCCCGGGTGGTCGCCGGGGGAAGGGTCCTCGCCCCTGGCGCGGTGGTCGTCGAGCGCGGACGCATCGCCGCGGTGCTCGACGCCCGGCCCGGCCCTGCACCCGACCACCTGGTGCTGGACCGCGGCGTGCTCGCGCCTGGCCTGGTGGACTTGCAGGTCAACGGCTACTTCGGCGTCGACTTGGCGGAGGCCGACCCAGCCAGCTGGGAGCGGGTCGTGCAGGGCCTTCCCGCCACCGGCGTGACCAGCTTCCTGTCCACCTTCATCAGCGCCCCGCTGGAGGCGCTGGTGGCCGTCATGGGCCGGACGGCCGCCCGGGCTGCGACGGCGGGCACGCCGTGCGCCCGGATCCTCGGCGTGCACCTGGAAGGGCCGTTCCTGTCGGAGCGCCGGCGCGGCGCTCACGACCCCGCCTACCTGGTCGACCCGACCCCCGAGCGGGTCGAGCGGCTGCTGGAGAGCGGCGCCGGCCTGCTTCGGCTCGTGACCCTGGCGCCGGAGCGGCAAGGCGCCCTCCAGGCGATCAAGCGGCTCGCCGGGGCGGGGATCGTCGTCTCGGTGGGGCACTCGGACGCGCGCGCAGAGCAGGTGGCCGCCGCCGCGGCGGCTGGCGCCCGCATGGTCACCCACGTCTTCAACGCCCAGCGTGGCCTGCACCACCGCGAGCCGGGCGTGGCCGGCCAGGCGCTGGCCGACCCGCGCCTGGTGGTCGGGCTGATCGCCGACCTGCACCACGTCCACCCGGCGGTCTGCCGGATCGTGATGCGCGCCGCGCGGGGCCGGGTCGCGCTGGTCACCGACGCGGTCGCCGCCACTGGCATGCCACCCGGCCGCTACGAGCTGGGCGGCGAGCCGCTCGAGCTGAGCGGGGACAGCCCGCCGCTGCGCGCCGACGGCACCATCGCCGGCTCGATGCTGCGGCTGGACCAGGCGATCGGCAACCTGGTCGGCCTGGGCATCGAGCCGGTCGAGGCGGTCGAGGCGGCCACCAGGGTCCCCGCCGACCTGCTCGGCCGGTCCGACCTGGGCCGGCTCGAGCCCGGCGCCCGCGCCGACCTGGTGTGGCTCTCCGACGCCTGGAAGGCGCTGGCGACCTGGATCGACGGCGCCGAGGTGTGGCGTGACCCAAGCGGCTGACCCGTCGCTCGAAGAAGAAGGGAGCATGCGATGGCGCCCACCAGCACGATGGCGGCAGAGATCGCCGAGCAGCCGGCCGCCGTGGCCCGCACCCTGCAAGCGCTGCGACCGCTCCGCGGCGACCTGCGGCGCCTGGCCGCCGGCACCCGGCTGGTGACCTTCATCGCCCGCGGCTCCTCCGACAACGCCGCCACCTACGGCCGCTACCTCTGCGAGGTCCACGCCGGCCGGCCAGCGAGCCTGGCCGCGCCCTCGGTCGCCACCCACTACCACGCCAGAGTGGACCTCGGCGGGGCGCTGGCGGTGGCGCTGTCGCAGTCGGGCGAGACCGGCGAGATCGTCGAGACGCTGCGTTGGGCCGCCACCAGCGGCGCGCGCACGGTGGCCATCACCAACGACGGCGCCAGCAGCCTCGCCGGCGCCGCCGACCTGACGCTGGTCACCCAGGCCGGGCCGGAGCGAGCGGTGCCGGCGACCAAGACCTACACCAGCCAGCTCGCCGCGCTCGCCGAGCTGGGCGCGGCGCTCGGCCCGCACGACCCCGCCTTCGACGCGGCCCTGGCAGCGGCGCCAGGGGAGATCGAGGCGATGCTGGCCACCGCCGCAGACGCGGCCGCACTGGCCGGGCAGCTCGCCGAGACGGCGACCCACAGCCTGGTGGTGTCCGGCCGCGGCTTCGCCTACTCGACGGCGCTGGAGCTGGCGCTGAAGGTCAAGGAGACCTGCGCGATCGCGGCCATCGGCATGTCCCACGCCGACCTGGAGCACGGGCCGATCGCGGTGGTCGGCGAGGCCGTCCCGGCCCTGCTGGTCGCCCCCGGGGACGGCCCGGTGCTGGCTGGCATGGCCGCGCTGGCGCGCACGGTCGCCGCTCGCGGCAGCCGCGCCTACGGCATCGGCGGCGACGCGGCCTTTGCCGCCGCCTGCACGGCCACCCTGCCCGGCCCGAACCTGCCGGAGGCGCTCGCCCCGCTGGCGCTGATCGTCCCCGGCCAGCTGCTGGTCGAGGCGCTCGCCCGCGGCCTGGGCTTCGATCCCGACCGCCCGGTCGGCCTCTCCAAGGTGACCCAGACCAGCGGCGCCGTCGGTGCGGCGCCTGGCGGCAAGGACGGCGGACGGTGAGCTCGCCCGCCCGCCTGCTCGACCTGGACCGCGACGGGCTGGCCGCCCTGGCCGGCCGTGAGCTGCTCGACGTGATCGCGGCGGCCGAGGGGCGCACCCTGGCGGTTGAGGTGATCGCTGGGGCCGCCCCGCTCGTGGACGGGGTCCACAACCTCTAGGTCGCCGCGGCCATGGGCGCCGACCTGGTGCTCCTCAACCGGGTCGAGGAGGCGCTGGCCAGCCACGGCTGGGCGTTCCCGGCGATCGGGCGCAGCGACGACCTGGCCGACCTGGCCCGGCGGGTGGGCCGCCCGATCGGCGCCAACCTCGAGCCGGGCGACGTGCCCGCCCCCCGCCGGGCCACCCCCGAGGCGGCCACGCGGCTGGTGGACGCGGGTGCGGCGTTCGTTTGCCTGACCGCCAACCCGGGCACCGGCACCAGCCTGGCCCGACTGACCGAGGCGACCGCGGCGGTGCGGGCCGCCCTGGGCCACGAGCCGGTCATCTTGGCCGGCAAGATGCACCAGGCCGGCGCCAGCGAGCCGCTCACGCCCGAGGGGGTCGCCGCCTTGGTGACCGCCGGCGCCGACGGCGCCCTGGTGCCCCTGCCGGGCACCGTGCCGGGAATACGCCGCGAGATCGCGGCCGCGATCGTCGAGGCGGTGCACGCCGCTGGCGGGCTGGCCATGGGCACCGTGGGCACCAGCCAGGAGGGCGCCCACACGAGCGTGGCGGTGCCGCTGGCGCTGGTCGCCAAGGAGATCGGCATCGACATCCACCACTTGGGCGACGCCGGGCTTGGGGGCGGCCCCGACCCGGAACTCGTCTACCACTACTCGGTCGCCATCCGGGGCCGACGGCACACCTGGCGGCGCATGGCACTGGGCGGGCGCGCCCCGCGCTCGCCCGGCGGCTCGGACCGCGTCCGCCTCGACTGACAGGTCCCACCAGGAGGTCCGCCATGGACAAGGCGCAGCAGATCATCGACGGGCTCGGCGGTCCCGGCAACATCCTCGACATCGAAGCCTGCATCACCCGGCTGCGCATGGAGGTGCGCGACCCCTCCCTGGTCGACGACACCGCCCTCAAGGCCGCCGGCGCCCACGGCGTCATGCGCAGCGGCCGCGCGGTCCAGGTGGTGGTGGGCCCGGAGGCCGACACCCTCGCCAGCGACATCGAGGACCTGATGGCATGACCCTCCAGGTCCGCGCGCCGGTCGCCGGCCGCGCAGTGAGGCTGGCCGACGTGCCCGACGAGGTGTTCGCACAAGGGCTGGTCGGCCCCGGCACCGCCATCAATCCGAAGCCAGCGCCCGATGATGCGCTCGCCCCGGTCAGCGGGCTGCTCGCCAAGCTCCACCCGCACGCCTTCGTGGTGGTCGCCGAGGGCGGTCGCGGCGTGCTGGTCCACCTCGGCATCGACACGGTCCAGCTGCGCGGCGCCGGCTTCGAGCTGCTCGCCAAGGAGGGCGAGCCGGTCGCCGCCGGCCAGCCGGTGGTGCGCTGGGACCCGGCCGCGGTGGCCGCCTCGGGCCGCTCCCCCGTCTGTCCTGTGGTCGCGCTCGACGCGTCTTGGTCCGCGCTCAGCGCCGTCGTCGAGCAGGGCGAGGTGGCCGCCGGCGACCCGCTGTTTGTCTGGGAATGACTCCGCTGATCCTGCGCCGTAGGGCTGTGGCCGCTCAGCCGGCCATCAGGCGGCGTGCACGCCCCGTCGTGCACCCGCGGACCACAGGGCAGGCCAGGTCGCGCTCGCCTCGCCAGGACCGGCGGTGCGCCGAGGACGCTCGGCCGGCGCGGCACGCACTCGCCGGCCAACCCGGCCAACCAGGAGCAAGACCGAGCCGACCAGCACGCCGCCCAAGCCGCGGGTGCGGCCAAACCCGTGCTCGAGGTCCGATCCAGGTGCGTCCGCACAAACGCTGGTCGACAGCGCATCGCCTGCCAGTAGCGCCTCCACGCGCTGCTGTTCCTCCACGGCGGACGTCAGGCACAGTCACCGGGTTTTCCTGTCGACCGGCTCCCAAGCCCTCACTCGGTGACCTCCCAGCCACAGTACACACAGCGGGCTCGTACATCGGTCTCCACAGGTCGTCCCATGGGCTGGTCGGTGAGGATTGGGACCGGCCATTCGTAGGTCGTCTCCACGTCCACCTCTACCCCCGCCGACCGCACTGCGGGCAGATACCCAAATCCGGCTTTTCTGTCATAAGCAACTCTTTTCGCGGGTTTCCTCCCGCGAACAATCCTAGCAATCGCTTCCGACCGGAGTGGGCGCTTTACGTGTCTACGGGATGCGGCAGTCATCGTAGCCCTGGCGTGCTGCGAGGCGCCGCGGGCTGTGCCGTAGAAGGCGGGGGCCAGCTGGACCTCCGCTTGCGCGGGCTGTCGGCCAAAGCCGGATCTCTCCAGCGTCAAGACGTCCGTTCAGCCACGGGCGTTGGTGACGATCTGCTCGCAGATGGCGTGGGTGGCCAGGGCGTCCTCGGCGGAAAGCAGGCTGCCGGAGCTGACGGCGTCGAGGAAGGCCACGCAGATCTGCTCGATCCCGCGTTGGCGGGCTACCGGGGTCCAGTCGCCACGCCGGGTGATCGTGATGCCGTCCCCGTGCCCGTCCCCGTAGCGGAGGACCTCGGCGAGGTCGATGACTCGGCATCCGCCGCCCTCGCCCATGACCTGGAGGTGCTCCTCGGCGGCCCCACTCACCCGGTGCATGATCCCAAGGGCGGTGAACCCATCCCCGGACAGCTCGAGCACGACGTGGTGGAGCAGGCCGTCGTGGACGCGCACCTGGACGTGGGTGTACTGGATCGGGCCGGGCGCCAGGAAGCGCAGCGTGTCGACAACGTGGATAAAGTCGTCGAAGACCACCGATCGGGGGTCGGCGGGCAGGTTTGCGCGGTGCTTCTCCATGACGATGAGGTCGCGGGGCAGTGCGCGCAGCACCGCATAGGCGGGGGCGTAGCGGCGGTTGAAGCCGACCATCAGCGAGCGCTTGTGCCGCTGCGCGAGCCGGACGAGCCGTTCAGCACCGGCGTAGCAGGCGGCCAGTGGCTTGTCGACATAGACGTGCCGGCCGGCATCGAGGAGCCGTCCCACCAGCGGCAGGTGCGCGCTGGTGGCCGCGTGGACGAACGCCGCCGCCACGCCGGCATCGAGGAGTGCCTCGAGCTCGGTGTAGCGGTGGGGGATGCGGTAGGCGTCGCCGATGCGGTCGAGCTTGGCGCGATCACGGGTGAGTAGGTGCAGCTCCAGATCGGGCCGGGCGGTGAGGACGGGCAGGTACGCCTTCTGCGCGATGTCGCCAAGGCCGATCATGCCAACGCGCAGCGGTGGTGTCGGGACGCCGTGCCCGGTGGTGTCTGGCATCCGCATGCGCCTCCTTATCTGTGCAGGGACCCCCGGTCAACAAAGGGTCCGGGTGGATGGAGACCTGCTCCTCGTTGTTGGTCGGGCGCGATAGGCCCGAAGTCTGAGGTCAAGACATCCGATCCGCGTATGGTGTCGAGCGGCGAGCGCCTGGGGGCCGGGAAGGCCTTGGGTTCCGCACAGGTTTGGCGAGTGGCCAGGCAGTGGTGAAGCATCCCGAGCAGGCGGTTGAACAGGTTGCGCCGCACCGCGGCATTGCGGTCACCGGCGTGCTCGCGCCGGTCGTAGTGCGCGCGGGCGCCAGGTGAGGCGGTCAGGGCGGCGAACGCCCAGACGCAGCCGACGCCGGCCAGTCGTTGGGTTTGACCTTGCGGGCCAGCACCTGGCGGCGCTTGCCACGGGCTCGGGTCACGGCGGCGCCGGCGCAGGCCTTCACGGCACGGGCGTCGGTGAACCGGCTGCGGTCGTCGCCGAGCTCGGGGAGCACGCGGGCGCCGGTCAGCTCCCCCAGGCCGGGGAAGCTGGTGATGATCTGGTCGTCGGGTGGCGACGGAACTTGTGGATGCCAGGTATTCAGTCACCTCAGGCGGCCTGCACATACTCATGGATCAGCCCACCGAGTCGAGATATCGTCGAAAGGGACTGTTGCGTTAGCTGTGACGGTGTCCGAGCAGCGAGACTGGCGCCATGAGAACTCGTCGCCCCCGTCCCGCTCCAATCCCGTGGTCCGCCTTCGTCGGCTTCCGGTTCCCACCCGAGGTCATCGTCATCGCGGTGCGCTGGTATCTGCGCTACGGCCTGTCGTATCGCGATATCGAGGAGCTGCTGGTCGAGCGAGGCGTCGAGGTCGACCACGTCACTGTCTACCGGTGGGTACAGCGGTTCACCCCGCTGTTGGCCGACGCGGCCCGGCCCTGCCTGTGGGTGCCGAAAACCTATCCATGGCGTGGGCCTGCAGCTTCGCGCCAGTGGTGGGGGTCCGCGATGATGATCGCCAGCCATGACTTTGCGACTCCTCTGCCTGATCTTCTGCCAGCTCTTCGGCTGGCTCGGGCTGCTGACCCGTCAACAGGCGTCCAAGAACGCCGAAATCCTCGTCTTGCGCCACGAGGTCGCGGTGCTGCGCCGACAGGTCAGCCGGCCACACTCCTCCTGGCCAGACCGGCCATCCTCGCGGCGTTGACCCGGCTCCCGCCAAAGGAGCGCCGATATCACCGCCTCGTCACACCGGACACCCTCCCGCGCTGGCACCGAGCCCTGGTCAGTCGCCACTGGACCAAGCCCCACCGCCCACCCGGTCGACCGTCGCTGTCGCCAGTGCTGCGGCGCCTGATCTTGAGGATGGCGGCGGAGAACCCGACCTGAGGGTATCGACGCGTCCACGGTGAACTCGCACGGCTGGGATACCGGGTCGCGCCGAGCACCGTGTGGCTGCTGCTCAAACACGCCGGCATTGACCCGGCGTGCTGC
>Ga0137371_10004207_pt1 | contig 11280 bp, 10 predicted proteins | sample SagtaG_7_FD_104919 | JGI IMG/M metagenome (GOLD analysis project Ga0137371, IMG submission 104919) | Vadose zone soil microbial communities from Sagehorn Ranch, Mendocino, California, USA - Sage1_R_40_16 metaG | ecosystem: Environmental > Terrestrial > Soil > Vadose zone | place: USA... | reverse complement strand
CGCTCCCGGACCCGCCCTCGATATGGTCATGGAAATCGGACGGGCCGACCGAGCCGAAGCAGTGATTCGTCGCAAGCTCGCTCGCGGGGAGCGACTGATGGGCTTCGGCCATCGCGTCTATCGCGTGCGGGACCCTCGCGCGGACGTCCTCGCGATGGCCGCGGAGCGGTTCTATGCAACCGAGGGCGACCGGGAGCTGTACGAGCTCGCGCGTGCGGTCGAAACCACGGCCGTGCGCCTCCTGGCGGAACACAAACCCGACCGCCGGCTCAATACCAATGTCGAGTTCTACACGGCACTCCTGCTGCACGGTCTCGGTCTTCCGAACGATTTGTTCACCCCGATTTTCGCGGTCGGCCGCGTCCTGGGTTGGACGGCCCATTGCCTCGAGCAGCTTCGCGAGGGCCGGCTGATTCGACCGGAATCCGCGTACATCGGACCGAGCGGTCTGCGGTTCCACCCGCTGGACTCGAGACCGAAGCGCGCCCCACGAATCACGGGCCCGTCGTCGCCGGTTCGTCGAGAAAGGGAATGACCGCGGCCGCACCCCGGTTCGGCCCACGCCATTAGGGCGTCGGCGTGATCGGCGTCGCCACGTAGGTCAGTGCCTTGCCGGTGCCCGGCTCGATCAACCGCCCCGTGATCTGGCCCGCATCGTTCACGCTCCGGGCAGACCAGAGGAGACCGGCGAAGCCGGGACCAACCAAGTCTTGCAACCTGTACATGACGCCGTCCTGCCACAAGACTGCGTGGCAGACGTCACCGCACGACACGCCGACGATTTGGCTCCGGTCGTTGACGTCGAGGGCCTCGCTCAGACCGTCTCCGGAGAGTATCCCCAGATCCTTCATCCCGCCCGCTCGGGTCCAGACGAATGCACGTAGGTTGTCGGCATCGATGTCGCCGCCGGGCGGGTTGGAGAACCCGACGACCTCACCCCGATTGTTGATGGCCATCGGCGTATGCCAGAAGGCTCCGCCCAAGCTCCCCAGATCGGTGACCGAGCCGCGGTCCCACAGCACGGCGTGGGTGGCGCTGCGTCGGCCGACGGCGACGTCGCACTCGCCCGAGATGCCGACGACCTGGCCCCCGGCGTTGATCGCGGTCGCCCCTGAGGTCGAGTCGCCGGAGAGCGGAGGCAGCTCCGTCGTCCGAGCGCTCTTGGGCTCCCACAGTACCGCGCGGAACTGGAGCACCTGCGGCGCGTTGCAGGTCGGGTCGTGCAGCGGCGTCTCGGCCCAGCCGACGACTTGGCCCGCGTCGTTGACCCCGGCGGCGAAGCCGTTGCTGCCCCCGAGCGTAGGCAGCGCCGTCATGACCCCTCCTTGCCAGACAAACCCGAGACAGATGTGGCCGTTCGCGGCCATGAACGCCGAGCAGCTCCACGCCTCCCCCAGCGGATCCAAGGCTGCGGTGTGTGAGATCCCTACGACCATGGCGGCATTGCTCAGCCCGGGCCATTGCACGTTGCTGTGCAGCCCGCTCTGCGTTCCGCCGAGCGTCCCGAGGTCGGTGATCGCTCCGTTGCGCCACAGGGCCGCGTGCCGTGTACCGTCCGGCAGCCCGGAGTACCCCGCCACCCAGCCCGGATTGTTGATGCCCCCACCCTGGCTTGCCCCGCCGAGTGTGGGGAGCGTCGCGACGCGGTACTGCGGCGGCGCGACCACATGACTGAACGATGCGCGTGGCTGTGTGAGCCCCTCAGGAGTTCCACACGCGCACACCGCGGCGAGCGAGAGCACGCACGAGACCGTTCGCATTCGACCCTCCATCGTGATATGGATTGGCGTTTGGCGACGTCATGAAAACGACTCTCAGGATGTGGCCGCGAACCCTGGCGCGCTCGCCGCATTCGGACGCGCAATCGGGACCCCGATTGGAAGTCCGAATCCGGCTAGCCGGCGCTCACGCCGGCGTGTAGAATCTCTCGCGGATGTTGCCTGCCGATATTTGTCAGCGCGCCCTCAGCGCGCGCGACGCCCGCTTCGACGGCATCTTCTTCGTCGGCATCACGACGACGAAGGTCTATTGCCGTCCGGTCTGTCCATCGCGCGGCGCCGTCCCTGCGCACCGTAGGTTCTTCGAGTCGCCCGCGGCCGCCGAGCACGCGGGATTCCGCCCTTGCCTCCGCTGCCGCCCGGAGCTGGCCCCGGGGCGCGCCCTCATCGATGCCGTGCCCCGCCTGGCGCAGGCAGCCGTGCAGCGAATCGGCGCGGGTGCGCTCAACGGGCACGGCGTGGAGCCCCTGGCGCGCGAGCTCGGCGTGAGTGGACGCCACCTCCGCCGGGCGTTGCAGCGCGCAATCGGCGTGTCGCCCCTCGAGCTCGCCCAGACACACCGCTTGCTCCTCGCCAAACGGTTGCTCGCGGACACGAACCTGCCGGTAACGCGGATCGCTTTCGCCAGCGGTTTTCGGAGTGTGCGGCGCTTCAACGCGGCGTTTCGCGAACGCTACCGCCTGAACCCGACGGCCCTGCGGCCTGCGAGTCAGCGGGGCACGTCCCCGGACGACGTGGTGCGGCTCGCACTCGCCTATCGCGCACCGCTCGCGTGGCGCGCGTTGGTCGCGTGCCTGGCCCGCGACCTGCTGCCGGGGGCGGAAGTGGCGAGCGGTGGCCGCTACGCTCGAACGGTGCGGTTGGCCGGCTACGCCGGCGTCATTGCCGTGACCGACGCTCATGGCCCCCACGTCGAGGTCGCGGTGTCTTCGTCCCTGGTGCCGGCCCTCATGCCCTTGATCGCGCGGCTGCGACATGTGTTCGATTTGGACGCTGAGCCCAGCGTGATTGACGCGCACCTGGCGCGGGCGGGCCTCGCGCTGCTGGTGCGACGCCGGCCCGGGCTACGGCTCCCCGGCGCCATGGACGGCTTCGAGGCAGTGTTGCGGGCCCTGCTCGCGACGCAGGCCGTGCGGCGACGCGTGACGCGGGCCCTGGGCGAGCCGATCGAACCCACCCTCCCGGGACTCACGCACTACGTTCCGACGGCGGAGCGCGTGGCCGCGGCGGGCGGGGCGCGGATCGCCGCGCTGGGCGTCTCGCCCCGTCGGGCCGCCGTCATCGCGGCCTTGGCCCGCGCGATAGCGGACGGCCAGCTGCGGCTCGATCCCGGAACCGACGTCGAATCCGCGCGGCGTGCAGTGCTCGAGGTCGTCGCCGTGGGCGAACCGCTCGCGATGGCGATCGTCGCGCCCGCCCTGTACTGGCCGGATGCGTTCCCCGCCGCAAGCCGCTCACCTCGCGACCTCTCCACCCGCGCCGAGCGGTGGCGCCCGTGGCGGGCGTACGCCGCCCTCCACCTCACGCTCCAGCACGAGGCGGCGCGCGATCGGGATCGGTGCCACGTATCCACGGAGGCGTCATGAACCGTCGCCAATTCGGGGCCGCAGTCGCCGGTGCCGCATGCGCGGGGATCTGCAGACTCGGCGTGCGGGTGCAGCCCGTGACCTCCGGAACGCGAGAACCGAGGAGTCCCCCGATGGGAGAACGACAGGTTCCGACACACGTCGCCGGTATTCGCATCGTTGATTCGCGAATCGCGCGCGAGGCTGCCGAGCTCGCGCGGGAGTCCTCGCCCCCGTACCTGTTCAACCACGCCGCCCGCACCTATGTCCTTGGCGCGCTGATCGGCAGGGCGCGCGGGCAGAGCTTCGACGAAGAGCTCCTCTATCTGGGCTGCGTGCTCCACGACCTGGGCCTGACCGAGCGCTTCGCCAGCGAGATGCCCTTCGAGATCGAAGGGGCCATTGCGGCGGAGCGCTTTCTGCGGGGGCGCGGGCTCGCGCCGGAGCGGGCGGCCGTCGTATGGGATGGCATCGCCATGCATCCGCTTCCCATCGCCGACCACAAGCGGCCCGAAATCGCCCTCGTGGCGGCCGGAGCCGGCGCCGACGTGGTCGGGGCCGACCTGGAGCGCATCAGCGAGGCGCAGCGAGCGGAGGTGATGCAGGCCTTTCCCCGTCTGGGGTTCAAGCGTGCGTTCGTTGCGACGTGTGCGGCGGTCGTGGCTCGCCATCCCGGCGGTGCTGGTCGCACCTTCATGCGCGATATTGGGGAGCGTGCGGTACCAGGGTACCATCCAGGCAACATCTGTGACGCCATCGAGCGGGCGCCGTTCGCCGAGTGAGTGGCAGTTCCCTAACGGCGCCCTCCGTCCTGGCACGCCTCGACGCGCTGCTCGAGGAACTGTCGTTCCATGGCGTTGCGCGCCAGCCCGACCGCTGCCCGGAAGTGCCCGCGCGCAGACTCGCCTCTGCCCTGGCGTAGCTCCAGCTCGCCCAGCGCCGCGTGGTAGAACGGATAGTCGGCGAGGCGGCCGCGATCGGCGATCGCCGCGATCTCCTCGAGCCCACGCTCCGGGCCGTCGCGTTGCGCGACGGCGATCGCGCGATTGAGCGCGACCACGGGGGACGGCCGGATCTCCAGCAAGGTGTCGTACAGCGACACGATCTGCGCCCAATCGGTGTCTTGTACGCGCGGCGCGGACCCGTGCACGGCCGCAATGGCGGCCTCGACGTGATACTCGGTCAGCTGAGGGCCCGTGGCGGAGCGTTCGAGCAGCCGTTGGCCTTCGGCCATCAGGTTGGGATCCCAGCGCGAGCGATCCTGATCGACGAGCACGCGAAACTGGCCCGCAGCATCGAGGCGCGCCGGCAGGCGCGCCGCATGCAGACACATCAGCGCCGCGAGCGCGTAGGTGGCCGGCGTCGACGCCAGGGGATACTCGACCAGCAGGGCCGTGAGACGCAGCGCCTCCCGACACAGCTCGGCGCGCACCGCCGACTCGGGCGACGCCCCGTGATAGCCTTCGTTAAAGAGCAGGTACAGTGCCCGGTGGACGGCCGGAAGCCGCGTGGCGAAGTCGACGGCGTCCGCGATCTCGAACAACCGCCCCGACTCGGCGAGCACCTGCTTCGCGCGCGTGAGCCGCTTCTCGACCCCCGCATGCGTGCTGACGAACGCACCGGCCACCTCGTCGACGCTGAACCCGCACAAGATGTGCAGCATGAGCGCCACCTGCGCCGCTTCGGACAGGCGCGGATGGCAGCACGAGAACATCATGCGCAGCTGATCGTCTTTGATGGCGTCCTCGGTAAAGAGCTGCTCGTCCGACTCGAGCAACCGGCCCAGCTCCGGGGCGAACGTACGCGCGGTGCGCTCGCGCCGCAGCACGTCGAGCGCGCGATGCTTCGCGGTTGCCATGAGCCACGCGGACGGATTCTCCGGCACGCCGCGAAACGGCCACACCTCGAGCGCGCGGCAGAAGGCGTCCTGTACCACGTCTTCTGCCAGCGCGAGGTGCTCGACACCGAAGATGCGCGTGAGCGTGGCGACGATCCGCCCCGCTTCTCGCCGGAACAGGTGCTCGTGCAGCTCCATCACATGCCCGTCTTCAGGACGGGACGCACTTCCACCAGGCCTCCGCCCTCCAGGATCGGGCAGCCCATGGAAAGCTCCACGGCTTGCGCCAGATCCTTCGCCTCGATCAGGGTGTATCCGCCGATGATATCCTTGGACTCCGCGTATGGTCCGTCGGTGATGGTCCGCTGCTTGCCTTTGACCAGCTTGCCCGCCCGCTCGAGCGGGTGACCGGGGTTCTTGATATGACCCTTGTCGGCAAGCTGCTTCATCCAGGCCATCCAGGTCTGCATGCTCTTCTGCATTTGCTCCGGTGATCCCATCGCGGCACGGCTGGCCGCGTCGGTGCTGCGGTACAGGTAGACGAACTCGCTCATGGTGCCTCCTCCTGGGGTTCGATCGGTTGCCTGCGATGCCCTGCGCGCTTCCACTCATTAGACGTTTCAGGGCCACCGTAGCGGACATTCGCGCGACGCTTGACTTGACAACATGATTACATAGCAACGTGCGGGCACTCCAGCCTGCCCGGCAGCCCCGTACGACCCGAACCCAAGATGAATACGTTTGGGGCGTCGCGCCCGAGGGGAAACGAGAGGTCTACGATGTCCGACGCTAGCTGCGCTCATCTCAATGCGGTAACGACCGTCCGGAACGCCAAGCGCCGGGAGTGCGCCGACTGCGTGAAAATCGGCGCCCAGTGGGTCCATCTGCGCACCTGCCAAGAGTGCGGCGCCACGCTGTGCTGCGACAGCTCCCCCAACCGCCATGCGTCCAAGCATGCGCGCGCGACCGGACATCCCGTGGTCGCCTCCGCGGAGCCGGGGGAGCGGTGGCTGTACTGCTATCCGGACGACGCCTTTGCCGAGTATTGACGGTCCGACGGCGTCGCTCAACGTTGGACTGGTCGGTTTCGGCTTCGCCGGCAAAGTATTCCATGCGCCCGTCATTCGCGCGGTCGGCGGTCTGCGCCTCACCACCATCGTGCAGCGCCATGGCGCACCCGACCCGCGCCTCGCGGATGTGGAGTTCGTCCGCAGCGTCGAGGATCTGCTCAGCAGGCCGCTCGACCTGGTCGTCGTCGCCACGCCGAACACCAGCCACCATCCGATTGCCAAGCGGTGCCTCTTGGCAGGGCGACACGTCGTCGTCGACAAGCCGTTTACAACAACCCTCGCAGAGGCCCGAGAGCTCCTTGAGCTCGCGCGCGAGACCCGACGCGTCCTGTCGGTCTATCAGGAGCGCCGCTACACCGGCGACTTTGTCACGACGCAAGAATTGCTGTCGGACGGTGTCCTCGGCCGAGTCGTGAGCTACGAGGCGCATTTCGACCGGTTCCGGCCCGAGCTGAGACCGGGCGCTTGGCGGGAGCAGCCGCTGCCCGGCTCGGGCGTGTGGTTCGATTTGGGACCGCATCTCTTCGACCAGGCCGTGCTGCTGTTCGGGCTTCCCCAGGCGATCGGCGCCGACATCCGCATTGAGCGCGACGGCGCCCAAGCGGACGACGCCTTCGACGTCACGCTGCACTACCCGCGGATGCGGGCGGTCTTGCGGGCGTCGATGCTGAGGGCACCAATGGCACCGTCCTTTGCCGTGCATGGCACGAAGGGCTCGTTCATCAAGTACGGCCTCGATCCGCAGGAAGCGGCACTCAAAGCCGGTCACACACCCGACGAGCCCGACTGGGGCGTTGAGCCGCCGGAGATGCACGGCAGGCTCACCACGCCCGAGGGCACGCGCACGATCCCCACCATCTCGTCGACCTTCACGCACTATTACGAGAACGTGCGCGACGCCATACTGGGCAAGGCGCAGCTGGCGGTCACGCCGGAGCACGCACTCAACGTCATGCGCGGCTTGGAATTAGCAGTCGCGAGCAGCCAACAGCGCTGCGTGCTGCCGTGGTCCGCCGCGATGTAGCGCGTGATCAGGGTCACGGGCGCCGCGGAGCGTCGCGGCACAGAGTAGTGGTGCGGGGCGCGCCCTCCCCGACTGCCTCGAAGGGAGACCATGCCAGACGTGCCCCCCTGGGCCCGGGTGGCGGGCGACGTGAACGTGGGCGTGCGGCGCGGCGCCTGGTATCAAGTCATGCGGCTCACAACGGACGCCGCCTGGCTCGACGTGTTCCAGCGTACTCGCAGCGTGCCACGCGACTCCCTGGAGATCGTCACGGTGCGCCCGGATGTATGGTCGGTCGTCGCCCGTCCCTACGACGCGGTCGACCTGCCGTTCAAGTGGGGATCGCACTACGGCGTGTGCCCGCGCTGCAGTCGCCGCGCGGCGTTGCCCGAGCACGCCGCCGAGATGGAATGTCCGGCTTGCGGGCGCGTCTTTCCCCTGCGCCTCTCCCAACGCTTCACTGACCGGGGGCCTCTCGGCGACACGTTGCGCTGACCTCATTCACCGGGGTGGTATTCGCGCTCCGTGTGCCCCACGAGCTGCGGGCGGTAGAAGTACACGTCCCGCAGGCGACCGGTGACGTAGCGGTCGACCTCGTCGGCGAAGTGGGGAGAGCGCGGCTCACCGCTCTCCCCGCCCGCGGTGACTGCCCTCGCTCGCACGCTGTCTCCGAACTCGACAACCGCCACGAAGCTGTTCCCCGCGGTGCCGTACCATTTCCTGGTGCCGGGGTAGGGGCGGGCGGCAAACGCGGCCAGCGACCCCCACACCGAGGCCGTGAACGGCACAGCCGTGCTGGGTTGCGCGTCGTCGAAATGCGGGGCGACGGCGTCGTCCAGGCGCTCGAACCGGTTGATCGCTCCCCACGCCGTCCGCCACGTGCCGAAGTCCGCCGTGAGACGGTCGGACGCGACCGCGAACGACGCGAGCAGCTCCGCGTCGCTGGCTCGCTCGGCGGCGTAACTCACACCGGACAGTCCCGCCCGGCGCGCCTCGTCCGCGACCCGCCCCACGACGTCCGTGCCCCAGAACACGGCCAGTGACGTGGCCACCGAGCTTGTTCCCCAGCGGACGTCCCAGACACGCAGCTCCGCGACCTGGTCGGCGAGCCTCGTCCGGAGCGAGTCGGCGGCCGGCAGGCGATCGTAGGCCGCGACGAGCCGCGGGACCATGCGCTCGAAGGCGGGGAGGTAAGAGTCGAACCCCGCGGCCATGAGCGAGTCCATCGTCCAGGTCGCGGCGGGCGGGAGCAGCCGCAGGGCGTGCTGGCCGCGCGGCGTTTCCTCGGTCCCGATTTCGACGTAGCGGGGGTAGGCCGAGCGCCGGGGGCTGTCGGGACCGGCGGCCGACCAGGGCCAGTTGTTCGAGTTGTAAACCCACCCCACGCCCGGGTTCACCACGTTAGGCGTCTCGTCGATCGACAGCACGCCGCGATAATCGGTGGCCGGGTCACTCCCGTCCACCGGCTTGGTCCAATCGAACGCGGTATCGCGCCGTGGGATGTAGTTCGAATGCAAGTACGCGATGTTGCCTGCGGCGTCGGCAAAGATCGTGTTGTTGGACGAGTTGGTGTGACTCTCCATGATCTTGCGGAACGCGGCGTAATCTTTGGCCTTGGTGCGGGCGTACGACTGGATCAGGGCGCGCACGGGACTCTGCATGAGGCTGACGCTCACCCAACGAGCGCCGATCTTCCGCACGACGGGGCCGTGCCGCGTGTAGTAGGCGGTGAACCGCCGGCGCGCCGCGCCGCTGTCGGTCCGGTACGCTACGGTGATGGTGCGCGCCACGACGGGAAGCTCCCGCTGGCCCCGGCGGTAGTAGTAGCGGCCGCCGCGTTGCCTGACTGCTTCGAGGAACTCGTCGATGTTGTCCACGCCGCTGGACGTGTGCATCCAGCCGCAGCTCGGGTTGAATCCCTGATACACGAAGAACTGACCCCACGTCACGGCGCCGTAGGCATCGAGTCCCTCGTCGCTCGCCATCTGCAGCTCAGAGCGGAAGTAAAACGACGTGTGGGGGTTGATCCACAGGAGCGCATGGTGGTCGCGCGTCAGCTTGGGGGCGATGGCGATCCCGTTCGAGCCCCCCGGTTCCACGAACGACCCGTCGCCCCCGGCCGGCACCGCGCCGGCGGGCACGCCCCCGTAGAACGCCGCGAGATCGGCGACGCTGACGCGCTCGATGTCTCCACCGATGCTGCCTTCGGTAAATGCCAGCGCCATCCACGGCTCGAACTGCCTGATCACGCGCGGCTTCACCTCCGGGTGCTTATAGAGGTAGAAGTTCAGCCCGCCGGCGAAGGCGTCCATGAGGCGCTTGAGCCAGAGCGGGCTGCGACGGTATTGCGCCCGCAGCGAGTCGGGGTCGATGAACAGCCGCATGCGCAGGTCCGTGTAGATCGCCGACGGGCCCTCGGCTTCCGCCAGGCGACCGAGCGCGTTCAGGTAGTTGGTCTCGATGCGGTTGAAGTCGTCCTCGGCCTGGGCGTACTCCATTCCGAACACGGCGTCGGCGTCGGTCTTCCCGTACACGTGGGCGATGCCCCAATCGTCGCGGATGATGGTGGCGCGCTGCGCCTCCCGCTGCCAGCGGGCGGTGTCCCCGCGTTGCACCAACGAGCCAACGGTGAGGACGATGAGCGCGGTGACGACGTGCATGAGGACTCCGTTCTCTAGTTAGGGAAGTATATTCGGGTCGCCCCGACCTTGGACTCAACCCTTCACCGCGAGCGAGTCCTCAATGCGCGCTTTCCCGATGGTGTCGCTCTAGCATGCATCCCGCGGTGATTCTCCTCGTCGGAATAGCCACGATCCTCGGGGCGATCCTGCTGCTCCGGCTCAACGCGTTCCTGGCGCTGGTCACTGCCGCGATCGTCGTGAGCCTGCTCGCCCCCGGCGAGCCCGCGGTGAAGATCGCGCGCGTCGCGGAGGGGTTCGGGCGCACCGCGGGCACCATCGGGATCGTCATCGCGCTGGCGGCGATCGCCGGGCAGGCGATGATGGACAGCGGGGCGGCGGACCGCATCGTCAGGGCGTTCATCGGCCTTTTGGGCGAGCAGCGCAGCGCGACGGCCCTGTGCGCCACGGGCTACGTCCTGTCGATCCCCGTGTTCTTCGACACGGTGTTCTACCTGCTGGTCCCGCTGGCGCGCTCGGGCTATACGCGCACCAACCGCTACTATCTCAAGTACCTGCTGGCGATCGCCGCGGGCGCGGGAGCGACGCACACGCTGGTCCCGCCCACCCCCGGACCGCTGGCGGTCGCGGGCACGCTGGGCGTGGACCTGGGCACCATGGTCCTCGTCGGCCTGGCCGTGGCGCTGCCGGCGGCGACGGCGGGGTTGCTGTTCGCGGGATGGGTCGACCGCCGCATGCCCGTCGTGCCCACAGCCCCGGCGGCGGCGCCGCCGGCCACAGAGGCGCTTCCCGGCCTCGTTGTCTCACTGCTGCCCATCGTCCTGCCCGTGCTGCTGATTTCGTCAAACACGGTGGTCCAGTCCATGACGGCGCGACCGGGAGCCCACTTGGCGCTCTGGTTGGCCCTGGCGCCCTACACCGCCATCATCGGGAATCCCAACCTGGCGATGCTCGTAGCCACCGCCGTGGCCATGTGGGTGTATGCGCGGCGCGGAGTGAGCCGAGCCGCCCTCGCGGCAATGGTGGACACATCGTTGATGGGCGCGGGGTTCATCATCCTGATCATCGCGGCGAGCGGGGCGTTCGGGGTCGCGTTGCAGGCCACCGGGATCGGCCCCGTGATCGAGCGGGCCTTCGTGGGGAACGCGGCGGCGGGCGTGGGCTCCGGCCTCGTGTTTCTGTTCCTCGGATTTGGGGTCGCGAGCCTGATCAAGATCGCCCAGGGCTCGAGCACGGTCGCGATGATCACGACCGCAGCGATGCTGGCGGCCATGCTGCCCGCGAACGGACGCAGCCTTCCCTTTCACACCGTATATGTCGCGACCGCGATCGCCAGCGGGTCGCTCGTCGGGTCGTGGATGAACGACAGCGGCTTCTGGCTGTTCTCG
>Ga0137371_10004206_pt1 | contig 11280 bp, 14 predicted proteins | sample SagtaG_7_FD_104919 | JGI IMG/M metagenome (GOLD analysis project Ga0137371, IMG submission 104919) | Vadose zone soil microbial communities from Sagehorn Ranch, Mendocino, California, USA - Sage1_R_40_16 metaG | ecosystem: Environmental > Terrestrial > Soil > Vadose zone | place: USA... | reverse complement strand
TGCACTGAAGTAGGGAGGTTTTGTCATGAACCAAACCATTGGACGGCGATTTCCGGATTTTGAACTGACCGATCATGACGGCCAGATCGTCAAACTCTCGCAATTCGCCGGGAAGTTTCCCCTGATCGTGACCTTTTATCGCGGCTACTGGTGAGGAAAATGCCAGGTGCAGTTGCGCCACTATGTCGAATTTCAAAAAGAGCTGGCGATCAATTACTGCAAGCTCGTCGTCGCGAGCGTCGATCCGCCGGAGGTAAACGCGGCCCTTCGCGCCGGCCTCGACGCTGAATTTCCGTTCTTGAGCGATCACGACCGAAAAGTCGTTCAAGCGTTGGATATGACGGAAACGTCAAAGAGCCGCGGTGTCACGGCGATGCCGTATACTTTTTCCCTGATGCCCGATCTCACGATTCACAATATCTATTGCGGGTACTGGTATTTGGGCCGGCCGACATTGGAGGAGCTAAGAATGGACCTGCGCGAAATGATGCGAAAGGTTCGGCCGGATTTTCACGGACCGTTGGCATGAGAAGCGGACGCAAACGACCCAAGCTTGAAAGCGCGGCCTAAATCTGTGACAATTTTGCTATGATCACACCCGAAGAAATCAAAGACACGGTATCGAAGGCCTTCCCGGTATCGATAATCGAAACGCAAGATCTTACGGGGGGAGGCGATCATTGGCAGTTAATTATTGTATCACCGGCTTTTGAGGGCAGAGGTTTGCTGGAGCAGCAGCGAATGGTCCATGATGCCCTCAGAGAGGTTATGCGCACGGAACGCATCCACGCTCTGACAATGAGACTGTACACTCCCGGCCAATGGGACAAACTCGGCTCTTGAGTCAAATTCGGAAGGAGAACTTATATGGCTGATGAGGTTTTGACCCAGATCGATGAGAAAGTAAAAAAGAATAAAGTCATGCTCTACATGAAAGGAACGCCGGATTTTCCCCAATGCGGCTTCTCGGCTCATACCGTGGAGATTCTAAAGTCCTACGGTGTTCCGTTCGCGAGTGAAGATGTGCTAGCCGATCCCACGGTTCGGGAAGGGATCAAGCGTTACTCCAATTGGCCGACCATCCCGCAGATCTACATAGACGGGAAATTCGTCGGCGGCTGCGATATTCTGCACGAGCTGCACGAGAGAGGCGAGCTCGAACCGATTTTGAAGGCGGCGTTCGGTAAGTAACCAGCCATTACGGCCCGCTCCGATAGGACCGGAAGATTCTTCCAGTCAGCTGCTGCGACATGCTACAATCATCGGTCGCATTCGTCTAACCGGATTGAGGTGTAGCCATGATCAGACGTAAAATTGCGGTTCCCTGGGTCGTCCTCGCACTGGTAGTTCTTAGCTCCTGTGCTACGTTGAGGCACTTCCGTGCCGATGACAGCTTCGAACGGGGGCTGGCGCTTTTTAATCAAGGCCATTTCGAAGAAGCGATTCCTCATTTCAAACGGGCCACCGAGCAGGAACCGGAGTTCGCGGAAGCCTATTTTTATCTTGGCCGCTCTCACCTAAGTGCGCGCCATTGGCGCGAGGCAATCCAGCCGCTCCGAACCGCTTATCGGCTTGCACCCGAAGACGCCAAGCAGGAAATTTTCAATGTACTCATGGACGCATTTTTTGCCGCCGCCCTTCCACCCGAGGGAGTCAGACCATCCTCGGAACGCTTCAAAGACACTCTTTGATTCGCCGCTGGTAGCAAAGTCGATCGGTTCACTTTAATTCGAACAAGGAGAATACCCGTGATCCGGATGATGATGTTGGTGTTGGTCGCGACATTGTTGGTTTCTGTGAATCCCGCGTCGGCCCAGTTGGACAAAATGCTCAAGGGCTTGAGCGGAACTATTGGAGGTGGTGGCGGCGGTTTGAGTGACGCGAAGATCGGTTCCGGGCTGCAAGAAGCCTTAAAGGTCGGGACGGAGAATGCGGTGGTCCAAACCGGTCAGATGGACGGATTTTTCGCCAATAAGGCGATCAAAATCCTGATGCCGAAATCGCTTCAGGCGGTGGAACAGCCGTTGCGACTTGTCGGCTTCGGTCCGAAGATCGACGAATTCGTTTTAGGTATGAATCGCGCCGCGGAGAAAGCGGTTCCATTCGCCAAAGAAATTTTCTGGGATGCCATCGGGCAGATGACCTTCGACGACGCCAGAAAGATCCTGAACGGCCGCGATACCGCGGCGACGGATTACTTCAAAGGGAAAACTTCGACAAAGCTACACACCGCCTTCCGCCCAACCGTCGAGAAGGTCATGAACGATGTCGGCGTCAACCGGCAGTACAATGAGCTCATCGGCAAATATCAAAGCGTGCCCTTTACGAAGAGCATTAGCTTCGACGCCAATCAGTATGTCACTGAAAAGGCGACCGACGGTCTGTTCCTCGTCGTGGGGCAGGAGGAGAAAAAAATCCGCACCAATCCGGCCGCCCGGGTGACCGATCTTCTTAAAGACGTGTTCGCCAACCGAAGGTAGCCGCTGTCGCAAGAAGTTCCGCTGCCTGTTGGAATCGAGGCTTCACGTGTGACGAGCCTACCCGCTTGCCGCCCTTCGTGAGTCAGTTAGCCAACGAGGCCATGAGCTGGCCGAACCCGGAAACGGTTTCTTTCACTTTCGCCATTCGTATGGCATGCCAGATGTAGGCCTGGCAGCTGGTGACGACCGGCTTGCCGATCTCGTGTTCCAAGAGATCCACATCGGTAATCGTCGGCCAGCGAGGGCAGGGGACGAAGACGCCGTCGGCCTCCGGCGCTTGCTCGTAGAGTTTCTTGGCGATTTTATAGGCGGCATGGATGTCCATGTCCGTCAGGTCGGCGTTCTTTCGTACTCCATAGCCCTCGATTTTCAGGACCTGAAAGCCGGAAGCTTCAAGAAACGCTTTCATTCTTTGGTTGAGCGAATCTTCGTGCGGGGTCGCCACCACGACTTTTTTGATGTTAAGGGACCTGAGGGCTTCGACTTCGCCGGTGATGCCTGGCGAAACGGGCACCCCGAATTTCGCCGTTAACTTCTTTCCCATCTCGATATCGCTGCCGTAGCCGAGCTTGGTGAAAAGCGGTGAACCGCCGATGATGATGGCATCGCACTTGTTCTCGACTAGGTCCTGGGTCGCCTCTTCAATGCGCCGGAGCTGCCGCTCGAAGTCGGCATCCACCAGCTGGCGAATCGTTCCCGTGCTGTTCAAGAGCATGAAGCCCTCCGGCAGCATCCGATAAAATTCATAGACCAGAGTATCCCCGCGAGACGGGGCGACATGGCCGATCTTTGCCCGCCATCCGTACATAGTCGTCCTCCCGTGTATCGTACTGTTCGGACCGTTCAAACGGTTCGAGCCGTTTAAGCAGTTCAAACTGTTCAAGCCATTCAAAGTGGTTCAAATCGTACCGTCGCCGCGAAAAAGGTCTCAATCGAGATAGTCAAAGAGTTCGGCTAAATCCTGTATCCGCTGGACTCTCGGGTGATTGAACGACTGGTTGTAGGTCCGGTGTGGCATGAGCACGACCGCGCCGGTGCGCTCGGCTACATCACGACAGTTTTCATGACGGTCGTCGACAAACAACTCTATTTTCAATTTGCTGATCAGCTCGGACTTATAGTTTTGAGTGAAATAGACCGCCGGCTGAGCGATGCCATGTTGCTTGAGCCAGTCGCAAGTTACTTCATGAATGCTGTAGCTCTCGCGCTCATATCGGTGGGTCACAAAGACCAATCTCTCTTGCCGGCTGAGATCATCCAAAAGCTTCCATTGTTCCGGGGAAGGTAGCGGCGCCAGCTGCCGCCAGAATTTTGGGTCGTTGGAGACGCCTATAATGCATTCAGTGACGATCTCATTCGATAAGAAAGGATGATCCGAGAAATTCAGGTCCGTGATGGATTCCGGGTCGATCGGACCATTGCCCGCGTATTGTTCCATGAACCGCAAAAAAGGCGAGATGAAATCCGCCAAAACCCCGTCGATGTCCAAACCGACCTTCATGGAGACCCAATTTAAGCAAATCGGCGATGAGGGTCAACAACGTTTGTTGGCAGCGCGGCGCGAGTGTGCTACAGAAAAAATTCAACGCAAAGTCTCAACGGCCGAGAGGAGCGCGAATGGAAGAACAAGTTTTGGAGCAAGTGGATCGAGAAAGGATCGTCGAGCTGGCGCGCCACGTGGCGGATATCGTCAGCATCACGGGCGAAGAGAAGGAGATCGCTGAGTACCTTGGAAGCCAATTCGAAAAGTTAGGCATGCAGGTGAGTTATCAGGAAGTGGAAGAGGGGAGACCCAACGTCATCGGCACTTTGAAAGGAACGGGTGGCGGGGCGACCTTGATGTTTTGCGCCCACATGGACCACTTCGACAATCCCCAGGAGACGGTGGTTGAAGATAACCGTATTTACGGCCGCGGGCTGGTGAACATGAAAGCGGCCTTTCCCTGCTATATCGAGGCGGTCTCAGCGATTCAAAAAGCGGGAGTGAAGCTCAAGGGGGATATTATTATCTCCGGTGTTGTCGGCGAGATTGAAAAAGCCCAGATCGGACGATTTCAGGGCAAGACTTATCGCGGTGCCGGCGTCGGCGCGCGTTACATGATGGATCACGGTGTGATGGCGGATATGTGTATCATCGGCGAGCCCACCGGCCTGCAGCTTCAGATCGGCAATGCCGGACTGGTGTGGGCGCGGGTCAGCGTCGACGGGAAAGCGACGAAGTTCGTGCTCGCTGCGGCGAAGGTTGCCCAGGCCATCCAGGATTGGGAGAGAGATTATCAACGAAAGTACAAACACAAATTCATGTTGCCCACGGTTCAGATCGGCGCCATCGAAGGGGGAAACCCTTTCAAGCCCGGCACGCGGCCGACGACGGATATGTTTGTGATCGTAAAGACATTGCCCGGCACCCCGCCGTTGGCGATCCAACGGGAGATCGAAGCGGTTTGCGAAAAAGTTCGCAAACGGGAAAGCGATATTCTCGACATCCGCGTCGATCTCTACCTTTCCACGGACGGTTATGAGATCTCCAAGAGCGAATATGTGGTAAAGGCGATGGAAAGAGCTCACAAGACGGTATTCGGCAAGCGGGTTCCCTACGCGAAACCTATTCGCTACGGCATTACGAGCGATGGGTCGCGCATTGCCGCCTACGGTGTTCCGAGCATCACTTACGGTCCGGGTTTTGGCACGCACCTCGTCGATCCGACGGAAACCAAAGCGCCGGCGGAGTGGGATACGCCGACCGGAGTCAGGAGGGGAGTCGGCATCGAGAATATGGTCAACTGCACCAAGGTTTATGCGATGGCCGCGGTGGACGTTTGCAACAAGAAAAGGGCAGAGGTAGCGAAATCGTGAGGGAAATCATGGATCTAACTTTTGCGCACTATCGAAACCGTTTTTGCATGTTTCGTACCTATTATGCTCTGGCCGCTGGCAAGGTGAAGCCTGACGGTTTTAACATGAAGGTCATCGAGTTGCCGGACCCGCCGAGCCATGAGCAGGAAGAGGCATTGATTCGCGGCGACGTGCAAGTCGCGAATCTATACTTGCCCAACTTTCTCCACCGCAAGCTCGCGGGCGCGCCGATCATCGGCCTCTGCACCGAATGGAAGTCGACGGTGAAGGGTAATGGCGTTTTCGTGCGCGCCGATGGTCCCGTGCAAAAACCGCAAGATCTCGGGGGCAAACTCATCGCTACCCATCAGGGGGCGCATGCGTTTCATCGTTACCTGCTGCGTCGAGCGTATGGCGTGGATGACGCAACGCTCCGTTGGGAGTCTTACCCGCAGGAGCAGCTGCTCGACGTGCTGAAGAGTGGCAGAGTCGATGCGGTGGTCTTGCTCGACCATTTCTTTTTTCGTGGCGAGGTCGCGGATAATGTCCGTTGCTTGTACACGGACGGCGAAGCTTGGAAGATGCTTCACGGCTTCGATCAAATGATCAAGCATATGATCGCGGGGAGGGAGGATCTGCTCCGAGACCATCCGGAGCTGAAGGACAAGCTCCTGAAAGTTTTCCGAGCCTCTTTTTCCTATAGCGAGCGGCACCTGGATGAGATCGGCGATGCCTTCATCCAGCGCTACGGCGGGGATAAAGAGGCGCTGCTGGCATCGGCCCGCTATCCGAAGATCGAGTTTACCTTCACTGAAGAGGAACAAAAGCTTGCCGAAGCGGAGATGGAGATGTTGGTCGATGTCGGGCAGATTTCGCGCAAGGCACCGCTGTCGTCATTTTTCGCGATGTAACTCTCGGTTTATAAATAACAGCGTAGATTCACTGATGGCTTCAACTGTTGCTAACGGACAACTCAGCCGACGGCAATGGAGCCGATTTGCCGGCGCTGTTCTTCTCATATGCAGCCTCTGTTCCTGCGCAGTTGCCCAACGACAGGAGAGCGATGCTTCCCGATTGCGCGAAACCGCCGCTGTCGTAGAAGAAGTCAAAGCCTTCGAAAAGTCTCTCGGCATCGAGCCGACGGCGGCCTTGAGTCAAACCACGCAAAATGCACCTGCGCTTTCGATGCTGTGGTTTTGGATGCAGCGCATGGGGACTCTGGCCTTGCGCAAGCCTGTCGATATCCGCATGGCCATTGGTTTCTCCACCCTTAAAGAGCAATTAAGGCTAGAGCAAGTCTATCGAGTCGACGGTTACAGCGTGTATTACCGTCAGGGTAACGAGTTCGCCGATCCCCGCTCCATTGCCACGGTCGGCTTCGCCGAGGAGGGCATGGTGAGACGAGTCAAGGTCATTCTCCACGAAGATCTTCACGGCGACAAAAACTTCGATTTACCCTGGGATATTGAAGAATCCATCGTCACGCCACTGGGGTCGCTAGCGGCGGTGGAATTCTTCAAGCACAAGGGTGACATCGAAAACCTGAGGCGAGCGCTGGCATCCGTCGATGAAGAGAGAGAGTTTTCGCGCCAATTGAACGATTTGGCCAAAGAGGCCAAGCGTCTGTTCGAGACCGAGCCGCTGGAACAAGCTAAACACAAAATCCTCGATTCGATTGGATCTTATGCGATTTATTCTCGTCAATTTCGGCGCCAAATTGCCGGGCAAAACCCTTCCACGGTTCTTGAAGCGAAGCTCAGTCACGATCTTGCCTACTATCGGTATTTCGATACCATCGCCGCGCTATCGGAAAAAGCGCCGGATTTGAGAACGTTAATTGAGGATCTTAAAAATCTTCCCGGCGATGCCGGCTTCGAAACTTTGGAAAAATACCTGCAGGATTTAAATTCGAGGTATAGTGCCAGACAAAGATAGAACACACGGGCTCGCTTCTTAACCGTCTAACGTCCGAGGAAATCCTTGAGGCCTTTCCGAATGAGATCCTCCGTGGAGCTCTTTTTTCGTTCCTTGCGATCTGAAGGCGCCGATTCTTCTTTAGGAGAAGCGGATTCTTTCTTGCCTAAAAACCGTTGTTGAAGTTCTTCTGTCCCTTTTTGCAGGAAGCCGCGCTGAAGCGACTTAGCAAGATAGCTGGCATCGGGTTTGGGTTTTACTTTAGGTAGTTTGCCGGTCACTGAAAAGGGAATCTCCAGTTGCTTTTGGTCGTTGAACAGATATTTGATCTCACGGGCCGATCCGCCTATGTCGGCGGACAGTTGGGGAGAAAGCATCAGCGAGGAGCGGAAGTTCACGTTCCTTTCAAAGTCGACCCATCCGTTTCCATCGACGTTAAAATCGGCCCCGGTGATGCGGAGATTTTTGACGTTCGTCCGCCCGTTTGCCAAATCAAAGTCGGCCTTTAATTCCTTAAACTGGGTATCCTTGGCTTCGAACGTTTCGGGGTATTTCTTTCGAATCGCCGGTTTGATCATGTTGGTCAACCCGGGCATGCCTGTTGCTCCCGAGAGAACGCTGTCGGCGAGGTTGAAGTTGAGGGTCGACCCGTCTAACACTTCCGCCTGTCCCTGGCCGCGGAGCGCAGGTTTCATCTCTTGCCAGCTTTTACCGCTACCCGTGACCTTTATATCCGCGTTCAAACGCCCGCGGATGTCTCTTTGTGAATCGTTTTCGGCCTTTGAGCCAAAGGTACTGTACAATTCTTTGAGATCGACTCCCTGGACTTTGGAAGCGAGGGAAAAATTGGGCACTGGACCTTTGAAGGCGTATTCTCCCTCTGCTTGCACGGCGCCGTTCAGGGCATTGACGTTGAAATTGCGGATGTGGGCGACTTTATCCGCCATGGAAAGGGTCGCTTGGAGATCTTTGTAGTCGATTGCGTAAAGGCTTCCATTGCTCGAGGCGATCTTCCCCTGGGCTGTAACATTGCCATTTTGTATGCCGACTTGTCCTTCACTGCTGAGGTTATGGATCACGTCTTTTTTTCGCTCTTCAGACAAAGCCGCTTGAAACTCCCCCGGAGATAGCTCGGGTGTGGATATCTTGTAGGTGACGCTGAGCGGAGAAAATCTTTCGATAGTCGCTGCCAGGCGGATATTGGAATTGCCTAACTTCAATGTCATTTCTTTAATATCAGCCCGCTGCCCTATAAAGTTAATCTTCGTATTCAGATTCTCGATAGGCTTGGAAAACTGAGGGGGCTTGGCGCTCGCGTTCTCTAAGCTGGCGTTACCCTGGATTTGCGGGGTGGCTCCTTTACCAACCTCGCCGCGGATGGTTCCGCGGACCTGCATTTTTCCTGAAAGCTGATAGCCGGCGATGGCGGGAATAATTTTTTCCCAACCATCCAAAGATACCGGCTTGGAGTCGATGGACAAATTCAGCAAGGTGCGGTCGCCTAATCTCACCTCTCCTTTGCTTGCGAGCTCCAGATTATGCAATTTAATCTCGGCTTGCCGAAGAACGATCCTATCGCCAGCGTGTTGCGCGTCGGCCGAGATTGTCAGAGGTATGCCGGGCTGCTTTTGGAAAGAGTTGCCCAAGCGGATCGACCCGTCGTTTCCTACAATCTGTCCTTTGAGCGCAAGATTTTTGAGAGTTCCTTTTAGTTTTAGATTCTCGATTCTGAAGACTCCCGCAAGATCCAAATTCTTCGGCAGGGCGCTCCTGACCTTCGGCACCGCGGCTTCCAGTTGACTGAGGTCGAGCGGATCGACATTGATCTCGCCGTCCAAGGGGACGTCACGAAAGTCAGCGCCCCGAGAAAGAGGACCGACGACGGTCTTGATTTTGAGATTCTGCTTCGAGGCGAACAGGGCAGCCGCCAGGTTGACAGTGAAAGGCCTGTCGAAATCCAGGTCTTCCACCTCCAAGTTGATCTGTCGAAGCTGAAGATTGGTGCCGTCCTTCTGGTCTCGATAGCTTACGTCTCCAGCCGAAATATCGACGAGGGATACGAAAAAAGTCGAAGGCGCCTCTTTCTCCTTGGGAGCGGCTTCTTTCTTTTGCTTTTTGGCGCCGTCCTCCTTTTTTTCTTTTTCGGTTTTTGCGATGGTTGAGAAATTGAAATCGCCCTTTGCGTTTCGAATGATGCTTATGGTGGGGTTGTGGAGAATCAACTTTTTAACCTGCACGTCTCTGCGCAAGAGGGGCAGAAACTTGAGGTTGACTTGCAGATCTTTGGCGCGCACGAACTCGTTCGACGAAAACGCGGGATCATCGGACATAGCGAAATCTGTCAGTCGAAAGCCGATTCCGTTCCAGAGGCTGACCTCCACGTCATCCACTGAAACTTTACGGCCAAGCGCCTGCTCGGCTTGACTGATCAAGTAGTCTTTGTTGCGCGCGATATACGAATTGACGTTGAGTACCGCGACAACACCGGCCACGCACAATAAAAGCAGGACAACCCCAACTATAATCCACTTGCGCATGCTTTTTTCTCCACGGGTATGGCGACGCAAATTGTCTCGACCACGGCGGCAACTTCCAGGAATGGGACAAAAGGAAGGATGAGAACCGTGAGATTGATAATGCCCCGAATAAAATCTAGCAAAAAAATGGTCTCAATTTAAGCCAAGCTCCAAAGCTTTTCTCCCTTTTCACATTGTACTCTGATCCCTTTTGTCAAGATAGAGAGGCTAACTCAAGTCGAGAATTGAGAAGACCTTCCGAAAAACGCAACAACCAGTTTTTTCGCGCTCAAGGAAATGCGCCGATCTGCGGCGCTTGTGAGAAAAGCGCCAAAAATTATAGGATCTTATAAACGAAATTACCTGGAGGCTGTATGGAAATTGTCGAGGCGGAGGAATTCTTGAAACACAACCATCAAGGCGTGCTGGTGGCGCGCAAGCGCGACGGTTCGCTACAGATGACCCTGGTTTCTTCGGTTATCGACGGGCAGGGCCGGGTGATCCTCACCGCGCGGGAGAGAACTTACAAGGTAAAAAACATTCGCCGCAACCCCCAGATCTCCCCGCTGGTCTTTGGCGATCGGTTTCATGGATCCAATTATATCCAAATCGACGGCAGGGCGGAGATCGTCCGACATCCGGAGGCGATGGATATCGTGATCGATTGGTACCGGCAGCTTAACGGCGAGCATCCGAAGTGGGACGAGTACAGAGAGAAAGTGAAAGCCGAAGGCCGCATCGCTATGCGTGTTACCATAGAAAAGGTCGGGCCACAAAATAGGCGCTAGCCGAAAGGATCAGCACCCAAGCCGAGCATAATCATTCCCGTGGCGGAAGGATGCAATGAGAGTCCATGCAAAAGATTTTCGCGTGCGCGAAGGAAACAAGATCGATCTCAAAGAGTGGACGACGCGGGTGGACCCGTATTACCGCTCAAAGAAGCAGTACAAAAAAATACTTCGCGAGCACATCACGGAGATGAGCGCGCTGCAAAATCTTCTTTATGCGTCGAACAGCTATGCCGTGCTGATTATTTTCCAGGGCATGGATGCCGCCGGCAAAGACAGCGCCATCAAGCATGTGATGTCCGGCGTCAATCCTCAAGGCTGCGAGGTCCATAGTTTTAAGCATCCGAGCATGGAGGAGCTAGAACACGATTTTTTGTGGCGCACCACTCGTTACCTGCCGGAGCGCGGTCGCATCGGCATCTTCAATCGTTCTTACTACGAAGAAGTGTTGATCGTTCGAGTCCATCCCGAGATTTCCACAGCGAGGGGCTGCCGAAAGAACTGCTCGACGAAAAGACCATCTGGCGGGACCGGTATCGTTCCATCGTGGATTTGGAAAACCATCTTTACCGCAACGGAACGCGCATCGTTAAATTTTTCCTCCACGTTTCCAAGGACGAGCAGCGCCGCCGCTTTCTTGCCCGCATCGACGAGCCGGATAAGAACTGGAAATTCGGCCGGGGCGACCTCGAAGAGAGGAAATTCTGGGACGACTATATGAAGGCCTATGAAGCCTGCCTGAGCGCG
>Ga0137371_10004205_pt1 | contig 11280 bp, 9 predicted proteins | sample SagtaG_7_FD_104919 | JGI IMG/M metagenome (GOLD analysis project Ga0137371, IMG submission 104919) | Vadose zone soil microbial communities from Sagehorn Ranch, Mendocino, California, USA - Sage1_R_40_16 metaG | ecosystem: Environmental > Terrestrial > Soil > Vadose zone | place: USA: California... | reverse complement strand
CGTCGACGGACAACGGCGCGACGTGGCGCCTCAACCCGGCGACGGCTCTCCCGATAGACGACCGACCCTGGGTGGCGGCAACGGCGCGTCGAAGGTTTGCATCTCCTACCTGACCGCGCCGGGGATTCTCCTGCCGAACGTCGGACTGCACGTGCAATGCAGCTCCGACGCCGGGCAAACGTTCCCTCAGCTCGCGAACGCCTACGACACGTCGGATGTCGGTCTCGCCGCATCGCAAGGAGGGAGCCGCACGGGCAATCTCGTGTTCGATCCGTCCAACCCCTCGTACCTGTACACGGTATTCGCGTACGAGAACATCGAGGACGCACCGAATCCGTCCGCGTTCCTCCACAACGTCGGCATGGCGGTCTCGTCGGACGGAGGTCTCACCTGGCACGACTACGCCGTGCACGTCAACCCGGACATCGGCGCGAAGTACGACAACCAGTTCGTGAACGTCGCGGTCGACAGCGGCGGAGCCGTCTACGTCGCGTACTCGGACAACCACGGCGTCTTCTACCAGTACTCGACCGACCACGGGCAGACCTTCAGCGCACCCGTGCAGGTGTCACAGGGCAACGACACCGCCGTCATGCCGTGGCTAGCGGCCGGCGACGCCGGCAAGATCGACCTCGTCTACTACCAGGCCACCGGCTATTCCGGAAATCCAGAGCAGGCGCCCGCGAGCGTGGCGTGGAAGGTGGTCATGGCACAAAGCCTCAGCGCCGCCTCCTCGGCTCCGGGTTTCGTCTATACGACCGTCAACCCCGTCGTCCACCACGGCGGCGTGTGCGAGGGCGGCGCGCTCTGTACGGGCAATCGCGATCTCTACGACGACTTCGGGGTCGAGGCGTCGCCGAAGTCGGGCTTCGCGTCGATCGTGTACTCGGACGACCAGTATCAGAGCGATCCGAATCACAAGCCGAACCCGGTATACGGCTGCGTGCCAGCGGACAACGACACCTCGACGTGCGATCACACGAATGTGGCCACGCAAACATCTGGCACCGGTATCTACTCGAAGAAGAAGTAGCCGCCCGAGCTCGATCATGCACCGCTCCGCGCGAGAGGTCCCGAGGGCCTCTCGCGCGGAAGTCGGTTCAGGCTACGGTGGCGGCTTTCGCGCGACGTACCAGCCGACCTCGATCTCGTAGACCGGGCCTGGCGCAAGACCTCGGACGCGGACACGTTGCTCTTCCGGAACGTCCGCGAGCGCGAGCCGCTCCTCGAGGTCGACCCGCTCGTGGACGACCTCGAAGGACGTGAGCACCAGGTCGTTCGCGTCGAGGTAGCCGCGGATGTCGGCGTCCGGAAGGAGCCGTTGGTGCGTCGGGTCTCGCAGGCGCTCGAAGCGATCGAGCTCCGGGGTCCGCAGCGGGTCGACCGACCCCAGCTGATCGGCGATGAGGACGCGCCCGTTGTGCCTGGTCACGCGTGCGAGCTCGGACACGGCGAGCTCGGGACGACGAACGTGATGCAGCACGCGCACGCAGCCCGAGATGTCGAAACGGCCGTACTCGAACGGGAGCCGGGTCGAGTCCGCCTCGAGGAACTCCGCGTTCTCGAGGCCAAGCTCTCGGGCAGCCTCGAGGTAGCCGAGATTCGTGTCGGTGCCAACGACCTCGCCGACGAGCGGGGCGAGCGCGGCCGCGAGAGCCCCGGTCCCACAGCCGGAGTCGAGCGCCAGCTCGGTGCCGGTGAACGGGCCGAGCAGGCGGCGAACCTTGGTCGAGAGCTCCGCGGCTCGCTGTTCCTGGAGTGCCAGCCGAAGGGCGACGCTCACGATGCGGCCGCCAGCGAGCGCGCGAGCGCGAGCGCCTCCTCGCGTGTCGAGATCGTCCCCACAGCCCGCTCCTCGTCGATGATCGCGAGCATACGTCCGATCTCCGGGCCGGGAGGAAGCCCCAGCTCGTCTCCCCGGACGAGCGGCTCGGGAGGATCTCGCCGACGCGCATCCTCCACCGAGCCGGTGAGCTCGGGACGGCCGACGAACGCGAGGGCGTCCAGGGCCCAGGGCTCGGTCGAACGGCGAAAGCGATGGATCGCGCGTCGCGAGTCGTCCCGCGGCGGGTTCGCCCCTAAGAGCGTGCTCGCGTACCGTCGCAACCCGTTCGAGACCGGCAATCGTCGAAGGTCTTCGCGAAAGGCCGCCACGAGCCGGAAGTCGGCGTCGTCCACCGCGTCGATCGCCCCGTCGAGAGAGCCGCCGAGCGCCGCCAAGATCCCGAGCTCGTGCAGCCGCCGATAGCCGTCCGCTGAGAGGCGGCGAAGCTCGCCGAGGATCCGCTCTCCAGCGGGCAGGCCCGCGAGATCAGCCGATTCGCGGACCAGCGCTTCCGTCCGCTCGTCCATACGGAAGCCGAGCTCGTCCTCGAGCCGCACGGCACGCAGCAGACGCAACGGATCGTCGCTGAAGACGGAGTCGGAGACGGCGCGAACGATTCCTCCCTCGAGGTCGGCGCGACCGTCATGCGGATCGCACAGGCCCCCTCCACCGACCGGAACCGCAATCGCGTTGAACGTGAAGTCGCGCGTCGCGAGGTCCGCCTCGATCCCGTCGGGCAGCGGAGTGAAGTCGACCGTCTCTTCGGAGCCGGTCGCCACGCGCCATGCCCCGTGCTGGTCGGAGAGCGGAAAGACGGCCCCGCCGAAGCGCTGCGCATACCGGTGGGCGGCCTCGCGCGGGTCGCTGCAGGCGACGTCGAGGTCCAGGACCGGCCGCCCGAGGAGGGCGTCCCGCACCGCCCCGCCGACGACCCACGCCTCCTCGCCCGCGAGCACCTCGCTGACCCTCGTGTCATCCATTCCTGGCGACCCGCCGTGCGCGCCCTGACCGCGTGTTGAGGCCGGTGGCGATCTCGTACCCGATCGTCTCGGCGACCCGCGCGTGCTCCTCGATCAGGACGCCGTCTCCGACGAGCGTGACAGGCGTGCCGACGGGGAGCTTGCGGTCGAGCTCGACCGCAAGCGCGTCCATCGAGATCGTGCCGACGACACGACGCCGCTCGCCGGCCACCAGGACCTCTGTTCCAGTCATGTCCCGGCGGAACCCGTCCGCATACCCGACCGGGACGATGCCGATCCAGGTCGGCTGCTCGGCGACGAACCGGCGCCCGTAGCCCGTGCTCTCACCCGGCGCCAGCCGCTTCACGAGCGCGAGCGAGGAGTCCCAGCGGAGGGCGGGCTCGAGGCCGTCTGCACCCGGATCTGTCCCGAAAGGCGAGATGCCGTAGAGCGCGATCCCGCAACGCACGGCGTCGAAGGCCGCTTCCGGGTAGCGGAGGGTCGCAGCGCTGTTCGCGATGTGATGCGTGATTCCGGCCAGCCCTGCCGTTGCCGCGCGAAAGCGCTCGATCTGCGTGCGGGTGAAGTCCGGGTCCGACTCCGCGACAGCGAGGTGACTCATCACGCCCACGACGTCATGTGTCGGCGCCGGCAGCTCGGAGAGCCCCCACCGCCCCATGCCCGTGTCGAGCTTCAGGTGCACGCGCAGCCCCTCAGGCACCCGACCGTCGGCCGCCACGAGCTCCAGGTGCGCGGCGCGCGCCTCACCCACCTCTCGATCGCTCACCGGGCACATGACGATGATCCGGGCCTCGTGCAGCGCCGCACGCAGGTGGAGTGCCTCGGGGAGTGTCGCGACACACAGAGCCGAGGCACCGGCGTCGAGCGCCGCCCGGGAGACGTCGGCCGCTCCGTGGCCGTACCCCTCGGCCTTGACGACGGCCCAGAGCTCGGCTTCTCCGGCGGCGCGGAGCAACGTCGCCGCGTTGCGCCGGACTGCACCGAGATCGATCGTGAAGCTCGAGCGCTCCACGGCGCTCATTCTCGAGTATTCGCGACTTCTGACTCCAGGGCAACGGGAAGCGTCTCGAGCAGGTCGCTCGCGACGAGACCCGCCTGCTGAGGCAAGAGTCTTGCGGCCACTCCGTGCGCGACCGCCGCAGCGACGGCTGCGAGTTGCCCCTCCATGCCCTTGGCCAGAAACGCCGCGACGATTCCCGTCAACACGTCTCCCGTGCCCGCAGTCGCAAGTGACGGCGGGCCGAGGTCGCTGACGATCACTCCCTTTCCGGGCTCCGCGACGATCGTGTCCGGGCCCTTGAGCAGGACCACGGCGTCGAAACGGTCCGCCGCCCGTTGCGCTGCTTCCAGGCGATGCGCATCGACCCACCCCGAGTCGGTGTCGAGCAGCCGGGCGAGCTCGCCCGCATGCGGCGTGAGCACGGTTGGCGCGTCCCGCTCGACGGGGTCGAGCTCGAAGAGCGCGTCCGCGTCGACGACCGCGGGGACGTCGAGTCGCCGGAGAAGCTCCCGGACCAATGCCCGCCGCTCGTCCGAGCGGCCGAGCCCCGGCCCGATCGCGACAGCGCCCGCGCGCTCGGCGGCGCGGGAGATCTCCTCTACCGCGTCGGCGTCACGCCAGCCGATCTTCACCGGCTCGAGAACCATCGTCTCGACTATCGGTAATGACTCCGCGGGAACGGCGAGTGTCACATACCCGGCATCGGCGCGCAGTGCCGCCCGTGCCGAGAGGCATGCCGCACCGGTCATTCCTGGCTGGCCCCCTACGATGAGAACCGAGCCCGACGTGTACTTCGTGTCCCCCGGTTTCCGCCGGGGAACGAGCGAGAGGAGGGCAGGAGCGGCGCGTCGGCTCTCTGTCGGCGCCCGTTCGAGGCCGATGTCGGCAACGACGACGCGGCCGGCCTGGAATCGGCCCGGTGCGATGACGAGGCCCACCTTCAAAGAATGAAACGTGACCGTGAGGTCGGCGCGGACGACGGCTCCTGCGACCTCACCCGTGGAGGCATCCACGCCCGAGGGGAGGTCGACCGAGACGACGGGAACGCCTGCGGCGTTGACCCGCTCGATCAGCGACGCCGCATCCGGCCGGGGCGCGCCGTGAAAGCCGGTCCCGAAGAGCGCGTCGACGAGGACGTCGTACCCGTCTACGTCCTCCGTTTCCTCGGCGACGAGGCCCGCCTCGCGGAGCACTCGGGCTGCGACGCGTCCGTCACCGCCGTTCGAGCCCCCCCCGCAGACGCATCCGAACCGGCGAGCGTCCGGAAACGCGAGCATCGCCTCCCGCGCCACGGCCGCCCCCGCGCGCTCCATGAGCTCGGGGACGGAGCTCGGGTAGTCGGGATAGCGCTCCTCCACGGCGCGCATCTCGGCTGCGGTGTAGAGCTGCTCGAACAACCTCAGCCGCGCGGGCTGACGACGCACACGGCAGCCGCGATCTCGCGCGAGTGCGTCAACGAGAGGTCGATCGCGCCCGCGGCCACCCGCTCGGCGAAGGCGGCAGTGCGGCCGGACAGTCGGACGCCGGGCCTCGGTCGGCCCACGATCTCCACCTCTCGCCACGTGAAGCGAACACCGCAGCCGAGCGCCTTGCCGACCGCCTCCTTGCCCGCGAAACGGGCGGCGTAGCTCTGTGCCGGATGGGGCCGAGAGTCGCAGTAGGCCTGCTCGGCCGTCGTGAAGCAGCGGTCGCGAAAACCGACCCGGCGAAGCGCGCGCCGGACTCGCTCGATCTCGATGACGTCGATCCCGACTTTCACGAGTGCCAGCCGCCGGTCAGGTCCTCCTCGAGCAGTGCGGGGAACTGCGCGAGCGAGGAGACGACGATGTCGGGCGAGGACTCCGCGAGCTCGAGCGTCTCGGGACGGAACTTCCCGGTGCGCACCAGAACGGTGCGCATGCCGAAGAGGCTCGCGCCACGGACGTCCTGCTCGACGTCGTCCGTGACGAGCCAGGTGAGCTCTGGCACGGCGTCCAGAGCATCGAGTGCGGCCGCGAAATAGGAGGGGCTCGGTTTGCCGAGCACCGTCGCGTCCACGCCCGTGGCGTACTCGAGCCCGGCGACGAAGGCTCCGGCGTCGAGCATCGGCCCGCGACTCGTCTGCCACCACTTGTTCTTGTGCAAGCAGAAGAAGGAAGCCCCCGCCTGGATCTCCGAGAACGCGCGTCCGAGGTTCATGTAGCTGAAGACCTGGTTCGGCTCGAGCGTCTCGTCGCAGCCGCCGATGAGGACGGCCTCCGCGTCGTGTCCGACGAGCTCCAGGCCCTCGAGGTCGGGAACGATCGCCTCCATCACCAGCGCGAGGACGCGCTTTCCGCTCAGCTCGCGGGCCGCGGCGCCCGGCGTTGTCTGGAGCTCCCGATCTTCGACCGGGAATCCCATTTCCCGCAGCTCTGCTGCGAGCCGGGAACGCGGTCGGGTCGAGTTGTTCGACACGAAGCGGAGGTTGTGACCCGCTTTCCGGAGATCGGCAATGGCGTCGACGGCCCCTGGAATGGGCTCTCCCGAGACGTGGAGCACGCCGTCGATGTCGAGCAGAATGCAAGCCATGGAGCGTGAGTCTATTCGGGTCACGCGCTCCGTCTTGCTCCCGCTTTCCGAGCTCGAGATGAGAGCCTCGCGGTCGAGCGGACCGGGTGGGCAGCATGCACAGAAGTCGTCGACGCGAGTCGAGGCCGTCTTCGACGTCGAGGCGTCGGCCGCGCTCACCGAGGCTCAGAAGCGCCGCGTGGTTGCGCGAGCAGGACCTCTGCTGCGGGCGGTCGCTCAGGACGAGCGGAGCCAGCTCCGTAATCGCGAGCTCGCCCTCGAGCGGCTGGTCGAGAAGCTCCGCGCGGCGCTCGCGGTGCCGCGTCGCCGTGTCGCGACCCGGCCGACGGCTGCTGCGAGGGAACGGCGTCTGAGTTCCAAGAAGCGACACTCGAGGACGAAACGACTCCGTCGACCGCCGGCCGAAGACTGAGATTTAGACTCGCGGACGTGGACGCGCTCGGACTCGTTGCGTTGCTGCCCGAGCTTCCGCCCGAGCGAACGCGGTTGCTGGACAACCTCGGTCGAATCAGGCGGGAGGTCGGCCCGATCACGCCCGAGCTCTCCGACGCGCTCGCCGACCACATGAACATTCGCCGGGGAGAGGTCCACGAGGTCGTCTCCTTCTATTCCTTCCTGCAGGTGCCACCGAGCGCGACGCGCGTCTGCACCGGCCCGATCTGCGACTGCATGGGTGCGCGCACGCTGCTCGAGCGGCATCCAGGCGCCCTCGAGGTGGCCTGCCTCGGCCACTGCGACCTCGCTCCGGTGATGACCGAGGGGGAGACGATCGTCCCCGACGTCACCCACTCGACGAACGACGGGCCGGCGATCGGCCTCGGTCGAGCCGACGAGAAGCTCGCAGACTATGCCGCGCAAGGGGGCCTCGCGCTCCTGCGCGAGCTGCCCTCGCCCGAGCGGATCGTCGAGGAGCTCAAGGCCTCGGGGCTTACGGGCTACGGCGGCGCGGGATTCCCGACGGGGGTGAAGTGGGAGGCGGTGCGAAACGAGCAGGGGCCGCGGTACGTGGTTGTGAATGCCGACGAAGGCGAGCCGGGGACGATCAAGGACCGCTACGTGATGGAGCTCCGGCCGCATCTCCTGGTCGAGGCGATCGTCGTCGCCATGCGCTTCGCCGAAGCCACGGAGGGCTTCGTCTACCTGCGCGAGGAGTATGCGACCTCACGCCAACGCCTCCAGCGCGCCATCGAGGAGTTTCGGGCTGCAGGTCTGCTCGAAGGATGCTCGCTCGAGCTGGTCATCGGAGCGGGCGCGTACATCGCAGGCGAGGAGACGGCGATGCTGGAGTCGATGGAGGGGCGTCGCGCGATGCCGCGGCTGCGTCCACCTTTCCCCGCTCAGGTCGGCTATCTCGGGCGGCCTACGTTGATCAACAACGTCGAGACGCTTGCGCACCTCCCGGCGATCCTCGTGCAGGGCGGCAAGTGGTGGGCCGACCTCGGAACGCGGGGGGCGAACGGCTCCAGGCTGTGGTCGGTCTCGGGTGCCGTCTCGAGGCCGGGATGCTACGAGGCGCCGAACGGGATCACGACGCGAGAGCTCATCGAGGAGCACGCCGGCGGCTTCGCGGGGGAGACGGGTGCAGTCGTCCCCGGCGGGGCGGCGAGCGGCATCTTGCCGCCAAAAGCGCTCGACGTGCCGCTGACACGTGACGCTCTCCGCGAGTACGGCGCAGGAGTGGGCTCGGCCGCGGTGCAGGTCTTTCCCTCGAGCTACTCGCCGCTTCGCCTGCTCGCGGAGACGATGCGCTTTTTCGCCGAGGAGTCGTGCCAGAAGTGCACGCCGTGCCGCATCGGAAACCGCGCTCTCCACCATCTCTTCGTCGAGCTCGGGAGCGGCGAGGCGCCGATGTCGCGCGAGAAGGTCGACGAGTGGCTCCTGGCGATGGAGAAGACCTCGATCTGCGGGCTCGGCCAGGCATCGCCGTTCCCGGTGCGCAACGCGATGCAGTGGTGGCCCGATCTGTTCGGTGCGCTCGCGGCGGACCCAACCCCGGTGTCAGACACCGCCAGGCAGTAACGAATCCTCAACGAGTTCCCGGTAGCGCGCCACCCCGGATTCGGGCTCGTCCGACAAGAACGAGAGCATCATGCGAAGGGCGAGAAACGGAGGCGGCTCCGAAAGGCCGACGGATGCGCGGTAGCTGCTCCACGGCCATTCATGTGGCCGAGCGCAGAGTCCTGCCTCGACAGGGTTCGTGGCGATATATCGAAGGGTCCAAAGAAGCTGAGACTCCGTCTCCTGTTCGACGGCCCCGAATCGATTCTTGAAGAGGTGAGCGTCGCGTGTGTAGCGCTGGTTGAAACGCAGTGAGTAACGACCGTTCAGGGCCTTCATCGCGCCGGAGAGACTGTCGTCGAGACATTGGAGCAGGAGGTGGTAGTGGTTCGGCAAGAGGCAATAGCTCAGACAAAGAATTCGGTGCCGCGAGAGGACACGCTCGAGACACGAAAGAAAATCGATCCGGTCCGCGTCGAAGAGGAATATCGCCTGACGATTGCTTCCGCGCGAGAAGACGTGGTAGATGCTCCCGGACGTAAATTCACGCGCTGCTCGCCCCACTTCGCGAACGTAGCCGCATATGGCTCACAGGCGTGTGCTGTGGAAAGATCGGCGCGATCTTGCAAGTCTCAGCCCTCTTGACAGGCTCCGGTGTCTGACACCGAGGTGAGCGGTACAGTGACCGGGATGGTCGAGTTCACGCTCGACGGCCGGGCGGTGACCGCTTCCGAGGGTGAGCTGCTCGTGCACGCGGCCGCCCGGCACGGCACCTTCATCCCGACGCTCTGTCACGACGACAAGCTGGACCCCTACGGCGGCTGCCGCATGTGCGTCGTCGAGGTGGAGGGCGCGCCGCGCCCTCTTCCCGCATGTGCGACCCGAGTGACCGAAGGGATGGTCGTCTCGACGAACGGGCCGATGACCGACTTCCGCAAGACCTTGACCGAGATGCTCCTCTCCGAGCATCTGAACGCCTCCCCGGGCGGACGCCCGAACGAGCTGCTCGACCTCGCGAACGAGCTCGGCGCCGAGGCCCCCGTTGTCCTGCCGGACGCGAAGCGGAAGGAGTACGACGACCGCAACCAGCTCATGGGCTACGACCCGGACGCGTGCATCCTCTGCAACCGCTGCGTTCGCTACACGCAGGAGGTCATGCAGTGCTCGGCGCTCTCGCTCGAGGGCCGAGGCGGGCATGCGCGGATCGTTCCCACCTGGGAGCTCTCCTGGCTCGACACCGAGTGCGAGCTCTGCGGTGGCTGCCTCTCCGTCTGCCCGACCGGCGCGATCTACGAGAAGTTCGAGGAAGGAACGACTCGGCCCGAGCGCTCGCTCGAGCAGGTGAGGACGACGTGCACATTCTGCGGCGTCGGTTGCCAGATCGACCTGAATCTCGACCCGCAGACGAAGCACATCGTCAAGGTCACATCGAAGCCGGAGTACCTCCCGAACGAAGGGAACCTCTGCGTCAAGGGGCGCTTCGCCTTCAACTTCGTGCACCATCCGGACCGCCTCACGCAGCCTCTCGTCCGCGGCGAGGACGGAGACCTCCACCCGACGACCTGGGAGCACGCGCTCGAGACGGCTGCGACCGGCCTCCAGAAGGTCATCGCCGAGCACGGGCCGCAGGCGGTCGGCTTCCTCTCCTCCGCCCGCCTGACGAACGAGGAGAACTACCTGACCCAGAAGCTCGCCCGGGCAGTGGTCGGAACGAACTCCGTCCACTCCTGCGAGTCGACCTGACACGGTCCGACTCTTTACGGCCTGGTCAGGTCGTTGGGCAGAGGAGCAAGCACCAACTCGATCCCGGAGATCGAGAACGCGCGTTTCCTGTTCGTCATCGGCTCGAACACGACCGAGGCACATCCGGTGCTCGCGCTCCGGATCAAGAAAGCAGTCCGAAACGGCGCCACCCTCGTGGTCGCCGATCCCCGCCGGATCTGGCTGACGAAGATCGCGAAGCGCCACCTGCAACTGCGGCCAGGGACTGACGTGTGGCTGCTGAACGCGATGATGCACACGATCCTCGCCGAGGGCCTCCAAGACGAGGACTACATCCGCGAGCTCACCGAGGACTTCGGCGCCGTGCGCGAGATCGTCATGCGCTACTCGCCGGAGGATGCCGAGAAGGTCACGGGCGTCCCCGCAGACGCGATTCGAGCAACCGCGCGCGAATACGCGACGGAGCGCCACGCGGCGGTCTTCTACACGCTCGGGATCACCGAGCACGCATGCGGAGTCGACAACATCTGGTCGCTCTCGAACCTCGTCCTCATGACCGGGCATCTCGGGTACGAGTCGACGGGCCTGAACGCCCTGCGGGGCCAGAACAACGTCCAGGGACTGAACGACTCCGGCGCCAACCCGATGTACTTCCCGGGCTACCAGCCCATCGAGGATCTCGAAATCCGGCGCAAGTTCTCGGAGGCCTGGGGCGGCGCGGAGCTGCCGGAGACGACGGGATATCGGCTCGACCAGATGATGAGCGGCCTCCACGACGGCCGCATTCGCGCGCTCTACCTGATCGGTGAGAACCCCGCGCAGACCGAGCCGAACGCCCACCACGTCGAAGAAGGGCTCGGGAAGCTCGAGATGCTGATCTCACAGGACATCTTCCTGCACGACATGACCCGCAAACACGCGGACGTCGTCTTCCCCGCGTCGTCCTTCGCCGAGAAGGACGGCACGTTCACCAACACCGAGCGCCGCATCAGCCGCGTGCGCGAGGCGGCTCCGCTCCCCGGAGAGGCCAAGGGCGATCGGGAGATCGTCCTGCTCATGGCGAAAGCGCTAGGCGCGAGCTGGCCTGAGTATCCGGACGTCGAATCCGTCTGGAACGAGCTCGCCGATCTCGAGCCGAACTGGTACGGCGTCCGCTACGACCGGCTCGAGGAGAACGGGATCCAGTGGCCGGTGACCGAGATCGG
>Ga0137371_10004204_pt1 | contig 11282 bp, 8 predicted proteins | sample SagtaG_7_FD_104919 | JGI IMG/M metagenome (GOLD analysis project Ga0137371, IMG submission 104919) | Vadose zone soil microbial communities from Sagehorn Ranch, Mendocino, California, USA - Sage1_R_40_16 metaG | ecosystem: Environmental > Terrestrial > Soil > Vadose zone | place: USA: California... | reverse complement strand
GTCGACCTTGACCACCACGCCGTCGATCTCGTGGTCCAGGTCGTGGCGGTGCTCGCCCCAGGAGCGGACGAAGGCCTCCACCTCGTCCAGGGTGGCGACGCGGGTGGTCTCGGCGGCGACCGGCAGCCCGGCAGCCTCGCAGAAGGCGAGGAACTCCGAGTGGGAGGCGAAGCGCATCCCGTCGGCCTGCCCGAAGGAGTGGCACAGCATCGCCAGCGGCCGGCTCGCGGTCACCCGGGGGTCCTTCTGCCGCAGCGCACCGGAGCCGGCGTTGCGGGGGTTGGCGAAGACCTGCCTGCCCTCGGCGGCCATCTGGTCGTTGAGCTTCTCGAACGCCCGGGTTGGGTAGAAGATCTCGCCGCGGACCTCGAAGACGGGCGGCGGGTCGTCGAGGGCGAGCCGTTCCGGGACATTCTGGATGGTGCGCACGTTCGGGGTGATGTCGTCACCGACGGTGCCGTTGCCGCGGGTCGCCGCGCGGACCAGCCGGCCCCGCTCGTACTGCAGCGACACCGCCGTGCCGTCGATCTTCAGCTCGCAGACGTAGGCGCCGACCTCGGCGACCGCCTTCTCGGTGCGCCTGCCCCAGGCGGCCAGCTCCTCGGGCGAGAAGACGTTGTCCAGCGAGAGCATCGGCACCCGGTGCCGCACCGGCGCGAACGCCGCCGACGGCGGCGCCCCGACCGTCTGGGTCGGCGAGTCGGGGGTGACCAGGTCGGGGTATTCCTGCTCCAGCCGGGTCAGCTCACGCAGCAGCTCGTCGTACTCGGCGTCGGAGATGTCCGGATCGCTGAGCACGTAGTACCGGTAGGAGGCGTCCCGGAGCTGGGCATGCAGCTCGTCGACGCGCCTGGCCGCCTCGTCCGCCGGTACTGGTGTCGCCACGTGCGCTTCCCCCTGGGCATTTCGGTGCTGTGGTCGAAGGTCACTCCCAGTATTACCAGGACCAGGGACAGGACTTCCCGGATATCCACAGGCCACCGGGCGAGAACGGCGGCCTCCGAAGCAAAGCAGATGTATGTCTGGACCTGCCGACGTAGAGTAGTACGTCACAGTCTGCGCGAATGGCCCTCGGTGAGCCAACCACCAACGGCCAGCAGGCAGCAGCCAGCACCACCACCAGGCAGGGCAGCCAGGCACGGGAGGGTCGCAATGTTCGCTGCCATCGGCCGGTTCACCTACCGGCGGCGGCGGCTCGTCGCATTCGTCTGGCTCGGCATTTTCGTGGTCGGCATCCTGGTTGGCCCGCGCGTCTTCGCCCATCTCGACAGCGGCAACGGCCTGCGCGGCAACGCCGAGTCTGTGGTCACGCTGCAGCGCCTCAACCAGGCCACCAAGCGCGGCACCGAGGTGACCGCGCTGCTCGACGGCCGCGACGTCCACGACCCCGCCCTGCGGGCGAGCGTCGCCGCCGCCGTCGCCGACCTGCGCGCCCGGCCCGACGTCCGCCGCGTGATCGACCCGGTGGCCACGCCGGTCCCCGCCCTGCTCGCCAGCGACCGGCGCGCCATGCTGCTGGAGGTGGAGCTGCGCGACGACCTCTCCGTCAGCCAGGAGAACCAGGCGAGCGACCAGGTCACCCGGTTGCGGCGGATCAGCGCGCCACGGGTGCTGGTCGGCGGCAACCGGGCCGCGAACCTTGACTTCCAGGACCGCGCCCAGAAGGACCTGGAACGCGGCGAGATGATCGCGCTGCCGTTCGTGGTGGTGCTGCTGTTCCTCATCTTCCGAGGGGTCGTGGCGCTGCTGGTGCCGCTGGTGGTCGCGCTGGTGGCGATCGCCGGGGCGCTGCTGGTGCTGCTCGGGGTCAGCCAGTTGACCGATACCTCCACCTACTCGGTCAACGTCATCACCATGCTCGGCATCGGCCTGGCGGTGGACTACTCGCTGCTGATCGTGAGCCGGTTCCGGGAGGAGCGCGCCGGACATGAGGCTGCCGCCGCGATCGAGCGGACGCTGGCCACCGCCGGGCGGACGGTGGCCTTCTCCGGGCTCACCGTGGCGATCGCCCTGTCCGGGCTGCTGGTGTTCGCGGTGCCATTCCTGCGCTCGATGGCCTGGGGCGGCATCGGCGTGGTGCTGGTCGCGATGGTCGCCGCCATCACCCTGATCCCTGCCCTGCTGGGCCTGTGGGGGCGCCGGATCAAGCCGGCGCGAGCGACCCGCTCCGACCACGGCGTGTTCTACCGCGTCTCGCGGGTGGTGCAGCGCTTCGCCTGGGCGCTGGTCCCGCTGCTGGTGGTCGGGCTGGCGCTGCTGGCGGTGCCGTTCGCCCACGCGAAGCTGGAGAACTCCGGGGTGGAGGCGCTGCCGCGATCCTCCAGTGTGCGGCAGCTGTTCGAGACGCTGCGGGACCGCTTCCCCGGGCGCGGCAGCGACCCGATCATCGTCCTCGCCGAGATCAACCCCGCCGACCCCCAGGCCCAGGCCTTCGTCGCCCGCGTCCGCGCGCTTCCCGGCGTGGCCTCGGTCGCACCCCACCAGGGCGTGCCGCCGGTTGTCACCGTGCTGGACGTGACCCCGGACGGGCCCAGCCAGGGAGCGGTGGCCACACGGCTGGTGAGCCAGATCCGCGGCCTGGAGCGACCGGTGGCGGTGTATGTGACCGGGTCGGCGGCGTTCCTGGGCGACTACCGCGACACGCTGGCTGAGGGCCTGCCGTTGGTGCTGGGGGTGATCGGGCTGGCCACGATGCTGCTGCTGTGGCTGATGACCGGGTCGGTGGTGGTGCCGCTGAAGGCGGTGGTGATGAACGTGCTGTCGCTCGGCGCCAGCTTCGGCGCGCTTGTCTGGGTGTTCCAGGAGGGCCACCTGTCGGGCCTGCTCGGCTTCGAGCCGACCGGCACGGTCGACATCACCGTCCCGGTACTGGTGTTCGTGTTCGCCTTCGGCCTCTCCATGGACTACGAGGTCTTCCTGCTGTCGCGCATCAAGGAGACCTGGGACGAGAGCGGCGACAACGACCACGCCGTCGCCCTCGGCCTGCAGCGCACCGGCCGGATCGTGACCTCGGCGGCGGCGCTGATCGTGGCGGTGTTCCTCGGCTTCGCCAGCGGCGAGCTGCTCACCATCAAGGAGATCGGCGTCGGCATGGCCCTCGCCATCGTGATCGACGCCACCGTGGTCCGCACCCTCCTCGTCCCCGCCGCCATGAAGCTCATGGGCCGCTGGAACTGGTGGTCCCCCACGTCCCTGCGCCGCCTCCACGACCGCCTCGGCCTCCTCCGCGAAACCCCAGCCGCCCCGGCCCCGGCCCCGGCTCCGGCCCCGCCAGCCGAAGCCCCGGCGCCGGAGCCGGTCCACCCAGGTTAGGTTGGAGCGCGAGCGCCGCCGGGCGCGGCCACCACGGTCCGGCCCCAGCGCGACGCCGACCACCGAAGGCAGCTCCCGCTACCATCGGCCCATGCCGAAACGTGCCGTCGAGCTGGTCGTAACTGACCTGGACGGCACGTTGTGCGACGCCAGCGAGCGCATCCACCCGCGCGTCATCGCGGCGGTCCATCAGCTGGAGGCCGCCGGGATCCCGGTGCTGATCGCCACCGGGCGGCGGCCCCGCGCCACCGCCTGGGTGCTGGAGCCTGGTGGGATCCCAGGTCCGGCGGTGATGCTCGACGGGGCGATCGGCCGGGATCTCCGTGACGGGAGCGTCTTCCACGAGGCGGTGTTCCCACCCGAGGGCGCCTCGCGGGTGCTTGCCGCCTTCGTCGCCGCCCACCTCAGCCCCAGCCTGTTCGTGGAGCGCCCCGGCGTGGAGATGATCAACGGCCCGCGTCCCGACACACACCCTGGGCACCTCGCCCGCAACCGCGCCTGGGCGGTCCGCGACGACCTGGAACGGGTGGTCCGTACCGAGCCGGTCCGCACCATCGCCGTGGTCGGCGGCGACGGCGCCCGCCTCGCCGAGGTCGCCGCCACGATCGATCCGACCGCGGGCAGCGCCGCCGTCACCCCCGACCTCCTCTACGGCGGCCACACCCTCCAGGTCCGCCCGCCGGGCACCAGCAAGTGGAGCGGCGTCCTGTCCTTCTGCGCGGCGCACGGCCTCGACCCCACCCGCGTCCTCGCCGTCGGCGACGGCAACAACGACCTGGAGCTGCTCGACGCCGCCGCCGTCCCCGTCGCGGTCACCGGCGGCTCCCCCACCGCCCTCGCCCGCGCCCGCCACGTCATCGACCCACCTTCGGCCGGCGGCTGGGCAGCGGTCCTCGACCTGGTATGACCGCTGCGAAGCGTCAGATCCAGATGAAGGCGACCGAGGCGGCCAGGATGAGGGCGAGCGCGATGCTGATCGCCCGCTGGGTGCGCCCGTCGGCGACGATGCGGCTGAGGGCGGCGCCGCCGGCGGCCCAGACCGACGCGGTTGGGAGGATCACGACCGCGCACGTGGCCGCGACCGCCAGCGCCGCCGCCGCCGGCGCCAGGCCCCTGGGCAGGAACGTGCTGGCCGCGCTGAGGGCGAACAGCCACGCTTTGGGGTTGGCGAACTGGAAGGCGGCGCCATTCAGGACGCCGAGCGGCCGCGAGACGGCCGTGCGGCTGGCCCCGTGGCTGCTGGCGATCCCGAAGGCGAGGTAGAGGAGGTAGGCCGAGCCGATCGCCTTGAGGGCGAGATCGGCGCCGGGTACCGCCAGCAGCACGACCCCGGCCCCCGCGGCCATGACGAAGATCAGGACGGCCATGCCCATGGCGGTCCCGGCGACGTGGCGCAGGGTCCGGGTGAACCCGAACTGGATCCCGGAGGCCAGCAGCAGCGTGTTGTTGGGTCCGGGCGTGATCGAGACGACCAGCGCGAAGCCGGCCAGTCCAAGCAGCTCGTTCAGCATGCGTCCAGTGGACGACGCCCGGCGGAGTCTGGTCTTGTACGATTTTTGCCATGTCGCGGTCATCCCGGCAGCGACCCGGACCCGGACCCGGACCCGGACCCGGACCCGGACCCGGACCGGGAGCGGAGTGGGTCCGGGCGTGGAAGCCGGCGGTCGCGGGCGTCCACGAGGTCTTCCACGCCCGCTTCGTCGACTACGCCTACCCGCCGCACGTCCACGACGCCTGGACGGTGTTCCTCATCGACGACGGCGGCATCCGCTACGACCTGGAGCGCCGCCACCGGGGAGCTGGGGCCGGCGGCGATCTGGTCGGCCTCCTGCCACCGCACGTCGTGCATGACGGCCGCGCCGCCAGCCGCAGCGGGTTCCGCAAGCGGGTCCTGTACCTGGCGACCGACGTGCTGGACGAGCGCTTGATCGGCCCGGCCGTGGACCAGCCGGACGTCCACGAGCCGGCCCTGCGCCGCGCCGTCCAGGCGCTGCACCGTGCGCTCGGCCAGCCCGACGACGCGCTGGAGGCCGAGGCCCGGCTCGCACTGGTCGGCGAGCGGCTGCGGGCCCACCTGGGCGATCTCCCCGCCAGCGCCGGCGCCGGGGACCGCCCCCCGGCCAGGCTGGCGCGAGACCTGCGGGACCTGCTCGACGGGCGGCTGTTCGAAGCCACCACGCTCGCGCAGGCGGGATCAGCCCTGGGTGCCTCCCCGGCTCACCTCGTCAGGTCCTTCACGCGCACCTTCGGGATCGCGCCGCATCAGTATCTCGTGGCCCGCCGCATCGACGCCGCCCGCGGGCGCCTCCTCGCCGGCGAACCGATCGCCCTGGTCGCGGCCGGGGTCGGGTTCTTCGACCAGGCCCACTTCAGCCGCCAGTTCAAACGCCACGTCGGCACGCCCCCAGGCCGCTACACGCTATGACGCTGAGCATGCCCGAATCAAGCCGACCGGTCGAATGGCGCCTATGGGAGACCGGCTTGCTCCCAGGCGACCCGGCCGGTGGCGGCGGCGAGGGTGAGCCGGCGGTCGGCCTCCGGCTCGTCCAAGGCGGCGAGGCCGCAGGTCGGGGTGACCAGCGAACGGGCGAGGACTTCGGGGAGATAGTCGCCGGCGGTCCAGCGGACCAGGTCGAGGAAGCGGGCGGCGAGGGCCTCCGGGTCGGCTTTGAGGGCTTCGGCTTCGGCGTCCGAGCCCACTTCGGGGGCGGAGGGGATGAGGCCCCAGGCGACCGCGGTGCCGGAGGCGATCAGGCGGCGGAAGGCGGGGTCGTCGGTGGCGTCGTCGCCGTGGGTGACGGCGTCGAAGGAGACGAGCTGGGGGTCGAGGTCGAGGAGGAGGCCCCAGGGTGGGGTGGCGCAGCAGTGCAGGCCGGTGACGTCGGCGCCGGTGGACCGGGCGGACTGCCACAACTCCACGGCGAGCTTGGGCTCGGCGGCGACCAGCGGGTGGCCGATGGAGGGCTCGTCGAGAACCACGAGGAGCTTCCAGGCGGGAAGGGCCTCGCGCACGCGGGTGACCACCGAGCGGAGGCGAGCGGCGTAGCCGAGGGCGAGCGGCCCTCGGGCGGAGGGGATGCTGATCGCAGCGCGCCCGCCCGCGTCGAGCGCGACGGCGAGGGTGACCGGGCCGGTGGCCTGGAGCTTCAGCCAGCCGGGCGGGCCGGGGCGCTGGCGGAGTGCCCGCAGGAGGGGCTGCAGGGTGCCGGCCGCCGAATGCGCGAGGGCCGGCTGGCCGGGGGCGCGGTCCCGGCCGACCCAGGCCACTCCCCCGCCGCCCTTGTCCTCGCCGGGCGCGTCGCCGACGCCGGGGAGGCCGAGGGCCCACTGGCGGATCATCTGCTCGTCACCGACCGCGAGCGGACGCGTCGGCCAGAACGGCAGGTCGGGGCAGATGCGCAGGGCGGCGGCGACGCAGGCGTCCGCGTCGGCGTGAGGCATGCCGCCGACGCCGGTTCCGGCACCGCGAGGCCGGAACGACCGCGGGACCGCGCTCAAGCGCCGGCCTCGGCGCGCCCGTTGGCGTCCCCCGCCGCCCTGGCCTCCGCCGCGGCTGGCCGAGCCGCGCTGGTGGCGGCGATCGTGCCGCCGCCGAGGACCAGGTCGCCGTCGTAGAGGACGCCGGCCTGGCCGGGGGCGACGGCGGTGATGGGCTCGTCGAGGTCGAGGCGGGCGCGACGGTCGCCGAGGCCGAGGGGGACGACCTGGCAGGCGACCTCGGGGCCGTGGGCGCGCAGGCGGGCGCGGGCGGGGCCGGGACGCAGCGGGCGGCCGTCGGTGGTGGTGACGCGCTCCAGCTCGACCGTGCCGACGGCGAGGTCCGCGCGCTCGCCGACCACGACGCGGGCGGCGGCGGGCTCGACCCGCAGGACGTAGCGGGGGGTGGGGGCGGCGATGCCGAGGCCGCGGCGCTGGCCGACGGTGTAGCGGTAGGCGCCCTGGTGGCGGCCGAGGGCCCGTCCCGCGGTGTCGACCACCTCGCCGGGCTGGGGACCGAGGCGGCGCTCCAGCCAGCCGGCGGTGTCGCCGTCGGGGATGAAGCAGACGTCGAACGACTCGGGCTTTTGGGCGACCCGCAGGCCGAGGCGGGCGGCGGTGGCGCGGACCTCTGGCTTGGTCAACTCGCCGAGCGGCAGGCGCAGATGGGCGAGCTGGTCGGGGCCGAGCATGTAGAGCACGTAGGACTGGTCCTTGGCTTCGTCAGCGCCCTTGTAGAGGCGTCCGTCCGAGACCCGGGCGTAGTGGCCGGTGGCGAGCGCGTCGAAGCCGAGCGCGCGGGCGCGGGCCAGCAGCCCCGCAACCTTGACCTGCTCGTTGCAGCGGGCGCAGGGGTTGGGGGTGCGGCCACGGGCGTATTCGGCCTCGAAGTCGGCGATCACCTCGCGCTCGAACTGCTCGGCGAAGTCCCAGACGTAGAACGGGATCCCGAGGGTGGCCGCCACCCGGCGGGCGTCGTCGGCGTCGGCGAGGGTGCAGCAGCCCTTGCCCTTGACCTGCTCGTGGGCGGGCGTCTTGGCGAGCTTGAGGTGCACCCCGGTGACGTCGCAGCCGGCTTCGGCCAGCAGCGCCGCCGCCACCGACGAGTCGACCCCGCCGCTCATCGCCACCAGGACCTGCGGGCCGCTCACCGGGAGGCCCCCGGGGGGTTCGGGGGCCTCAGAAGCGAGGCCCCGACCATCGCATCCGGCGACCCGGGACGGCCGAGCGGTCGGCCCCCGGCGGGCAGCTCCGGGGCCAGCACGTCGAGGGCCTGGCGGACCGCCGCCACGGCGGCGTCCACGTCGGTGGCGGTGGAGCCGTGGCCGAGGCTGAAACGGATCGTCTCGCGGGCCTCCTCGGGGGTGCGGCCCATGGCGAGCAGGACATGGGAGGCGCTGACGGCGCCGCTGGCGCAGGCCGACCCCGCCGAGCAGGCCACGCCGGTGCGGTCCAGCAGCAGCAGCAGGTCCTCGGCGCGGACCCCGGGGAAGCGGGCCGAGAGCAGGCCCGGCAGCCCGCCGGCCGCGCTGGGATCGCCGTTGACCTGGAGGCTGGGGGCGGCGCCGCGGAGCCCGGCGAGGAGTCGATCCCGGAGGGCGCGGAGCGCCACGGCGGGTCCGGGATGGGCCACGCCCTCCACCTGGAACCCTGGATCGCCGTGGCCTCGCTCCCGCTCGGTGAGGGCCGCGGCTGCGGCGGCGCCGAACCCGGCGATGGCCGCGACCGGGAGGGTGCCGGAGCGGAGGCCGCGCTCCTGCCCGCCGCCGTGGAGCAGCGGGCGCGGCGTGGCGGTGCCCGCGCGGATCACCAGGGCGCCGACGCCGGTGGGCCCGCCGAGCTTGTGGGCGGCGAGGGCGAGCAGGTCGATCCCGTCGCGGCGCAGGTCGACGCCTGGCAGGCCGGCGGCCTGGACCGCGTCGCAGAGCAGCACGGCATCGGCGGCGTGGGCCAGCTCGGCGGTGGCGGCGACCGGCTGGAGGGTCCCGACCTCGTTGTTGGCGGCCATCACCGCGACCAGCGCGGTGCGGCCCGGCCCCAGCAGCGCGCCGAGCCGGTCGAGCAGCACCCGCCCCTGGGAGTCCACCGGTGCGAGGCGGACCTCGGCGCCGGCGTCGGCCTCCGCCCAGGCGGCCGCGTCGAGCACGGCGTGATGCTCGACCGCGCTGGCGACCAGCCCGCGCGCGGCGGCTGGGTCGTCACGGCGGGCCAGCACGGTGCCCTTGACGGCGAGGTTGTCGGCTTCGGTGCCGCCGGAGGTGAAGACCACCTCGGCCGGGTCGGCGCCGACCAGGGCGGCGACCTGCTCGCGGGCGGTCTCGACCGCGTGGCGCGCGGCGCGGCCTGGCCCGTGCTGGCTGGAGGGGTTGGCGGCCGGCGCCTCCAGGAACGGCCGCATCGCTTCGAGCGCCTCCGCGCGGAGCGGGGCGCTGGCGGCATAGTCCAGATACGGCACGGGTCCTCCTGAAGCCTCCGGAAGGTTCGGCGTGGCTCGCGGCCCGGGACCGTTGGTCCAGCCAGGCGCCTTGGCCGTTCGCTCAGCCAAGTGTGGCACTGGGTGGGTCGTCCGCGCCCGTGCCGTCACTGGGCTCGGGGCCGGGTTCGTCCCAGCGTTCCTGGATGACCTGCGCCTCGGCGTCGGCCTGGGCCCGCGCGGCCTGGCGGGACGGCAGCCACCAGAAGTTGTCCTCTTCTTCCCAGGTCGGCTCGGCCGGGGGCAGCTGCTGGGTGGTGTCGGCGGCCTGCGCCTGGGGCTGGGGCTGGGGCTGCGCCTGGGTGCCGGGCCGGTCGCCGCCGAGCGCACTCAGGATCCTTCCGGACCGGCCGCGGAACCCGGTCGCCGGTGTTGTTGGTGTTGTTGCTGTTGCTGTGGAGGGCGTGGCGTCCGTGAGCTGCCCGTTCGCTGGCTGGTCGCCGCCGTCGCTCGGGCCGCTGCCGGGGGTGCGGCTGGGGCGGACGGGGCGGCGGTCGCGCCAGCGCTCGGCCAGGCGGTCGATGCGCGCGGCGACGGCGCCGCCGGCCGCCAGCAGGGCGGCGCCGGCCTTGCCGAGGCCGCCGCGGCTCGCGCGGGTGGCGTCGCTGAGGCCGCTCGCAGCCGCACGCCTGGCGGCCCGCGCCACCGGGCCGACCTCGCGGCGGGCGCGCTGCGCTACCGGGCCGACCTGGCGCCGGGCACGGCCTGCCGCCGCGACCAGGCGGGCCCACAGCCCGCGGGTGGCGTCGGCGAGCGCGGCGGCGAACTGGCCGGCGGCGGCGACCGCCTCGCGCCAGTTGGCGGCGAGCGCCGCGTGGGCCAGGGTCAGCTGGTGGCCGGCCGTCTCCACCTCGCCTGGCCGTGCCGCGCGCAGCCGCCAGCGGCGCGCCGGCTCGCCCGCGAGCAGGCGGACGACCTGACGCATCGCCCGAAGGAACATCTGTGCGGCCGCGCCCATCGACGGGCGGGTCGCGGTCGTGGTGCTGGGCTCGTGGTGGGGGGGCATCCGGGCAACCTCCTGTCGGATCGCGTCACCACTGCGGGCCATCCTACGATCCCCAGCGAGAATTCACCCAAACACGTATAGCCTGGCCGCTATGGCCGGTTAGCTCCCGCCTTTGCGCTTGGCGATCTCGTCGGTGAGGCGAGGGACGACCTTGAAGAGGTCGCCGACCACGCCGAAGTCGGAGATGGCGAAGATCGGCGCGTCGGCGTCCTTGTTGATCGCCACGATCGTCTTGGAGGTCTGCATGCCGGCGCGATGCTGGATGGCGCCGGAGATCCCGACCGCGACGTAGAGCTGCGGCGAGACGGTCTTGCCGGTCTGGCCGACCTGGTGCTGATGGGGATACCAGCCGGCGTCGACGGCGGCGCGGCTGGCGCCGACGGCCGCGCCGAGGGTGTCGGCCAGCGCCTCCACCAGGGCGAAGTTCGACGGGTCCTGCAGGCCCCGGCCTCCGGAGACGATGATCTCGGCCTCGGCGACGTCGGGGCGGCCGCCGCGCTCCTCGACGACGTGCTCGATCACCCGGATCTCGCCCCCAGCCGAGGTGGCCTCGCGCTGGCCGAGGTCGACGACCCGCGGCTCGGCGGGCGCATCCTGGGCCGGGAAGGAGTTCGGCTTCACCGCCAGCACCGGGACGCCCTTGGTGACCCGGGCGCGGACGACGGTGGCACCGCCGAAGACGTTCTGGGTGGCGACCAGGTCGCTGTCGAGGTCGACGACGTCGGCGAGGATGCCCCAGCCCCTGCGGGCGGCCAGCCGCGCGCCGGCGTCCTTGCCCGCCGGGGTGGCGGCGACCAGCACCACCGCTGGTTCGGCGCGGGTCGCGGCGGCGTCGAGGGCGTCGGCCAGCGGGCCGGGGAGCTGGTTGTTCCAGCCCTCGCCGGTGGCGGCGTAGATGGTGGCGGCGCCGTGGCGGGCGAGGCCGTCGCGGGCGCTGTCGAGCCCGTCGCCGACGAACACCACCGCCGGCTCACCGAGCTCGCGTGCCTTGGCCAGCATCTCCGCGCTGACCTT
>Ga0137371_10004200_pt1 | contig 11295 bp, 11 predicted proteins | sample SagtaG_7_FD_104919 | JGI IMG/M metagenome (GOLD analysis project Ga0137371, IMG submission 104919) | Vadose zone soil microbial communities from Sagehorn Ranch, Mendocino, California, USA - Sage1_R_40_16 metaG | ecosystem: Environmental > Terrestrial > Soil > Vadose zone | place: USA... | reverse complement strand
GATGTTCTCGGTTTCCAGATAGCCGGCTATTGGGATGGAGAGCGCGTTAGCTTTGCCACAGATCCTCCTCCGGTTTTTGCCATCGTGTGGCGTGATCAGGTTCACGTGTTCTTCAGCCGCGCCGATCAGGCCGATGTTCGTACCGGTCGGGCCGAAGGTGCCCCTGACGCCTGCCTCCGCGTGATAGGGATTGACGCATTGGCGGAGGAGTTGCGCACGCGCGGCGCCGACATCCTCGATGGTCCCGAAGATCGAATTTATGGGCAACGCGAGCTCGTGGTCAAAGACTGCAATGGATTGATCCTGTGCTTCGGGCAGGGCACGAGCGGGCGTGCCACCTAATACGTCGCTGGACCGGAGCGCTCGGTGCGTGTTTCTCAAGTTGATCGTTTTGATTCGCGAAGGTTCGATGTAAACACGCGCGCCTAGTCAACTCGGACGTTGGGCAGGCAGTAGGTGAATGCCCGTAACGCCCGAGTTCCCCGTTTCGTGTTGCTTAGCATCCTGAGGCAGAAGTAGAGTCCCGCCAGGAAACCAAGGAACAAACGGTCTGTTGGGGAGCGTATAAGTCTGACATGGACATCGCACACACCGACGAACCGATTTCTCAACAGAGCGACGAAACCTTTTCTCAGAAGCCGCTCAGGGTGTGGCCCGGCGGCGTCGCCTTGGTGCTGCAGTGGCTGGGCTGGTTTGTCGTCCCCATCGTCATGCCAGAGGCTCTGTTATACGGAATGATGGGCGCACTCGTCTGCGGGTTGGCTATCGTTCTGTGGTGGGTGTTCTTCAGCCGGGCGCCCTGGGCCGAGCGCGTGGGCGCCATCGTACTGATGGTCATCGCAGTCGTCGCGACAAAGCGCGTCGTTCACCAATCCATTGCGGGCGGGATGATGGGGATGATGCTCCCCATCTTCGCTATCCCGGCTTTGAGCCTCGCGTTGGTCGCGTCGGCAGTGGCCAGCCGTCGCCTCTCGAGCGGACTTCGACGCGCGTCAATGGCGGCAGCCATCTTGCTCGCGTGCGGAGCTTTCACGCTCGTGCGGACCGGCGGCATCACTGGCGACGCTAATTCCGATTTCCACTGGCGGTGGTCGAAGACTCCCGAGGAACGGCTTCTGGCGAAGGCTGGCGACGAGCCGACGGCGCCCCCTTCGACTGCGGCAGGAGTAAGGAAGGGAGCCGACTGGCCCGGCTTTCGCGGACCCGATCGCGACGGCGTCGTTCGCGGCGTGCGGATCAAGACCGACTGGGGTGCAGCGCCGCCGATCGAGCTGTGGCGGCGGCCGATCGGACCGGGCTGGTCATCCTTCGCGGTCCGCGGCGACCTCCTCTACACCCAAGAACAGCGTGGTGACGACGAGGTCGTCGCCTGCTACAACGTGACCACCGGCAAGCCGGTGTGGAGACATCGCGACGCGGCGCGGTTCTGGGAGTCGAACGGCGGCGCCGGTCCGCGCGGGACGCCGACCCTCAGCCACGGTCGCGTTTACACATTCGGTGGGACCGGAATCCTGAACGCGCTCGATGCCGGTAGCGGCGCCGTCGTGTGGTCGCGCAACGCGGCGTCCGACACAAAGACGAAAGTCCCGGGCTGGGGCTTTGCGAGCTCACCGCTGGTGGTCGACAACGTCGTCGTCGTCGCCACCGCCGGCACGCTCGCCGCCTACGACGTGGCCACCGGCGAGCCACGCTGGGTCGGCCCGGCTGGCGGCGGTGGCTACAGCTCGCCACATTTATTCACGATCCACGGAGTCCCGCAAATCGTGCTGCTGAACGGAACCGGCGTGACCAGCGTCGCGCCAACCGATGGCAAGCGACTCTGGGAGCACCCATTGTCGCCCAACACCCGCATCGTACAGCCGGCCCTGACCGGGGACGGAGACGTCCTGGTCCACGACGGCGAGGGAAACGGCATGCGCCGCCTTGCAGTCGCCAACGGACCCGGCGGATGGACGGTCGAAGAGCGCTGGACCTCGGAGGGACTGAATCCTTACTTCAACGACTTCGTCGTTCACGATGGCCATGCCTTCGGCTTCGACGGCAGCAGCATAGCGTGCATCGACCTCAAGGACGGCAACCGCAAGTGGAAGGGCGGCAGCTACGGCCACGGCCAGCTCGTCCTGTTGTCCGACCAGAACTTGCTGCTGGTGTTGTCGGAGGAGGGTGAGCTGGCGCTGGTCGGGGCGAGTCCCGACCAGTTTGAGGAGCTTGCGCGGTTCCCCGCGATCAAGGGCAAGACCTGGAACCATCCGGTGCTGGTCGACGATATCCTGCTGGTGCGCAACGGCGAGGAGATGGCCGCGTTCCGCCTGTCCCTTGAGGGCCGCTGACAGAGGTTTCCCTGGTGACCATCGCGGGTGCCACCGCGCGAACCCGAAGCGTCGGGGTTGGACCGGAGCGCGGACAGCCCTTCTCTTAAGTAGCGTGGTCCTTTCAACGGTCTTTCTCTCCGGCCGCGCGCGGTCAACTCTGACGTTGGGCCTCATATAACGGACAGCCGATGACAGTTAACGAGGCGCACACTGAGCTTCTCTTTTCGTACGGCACGCTCCAACTTCGAGGCTGTCCAAATGGCGACGTTTGGTCGGCAATTGGCTGGTACAAGCGATGCTTTGCGAGGGTTCGAACTAGTCTTGTTAAAGATCGAAGACCAAAGGCTAGTTGCAATCAGCGGAACGGCGCACCACACCATGGCCAGGTTCACCGGACACGCTTCCGACGTTGTACCAGGAGCGGTGTTTGCTCTCACGCCAGATGAAATTCAAAATGCCGACAAGTACGAAGTGGCGGCGGTCAAACGAGTGGCAGTAGTCCTTCAATCGGGAGTCCGTGCGTGGGCCTATGTCGATGCTCGATACGTGCCTTCGGATTCATGATACACCACGACGCTTGGTCTAACTTGGCGCTGCTACGTCAACTCGAACGTTGGGCGGGCACTTGAATGTGGTAGCGCGTAAGCGATGGGAGGCTACGGAAGCCATGGCAGAAAAGGTTGTGCCGATGATCCATGTATCCGACGTGCGCGCGACCGTCGATTGGTACGAGTCCATCGGCTTCACGGTGACCGACACCTACGACGATGGCGGTGAGGGGCTTAGTTTCGCGATTCTATCGTTCGGTAGTAGCGAGGTCATGTTCAGTTCGGGCGGCCAACCAAGCAACCAGAACCGTCGCGAAGTCGACCTGTACGTCTATGTGGACAACGTTGACGATCTTTACCGGAGTCTGAAGGATCGAGTGGAGATTGTGAAGGGCCTTCATGACACCTTTTACGGAATGCGCGAATTTATTATCCGCGACGTCAACCGGTTTTGGCTGACTTTCGCGCAGTTCGCTTCAACTTGATAGAGGCTTCCCAACAACTATCGCCGTGCCTGGTCAACTGACGTTGGGCTTCTTCGTTGTGTGGCAGGCTGCATTGAGACATGAAATAAGGAAACATGTATGAGAGGAAGAAATTATGAAAGACACTAAGTCACTTATACGCATTGGGGCGTTGATAATAACGATGCTCTGTACAGTAGCTGTTTATTCGGGCTGCCAAACTAATAAACAATCTGCTAATCAGCAAACCGATTCATCCAAACAAAAAGGGAGTGGTAAAAAGTTTTCTCAAGTAGTGCTCAAGGTTGATTACGTTATTCCGACCGTAGGCATAAGCGAATATACTTTAATCACCGATGATCTCGAGGCGCAGCGCAAGGACGCTGAAGCCGTAATGCGCCGCAAAAAGGATATGCCACTGGCAATGCAGAAACATGATGCGGCTTTGTTCAATAGCTGGCTCGCAGGGGACTTTATTGCCCGCGGGGAGAATGAGTTTCTGGGAAGCAGGGAAGACTACATTCGGAACCGTGTTAACGCAACATGGACCATTTCAGATGTTCGATATGAAAATCTGGTCCTACAATTCTTTGGTGACAGTGCTTTATTGACTTATCGAAACATTGTCAAGGAAAAAGATGAAAAGGGGGTTCCGACGACATGGTTTTATACCTGGGCTGACATTTGGGTGAAAGAGGATGGTGAGTGGAAGGTTGCAGCTATTTATGTGATAGACAGCAAAAAAGCATGACGGTTGATCCGCGGCGTTGACCGCAACGAAACGCGTTACATGACATCCTGGCTGGAATAATCGATCGTTCGGGCGCCTTTACTTGAAATAAAATATAAAAAAACACTGAGTTCGCGAGGTGAAAAACATATGACTGATTCTAAACGAGATTCCGATGACCAAAATGCTCTCCTGGTGACTGCCCAACTTGAAAAGCTCAGGCTCGAAAATGAAAAGTTGGGATTCGAGTTGGAAAATTTAAGAAGAGGTAAGGGGCTAAGCTCCTTCGTAGCTTACCTTCCTTTGATTACACTCTTGGTAACAATTGCGGGCTTTGGTTTCGGCGTTTATCAGTACAGAGCGCAGCAGCAAGCTAATAGAGACGCACAGGCAGAACAATCAAGGAAAGATAGAGAAGCGAGGGAGATTCAATCTAAAAAGGATACCGAGACAGCCCAACGAGAATTTATGAAACCCTTGCTCCAAAATCAGTTGTCATTGTATTTACAAGCCTCGGGGGCGGCGGCAACAGTTTCTCGTTCAACCGATCCGGTAGAACGAAAGAAGGCAATCAATGATTTCTGGCGACTTTATGAGGGCCCATTAATTATGGTGGAGAGTAAAGAAGTTTCAGGCGCGATGGTAGCATTCGGTAATTGCGTGGATAAGACTGAAAGCTGTGATGAAGTCGAGATAGGTGCCCGCTCCCACGCGCTTGCCTCAAGAATGCAGGAATCAATACTTAAGTCGTGGAACACGAGTCCTGAGAATTTTGCCGCAGACAAATTTATTTACCGCTGAAAGCAAGTCATGTTTGCAGATTCTGAAAGGGTCTAACAGCCCAGTGTCTTCAGACTTTACGCAGGAGGAGATGATATGCATTACTTCAAAGCGCGCATTTTTGCCGTAGGGCTGATTCTTGTTTCGATTGGCCTCATCTATTTCAACTGGCATCAACTCTTACAGGAAGGCCGTTACTCGATGAAACTGGCGGCGTTTGGCCCCGTCGTGGGAATAGGCGGAATCTATCTCCTGATATTTCCCTCGAAGGGAGGAAAGCCCACCACTGCCAGGGAAAAGATCATCGGACTGATAGTGTTTGGAATTGGTTTGGTAGCCGGATTGATTAACTGGTATTTGATGGACCCCGGCTTTTTCGGTAGGTGAGGAAGCAGATGTCATTGAGGTTTTGAGTCTGCCGCCCATCGGAGCGGTATGTTTTCAATTTCGCGCGCAGCAGGCTCCGAATCTGCGTGAACCTGGTGTGCCTGAAACTTCTGAGCGGTCATCGACTTGTAAAGGAGATGTGTGTTGACTCTGCGTATATAAGGAACCCTTAACATGATAACGCGTGATAATGGCCATACCAGAACTTTCAAAACAGAAAGGACCCCACCAATGAAAATGCCAGCAAGATATTTTCAGGTTGCGGTTTGCGTCGTGATACTTTGCAGCGTTCCATCATTTGCTCAAACCCCCGAACGTCGCCAGACAAATTCGACGCCTCAAGCCCAGGAACAGTTGCCGAACCTGCCGCCGAATGCCACTTCCCTCGACATAGTGGCAAATGAAATCGGGCTCCTGCGCAAGTCGCTGCAAACTTTGAACACCAGGTTGCGCGAGATAAGCGAAAGAGTTCTCACGTCCGATTCAAACCAAAGGGGCTCAGCGAACGACAAACAAAATAGCATTGCGGCCAACTTGGATCTGCTAACCCGCGCCGAACAACGCGCCGAAATCATGCGAAAACAGCTTATTGAATTGATCGAAAAAGAAACATCTTTCAAAAGCCGTCTGGTTCAGATTGACGAAGATATGCGTCCCGAGAGTATCGAACGCTTTATCAGTCTGAACGGCTCAACCCGCACTGCCGAGCTGCGCGACGTTCGCCGCCGAATTTTGGAAAATGAGCGCAGGGGAGTCGAAAACCTTGTGAATCAAACTTCTCAAAGCCGCGTCCGGCTTGAAGATGACGTGAAGCAAGCTGATTCGATGGTTTTCAGACTCCGGCAGCGCTTACTGCCGTTGATTGACAAAGAGATTGAGAAAATCAATCCCAATTAAAAAGCTGGTTGAAGAGGTCGGGTATGGATGCAGTATTGTGTCAGGCAATCTTGAATTGACGCCCGAGGAGGTTTCGGATTTGATCACCTGCCGCAAGATGACCGCCGCCGATGCGCGCGAGTCTTTCGAGATGTTGAGCAGCTTTCTCACCGCAGACGAGCACTATCTCGCCAGCAGCCAGGCTTACGGAGATCGCGGCATGCGTGGCTTGAATGACGGGCTCTATCTGTTTCTCGAACGGCCCGAACTGGGTTTCGTGTGGGTGGCCTACGACGATGACGGTATCGCGGGTATTTGCGTGGTCTGTTATGCGATCTCGACCTCGCTCGGCACTCTGGTGGCGAAGCTCGACGACGTTTCAGTCAAAGCTGACCGGCGCGGGAAAGGTGTCGGTACGGCAATGATCGAGCAACTGAAACAGGAATTGAAGCGGCACTCAGTGATGCGCATCGATGTCGCCGTGCACCTCGAGAATCCGGAAGCGCGACGCTTTTATGAGAAACTGGGGTTTGTACCGTTGAATGAGGAGCGTTTGGCGTGTGTGATTTGAACGGGTCAGAACCGCCTGAGGTAGCGGGCGGTTGAACTGGGGTTATCAAGCATTGGACGCGGAAGGTTCAACCGCCCGCTACCGCAGGCGGTTCTGACCTGCCACGGCAAAAAAGATAGCGTAATCCGAAAGACAATGCGTCGCTATTGGTAACATTCAAACGACAAGAATTTTCGTCGCCCAGGCCATAGTTGCTGCCGTAATCTTAGGATTGGTAAACTGAGCATTCTTGCCGACAAAGTCTTCTTCGCCTACCCCACGGGCAGTTGCACAGGCCTTTCAAACAAAGATTGGAATTTTGAGTTCGATTACTTTGGCCAGCGCCTGGCTGAAAGGCGGCCACCCAACTGGCGTGACGCTGTTGGAAACGGCAGTGCGCATGAGCACAGTCGCATCTCCGGCTAGCTCGATGCGCACTTCATTTCCCGCTTCGCGTAAGGCGGCGGCCCAGACAAACGGGAAATTGGCGCGCGTGGGGTTCTCTGATCCCACCAGTCCGATCAAAAGAAACTTTTGCCCCTCCGCAGCACCGCTGTCTGCTGTAGCTGTCATGCTCATCGCACTTCCTGCGAGTGCGCCGGCACAAAGGTGAGCGCCTTTGCTGAGAAATGATCGTCGATTTGGCATAAACTGTCCTCCAAGACTGGAAACCGCCCCAGATACTATTCCGACAACTGTCAGAATTTGAAGCAATCATCATTAGGTTGTTATCTTGCGTCAAGTGGATAACAAGCGATGTTCTTTCCGCGATCATCCGTCCGGATTAGCATGGCATCGTGGTTGCACTCAGGTTCCTAGATTTACTAATCATAAAGAATGACTGCGATGGGCGGTATCTCGATTCGCTTGGTGCCGCAACTCTGAAATACGCAGCTTCGGAATCGAGGAGATTACTATGTTGAAAAAACATCTGACCTGGTCAATCGCAGGTTTGCTATTGCTGGGTCCGGCCTCTCAGTTGGTAGCCGCCAACCAGAATGGAGACAAGGAAACAACCACTGTGGAAAGTGTCAAAGCTCAGGTTGCGAAGCTGGGGCTGGGCGAGAAAGCCCGAGCGACAATCACGCTCAAAGATGGCGCCAAAAGCAAAGGATACGTTGCGCGGGCCGGGGACGATGACTTCGTGATGCGCGATCGGAAAACCGATAACGCCACTACGATCCGCTACGCTGACGTGGCGAAGGTGGATGGCCACAGAGGGCATTCAACTGCGAAAACTGTGGGGATCAGCGCAGGCGTAGGCGGCGGGGTGTTTGTCGGCTTGATATTACTGCTATTCGCTGGGCGTGGGTGAATTTCGGGATAGGATATTCACCGCAGAGACAGTAGCGCGACTGCTAGTCGCACATTCGGCGGCGACGAACGTCGGGGCAGTAGCCCGACCGTAAGGGAGGGCGTCGCGGCATTTGCGGGGGAGTAGGGCGCTGGCACGACGCCCTCCCTTACGGTCGGGCTACTGCCGCGATCTACCTAAGCCCGAGGCCGCAGGGACTTTGTCAAAAAAAGAAGTTGGAGCCTTGGTACGCAGCGAAATGATCAAATCAGCGATCTATCGCGCCAGGTTCGCGATCTCTTCGAAATATTTTGCGAACGCCACCATCCCGCCTGAAGCTTGTTGCCAGTCGAAGTTTTCGTTCGGCGCGTGGTAGCCATGCTCGGGTAGAGACAGACCAAGGAACAACACCGGACACTTCAACACTTTTTCAATACTGGTCATGGCGCCAATGGTACCGCCGTCACGGACGAAAACTGCATCGCGTTTGAACGCAAACTTGACCGCTCGCTTGAGCGCTTCCGGCAGTGGACCATCCGTCACGGTGCGAAAGGCGGGGGCCATCGATTCAAACTGAACCTTCACGTCCGGGTTTTTCTCTTTCACCGTTTTTTTGATTTGGCGGGCGATCTTTTGTGGGTCCTGCCCTGGAACCAGACGGCAAGACGCTTTCACTTCCGCCCGCGGCGGCACGATCGATTTCAAGCCCGGCCCCTGGTAACCGCCGGCGACGCCGTGGATCTCCATCGTCGGCTGGCCCCAGATGCGCTTCATCACTGCAAGCGTGTCCGTCGTGCGCATCAACTTCAGCTTGTGCGCTCTCTTGTAACCGCTGACGGTAAAGCCGGAGTTGACCCAATCGTTCAACTCTTTCTTTGTGGGCGCGATCATATCGTCGTAGAAACCTTTGATCTTCACCCGGCCCGTCGTCGGGTCATACAGCTCGCAGACGAGCTTCATCAGTTCGCCGAGCGGATTACGCGCGGCGCCGCCAACTTCACCCGAGTGGTTATCGGTTGTTGCCGTTTCCAAAGTTAGAATGAATCCCAGCAGCCCGCGCAAACCGGCAGAGCTGGCCGGCCTTTGCCGCGATACCCAGACCGTGTCGGACACAACTACGGAATCGGTGCGCAGGTGGGGCGCGGCTTTAGTAATAATCTCTTCAAAATTTGGCGAGCCGATCTCTTCTTCAAACTCCCAGAGAAAGCGAATGTTCACTGGCACGCCTGCGTCGAGTGCGGCGCGCGCGCCGTAAAGCGCCGAGAGCGCCGGACCCTTGTCATCGGTTGTGCCGCGACCGTAATAAGTGTCGCCCTTCGTGACCATGACGAAAGGATCGGTGTCCCAGGGCTCCGTCTCGCGCGAAGCAGGCTGCACATCCATGTGGTTATAGACCGTCACCGTGGGACGGTTGTTGCCCGAATCGAATACGCCGTGGACGGTCGGATTTCCTTTTGCCGCTTGATAGACCTCAGCGCGGCCACCGAACTTATTAATGGTCTCAACGACTAGATGAAGACAGTTTTGAATATCTCCCAAGTGTGCGGGATCTACCGAGACCGTTGGTGTCTCGACAAACCTGCGCAACAGATCTTCAAACTCGTCGCGATGGCTGTTGGCAAACGAGACGAGCTGGTCACGGGTCATTCCTGATGTCATTCGCGAAATCCTCCGAAATGTTTTATGGAAAGCTAAGAACGGATTGAGCATGTTAACACGGCAAGGGCACGAGACGCGCGTTTCGAATCGAACTTTCCCTGGGTCTTCTCAGGCGGGTTGGACAGAGAGTCAAAACTTAACCTCGCCTGAGCAACACCAGAACCGCTTTTCGCTTCAAAGAGGCGGCTCAAGTCGTCGCAGCCGCGAAATTTCGATAAAGAAACTTCAGTGCATTGCGCTTCGTAAGTTTCAACTGGCGGCGGCTTCCGTGTTATTCTGGCGGCCCGTTGAACCCGGCTTGGCCGGGAGCTGCGGCCAATTCGATCAATCAACCAGACCGGCCATTCAGGAGGTTGCGTGAGAAACAGATCAGCATTAGCGGGTATTTTGTTCCTTTTTATCGCTCTTTCGCTCCCCGCAATTATCTATTCACAACAGGGCAAATCCGCCACCCGCGCCGGCTCTCCCGAACGCCCGGCGGGCAGTAAGACCGCGCCGGGCGGCAAATCCGTCACTGCTGCAGTGGTGAAGAACGACCTCGGCGAAGCGCTGTCAATAATTCAAGAGAATTACATCGACGGTCAGAAACTGGATTACAACTCGGTCTTTAAATCGTCGATCAACGGCATGCTGAGCGTGCTTGATCCCCATTCAACCTATTTCGATCCTGTAGAATTCGCCGCGTTCAAGACTGAGCAACGTTCGGAGTACTTCGGCATCGGAGCAACCATTGGCGACCTGCGTCAGGACGACTCAGTCAATACCTACATTCGCGCGACGTTCCAGGACGCTCCGGCGGCGCGCGCCGGACTTCGCTTTGGCGATCGCATTCTGGAAGTTGACGGCCAGTCGATGCGCGGCAAGACGTATCCGGAAGTTCGTAAGTTTTTGATCGGACCGCGCGGTACAAAAGTAAAAGTTACGGTCCAGCACGCGGCGACCGGCAAGGTCGAGACCGTTGAGATTACTCGCGACGCGGTGTCGCTGCCTTCTATTCCGCAGGCTTACATGGTCAAACCCGGTGTCGGCTATGTGGCGATGACCGGCGGCTTCAATCTGACTACGGCGGACGAATTCAAGACCGCACTGACTGACTTGCACTCTAAGGGCATGAATCAATTGGTGCTCGATCTGCGTGGAAACCGCGGGGGCCTGCTGATTCAAGCCGTGCGCGTCGCCGACCAGTTTCTGCAACGCGGCCAGTTGATCGTCACGCAAAAAGGCAGGATCCAGGGAAGCTCCGACACTTTTACGGCTCTCAATGAGGATCCGGACACGACTCCTCTCGTAGTGCTCGTGAACGACCAGACCGCGTCGGCTGCCGAGATTGTCGCCGGTGCGCTGCAGGACCACGACCGCGCGCTGATCGTTGGTGAAACTACTTTTGGTAAAGGCCTGGTGCAGTACCCCTATTCGCTTAAATACGAATCGGCGTTACTCCTCACGGTCGCGAAGTATTTCACTCCGTCGGGAAGATTAATTCAGCGCGATTACTCAAACGGCGGTTTCTACGACTATTACACGCACGGCGGATCGGTCAAAGACGGCAAGCCCCAGACCCAGCCGCTCGGTCCTGAGAGCCTCACGGACACGGGTAGAAAGGTTTACGGCGGTGGCGGCATTACGCCTGACGAAGTGGTGAAGCCGAACGCGGGCAACCGCGTCCAGGTGCGTCTGCAGGATCCCATCTTCGCG
>Ga0137371_10004199_pt1 | contig 11300 bp, 10 predicted proteins | sample SagtaG_7_FD_104919 | JGI IMG/M metagenome (GOLD analysis project Ga0137371, IMG submission 104919) | Vadose zone soil microbial communities from Sagehorn Ranch, Mendocino, California, USA - Sage1_R_40_16 metaG | ecosystem: Environmental > Terrestrial > Soil > Vadose zone | place: USA... | reverse complement strand
CGTCGTTGCGCTGCTGGTGAGGATCAACGGCGCGTGGAAGCCGAGGTGCGAGAGCGGCGCCGACGCGACCGCGGCCTGCCAGTCGTTGACGTTGACCAGCGAGAAGCCGTGGCCGGGCCCGGTGATCTTCCAGCCGAACATGCCCATCGGGTCGTAGTACTTCGCGAACGCGATCGCGGTGGCCTCGGGCGAGTCCTTCGGAGGAGCGTTGAAGGCGACCGGATCGTCGTTCGTGACCCGTACGACCCTCCCGTACTGGGCGAGTTGCTTCGCCACCGCCGACGAGATCTGGTTGGGGCCACCGAACAGGTAGATGTTCCCCATCCCGCCGCGGCGCTTCAGTGCGTCGATCGTGTGCTGCGGCACCGAGTTCGTGTGCACCCAGAGGAGCCCCGTCGGCATGTGCGAGACCCAGTGCGTGGCCGGGAGCAGGTACTGCCAGTCCTTCCCGTCCATCGAGCCGATCACGGTGTTGTAACCAGGCATCGTGGGCACGCCCGTGTCGGGATTCTCGATCGAGCCGTACAGCTTGTCGACGTTGTCGGCGAGCGTGGGGATGTCTCCGCCCTTGACCTCAACGTACTTCAGGCCGATCGACTTGAGCTTCGCCTCGACGCCCTTATTGGCTGCCGCGCCGACGAGGAACGCGTCGACGTTGTTGAACCGCGAGATCCCGGTGTCGCCGAGCCGCTTGAGCTCGTTGAGCGTGATCTCGGGGATGCCGTTCTTCGTGACGTAGAGGATCGGCGCGTCATCCGGGAAGTGGATCAGCGGCGTCGCCGTGATCCCCGCCAGCGGATCGTCGGGCGTGACGAGCGTGACGCCCCACGGCCGGTCCGGATCGTTGTTGTTCTCGCTCGGGTTGTTCAAGGGGACGACGGCCGGCCAGATGTGCTGCGTGACCGAGACGGCCTCCTCGAACGGGTCCGACCCGTAGATGCGGGTCGTCGTCTTCGTCGTGTACGCGGGCGAGAGAGTCGCCGCGGTGGGAGGCGCCGGCACCTTGACCGCGACGCCCCCGCTCGGCGCACCGAACGGGTAGAGGTTCTTGTTAGACGCGTTGGGCACCGCATTGGGCGCCGGTGCGATGGGTTCCGCGTTCGTACTGGTGGTTGTGGTGGCCGAGGTTGTGGTGGCCGAGCCGGCCGCCCCGGCGTTGCCGTCCGCGAGCACGAGCCAAACGGCTGCGCCGGCGACGAGCGCCGCGACGCCGGCAAGCAAAGTGCGCGGGCGGACGTACGAGTTGAAGGACATCGTGTTCCCTCCTTGTCAGAGTTGCTATGGCCTCGCAAGGATTGCCGCGCCGTCCTCGTGCGTCAGCACGGCGGCCATCCATCTGCGCTTCGGGCGAGCACGCAAATTCGAACTACGAGGTAGCCGCCACGATGCGGCGGAGATCCCGGGTAGCACGAAGGTCGCGTGCCGGATCAGCGCCGCCGACACCATCGTCGCGGACGGAGATGTGCAGGACTCCGTCGGCTCGCGCCACGTCGACGTACGCCGCTGACGCCTGCGCGTGCTTTGCTGTTCGTGAGCATCTCCGAGACGCCGTAGTGGGCAGCCACCTCGACGGCATCCGGCTGGCGACCCTCGACACGAACGGATCGTCAAGCCCTCTCGTTCGAGAGCGTTCTTCGCGGCGCGCGTTGCAGCTAGCAGGAAGCCGCAAGGTTCCGCTAGCACTGCGCGAAGATCGCTGCTGGCTTCGATGCGGGAATTGCTCATCACCGCGATCGTTCCGCGAGCCGAACAAAACTCGATTCGGGAGGGAGAGAACAATGGAGCCGATCCTGATTTCAGACGCCGAGGTCGCCGAGGACACGACGGACGAGGAGCTGCTGATCCACGCCTGGTGCGCCGAGCAGCTGCGCCGCCTCGGCCTGCCGCGCGTCCTCGCCGAGACGTTCGCGGGGCTCGTCGACTGGCACGAGATCGCAGCGCTTGTCGCGCGCGGCTGCCCACCGGAGCTCGCACTCGAGATCGCGCGCTGATGTCGGCCGCCACGACGATCGCTCCCGCTCAGCCCGACTCGGCGAAGTCGTTCTTACTCCAGCGCGCGCAGCCGGCGATGACAGGGCTCATCGACGGCTCGCTCTCGACATTGGCACCGATCTTCGCCGTCGCGCTTGCAACCCACCGGCCGCAATATGCATTCTTCGCCGGGCTCGCAACCGCGATCGGCGCAGGCGTCAGCATGGCCTTCTCCGAGGGACTCTCGGACAACGGCGAGCTGACCGGTCGTGGAAATGCGTACCTCCGAGGCTCGATCACCGGGGCCGGCACCTTCCTGGGCGGGATCCTGCACACGCTCCCGTTCCTGATCCCGCAGTACCGCGCGGCACTCATCGTGGCGATCGTGGTGATCGCCTTCGAGCTCACGACGCTTGCGTGGATCCGCTCGCGCTTCTTCGGTAACGGGTTTCTCCGCTCGTTCGCCTCGGTCGCGCTCGCCGGCGCGATCATCGCCGCCGTCAGCGCCGCGCTCGGAGGGGCGGCGGGTTGAGCACACGCTCACGAACGTCTTAGCAAGCGCTCATGAAGCTCTTAGCAACCGCTGGTACCACGAATGGCATGAAGATCGTTCGGAAGCTTCCGAAGAGGGTTGTCCTTCTGGTCGTGGTTGCACTCCTCGCCGCGTCGGCGGGGGCGGGAATCGCTCTCGCGCACGGGTCGGCGAAGCCGATCGGCAGCGGCGTAGTCGTCATCGACACGAATCTCGCCTACCAAGGCAATGCGGCCGCCGGGACGGGGATGGTGCTGACATCGTCGGGTGAGGTGGTGACGAACAACCACGTGATCAGCGGCGCGACCACCATCAAGGTCGTCGTCCCGAAGACGGGCCTTAGCTACAAGGCACGAGTCCTCGGCTATGACCGGACCGCCGACGTTGCCCTCCTGCAGCTGCAGGGTGCTTCTAATCTGAAGACCGTCTCGACCACTTCGGCAAAACTCTCCGTCGGCGCGACGGTGACGGCCCTCGGCAACGCGGGCGGTAACGGCAGCATCACTTCGGCGACCGGCACGGTGACCGGTCTCGGCAAGTCGATTACGGCATCGGACGACGCGGGTGGCACCGAGCAGCTCACCGGGCTGATCGAGACGAACGCCGGGGTCGAGCCGGGCGACTCGGGCGGTCCGCTCGTCAACAGCAAGGGCCAGGTCGTCGGCATGGACACGGCGGGGTCGTTGCGATTCGGGTTCCAAGGCATCTCCGCAACGGACGCGTACGCCATCCCGATCGCGAAGGCGCTGACGATCGCCCACGCGATTTCTTCGGGTAGAGCGTCTTCGACGGTCCACATCGGTGCGACGGCGTTCCTCGGCATCGAGGTCGAGTCCGTCAACACTCCGGGTTTCGGGGGCGCTTCCGCGTCTGGTGCCCTGATAGCCGGCGTCGTGACCGGCGGGCCGGCCGCCTCCGCAGGCCTTGCCGCGGGCGACGTGATCACGGCAATCAACGGCCACACCGTCTCGTCGCCGGCGGCGGTCTCGGCCCTCGTGCTCACGAAGAAGCCCGGCGCGAAGATCACGGTTGCATATGTCGACCTGTCCGGCGCGAGTCGCACGGCGAGCGTCATGCTCGGCAGCGGACCGCCTCAGTGATGATCCATCAGCTCGCTTCGTGCTTCGGTCGGGTCGCGAGTTCGCCCGGATCGCCCTCGAGCGATTTCGGATCGACCTCCCAGCCGAGATCATCGTGCGCGTGCCTCGCAATTACGCGGCCCGCCGCGTCAACCTCGACGACCTCGCCGCGCACCGCCACGCTCTCGTCCTCCGTGCGGTTCCCATCGGCGTCGTAAAGGAACGTCTCGATTCGGCTTGGCTGCTCGCTCTCGCTCATCGGTCACCCTCCATTCTTAGTGATCCCCAGTCGCGGTGCTCCTCGACACCCCAAACGTTCGAAGGGGCCTCCGCAGTCCCTTACGAGATTGTCGGCGGACGGCAGTACGCTTGTCGTAATGTCGACAGGGAGCGATCCAGGGCAGATTCGAACAATGCTCGCAACGGCGCGGGGGTACGCGGTATTCGACCGGAAAGGGACGCGCCTAGGGGCGTTCATCGAGCTCGCCGGCCCTGTCAATGACCGAATCGCGATCCGTCATGAAGGTTTCTTTGTCTGGCGTCGGCGTCTGTTGCCGATCACAACCGTGGCGAAGGTCGTTCCCGACAAGCGGGTCGTCGTGCTGACGGTAGAGGGATGGTCGCTCGCCGGCTCCGAGGCCCCGTACACCTCGGTCCCCGGAAACTCCGGGATCGCGGAGGAGGATCCGCGTTCGAACGGTGACTGGCGAGACCGACTCGAGAGCTACGTCGGGACGGTCGAGGGCCGAGCAGATCACGCCGGCCGCGGCGTGGAGCGGGAGCTGCCGCCAAACGCCGACGAAGCGGGACACTCGGTCGCGCCACCGGCGGATCAGCCGGAGCCGGGCCGAACAGACCAGCACAGCGCCGAACGGCACCTGGTGTTCGTCTCGACATCAGGCGGCTACGAGCTCATTGAGCGGGAGGGTCCCCCTCCGTCCGTTGGCCGCAGCATCGAGCTGCCTGAGCAAGCGCTTTCCTTCCTCGTCACGAAGTTGGGCCCGTCGCCACTCCCGAACGACCCCCGGATCTGCGCGTATCTCGATCCGACCGAGTAGTCAGCCGATCTTCAGCACAGCGGCGCCCTGTAGCTCGCCGGCACGGAGGTGCTGAAGCGCCTCGTTCGCCTCTTCGAGGCGAAACTCTCGGATCTCGCTGCGAACCGGCACCTTCGGAGCGAGCTCCATGAACTCCTGGCCGTCTCGGCGAGTGAGGTTTGCGGCCGATCGGAGTACTCGCTCACCCCAGAGCAGGTCGTACGAGAACGAGGGGATCTCGCTCATGTGGATGCCGGCGCAGACGACGACTCCGCCTTTCGCGACTGCCGCAAGCGCCGCTGGAACGAGCTCGCCGACCGGCGCGAAGATGATCGCCGCGTCGAGCTCTTCCGGCGGCCTCTCGGTTGAGCTTCCGGCCCACTCCGCTCCAAGCGAGCGCGCGAACCCCTGACCCTCCTCGTCGCCCGCACGGGTGAAGGCAAAGACGCGGCGCGCCTGCCAGCCCGCCACCTGAGCGATGATGTGGGCGGAAGCGCCGAACCCGTACAGGCCGAGGCGCTCGGCGTCTCCCGTCATCATCAATGCGCGGTAGCCGATCAGCCCAGCGCAGAGAAGCGGCGCGACGTGGAGGTCGGAGTAGCTCTCTGGGATTCGCAGGCAATAGCGCTCGTCGGCCACGGTCTCGTCCGCAAAACCGCCGTCGATCTGGAAGCCGGTGAACCTGGCTCGGTCGCAGAGGTTCTCCCGCCCGGAGCGGCAAAAGCGGCAGCTGCCGTCCGTCCAGCCGAGCCAGGGCACGCCGACGCGCTCGCCGACCGAGAACCGCGACGCACCCTGACCAACCCCCCTCACCAAACCGACGATCTGATGACCAAGCACGAGCGGCAGCTTGGGGTCGGCCAACTCTCCGTCGACGATGTGCAGATCGGTTCGACAGACCGCGCAAGCTTGAACATTCAGGCGCACCTGTCCCGGCCCGGGCTCAGGCCGTCGAAGCTCCGCCTCTCGAAGAGGAGTCCCCGCACCGGTGAAGACCATTGCGCGCATCGTCCCTGGCGTCTTAGCTCTACAGCTTCGCACCCCGCCGACGACCTCATACTGTGACCCGGGATGGGACCGTCTGCTTCCGAGGGTCACGTCGACTTTCGCAGCTATCGCACGGGGTATCGAGTCGCCGGCGACCTCGCCTCAGGGGCCAGACCACTCCTGGCGTTGCACGGTGGCCCCGGCTCGACGCGTCACTACTTCGCGCCGCTGGAAGGGCTCGCGGCCGAGCGGCCGGTCGTGCTCTATGACCAGATCGGCTGTGGGGGCTCGGACCGACCGCAGGACCTCGAGTGGTCGGTGGACGTCTTCCGCGAAGAGGTGGACGCGGTGCGCTCGCAGCTTGGACTCGCCCGCATCCATCTGCTCGGCACCTCTTGGGGCGGGATGCTCGCGCTCGAGCACGTGCTCGCCGGTGCGGAGGGGATCGTCGGCCTCATCCTCAGCTCGACCCTCGCGAGCGTGGATCAATGGGCGGCCGAGCAACGGAGGCTCCGCGACGCGCTCCCTCCGGACGTGGTTGAAGTCTTCGAGCGTCACGAACGCGCCGGTACCTACGACGATCCGGAGTACGAGCAGGCGATGGAGGTGTACTTCGATCGCCACTTCTATCGAGGGCCCAAGCCACGGGCGGAGCTCGAGCAGATGAGCGCCGCCAAGTCCGTCGAGGTCTACCGAGCGATGCAGGGACCGAACGAGTGGACCGTCACCGGAGCCCTACGCGGGTGGGACGTGCGAGACCGTCTGGGCGAGATCGACGTGCCAACACTCGTAATCCGGGGCCGGCACGACATGAGCACGGATCCGATCTCCGCCACGCTGGTGAACGGCATCGCAGGCGCACGAGAGGTCGTTCTGGAAAACAGCTCGCACACACCGGTCCTCGAGGAAACAGATCAGTACCTCGAAGCCATCAGCAAGTTCATGCGAGAAGCCGAAACGCGCTAATTCGCCGACGCGGCGGGCTCTGCCCGCCGCGTCCACCACGGCAACGGATCGAAACCGATCGCTGGGAAGTCATCATGGCCCCGCGAAGCGGGCCGGACTTCCCAGCGGAGTGGGGGCGGGAGGATTCGAACCTCCGTAGGCTGAGCCGACGGGTTTACAGCCCGTTCCCTTTGGCCACTCGGGCACACCCCCGGGGCCCGGCATTGTAGCTTTGGCTTGTGGAGCGCTATGACGTCGCAGTCGTCGGCGCTGGGCCTGCAGGGTCCACCGCCGCCTATCGCCTGGCCCGCTCTCGCGCGCGCGTCTTACTAATAGACAAAACTCGCTTCCCACGGGACAAGCCATGCGGCGGCGGACTGACGATGCGGGCCGTCCGTCAGTTGCCGTTCTCCGTCGAGCCCGTTGTCGAAGACCGGATCACGCGCACGCGGTGCCGGTTTCGGTACGGGCCGAAGATCGAACGGGAATCGACCCGGGTGATCTGTCTGATGACGCAGCGCCGTCGGCTCGACGCGTTCCTCGTCGAGCAGGCGGTCGCGGCGGGGGCCGAGTTTCGCGACGGCGTTCATGTCGACCTCGACTCCGAGACCGAGCTGCGTGTCGACGGCCGGCCGGTCGAGGTCGCCGCGGTGATCGGCGCCGACGGCGCCAATGGGATCACCGCTCGGTCGCTCAGGCTCGGCGGCGCGATCGTCAACGGTGTCGCGCTCGAGGGCAATCTGGCTTACGAAGAGCTTCCCGTCGGCTCGTGGCACGGCAGGCTCGTCCTCGAGCTGGGGAACGTGCCCGGCGGGTACGGCTGGATCTTCCCGAAGGGCGACCATGTCAACTTCGGAGTCGGTGGCTGGGGAGAGCAGGGCCCGCAGCTCCGCCGACACCTGCGGATCCTCTGCGAGCGCTACGGCATCGAGCTGCGGCAGCTCTCCGACCTCCGCGGCCATCGCCTGCCGATGCGACGGCCGGCGACCGTCCTCGCCCGAGGACGAGCTCTGGTGATCGGGGACGCGGCAGGCGCACTCGATCCAGTTTCCGGCGACGGCATCTATGAAGCCCTCGTCACGGCCCGGCTCGCCGCGGAGCAGACGGTCGAGCTGCTACAGGGCAGCGCCACGAGCCTCGAGCCCTACGCGGCGGCGGTCCACCGCGAGCTCGACCAGCTCGCCTCGGCGGGTTGGGGCGCCAAGCTCGCGCTCGACCGCTACCCGCGCTCGGTTTTCGCCTTGATGCGCCTTCCGGTTACGTGGCGCGTGATCGAGAAGCTCATGCTGGGCGAGGTCGCCCACCCTGGCGAGGCCCAGGGTGCCGGCCGGAGGGTGATGCAGCTGATCGAGGGCCTCGCCCGCCTGGCGCGCGACCCGCGCGCGGCCGCGGCCTAGAAAAGCGCCCAAAAGGCGCCGACTCGGCGGCGCCGCATGAGGTCACGTGGGCTCTGCCCATGGGACCGTCCAAAAGGCACAAGCTGGCTTAGCCACCGTTTGAACCCGTCTAAAGCAGCTGGAGGCGCCGACTCGGCGGCGCCGCATGGAGGTCACATGGGCTTTGCCCATGGGACCGTCTAAAGCACAAGCTGGGTTAGCCACCGCTTGGACCCGTCTAAAGCAGCTGGAAAGACCTGCCGATGGATGGATGGCCGCCATGGAGCTCAATCCCCTGCTCAGACGCGCCGTGGAACTCGGCGCCAGCGACATCCACCTGAAGGTCGGCCTCCCGCCGATCCTCCGGCGCGACGGCGTGCTCAGCCCGCTGGAGGAGTCCGCGATCTTGGTCGACCGGGACATGGAGTCCCTGATCGAGCTGGTGGGGAAGCGCTCGCCCGAGCGCTTCGAGACCTTCAAGCAGACGGGCGATCTCGACATCGCCTACCAGGACGACGATCTCCCGCGGTTTCGCGTCAACGCCTTCAGGCAGCGCGGACACATCTCGTTCGCTTTCCGCGTGATCCCGAAGAACGTTCCGAACTTCGAGATGCTCGGCCTCCCCGATGGCATTCGCCGCCTCGCCGAAGAGCACCGCGGGCTGGTGTTGGTTACCGGAGCAACGGGCTCGGGCAAGTCGACGACGCTCGCCGCAATGGTCGATCACATCAACCGCTCGCGGCAGCAGCACATCGTCACGATCGAGGACCCGATCGAGATCCTGCATAGCGACCACCTGTGCATCGTCAACCAGCGCGAGGTCGGCCTCGACACCACCGACTTCATGCAGGCGCTGCGACGCGCGCTTCGCCAGGACCCGGACGTGATTCTGATCGGCGAGCTGCGCGACGCCGAGACCGCGCAGACTGCGCTGCAGGCTGCCGAGTCGGGCCACCTCGTCCTATCGACGCTTCACACCGTCGATGCTGCGGAAACGATCGGCCGTATGGTCGAGTTCTTCCCCGAAGGAAAGCAGCAGATGATCCGCTCGATCATGGCGGGCGTCTTGCGCGGCGTCGTCAGCCAGCGTCTCCTTCCACGTGTCGACGGCGGTCGAATCGCCGCAGTCGAGGTGATGGTGACCAACACGCGCATCGCCGACCTCATCCGCGACAACCAGCCCGAGGCGATCACCGACGCGATCGAGGAGGGCTCGTTCTTCGACATGCAGTCCTTCTCGAAGGCGCTGATCGATCTCGTCGTCTCGGGTCAGGTCGATCAGGAGGTCGCAGCGAACGCAGCCTCGAACCGGCACGACTTCCTCGTCACGCTCGAACGGGCGCTGAAGCAGCAGAAGGCAGACGTCGCGGCTGAGACCAAGGCCGAGGAAGAGCAAGCGCGCGAGCAGGAGCCAGAGCCAGGGGTTCCGGCGCTTCGTCTCGCCAAAGCCGGAGACTGATGCGCCTTCTCGTCGTTGCGGCGATCGGCCTCGCGTTGCTCGCAGGCTCGGCCCGAGCAGCGGGCCCTCCCGTGCTCGGTTTCTCCATCTCCTCCGGAGCCCAGCCCGGACTCCAACACGTGTCCTTGCCGAGTGCGTCGGCGCCGAATGCGCCGGGCTCGATCTCGGTCCCCGTCTCCTTCACGTCTCCACCCGCAACCCCCCAACGGTTGCCGCTCTCGACCCTGCACGTACTCTGGCAGCAGGCAGGCGCCGCGTACGGGATCCCGTGGCAGGTGCTCGCCTCGATCAACAAGATCGAGTCGAACTTCGGCCAGAACATGGGACCGAGCTCGGCCGGGGCGGTGGGCTGGATGCAGTTCATGCCCTCGACCTGGTTGCGCTGGGGCGTGGACGCGGACGGCGACGGGATCGCAGATCCGTGGAACGCAACCGACGCCGTCTACGCGGCCGCGCGCTATCTCGCCGCCGCCGGCGGTCAGACCGATATTTCGCGCGGCGTCTTCGCGTACAACCATGCGGACTGGTACGTCCGCGAGGTGCTCGATCTCGCGCAGGTCTACGGCCGGGGCGGGATCACCCAGACCGTCGATCTGCAGCAGCTCCAGACCAAGCTCGATGACGCTCGACGCGAGGTCGTTCGCGCCAACGAACTGCTCGTGGCCGCACAAGGTCAGGAGCAACAACTCCGGAACGTGTCGCAGGATCTGCACGAACGAGTCGAGGCGGCAACATTGCTCTCGGATCGTCTGGCTGCGGAGCGGCGCGCCGTTCTCTACGACGCGCACGTCGAGGAGGCCCGCGCTGCCACCGACGCCGCGCGCGCGAACCTGGAGCAGGCGCAGTCCTCGCTCGTGACCGCGACGCAGAGCGCCCAGGCTCCGTCATTCGCGCCGGGGGTCGGGACGCTGATGGGAGCGGCCTCCTATCACGACAACTACGTCTTCCCCGTGGGCGGCGGGCCGCAGTTGGTCTCGGTCGCCCACACGCATCACGACTACCCCGCAGCGGACATCGCCGCCCCGGAGGGATCGCCGGTCTACGCCATCTCGAACGCCGTCGTGCTGAACGCCTGGCACACCGTTGACCCGCGCTGCGGCATCGGCATGACGATCCGCACGCAGGACGGGCTCGTGTGGACGTATTGCCACCTCGCTTTCCTCGAGCCCTCGGTCGTGGACGGGGTCTCCCTGGCGGCCGGAACGCAGGTCGGGCTCGTCGGCTCGACCGGGCACGCGAGCGGCCCGCACCTGCACCTGCAGCTGCAGCCGCCGACCGAATTCCCGCAGAACCAGCCCTGGTTCCAGAGCTTCGCGGGCAGCGCCTTCAAGTGGCAGGACGCGCCGACGCCCCTGGAATTGCCCGACGCGACTCCAATCGCGCCGCGCGTCTTCGCCGTCGTCCCTGATTCGAGGGATGCCGTGATCGGCTTCACCCGTGGTGGGGCTTGAGTCCAAGCCGCTTTCTGCCGATTCGCGAAGCATGGCTCTGCGGATAGCCACCCGCTTGCCGCGCCTTGCGATTGTGGGCGTGGTCCTGCTGCTCGCCAGCGCGACTCTCGCGGTCGGCGCAGCGAAGCGTCTGACCGCGGTCCCGCAGGGCGCTCCGGCGCCGGTCGCCGCCGCCACGCTGGTCGTTCCCGACCTGTCCGGCCAGGCCTTCGTCTTCGCCAAGGGAACGCTCGAGGACACCGGGTTCGCCTGGCAGGTCATCGGCTCCGTGCGCGGGTACGCGGCCAACAAGATCGCGCGCCAGTCACCGCCCGCCGGGACGCGAGTTCGCGACACCGGTGCGCCAACCATTTCGGTGACCTTGAAGCGCACCCCGTACCCTCAGAAGGGCAGTCCCGAGGACGTCTCGCCGTACGTCGGCACCTCCGTCCAGCCCATCGGTCTCGCGTCGACCTCGGTCACT
>Ga0137371_10004198_pt1 | contig 11301 bp, 9 predicted proteins | sample SagtaG_7_FD_104919 | JGI IMG/M metagenome (GOLD analysis project Ga0137371, IMG submission 104919) | Vadose zone soil microbial communities from Sagehorn Ranch, Mendocino, California, USA - Sage1_R_40_16 metaG | ecosystem: Environmental > Terrestrial > Soil > Vadose zone | place: USA: California... | reverse complement strand
CGCCTTCCGAGTGTTCAATGGGAAATGACGCTTACTCTCCGTATACTTCAATTGTAGATTCGCCAGTGTCTTCGTCTGGTTTCTGTAGCTCGTCGGTGGCTTGCGCAATATCCTTCGCTTTGCCTTTCGAGACGAAAATCTCTGCCCAGGTCTGTCGGACCCAAAAGAGATACGCAGCGCGAATGAGCTTCTCGCGAGAGAGGAGCCTATTTACTTTGCCATGATTATCTTTCTCAAGTACATCATCAAAGAAGATATCTACGTATTGGTTTATCTTGCTCTGCTTCGTCTGACAGAACAGGGCTTTAGCCCGGCGCAAGCCACGTGGTTTCAACCCGTGGGTAGGCGTGTCCCGGCTTGAGCCCTTGCTTGCCGTGCCCCCTTTGGGGGTTGAAAGCGTGTTCTAGTTATGCTATACTAACCAATAGCAGTAGCACATGGGGCAAGGAGGAAGCAGACATGGCGAAGGCGACCAGCACGATAAGATCGGCGTTGCACTATCAGCCGCAACATGCTCAATGCTTTGCGGAGAATGCCGCCCTCTTCAATCGCGTCGTCGCCTTCTACTTCGATTGTATCCAGGCACACGCGGGCATCCTTGCTCTCACCAACAAAGAGGCGCTCACGGCCCTGGAAAGGCTCACCCATGCCACAGAGGCGAACCCGGCACCCATCATGCCATTGGGCAGACTCGCGCCAGATATCCCGGCCATGTTTCGCCGCGCCGCCATCAATGCGGCACTTGGCTCTGCTCGCTCCTTCTTCTCGCACCTGAAAAAGTGGCGAGTGCGCAAGGAGAAGCACGAAACGAAAAAGCTCCGAAAGGGCGCGAAGAAGAAGCCGTTTCCAGAGCGCCCGCCCGTCCCGCCCCGGTCCTGGAATAAATCGGCTCCTTTCTACGCGGGGCAGTGGAAGGACCGGCAAGACCATAGTCTCGTGCTCAAAATCTGGACCGGATCGTGCTGGTCCTGGGTCAAAGTCCGCACATTGGGGCGTGACCTGCCCGAAGGATACGCGTTGGGAAGCCCCCAACTGGTCCGGCATGGCAAGAAGTTCTGGCTGCATACCTCCATCGAAAAGACCTTCACCGCGCCACCCAAGATAGCAGAGCAAGTCACCAGCGCGGATACAAGGATCTGCGCCGTCGATTTGAATATCAATGAGCATATTGCCGTTTGCACCGTCCAAACTGTCGAAGGCACCATCCTGGCCACCCGTTTTATCGGCAGTGGCACAGAGATAGCGGGCTTTAGGAAGCGTACGCTTGGACGTATTGCACGCAACCGATCTCAGACTGGCATGATGGCGGAAAACGAACAGGACAACGCCGCCTTCTGGCGTAAGATCAGAAACCGAGATGAGCACATGGCGCATCTGGTGAGCGCTCGTATTGTCCAGTTCGCAGCCGAGCACGCAGCGAGCATTCTCGTCTTCGAGCATCTGGGCAATCTCAAGCCCGAAAAGGGCAAGTATTCGCGCCGGGGCAATACCAAACGCGCCTATTGGATGAAGGGCCGCATTTTCCGCTACTCCAGGTATAAGGCGTGGCAGCAGAAGATCATCACCTCCCGTGTGAATCCGCGCAACACCAGTAGGGAATGTCACCGCTGTCATGGCCTGGTCGTGCGCTACCATGCTGGCCAGACGCAAGAGGGGTACACCAGAGGAGCCTCTCTTGTCTTGTGCCCACAGTGCCAGATGCGCGATCCTGCCGACCGAAATGCCAGTCTCAGGATCGGACAGCGCTTGCTTGAGCGCTATCAAGAACCGTTCAAAGAAAAGCCTCATACTGCTGGCCGACGTGGAGGCAGAGTCTGGAAAGAGACAGGTGTTCCCCCCTCCCAGGACGCCAAACGCCAAAGGGGACCATCTCTCTCCCAGGCAAGGCAAGGAGACGGTAACGCGCATGGCACCGCGCAAGAGAAAAGGCATCGGATGGGATCTCCTTTCTCAGCTACCCCTCACCCACTACGGTTGCCGCTGGAGTAGGGGCTAGTCCCCATGTCTCCGGCAGCCGCTTACGTAGGGATGGCAGAAGCCGCTCGTCTTTAGACGATGCGGAGTGTCACATCTTACACAATGTTCTCGATACTGTGAGGACAGGGAGAAAATCAAGCATACACGACAGGAGCAAGCATGAGTATGGAGCCGCGCCACCTTGGCAAATACGAACTGCGAGAACGCCTAGTACGTGGTGGGCAGGGCGAAGTCTGGAAGGCTTTTGATCCCCAACTACGACGCTACGTTGCCATTAAGCTGCTCCACGCCGATATGCAGTCCGATCCCGATTTCAGCTCTCGTTTCGCGCGTGAAGCACGGTTTATTGCCTCGCTGCACCACTCTCATATCGTGCAAATCCACGATTTTCAACTCGTCCATACCCCTGGCTCGGACATCTCGATAGCCTCTATGGTGATGGATTATGTCGAAGGGCCAACGCTCGCTGATTATATCCGTAACACATCGCGCAAAGGACAATTTCCAGATGCTGCCGACATCGTTTACGTCTTCACGGCAGTCAGCCTCGCACTTGACTATGCCCATGAAAAAGGCATGATCCATCGCGACATCAAACCAGCCAACATCATCCTTGATCAGCGCCCTCCCAAGCGGAACCCGATAGGCAAGCCTATCCTCATAGACTTCGGCATTGCCAAATTGCAAGGAGTTACTGCCGACACGACCAAAGTGCTCGGTACCCCCCTCTATGTCTCACCCGAACAGGCGCAACATCATGCGGTCGACAAGCGGAGCGACCTGTACTCGCTCGGTATCATCCTCTATGAAATGACCACAGGCGTCACGCCATTTCATGGCGATTCCCTCATGGCTATCCTCATGCAACATTTCCAGGAACTTCCCACGCCGCCTGCTCTGATCAACCCGATTATACCACCCGCTTTATCAGAGGTGATTCTCAAAAGCATCGCGAAAGAGCCAGATGCTCGTTTTCCCAGCGCGTCTGCCATGGCCATCGCAGTCGCTGAATCCCTCAACGTACCTATCTCTGCCGAACTGATGAAGCCCTCCGCCAGGACCGATACCGACGGGTCGAACACCTGCAACCCACTCCAGCCTTCCCGGCCACTGGGGGTATCTCCAGCACCTTTAACGCCATCCTCATTCCAACCCTCGTCTCCTTCCGCATTCACACCGTCTGCCAATGACGGACAAACTCCTTTAACGGCTCCCGCTGACAGCAGACCAGAATGTATCTTGTTCCCAAACTCAGGCACGAACACGCCTACCGGCGTCATAGCAGAACCGTTCCAGGTATCTCCACCAGCAGTTCTACTTCAGGCAGCACCACACCCTCCAGCCGGGCAACGGAGATCCCGGTACATGATCTTGATCGCCTTGCTCGTAGCAGTCGTAGCGGGTTCAGGTCTTCTCTACGCCCTCTTTCCCCCAAGCAGGACGACCACCCCATCCCCGTCAAACTCAGCCGTAGGGCATGTGCGCTTTCTCAGCAGTCCAAATGCCCGTCCAGGAAGCCTCGACGAGGTGGAGATTACCATTCAGCATATTCCCAACGCACCTCCTGGCGAGCGCTATTATGCCTGGCTGCAGATCAAAGTTGAAAGCGCATTTCCCATCCACTGGTCATTATCAACACGAAATGGCGGCATATCCTCTTCCAAGACGGATACACGTCTGCTCACGAACAAGCCTTATCTGTTGCTCATTACGTCTGAAAAGGCGGACTATTTAGTTGCCACTTGGGGCCCTGGAGTACGTCTCTACTATGCCAACCTTGGTGACATCCAGAACCAGTCAACTTTTGATATTCTACGGTGTCCACAGGATGGCACTACTGGCATTTGTACGTCTTGATGATAAGTAATTCTCCCACGACGTTTGTGAAGTGTTGGACAATCTTACCACATCAATAACCCTTCTTCTCACTTGGCTTCTGGACTGACATCCACTCGTAAATCTGAGGCCAATGAGATCGAAGTAAGTCCAGATTTTCATCGGTTCTCACAACAGTGTTTTTCCTTATGAGTCATTCGAATCGCTCGCCGGATTACACGAATGGATGCCAGGACAGAATACTCTCTGTTGCGTACTCTCCGCCAGCAAAATGAGAGTGAACGAAGTAACAGCAAAACGGCTTATTCGTGATTTTGGTGTCAGCCAATGTTGCAAGTTTCAGGGGGGTACAGCCCCATTAAGATAGTGTTGGCGAATGCTCAGGGACTATGCAATATGTGCTTGAGACCAAGCAGCAACGAAACGAGCGAAACAGGAGATTGGGGTCTGTGAGTGCGCCGGCTCTGCGATCCATTCGCAAGCCCGAAGCACATTGAGAGCTGTGGGGTGAAAAGCGCTTGGAGGTGGAGTTTTTTGCACCCGATGGAGCGTGCACGACGGATTTCGCATGTTCTCACCCGCTTCCGCAATGGTTCCTTCAACGCCTGTTCGCTTGGCGTAGGTCTTGCGAAATTCCGGGGTCTCCTGCCGTTGACGTGCTTGCTGAAGTGCTTGATGGGCTTGCTCATTTGGTCGAAGGAGTAGGACTCGGGCTCGGCTCTTGGTACATTGATCATGCAAGTCACACCTTTGACAGTCCTTGTGTGGAAACTGAACGCGAATGGTCTCTTTGCCATGTCGATCATGAGCCAGGCTCCATCCTTCACTCTGGCAACCTGCCGGGCAAGAGACCTGCTGCTTCCAGTCGATGAGGAACTAGCTGTGGTCAATCCGTTTTCCTTCGGTGGGCCCTTGCGCCACTGGGCCAAACAACTCGATCTGATAGTCCTCTCGACTCCGCACCAGCGTTTCGGCATACACCTATCCACTGTCAACCACATGAAGCTTCGGAAGCATCTCATGTTGTGCGAGCTGATCATGAATATCCTTCACGATTTCCCCATCTGGTCGCTTCGGTGGTCACCACCGAAGCGACCAGATGGGGAGTATCCGGCTCACAGGTTTCGGTCAGATGCACCTTATATCCGGTTCAGATCGTGTTGCGCTTCCTCCTGTAGCGTGCTTCGACATCATAGGCAGAGGTGATCACCTCAGCGGAAGGAGGCATGTCCTGATCCTGACGCCATGGCGTTCCCTCAGTACTCAACTCACCCCCCTGGCTATCGATGCGCTCAAACGGCATCGTCTTCGCCAGGAGGAAGCTCGCTGGAAGGCGGGCACAGCCTGGCTGGATCAGGACCTCGTGTTTTGTAAACCGCAAAGGAAACCGTTGCATGCAGGCAATCTGCTCCATCGCTCCTTTCACCCGCTGCTGACCAGGGCAGGTATCCCGCGAATCCGTTTTCAAGACCTCCGCCATTCCACTGCCACCCTCCTCTTAACCCTGGGGGTCCATCCCAAAGTTGTCCAGGAGTTGCTGGGTCATAGCCAGATCGCCGTAACGCTGGCTACGTATTCGCACATTCTTCCTCCATTGCAGGAAGAAGCGATGCAGCGCTTTTCTGCTTTCCTTACCTCTCCGGATTCCCTCCGCTGATGCCAGTTGAAGTCAGTTGTGCTGTCAACCAACGAGAAATGTCTCTTTTTCGAGCGATCGGAATAAGCTAGCACGGCTTGCCGAGAGGGACGAAAAGATCGAGTCGTGGGAGCCTCCCTGAGTTGAGTACCCATCCCAAAAATGTAGTTTGCGAGCCTTTTCAAGTGTGTATTTTGAGCTAGCATCCTAGTACACTGAGAGGGAAATCTCTCCATGATGAAGCCAGCCCGGTGTACGTCCACTTGATGGGTTTAGCCATCGTGCGATTGGAATAGGCGATGAAAGCCAGGATCTGTCCGCGCAGGTCAGAAAGCCGAGAGAAAAGTGCCGCGCTTGAGCAGCTTGCGCACGAGAATACTGAGCCAGATCTCGAGCCTTTTTCATCCAGGACGCATGTTTAGGCGTGTAGTAGAAGACGACGGATGTCGCGTCGAATCATGCAAAAATGATCCAAGATAATGCGCCACTTCGTGGCCTTGGGGGAGCTTCCGATCAGGTGCTGGAAATGGGCCAGGGCATCCTCCTCCGTGCGCGTCGGCCCCCAGGAAGGTTCGATGACCTGTCCTGTGACCACGTCGAAATTGATGAACCAGGACAAGATGCCATATCGGATATACTCGAACTCGCACCGCAGCACATGGCCCGGCTGCATCGGCAGGTCAGGGTATTTGCGCGTCTTCGGCTTGCACTCCGGTCAATTCATCCACGCTGATCGTACGCTCCCCGCCCTTGGCTCGTTCAGGGGCATTGGCATACACCTCACAGCCGGAGCGCCTCTTCCCGTCCCGTTGCGTATCGGGCACCTCGTTCAACCAGTAGCGGAAGCGGTGCGGGGGCCTCGCCCCTTTTTTCAGTAGAGCTCGCATGCCGTGGCGAAATCTGCTCAACAATGCCTCGTGCCACCAGTTCGTCCGCGATTTCACGCCCGCTCCACTGGCTGATCGGCCGTCCTGCCTTCAGCGGCGCTTCACACGCCAAGGCCGCCATCTGGCAGCGTTGTTGCGCCGTGAACTTCGGCGGGGCTCCCGGTCGGGGCCCATCTTGCAAGCGCTCTGCGTGACTTCGCGTCACAAGGCTCGATCCCCTGTAATCCCACCCAGCGAGCTCGCCACAAGCGCACGGTATCCACATCGATACCCAGCTCACGCGCAATCTGTGCATTGGAGTCTCCCTGCCCTGCCGCTAAGACGATGCGAGCTCGCTGCTCCTGCTGCTGCTCGCTGCGATGACGTTTCGTGATCTGGACTCACGCTTCCTGCTCCTTCTCGCTCAGGACGACCTGTCTTGCTCGTTTCGGCATGCCCTGCTCTCCCTTGCTTTTTCCTCCTATTCTATCACGGAACTATTTCCCCTTCTCTGTACTAGCTATTTTGTGACTCATCTCATAGCTCATATGTAGACATTGGGGTACTATCTATAGTAAGCTATATATAGCGGGATGGAATCATCACAATGAGGGAGAGGCTTATGCGCTTCTGCTTTATCCTGGAAGAGAAATACGTTCATAAACCAATGCCGATGGTTGTAGCGGACCAGTTGCGCCAGTGGGGACATCAAATAGATGTCCTACAGCCGTATGTGGCCATTACCAACCTGACCGACCTCTTCTTAACAAGCTATGACGCCTATGTGTTGAAAACCGTCTCGGACGGCCCTGGTTTGACCCTCCTGGAGGCGGCTGAAGCAGTAGGCATTCCCACGATCAATAACTCACGCGCTATTCGCCTGGTACGTGATAAAGCGGTTGCCGTGGCCTTCGCCCAGGCTAAAGGCTTGCCTGTTCCGCTCACCTACTTTGTGGGCCATCCTCGTGCCTTAGTGAAAGTGCCGCATGAAGCTTATCCTGTGGTTGTGAAGCCTAGCAATGGTACCTCTATGCAAGACATACACCTGGTGCGGACTTCTGAAGAGATGGCCAAACTCCAGCTTGATGAGACGTCATACTACCTGGCCATGCGCTACGTCGAGAATACCGGCTACGACATCAAACTCTATGTCACAGGACAGGAGGTCCATGCGATCACCAAAAGCTCGCCGCTGCATGGCTCTATCCCCGAAGGTGAAATACCGGTCTCTCGTGAAATGCTCAAGCTGGCGCAGCGTGTAGGTCAGGTGTTTGGACTTGACCTCTACGGCGTTGACGTTTTGGAGACGGCAGAGGGATTGATGGTGGTTGACATCAACGACTTCCCTAGCTTTTACGGCGTACCGCGTAAAGTTTCCTGCATCGCCGAATATATTCTCCATGCTGCCTATCGTTCGCGCTTTGAACATGAAAAGCGCGTTGTCCGCTCCCTTAGTTCCCCGAGAAAAGGCCTGCGTCGACAGAGTGCCACGCTTGTTCCTGCTGAACTCATGAGCCATAGCCCAACCGTCAAGCGAGTACAAATGAGTTGAAAAAGGAAGTCTTCTCTTAAAACATCAGTACGAAAGAAGCTCTTCCCTATTCTCTGGGGATGTGCTATAGTGCGTCCAATATTTTCTCACTTTTATGATGTACAACACATGACGGCAGTGAACTACTAAATAGCAACCAGGCCATAGAACTGATACACTAGAAAGCACCGAGAGCAATTGCGATTGACCATCATGATCGTACCGCGCTCTGTTCTTTGGTAAGCGTCGTATAGGTTTACAGGTGCTCAATAGAGGAGTTAGTAATGCGTTTCTGCTTTATCGTTGAAGAGCAATATCGAAATGATCCTATGCCTTTGGTCGTTGCAGACCAATTGCTTCAATGGGGTCATGACGTGGATGTGCTGGAACCACAAGCCGCTGTCACCTGCTTATCCGATCTTACCACGCAAGGTTACGATGCATTCGTGTTGAAATCATTGGCAGATGGCCCTGGCATGAGTATTCTGGCAGCGGCAGAAGCAGTAGGCATCCCAACTATCAATAACTCGCGGGCGATTCGCCTTGTGCGAGATAAGGCTGTCGCGGCCGCGTTTGGACGTGCGCACGGCTTACCCATTCCGCCTACCTACTTTGTCGCTCATCCTCGCCTCCTCAAGCAGATTCCCGCAGAGGACTATCCTCTTGTCATCAAACCGAGCAACGGAAGTTCCTGCAAGGGTATTTACCGTCTGAATAGCCCTGCTGGTTTGGCGGCCTTGGAGATAGCTGAGGCGGACGATAGCTTCTTTCTGGCACAAAGATACGCAGAAAATACTGGATTTGATATCAAAGTGTATGTTACGGGCAAAGAGGTCTATTCAGCTATTGCAAAGAAGTCACCACTACACGGTGATGTGGACGAAAAGTTTATCCCACTCACACCGGAGCTACGTAAACTTACGCTTCAGGTTGGTAAACTGTATGGCCTTGATATTTATGGGATCGATGTCGTTGAAACACCCCAGGGCCTTGCCATTTTAGACATCAACGACTTCCCCAGTTTCGGACGCGTCCCGCGCGCCGTGGTGCGCATCGCGGAGTATGTTCTCCATGCCGCAAAAAATGCTGAAAGAAAACGTTTAGCATGTGTGAAGCGTAAACGGCGGCACTCGTCAACAGGCACGAAAAATTTGTTCCTTGTAGATTGTATGAAGTCATGATAAGTAGAGAAGGAAGACGGGAGCACGAGTGCATGAGTCAAGATCATTCAAATGCTAGTCTCTCTATCCTAAAACTTCCGGCCATTGTCACAGGTCTTTTTGAGAGGGCCAATCGCCCATTGTTGCCTGGATTGCGGGGACCATCAGAGCTTTTTGTGCGCTACCTGCGGCGCAAGCCGGGACGAGGGCTTGCAGTAATCTACAGTGTGGATGAAGTAAAGCGCGGTCGAAGAAGATATTCCCATGACCTGTACCGCTCGGTTAGCCTGACACTCGACGAACAAGCTCTTGAAGGCGTCTATATTCGCTTTAGCGAAACACGGGCCCAGCAGGCTTCAGTTGCGATACAACCTTCGGGAGTAGTGCGAGCCGAAGACCTGGGCCTCTCAGTACAGGCATTTCCCGCCGACGATAGCCTCCCTGCGCTTGCGGCAAGTTGTGACACCACCAAACAGAGTTTACTTCTCCAGGATTTGCAAGCAGCAGCGCGGCTGCAATTGGGTGAGCAGGACTGGCGACTTGTGTCTGCAACTGCCGTACCTGTGCGCTATAAACCCGCGAATCGCTGTGTTATTCGCTATTCACTTACCCTGGAGCACCACAGCGAGAAAACATCCAGCCATAAAAATGTAACCATCTTTGGGAAGGTCTATGCTGACCCACAACAGGCACTTGAAGTTCAGTCCTTGCAGCAGAAACTCTATCAAGAGCAGATAGCTATGCAGGGATGCAAGGTTGTAGGACACATCCTGGATCTCCCGCTCCTACCACAACCGCTTGGTATGAACAAGATACTTGGATTGACGTTTAACGAGGCAGTGCAACCCACCAATCCTGAGGAGCTTTTACGCTTAGGTGGACGCGTCCTGCGACCTCGCATGCAATATGGGCGTGGTGGTGAGATTACGAACGTGATTGTTCCAACCGAAGAACTAGGACTCACAGCGATTGCTTTAGCCCGCTTGCACACGAGTACAGTACAGCCTCATGTAAGTACTCCACGCACAGGAGCAAAAGAGGCAAAGCGCGCCCGTGAACGTGCCCTGCTGATCGCGGCCTCCAATCCAACCCAGGCAGAAGTTGTACAAAGACTCGCACAGCAACTTGCCGCGCGTTTAGAGACACAACAACCTGATGTCTATCGATTTGCTCATGGTGGTTTTAAGGCCAGTCAGCTACTCTTCCACAGTCATCGCGTCTTTGTGGTAGACTTTGATGGGTTTTGCCTGGCAGACTCAGCACTCGATGTCGGTTACTTCCTTGCTTACCTGCGTCCGAGTGGGCTTTGGTATTCCCGTCCTGGTATGCGTCAATGGCTCGAGGCGTCGGCAAAAGTATTCAGCAGTACCTATCGGCAAGCAATGCTTGAACTTGGGAGCACGCGGGCTATTGTCGATGGCATCCTGGAACGCTCTAGACTCTATGAAGCGGCACTTCTCTTTAAAATTGCTACGCGTCGTGTCAATCGTCTTAACAGTCCACGACCACAAGAATTGTCTGGAATGCTCGGAGAAATCGCGGCTTGCCTATTCGATGAACCAGGGAGGGCATAATGTTTGTCAAATTCCTGGATTACGTGCCTGCGAGGCGAGGAAGGAACAATGCAATTAGTCAAGTTTCTCAATCGTAACCTGAAAGGGTATCGTCTTCTGGTCGTGCTTGCAATATTGGTGGCAGTCCTGCAGGTCACCTCCGAAATCATTGCAATTCAGCCGCTCAAATGGATTCCGAGTAAGGCCCAGAATCCCGGGAACGACCCGGCTTGTTCCCTTCCTTTTCTTGGCCTGAATGACCAGCACGGGCTGCTCGACGTCTTCGACACTCCGGTACTTGACCCATCACTCAATCCACCGCCGGGAGGTAAGCAGCCCGTGCCACCGCCAACGTCACCGTGCCCGGCAAATCCAGCAGATCCAAGGACCTTAGTCATCCCCGACACTACTCATCATAGCGTCATCGGCGTGATCGACTTTTCCGTGATCGTGCTCATCATTTTTTCTACCTTGAGCGCCCTGCTGGTCTATCTTAACCTCTATCTCGCCGCCTATATCGCACAGAACCTGAGCGAGAGATTACGCAAGCAACTGTTTGAGCACTTGCAACGCATCTCGTTAGACTGGCATGGCAAGCAGAAGAAGGGCGACCTCGTCCAGCGCATCACCGGCAACATTGCCGATATTGAGAAATTTGTTACCGATGGCCTGGTCGACTTGCTGGTCGGCATCTTGACCCTCATTGGGGTCAGTGCCATTATGTTGTTCTACAGCGTACCAT
>Ga0137371_10004192_pt1 | contig 11306 bp, 10 predicted proteins | sample SagtaG_7_FD_104919 | JGI IMG/M metagenome (GOLD analysis project Ga0137371, IMG submission 104919) | Vadose zone soil microbial communities from Sagehorn Ranch, Mendocino, California, USA - Sage1_R_40_16 metaG | ecosystem: Environmental > Terrestrial > Soil > Vadose zone | place: USA... | reverse complement strand
TGCGGCATCATCACCAACGTGACGCCGTTCGAGCCCGAGTGGGAGGGCTTCGTCACGCTGGAGATCTCGAACACGACACCGCTTCCTGCGCGGATCTACGCCAACGAGGGGATCGCTCAGGTGCTGTTCTTCACGGCCGACGAAGGAGACGAATGCGAGATCAGCTATAAAGACAAGAAAGGCAAGTATCAGGCTCAGACGGGAATTACCCTTCCCAAACTCTAAGTGCGTTGCTTCTCCTCCACGGTCTCTTTAGACGTCATCGCCTTTCGGTTGTACGCGTACGCCACGGCGAGGGCGATCAGCGCGAGGGCGAAGAACGACGCGATTCTGTACAGTGCCTCGAGGTTCGAGAGGTCGTACAGCACGATCTTGAGCCCCGCACCCGCGGCGACCCCGAGGCCGGCGGAGCGAACGTCCTTGCGATCGCGCTGAAATCCGATCCGCACGAGGGCCGCAGCGTACACGAGCCAAAAGATGCTGAGAGCGAGGTCGCCCGCGAGCGGCGCACGCCGCCCGAAGTGGCGTGGCAGCTCGATGGAGCCGCCCGCGAACACCGCCGCCGCACACAACACCCAGAGCAGCTCGCCGCCGCGCGCTGTCCAGCCCGCGGTACTCGGATCCATCCATCCCGCTCCCCAGCGCCGCGCCGCCAGCGCCGTGCCCGCGATGTAGCCGTACAGTGCCACCGCCCAGGGATCGGTGAACGTCGCGGCGTCGGACGGTCGGGACCAGAGCGCGACGCCGAACAGGCAGGGGACCGCGAGCAGGGCGAGCCCCAGCGCGGCGATCCGTCCGCCGGGTCGGCTGCCTTGCTGCTCCGCCGCGAGCCCGGCCAGGGCGAGCGCCGTCCAGGCAAGCACCACCGTGGGCGCGCTCCCCTGCACCGCTACCGCCAAGCCGCCCAACGCCAACCCCATGATCAGATGCGGGGCGGTGCGCCGAGCCCAACCCACCGCGAGATACACCACGGCCAGGAGCGCCGGCAGGAGCGCGGGTGCCCGATCGAGCAGTCTCGGATCGGCCGCCCACACGAGGGCGAGCAGCACGAACGGATGCACGGCGAAGAGCACAGCCTCCGCGGGGGCTCGGAGCTGATTTTGGTCGAGCTCCTGCCACCACAGCAGGGCCGCGATCGCGAACGGCGAGCCGATTGCGAGCCAAAGCTGCGGAGCCGGGCTGTCGCGGACGCCGCTGAGCGCGACGGACAGCAGGATCCATGCGAGTACCAACATCCCGACTCGCGCCTCGGGCCATGCGCGCCGCCGCGTGACATGCAGGGTGAGGAGCGCGCCCGCAGCGAGGAACCAGCAACCGAGCGCACTGGTAAGCGCTCCGCCCGCCGCCCCCGCAGCCAGGAGGAAGTAGCCGGCCAGGGCGAGGTCGAAGGTGCGGCGCCAGGTGAGCGTGTACGCGAGCAGCCCGGTGCCGAGGCCGACCACTTCGAGGTAGCCGAGGAAGGCCTCGGGATTGGGCCGGAGGGGCGCGAGCAGGACCGGCGCGAGGTACGCGCCGGCCAGCGCCCAGATCGCTAGGCCCTCGATCTCGTGCCGTAGTGCCAGCAGCGTCACAACCACCGTGCACCCGGCGAGGAGGATCACCCCGATGCGACGCTCGACCAACCCGTACGGCCCGGCGGCCGCCCACAGGCCGAGGTAGACGAGTCCCCCGCCCGCGCCGATCATCGCCGCGCCGTAGCGCCGTAAGCCGGCGCGGATGCGCGCTTCCCCCCACGCGGCCAGGCCGACTCCCCCTGCGATCGCGAGCAGCGAGCGGACCACGGGGGCGATCCAGCCGCGATCGAAGGCGTACTTCAGGAAGAAGCCCGCCGCCGTGAGGAGCGCGAGCACCCCGACGATCAGCAGCCCGCGCTGGCCGAACCATTGCTCGAGGTCGGGGGCCGAGGCGGGTGGCGGCGAGTCGTGGGGCGGTTCTGGTGCGCGGGACCAGGCTGGCTCGCGGGGCCGTGGGACGGGCGCGGTGGGCGCGGCGACAGCGGGGCGCTCGGGTGCCGGGGTGATGCGCTCGGGGGCGGCGCCGGCCGCGAGCAATCGCCGCACGATCTGCTCCAGCACGTCGACCCGCCGCTCGAGTCGCTGGAGCGCCTCGTGCTGCTGATCGCTCACGGTGGAGGCGGCGTTCCGACCGCCGAGCGGGATCCGAGGACTGTAATGGAGATCGTGGCCGCGGCCAGGATGACGAGATCGGGACCCCAGCCGAGCTCGGTCCGAGGCACCGCCATCTGAAGGAAGTTCATCACGAAGTCGAACAGTCCGACCAGCAAGCCGAGCAGAACAGTGGCGTGCAGCCCGCGTCCCAGCTGGGTGAGTAGGCTGCCCGTTACCAGGGCGACTGCGCCCTGCCCGGCGGCGATGCCGACCGTCACGGCGGCATCTTCGAGCAGGGTTCGCCACAGTCCTGGCCGGGTGGCGTGGTAGCTGAAGAACCACGTGTGGATCAGCGAGAGGGCGACCCCGGCTACGGCGGCGCACAGCGTCGCCCACACCGCGTAGCCGATCACGATCTTCATCCGGTCGCCGGTATCGCTAGCCATGCGGACCTCCCGCGCTTCCGGTCATGGGGGCGCGGCTGCAAATGTGAGCGCTCGGGCGCGGCCCCGCTAGTCAGCGCGGAGTCGCCGCGTATCTTAGCTTGCCGTGATCGCGACGTTGGTCTGCACCCGCCCGATGACGGGATGAACCCTATGTCCGGTCAGCTCAGCCTGCGGGTAACGCTGATTGCCGTCGCCCTCGCGGCGGGTGCGTATGCGGCTGCCCTGCCCCTCTACCTCTTCTTCCGCGTCAGCCGCCCCGCACTGGCGCTCGGCGCCGCCACCGAAGCCATCACCACCGTGAGCGCGGTGTTCGCGCGACGCGACAGCGCGCTCAACCGGGCGGTCGCCATCGTGCGCGACGTCACGCGCCGTCCGCGGCCCAGCGTTGATTCGCTGACTCTGGTGCACCACCTCGCGGCGCTCGGACGCACGCCCTTGCAGGTGTCCGCGGGCGCGGCCATCCCCCCAGAGCTCGGTACGGCGCTGGCGAGCATCGACGGCGCGCTGTCGCGCGTCGGCAACGTGCTAGAGGAGAGCGCAGCGCACCTTGAGAACGGCCGCCAGGCCGACGCCGCCGCGCGACTCGTGACCGTCGAGCAACTGTTGCGGGCCGCCCATGAGCGCGGTGCCGACGGCAGCCGGGTCGCTCGGGCATACCTTACGGCGCGCCAGCGCGCGCTCCAGGCCGTCGCCGGCGAGGTGCGACGCGACACGATCCTATGGCTCGGCCTGGGCGCGCTGTTGGTGCCGCTCCTGATTCTGGTGGTGCGCCGGCGGGTATGGCGTCCGCTGCGCGAGCTCGAGGCCGGCCTCACTCAGGTCGCCGACGGCGACCTCACCGTGGGGGTTCCGGTCCGCGGGTCCGACGAGCTCGGCCGCCTGGCCGAGCACTTCAACGCCATGACCCGCGTGCTGCGCGACCGCGCCGAGGAGCAGGGGCGCTTCGCCGCGGCCGGCGAGCTGCTCGCCGGTGTGGCGCACGAGGTGAACAATCCCCTCATGGCGATCGCCACGCACGCCGAGAACCGTCTCGCCGATGCCGCATTCGAGGGCGAGCAGCGCAGCGAGATGACCCAGATCCTGCGGCAGGCGCGCCGCGCCACCAAGCTGCTGCGGGGTCTGCTGCGGTTCGTGCGCGCGACCGAGCGCGAGGTGACGAACGTCAACCTCAACGACGTAGTGCGCGGGGCGCTCGACCTGGTGTCGTATCGCTTCGGCGTGGACGAGATCACCGTGGGAGGGCGGCTCGATGCCAACCTGCCGCCCGTGCAGGGAGATGCCATCAAGCTCGAGCAGGTGGTCGTGAACCTCCTGTCCAACGCGATCGACGCGCTCCGTGCCGTAACTCCTCCCCGCAACCTCTCAGTGGACACATGGGTCCAGGACACCCATGTCTCGGTGGCGGTCGGGGACAACGGGAGAGGCGTCGCCTCCGAGATCGCGCCGCGCCTGTTCCGGCCCTTCGCGACCACCAAAGGCCGCCGCGGCACAGGGCTCGGGCTCTATATCTCGCGTCAGATCGCGCGCGAAGCCGGCGGCGATCTCACCCTGACCTCGCCGCCCGGTTTCGGCGCGCGTTTCGTCCTGTCGCTCCCCGTCGCGCCCGTGTCAGCTCCGGACTCCGCCTCCGCCTCCGCCCCCGCCCCCGCCCCCGCCTCCACCCCCGCGGCCGCCCCTGACCCAAGTCCGACCCCCGAAACGCTCCGCGCTCAGCCGGCGGTCGGATCGCTGGCGGGGCTCCGCGTGCTGATCGTGGAGGACGAAGAAGCCGTGCGACGACCCATGGCGCGCTATCTGACGCGCCGGGGTGCGGTGGTCGATGAAGCGGCGGACGGCGTGGAAGGGCTGGCCCGGTTGCGGGCGCAATCGGCAAATGTGATCCTCGCCGACCTGCGGATGCCGCGCATGGGCGGAGTCGAGCTGTACGCGCAGCTCGAGGAGGAGCGGCCGGAGCTCGCAGCGCGCGTGTTGTTCCTGTCGGGCGATGTGTCTCAGCTGGCGGAGCCGGGAAACACCCCCGTGCCGCGGGAGCGGGTCCTGGTCAAACCGGTCGAGCTCGCGGAGCTCGAGCGGCGGATCATTTCGTTCGTGCGCGGGGCTACCGGGGGGACCTAAGGTGGCCGGCCGGGCGGCCGGCCCCTATCATTGAGGCAGTATGCTGGTCGTGGGGGTGCTGCTCGTGACCGTGGCGATGCGGGTCGCGATCGTCATGGCGGTGGTGTACCTGCTGCTGCCGAAGGGACCCCTCTGTCCGCACTGCGGCATCGAGATGGTGCCGCTGCGGAACCGCTTCTTCGACCGGTTGCTGCCCGCGTTGCAACGGCGCTGGTGTCTCGAGTGCGGCTGGGACGGGGTGGTACGGCGGGCGCGTGTGACCGGGGCTCGGGACTCGGGGCTGGGGACTCGGAACCGCCTCCGAGCCCCGAGTCCCTAGTCCCTAGTCCCTAGTCCCTAGTTCTGTAATGAGCCGCGCGGCGCGCTCGTAGAAGAAGTAGTCCCACGCCCAGTTCAACAGCACGAACAACTTGTTGCGGAATCCGATGAGCTGGATGATGTGGACGACCAGCCACACCACCCACGCCGGAAAGCCGGTGAACCCGATCCCGCGGATGTAGGCGACGGCGGCGTTCCGGCCGATCGTGGCGAGCGAGCCAGGGTCGCGGTAGCGGAACGCCAACGGGGGCTCGCCGGCGATGCGCCGCCGGATGTTCTCGGCCGCCGTCTCTGCCATCTGGATCGCGACCGGCGCCATCATGGGAAGCGGGCCTCCGGCGACTTCGAGGTAGGCGGCGTCGCCGATCACGTAGATGTCCGGATGACCCGGCACGTCGAGGGTTGGCGCCACGGGCACCCGGCCCTGCTGCGCCGTCGGCAGTCCGAGCCGGCCGGTGAGGGATACGGCTTTCACGCCCGCCGCCCAGACGAGCGTTGATGCCGGGATCACCTCGCCGCTCTTCAGGAGCACCCGTGCGCCGTCGTAGTCCGCAACCGTTGCCCCGAATCGGACCTCCACATGCTTCTTGCGCCACAGCGTCTTGAACGCGGCCTCCCGCAGCCGGGCGGGCATGGCGGCGAGCAGCCGATCGGTGGCCTCGAGCAGCAGTACGCGCACGTCCTTGACGTTGAGGCGCGGGTAGTCCTTTACGAGGACGAGCCGGATCAGCTCCGACAGCGCGCCCGCCATCTCGACGCCCGTCGGGCCGCCACCCACCACGACGAACGTGAGCTCGGCCCGGCGACGCTCGGGATCGGGTTCGAGCATGGCGCGCTCGAAGGCGTGCAACACATGATTTCGGATGCGGATCGCTTCCGGGATGTCCTTGAGACCGAAGCCGTGCCGCGGCACGCTCTCGAGGCCGAAGTAGTTCGTTTCACCGCCCACGGCGAGAATGAGGTAGTCGTAGGGGATCGGCCCGTCGCTGGTCAGGATGCGCTTCCCGCCCGGGTCGAGGCCCGTCACGTCCGTCATCCGAAATTCCGCGTTCGACTGGCGGCGCAGGATGGCGCGCACAGGCCGCGCGATCTCCTCGGGTTCGAGGCCGGCAGTCGCGACCTGGTAGAGCAGCGGCTGGAACAGGTGGTAGTTGTGGCGATCGACGAGCACGACGTCGACCGGGGTCTTGCGCAGCGCGCGCACGGCGCGCAGGCCGCCGAATCCCGCGCCCACGATGACAACGGTGGGTCGACCGGTGGCCGGACGCGTGGGGACGGGCGCCCGGTCGCGGAGCACCGCGCGAGGCTCGGTGGAGGTGGCGGGCTCGGTCAAAGCGACTCCGACAGCACTTCGATGGGCGTGGTCGGGTCGCCCGCGAGCGTCTCGCGGATCGAGTTGTCGGCGTTGAGCAGGACGATCGTCGGATGGTGGCGGGCCGCCTCCTCGGGCGTCATCTGGGCGTAGCTGATGACGATGACGGGATCGCCCACCTGCACGAGCCGCGCGGCCGCGCCGTTCAGGCACACGGTGTGCGATCCCGCGCCGCCTGCGATCGCGTACGTCTCGAATCGGGCTCCGTTCGCGATGTCGACCACCTGGACCCGCTCGAACGGCAGGATGCCCGCCGCCGCGAGCAGCTCGCTGTCGATCGTGATGCTACCTTGGTAGTGCAGCTCCGCCTGGGTAACCGTTGCCCGGTGGAGCTTCGATTTGCAAAGCGTCAATAGCATGTGGCCTCCTGCGAGAAAGATAGCACGGGACGGCCATCGCCTTGCCTGAGCCGCGGGAGAGCAGGTATCATCCCACCGTTCCATGACCAGCCAGCCTTCAGTCACGGCCGCCCCCCGCCCCCGCCCCGGCGTCACCGGATCGCTCGTCGCCCAGAAAGCCGTCATGGCCGTCACGGGCGTGGTCCTGTTCCTGTTCGTGGTCGGTCACCTGGCCGGCAACCTGAAGATTTTTGAGGGGCCTGCCGCGTTCAACGCCTACGCCGAGGGACTGCGCACGGTCGGCGCCCCGTTCGTCGGCCGCGGCTGGTTCCTGTGGATCGTCCGCGTCGTGCTCATTGTCGCGGTGCTCGCCCACATCTGGGCCGCCATCCAGACGACGCGCGCCGGCTGGCGGGCGCGCCCGGTGAGCTATCGGCGACTCGAGGCGGTCGAGACGACGTACGCGGCCCGCACGATGCGGTGGGGCGGAGTCCTCATCTTCCTCTATGTGATCTATCACCTGCTCGACCTGACGTTCGGCCGCGTGAATCCGAGCTTCGTTCCAGGCGACGTCTACCACAATGTCGTGGCGAGTCTGCGGGTGTGGCCCGTGGCGGCCGCCTACATCGCGGCCATGCTCGTGCTGGGTCTGCACCTGTACCACGGGACGTGGAGCGCGTTGCAGACGCTCGGGCTCAACAGACCGCCGACGGGCCGCTGGCGTCGCGGCGCGGCGGCGGGCATCGCGCTGCTGATTGCGGGTGCGTACATCTCCATTCCGGTGGCGGTGCTGGCCGGGATCCTGCGCTGACCATGGAGCTACGCTCCCACATCCCCGACGGGCCGCTTGCAGCGAAGTGGGAACGGCACCGCTCGGAGGTCAAGCTCGTCAACCCGGCGAACAAGCTGAAGCATCACGTTCTCGTGGTCGGCTCGGGGCTGGCGGGCGCTTCCGCCGCGGCATCGCTCGCCGAGCTCGGGTACCGCGTGTCCTGCTTCTGCTTCCAGGATTCCCCGCGGCGCGCGCACTCGATCGCGGCGCAGGGCGGGATCAACGCCGCCAAGAACTACCAGAACGACGGCGACTCGGTGTTCCGGCTGTTCTACGACACGATCAAAGGCGGCGACTTCCGCGCGCGCGAGGCCAACGTGTACCGCCTGGCGGAGATCAGCGCCCGCATCATCGACCAATGCACTGCCCAGGGCGTCCCGTTCGCGCGCGAGTACGGCGGTCTGCTCGCGAACCGCTCGTTCGGGGGAGTCCAGGTCTCCCGCACCTTCTACGCCCGTGGCCAGACCGGGCAACAGCTGTTGCTCGGCGCCTACCAGGCGCTGTCGCGGCAGATCGGGATCGGCATGGTGAGCATGCACGCGCGCCACGAGATGCTCGACCTGGTGGTGATCGACGGCCGGGCACGCGGCATCATCGTGCGCGATCTCGTCACGGGTGCGGTGAGCGCGCATGCGGGCGACGCGGTCGTCCTCGCGACCGGCGGCTACTCGAACGTCTACTACCTGTCGACCAACGCGAAGGGGTGCAACGTCACGGCCATCTGGCGCGCGTACAAGCGCGGCGCCACGTTTGCGAACCCCTGCTTCACGCAAATCCACCCGACCTGCATCCCGCAGACGGGACCGCACCAGTCCAAGCTCACGTTGATGAGCGAGTCACTCCGCAACGACGGCCGCATCTGGGTGCCCAAGAAGAAGGGCGATTCGCGGCCGCCGCACCAGATTCCGGAGGAGGAGCGGGACTATTATCTGGAACGGCTGTACCCGAGCTACGGGAACCTGGCGCCGCGGGACATCGCGTCGCGGCGCGCCAAGGAAGTCTGCGACGAAGGGCGCGGTGTCGGCCCGGGCGGCCACGGGGTGTATCTGGACTTCCGCGACGCCATCGCGCGGCTCGGCCGTCGGGTAATCGCCGAGCGCTACGACAACCTGTTCGAGATGTATCAGCGTATCACGGGCGAGGACCCGTTCCAGGCGCCGATGCGGATCTACCCGGCTCCGCACTACACCATGGGCGGTCTGTGGGTGGACTACGATCTGATGACCACGCTCGACGGTCTCTACGCCATCGGCGAGGCGAATTTTTCCGACCACGGCGCGAACCGGTTGGGAGCGAGCGCGCTCATGCAGGGGCTCGCCGACGGCTACTTCATCCTGCCCTACACCATCGGCAATTACCTCGCGCAGGCGAAGCTCGCGAAGGTCGATCCCGAGCATCCGGCTTTCCGCCAGGTCCAGGCCGAAGTGGGCGAGCGGGTCCGTCGCCTGCTCGCCGCGAGCGGTCGCAAGACGGTCGATGCCTTCCACCGCGAGCTCGGCCGCGTGATGTGGGACAAGTGCGGGATGTCTCGGAACGGAGCAGGGCTCAAGGAGGCGATCGGGCGGATCGACGCGCTGCGCGACGAGTTCTGGAAAGACGTCTACGTGGGCGGACAGGGCGAAGAGCTGAACCAGTCGCTCGAGCACGCTGGTCGGGTGGCGGACTTTTTCGAGTTCGCCGAGCTGATGTGCCACGACGCCCTGCACCGCGAGGAGTCGTGCGGCTGCCATTTCCGCGAGGAGTACCAGACGCCGGAGGGCGAGGCCAAGCGCGACGATGAGCGCTTCGGCTACGTCGCGGCCTGGGAGTTCGCGGGGCCGGGCAAGGAGCCGGTGCTCCATAAGGAGCCGCTCGCGTTCGAGGCGGTTCATCTCACGCAGCGGAGCTACAAGTAATGCGCCTCACGCTGCACGTCTGGCGTCAGCCGGGGCCGGAGCTCGCGGGGGTCTTTGTCCGCTACGACATGACGGACGTCAGTCCCGACATGTCGTTTCTCGAGCTGCTGGACGTCTTGAACCAGCAGCTACTGGGACGCAGGGACGATCCGATCGCATTCGACCACGACTGTCGCGAGGGGATTTGCGGGGCGTGCGGCATGGTGATCAACGGCCGCCCGCACGGGCCGCAGCGCGCCACCACGACGTGTCAGCTGCATATGCGCTCGTTTGCGGACGGCGCCGAGCTGTGGATCGAGCCGTGGCGGGCCCGGGCGTTTCCGGTCATCAAGGACCTCGTAGTGGACCGCGGGGCCTTCGATCGGATCATCCAGGCAGGCGGATTCATCACCGCGCGCACGGGGAGCGCGCCCGAGGCGAACACGCTCCTCGTGCCCAAGCGCGATGCCGAGCTCGCGATGGACGCCGCCGCCTGCATCGGGTGCGGCGCCTGCGTGGCGGCGTGCCCCAACGCCTCGGCCATGCTGTTTGTGGCCGCGAAGGTGTCGCATCTGGCGCTCCTGCCGCAGGGCCAACCGGAGCGCGCCACCCGGGTGGTCGGCATGGTGGCGCAGATGGACGCGGAGGGGTTCGGGGCATGCACCAACCACGGGGAATGCATGGCCGCGTGCCCCAAGGACATCAGCATCGACTTCATCGCGCAGCTGAATCGGGATTACTTAAAGGCCGTCGTCAGTCATCCGTCATCCGTCGTCCGTGGAGACGGTGAAGGCAACGGATGACGGATCACGGATGACTGATTACAGCTTCACCGCCGCCATCGTCTCCTTCACTGCCTCGGCGGATTTCTTGAGCGCCGCCTGCTCGTCCGCCGAAAGCTTCACTTCTAGGATCTTCTCGAGCCCGTTCCGACCCAGCTTGCAGGGCACCCCGCAGTACATCCCCGACAGGCCGTACTCCCCCTGGAGCCAGGCGGCGCAGGGGAGGATGCGTTTCTTGTCGTGCACGATGGCCTCGACCATCTGGACCACGGCAGCCGAGGGCGCGTAATAGGCGGAGCCGGTCTTCAAGAATGCGACGATCTCGGCGCCGCCGTTGCGGGTGCGCTCCACGATCTTGTCGAGCGTCGGTTTACTGAGAAAGTGGGCCACCGGGATCCCGGCTACGGTCGTGTAAGAGATGAGCGGCACCATCGTGTCGCCGTGGCCGCCGAGCACCATTGCCTGGATGTCCTCGACCGAGACGTCGAGCGCCTCGGCCAGGAAGGCGCGGAACCGGGCGGTATCGAGCACGCCCGCCATCCCGATGACGCGCTCGCGCGGGAATCCCGTCACCTGCTTCGTGACCCAGCACATCACGTCGAGCGGGTTCGACACCACGAGGACGATTGCCGCAGGGCAGTGCTGCTTGATCTGCTGTGAGACCTGCTTGACGATCTCTGCGTTGGTACGGACCAGATCGTCGCGGCTCATGCCGGGCTTGCGCGCGATGCCGGCTGTAACGACCACGAGCTCGCTGCCCGCGGCGGGGGCGTAATCGTTCGCGCCCAGGACCCGCGTGTCGAACCCCTCGATCGGCGCGGACTGCCACTGGTCGAGCGCTTTGCCTTGGGGGACGCCCTCGATCACGTCGACCAGGACGACGGTGCGCGCGAGCTCCTTCTCGGCGAGGCGTTGCGCGGCGGTGGCGCCCACATTGCCGGCCCCGACGACGGTGATCTTGTTCATCATGAGGGAAAGGGGTGAGGTCACCCGCCCCGGGTGTGCATCTCTCGGTGGGGATCGGCGCGCAGCGAATCGATCCGATACAGCGCGCCCCGGTCCGCCATCCCGAGTCGCTCCTCCGCGCCGCGATCGGTGCGGCCCTGCCACGTCTCCCGGAT
>Ga0137371_10004190_pt1 | contig 11310 bp, 7 predicted proteins | sample SagtaG_7_FD_104919 | JGI IMG/M metagenome (GOLD analysis project Ga0137371, IMG submission 104919) | Vadose zone soil microbial communities from Sagehorn Ranch, Mendocino, California, USA - Sage1_R_40_16 metaG | ecosystem: Environmental > Terrestrial > Soil > Vadose zone | place: USA: California... | reverse complement strand
CTGAGCCATCTGAAATCCCCGCGTACGCTGCACAACCTGGCTTCAGAAACAGGTTTCGAGCCCACCCATTTGCTGAAGATTTTGGATGTTTTCGATGCTCTGGAGATGATCGAGATTCTGCCGACGCCGGATGTGGACGGCCAGAAAGACGGGGAGGCCTCCGCCGTTGCCTGTCGCGATAGCTTCTTCCTCGAGCACTTTGTCCCCCAGGTCCGCTCTCCGGCAGTCAGTGACAAGCTCGAGCTTTTCAAGGAGGAAACTTCCTTCGTCGGAGAGCAGTTCAAGACCTTGAAGGTCTTCCTCCGCGACGTTCAGTCAGAGCGCCGCGTAAAAGTCATTACAATTTCCAGCCCGGATACCCAGGACGGGAAATCCCTGGTGACTGCCAATCTTGCGCTCTGCTTCTCGAAAGATCCCGGCCAGCGTGTGATCGTTGTAGATTGCGATCTAAGAAACCCCACACTTGACAAGCTCTTCGGGATTCCTCTGGAGCCCGGGCTCACAGCGTATCTCGAAAGCGTTCAACCGCGGCCATATTGCTACATGCGGCGCCTGCAGAACCTTTATCTCATGACGGCCGGCGGTCTCCCCTCGAATCCGGTAGAGATGCTGTCGTTGCGGAAGATGGAAGAACTGATGGACTACTTGAGAGGCGAATTTGACACGGTCATAATCGACTCGCCCCCTTATGCCTCGATTCCGGACGCGCGCGTTCTCACAAAGCTGGCCGACGCGCTCGTCATGATCGTGCGCCGGCGAAAAACTACGTGCGGCAGCATCGAGCAGGCCTTGAGTGTTTCAGATCGAAAGAAGCTCGTGGGCTTCGTCTTTAACGATGTCAAGCCGATGTTGTTCCATACCCGGTACAACAACAACTACTACCACTATGGAAGCAACCGCCCGTATCCTCACACGAGCCTCCGAAAGGACCGCTCTCGCCCGAAAACGTATTGTGACTCCTAATCGTAGCGAGCGAACTTCGGAGTGCGGCAGCTTGCTAAGCTTGCTGCCGCCTTTGTTCCGCCCGGAGGCTTCCAAGCCGCAATGAAGGCGCAAGCAAGCTTAGCAAGCTTGCGCACTCCAAAGAACGAATGTGTGACGGTAAATACGGTATCCAAATTAAATTCATGAAAACCTTGCTCCTCAGCTTCATGCTGCTCGCCTTCTGCCAGGCACGGCTGCTCGCCCAGGGACCCGAAAACGTGCTCCTGGTGGTAAACGAAAACAGCGAAGAGTCCAAAGCCATCGCGCGCTACTACGCAGAAAAGCGAAAGATCCCGCCCCGGAACATCTGTCGTATTCGCACCGGCGAGGAAGAGAGTATCGACCGAAGCACCTTTGAACGGCAGATCCTGAAACCTGTGGCAGAGTACTTGAAGACGAATAGCCTGCAGGACCAGATCCTCTACATCGTGACGACACGCGGGCTCCCTCTCGTTGTTCAGGGGAACGATGGTCCGGTGGGGGACATGGCTTCCGTGGACTCCGAACTTACCTTGATCTACCGGTATCTGGTGTTTGGCGTGTATCAGTATTACGGACGGGTTGAAAACCCCTACTTTGCGTCCGGGGGCACTCAGGAGAATTTCCGCCCGTTCGTGCGCGCCAACTATGACATCTGTTTGGTCACTCGCCTTACGGCCTCGTCCTTGGTGGATACAATGTTAATGATCGACCGGGGACTCAACCCTGAATCAGGCGGATATTTCTATTTCGATCTGGCATCTGCCCAGAAAAGCACCGTCTCCGAATGGCTCGCGGATGCCGCGGCTAGCCTGGAACGATCGGGGCAGCACGTGACATTGGAGAAAACTGGAAAGGCGCTGGATGAACTGTACCAGGTTCTAGGTTACGCAAACCAGGGCTCAAACGACACGGCTTTGGCGGACCGCATCCCGAAGCTTCATTGGACACGAGGTGCCATCGCAACCGTGTTTGACAAATCAACCGCGCACAGCCTCAGGGAGCCGCCAGGCGGGAGGTCGGCACCGGATTCGACAGCCGCTCGTTACATCCAGGGTGGCGCCACCGGATTTGGGGGTTACGTGGGGGATCCGACACCCGATGGGCTTCTTCGGCCTCAGATTCTTTTCCCCGCCTATGCTGCCGGATACAACCTGGCCGAGAGCTTTTACGCTGCGGCTCGCTACATTAGCTGGCATCTCGTCGTCATCGGAGATCCGCTGGTGAATCCCTTCTACGGGAATCTGGCGACGCAGCGGAACACTCTCGCTTCTGCCCTCCAACCGAGGAGGGATCCCGTAACAGGCCTCCCCGAACACTACTCAAAGCGCAGGGAACTCTATCTTTTGCAGAAGTACAACACTTCCGAAGAAGCGGCGGCTTTTTTCCTGAGGGCAGAGGCATCGGCGGATAGTTCCGACATTCCTCGAGCGCTGGCTCTGCTTGATCAATGCCTGCAATTAGACCCGTTCATCGTGGAAGCTCACCTCTTGAAAGCCGAACTTCTGGATAGCCGGTCCGACTTTGCCGGCGCTTATGAACACTACAAGAGGGCGCTGGAATTGAGTAGAGCCGAGCGCGATTTGTATCTGACGCTCGCGCGCCTGGCCTATGAAAAGTTGAAGGATGCCCAGAAGGCGGCGCCCTATACCCAGTGGCTCTATCAGTCATTCGGATCAACCGATATGCACATTGCCAGCCTACATGCGGAAGTGCTACGTGAGAGCGGGAAGATTGAACAGGCGAAAGCCGTATACCTTGGCATGGTCGCAGACGACCGGAATGCCCCGTTTGATGCGCTTGCAGCGCTGGGGCGGATCTACTTCGAGGAAGGAAATGTCGATCTGGCTAAAAGCTTCCTCACAAAAGCGATCGAGGCTTCACGCAAGGAACCAGATACCGCTGTGAAAAACGCCAATCAATGCGAAGATATCGTCTCGCTTCGCTCAATCGACCCCTGCGACGTGCAACAATTGCTTGATGAAATCGAGGCCGGACAGGCTCAGGCAGACAAGGATGACGTGTCGGTTTCGATCGGCGCCGGGTCCTCCCACGGCGTGGATGGGGATGTCCGTCCGGCTCGCATTCTGAGCAGAACGCCTATCAGCTACCCGGAGGGAGCGCGGCTTTCGGCGGTGGATGGCGTGGTGGTAGTGAGTCTGTTTGTTGACGAGATGGGTCAGCTCATGAAAGCGGAACTGACGAACGGGAACAGGTTACTGGGGGAAGCTGTGCTGAAGGCGGTCCGCCGGTGGCGTTTTGAACCCAAGCTCGTGCGCGGCAAACCCGAGGCGAGCCGCTTGCCCCTCACCGTCAATTTTGTAATCAAGAAAACCGAAAAGTAAATCCCCCCGGGTACGGCAACGGCAGGAAATACAATTCTTCACAGTCTCTCCGGCCGCGCTGCTTGACTCCCACTTTTAATTGCTGCCGCGGCTTGCCCGCGGGATTTGTCATCTGCCATTGGTCATTTATCATTTGTCATTTTCAAGCGGATTGACGGCTTTGCCGAGACCCTGAATCCCCCCGTGATGTGGAACACCGTCCCCCCCTACCTCGCCCTTCGTTCTCTGAGTTTGCTTGTCTCCGAGAACCTTATTCTGACTGCCTGCCTGCTGGCTGCAGTCCAGATACGGCTCTTTACGTCTGCGGGTGAACTGCAACGATACGAGCACCCGATCTTCAAAGCATTTCTGATTTCGTTAGTCTTTCAAGCCGTCCTTCACCTTCTGGATATCTATATATTTCCAAAGACGGCTACCCATGGGGAATTCTTCGCCCGCCTTGGTGCGGCACTGCTTTGCGCCGCAACGTTACTTTCGCTTATTTTCTACAACCTCCCCGATTTCGTGGCCGGACGCGGCATACTCCTTACCGCGCTTTTGCTCGGCTCGATTTTCCTGACGCTGTGGCACACCCTGCTTCGCGCCTACATTGGGACGCGCACACCCCGTATCCGCATTCTGGTTGTCGGCACGGGGCACTTGGCCAGGGAACTTGTAAGGGAGGTGATACGCCACCCGGAGCTCGACATAAAAGTATGCGGTTTTGTGGACAGTAATCCGCAGCTTCTGGGTGTCTCCCTGGTAAACCCGAAAGTCATAGGCCTGGTGAAGGATTTGTCCGCGCTGGTTTCCCAGCATAAGGCTAGCAAGGTTATTGTGGAAATGCAGGATCGCCGCGGCTGCCTGCCTACGAGTGAGCTTCTCAAACTGAAGATCCGTGGCATCTCGATAGATGACGCCACAACTGTCTACGAACGTCTGACGGGGAAGATCGCGATAGAAAATCTGAAGCCTAGCTGGATGATCTTCAATTCGGGCTTCGAGGTCTCCGGCAGACTTTTGCTGGTGAAACAGATTGTCTCCACGTTTGTTTCGCTCCTCCTGCTTATTCTTTTCAGTCCGATCATGCTGCTGGTCATGGGGCTCATCAAGCTCGAATCGCTCAGCCCCATATTCTTCAAGCAGGAGCGGGTGGGCCGGGACGGAAAGTTATTCACCTTGTGGAAATTTCGCTCCATGCGCGCCGATGCGGAGCGTGAGTCAGGCCCGGTGTGGGCGGAAGAGAACGACAACCGCGTTACAAGGCTTGGAAAGTTCCTTCGTCGAACGCGACTTGACGAGATACCACAGCTGTGGAACGTGCTGCGAGGAGACATGAGCCTGGTAGGTCCCAGGCCGGAGCGGCCTTTCTTTGTGAACCAACTGGCAGAAAAGATTCCCTTCTATCAGTTGCGTCACACCGTTAAGCCGGGTGTGACGGGTTGGGCACAGATCAACTACCACTATGGCAATTCATTCCAGGATTCGGTGGAGAAACTGCAGTTCGATTTGTTCTACCTGAAGCACATGTCCGTTTTTCTCGACCTTCTGATCATCATCGAGACGATCAAGACCGTTCTTGTCCGCAAAGGTTCCTGACCGCCTTCGAGTAGGTTCGTGGCACGGGCGTCCCGCCCGTGTAGAGTCGGGTCAGAAAAAGAACTAAGTCAGTCATGGCCGGGACGGCCATGCGACGAAGGCGGTGCTTCGCTTAGGAATCGCGTCGGTAATAGCCTGGCTCCCCCGGTCATGTTAAACGTCCTCACGGTCGATGTAGAAGATTATTTCCAAGTCGAAGCGTTTGCTTCATGCGTCCCATACGATACCTGGGATCAGTACACCCCTCGAGTAGAGCAAAACGTCATGCGCATCCTCGACCTGTTTGAGCGGCACCGGGTGCACGCGACGTTCTTCGTCCTTGGCTGGCTTGCGCAGCGCTTTCCGCAACTGGTACGTCGTATTGCGGCTGCCGGCCATGAGGTCGGTTGTCATGGCTTTGCCCATCGTCGTCTTCACTCTTTGCACCCCACCCAGTTTCGCGCCGATATCCGTGACGCGAGGCATTGCCTGATGGACGCGGTACAGCAACCTGTCCGCGTTTATCGCGCCCCGAGCTTTTCCATTGTGAAGAAGACACTCTGGGCTTACGACATCCTGGCTGAGGAGGGGTTCGTATTGGACTCATCCGTCTTTCCGGTTCGGCACGATTTGTACGGAATGCCTGATGCCGAGCGCTTCCCGCACTGGCATTTCACTTCCGGCGGTAACGCCATCTTCGAGTTTCCACCGTCGACCGTTCGTCGGGGCGGCAACAACTGGGGCGTCGGCGGCGGCGGATACCTCCGGCTTTTCCCGTATGCGTTCACGAGGTGGGCGCTGCGGCAGATCAATCGCATCGAGAAGCAACCGGCGATGGTGTATTTTCATCCCTGGGAGCTGGACCCGGGCCAACCACGGATCCGAGCAGGCTTTCGCTCGCAATTCCGTCATTACATAAACCTATCGACAACCGTTCGGAAGATCGAAAGCCTGCTGCGCGACTTCGAGTTCACAACTCTCTCGCGCGCTTGCGAACAACTGCTTGCGTATCGCACGCCCAAACCGGCCCGTGCGATCGCCTGACCTCTTAATGATTCCTCTTCGTAACGAGCGTGAAGTTCCTTGCGCCTTTGGCAAAGTTTTTTGTGCTCCTTTGAGTCTTCGTGTCTTGGTGGTGAGTTCGGCTTAACCGCTCTCAACACCAAGACACAAAGACGCCAAGAATGACTGATCAGACGAATGAGTAAAAAGCTTCTTTCAGCGCTTGCTCTCCTGATCGCCAGTTTTGGGTTTCTGTATTGGGATGTTATCGCCAAGCTGGTTCATGACTGGTCTGTAGACGAGAACTACTCCCACGGCTTCCTCATCGTTCCTCTCGCGCTTTACCTCGCCTACCAGAAGAGGGAAAGGCTGCGGCGCGAAACCTGCCGGCCCAGCAATGTGGGGCTTCTCGTCGTCTTGCTGAGTCTCGGTCTCCTTGCAGCTGGGGTCCTTGGTGCCGAGTTGTTCACCGCACAGGTTTCCATTCTGGGTACCGTCAGTGGCTCCGTTCTGTACCTTTATGGCTGGGGACATCTTAGAATCATGTTGTTTCCAATAGCCCTTCTTTTCGTCATGATTCCGATTCCGGCGATCGTTCTCAATCCGATTGCTTTCCCTCTCCAACTGCTGGCATCGAGGGCCGGGGAGGCGGCACTGATCTCCTGCCGGATTCCCGTCCTTCGCGAGGGGAATTTGATCCACCTGGCAAATTCAAGCCTTGAAGTAGCTGAGGCGTGCAGTGGGCTCCGTTCCCTTGTTTCACTCCTGACGCTTGGAATCCTGTACGGATACTTTGCCGAGTCAAAGACCTGGATTCGGCTTTCCCTGGTGCTGGCAACAGTCCCCGTGGCCATCCTCGCCAACGGTTTGCGCGTAGCAGGCACGGGGATCGCGGCCCACTTTTACGGGCCGAAGGCGGCCCAGGGTTTCTTTCACACCTTCTCAGGATGGCTTGTTTTTGTCGCCGCGTTCGCAATGCTTTTCGTATTGCACCGCGTACTCCTCTGCCTTCTAACGAAACCATTTTCGGAAAAGACATCCTCACACGCTGCATAATGCGTATGGCTTTAACATAATGACTGGCCGCATCCTGATTCTCAGCGCCTGCTTTCTGTCCGCTTGCACTTATCTGAATCTGGCATCCAAGGCGGAACCGGCTCCAGCCCGGCAGTCTTTGTCCGAGTTTGCAAAGACGATAGCCCCGTGGCAACGGCAGGAGGACGCGCAACTCGATGAGAGGATCCTGAAAGAGCTCGGTGTCGACGATTACGTGAATCGGCTGTACCAGGCTCATGGCCGGCCGCTCATCGGGTTGTACATCGGTTATTACAAAAGTCAGCGGAGCGGACACACCTTTCATTCTCCCATGAACTGTCTGCCCGGTTCGGGATGGAATCCGGTCATGCGCCGGTATATCACCATCCCAATCGAGGGCACTGCACCGGCAACCTCGGACGCCGGAATTCGGATCATCGAAGTCAACCGCGTATTGATCCAAAAGGGCCTGGACAGGCAGCTTGTCTTCTACTGGTATCAGAGCCACGGACGTGTGGTCGCCAGCGAATACCGATCAAAGATATATACGGTCCTGGATGCGGTCCGCATAAACCGGACAGACGCGGCGCTGGTGCGGGTGATCGTCCCGGTCCGCGGTTCAGACTCTGGGTCCGAGGTTCAGGCAGAAAAAGAAGCTTTGATTTTCGTGAAATCTATCTTTCCCCTCTTAAACACGTACCTTCCCGTCTGACGCATTCCCATGAATCCTGGTGTTGTCCTCCCCTTCGCTGGCGCTTACTTCAGTGTAAGCGTGTCTCTCCTGATCGTTCTCAGGAACAAGCGATCTTTCGCGTACCGAACATTCGCACTAGGTATGTTGGTTTTGGCTCTGGAAGCGGTATTTCAGTGTCTCAGCTATCGGGCGGCGACTTTCGAAGGTGTGGCGTACTACGGACGTCTGCGCTTCATGGTTTCGGCATTCCTGCCCGGAACCTGGCTCCTGTTCGGCCTCACCTATGCGCGGGCAAACTACAGAGAGTTTTTGAAGCGGTGGAAGTGGATAGTGCTGACCCTCTATGCGGCGCCCGCTCTATTGGCCGTGTCATTCCGCAATTCTCTGTTTGAGATCACTGGTTTGGAAGACCCTTGGCCAACGCTTCCCAAACTGGGGCGAGCAGGCTGGATTTTGAACCTGGTGCTTCTTCTCTCGGCTGTTTTGATCCTGGGAAACCTGGAGCGCACCCTGCGCCACTCCACAGGCCGCATTCGCTGGCAGATAAAATTTATGATCCTGGGAGTGGCACTTCTCTTCGCGGGGAGGATCTACTGGTGCAGCCAGGCGCTTCTCTTTTCCACGTTCTATCCGAGCATGGATCAGATAAATGCCATTGCGCTTATCGGGGCGAACGCGCTGTTCCTATGGTCCCTGTTCCGCACGCGGTTTGGTGATGCCGATTTCTACATCACTCCGGGAATTGTTCACAATACTCTCACGGTCTCCATTGTTGGGATCTACCTGATAGTGGTGGGCATTCTGGCCCTCGCAATCCGGCGCTTTAACCCGGATCGCTCCCTTCCGCTGGACGCCTTTTTCGTCTTGGTTGCCCTGACGGCCGTGTCGATCCTGCTGCTGTCAGACAGTTTCCGCAAAAGCCTCAAGCGCTTCCTCAGCCGGAGCTTTGTCAGACCCAAGTTTGATTATCGCAAAGAATGGATGGAATTGACGCAACGGACAGTTTCGCTCCTGGACCCCCACTCACTTTGTACAGCGGTGACCAAGATGTTATCGGAGACGCTGGAAATTCTATCCGTCAACATATGGCTGCTGGACGAGAACGTTCAGCGGCTGACACTCGCGGGATCCACAGTTTTCTCAAGCACAGAAGCCAGGGCTTTGGCAAAGTCAGGCCCGTCGGCACGCGATCTCATCCGTGCCCTCCAGGAGCGGCAGGACCTGATTGATTTTGGACGCAACGCGCCGGAGTCGCACGAAGAGCTCAAGACTGCCGTGATACGGTATCTTCAAACGCCAAACATCCTCTACGTACAGCCGTTACGCGCCGGGGAGGAGTTCCTGGGTGTGATAACCCTCCACGATCCACGGCTCGAAGGAGAAACCCTTACGGTTGAAGATGAAGATCTCCTGGAGACGCTTGGCAACCAGCTTGCGGCCACTCTATTGAGCCTGAGGCTTTCAGAACGGCTTCGTCAGACAAAGGAGATCGAGACATTTCAGACGGTGTCCGCCTTCTTTGTGCATGACCTCAAGAATCTTGCCTCCAGGCTTTCCCTTACCATGCAAAATCTTCCGGCACACTTTGAAAACCCTGAGTTCCGGGCAGATTCCCTGCGGGCCATTGCACAGAGCGTAGAGAAGATCAACCAGATGTGTAGCCAGCTTTCTTTGCTGAAGCAGAAGGTGGAGATCAAGCTTGCTAAAACGGACCTCAATGATCTGGTGTCCGCCACTTTGGCTGAGATCCAGAGCACCCTGAGGGTCTCCGTGGTGCAAGACCTGCGACCGGTACCGATGGTCTGGATCGATGCGGAACAGATGCAGAAGGTGCTGACAAACCTGCTCCTCAATGCCAGCGACGCCGTGGATGTCCAAGGCAGAATCGTCGTAGGCACCTCTCAGGAGGACGGCCACGTGCTGCTTTCCGTAAAGGACAGCGGCTGCGGCATGTCGCAACAATTCATGGACCGTTGCCTGTTCCGGCCGTTTCGTACCACCAAGAAACAGGGGATGGGGATCGGACTTTTCCACACGAAGCTCATTGTAGAAGCGCATCGCGGCATGATCGAAGTCCAGAGCGCTGAAGGCAGGGGAAGCGATTTCCGCATCTCGCTTCCCTTGCAGCAAGTATCGTAGCCCCACCCACAAAACGGTCAAATTTATCTCAGGTTGTGGCACGGGCGTCCCGCCCGTGGGAAGTGAGGATCTGACCTAATCTGGTCATGGCCGAGACGGCCATGCCACGAAGAGATCGAGCTTGAGGCTTTGGTGAGAACACCCATTCGGATTCTTGAACTGAGAAGCGTTCGTGGAACAGGTGGCGGCCCCGAGAAAACAATCTTGTTCGCTGCGGCCCGGACAGATCCGCTGCATTTCGCGGTCACCGTCTGCTACATCCGCGACGAACGTGACACCGTGTTTTCCGTTGGCTCTCGAGCTGCCCAACATCCGATAGACTATGTCGAGATCGCGGAGAGGCACTCTCTTGATCTCTCCATATGGCCGGCACTTCGTCGCATCGTTCGAGAACGGCGAATTGACATCGTCCATTCCCACGACTACAAGACCAATCTGTTCGCGTTTTTGCTATCAAAAGCCGAGCCAGTCATACCACTATCCACGGTCCACGGATGGACGGGGCATACGTTGCGTGAGAAGATCTATTACTGCTTCGACAAGAGAATCCTCTCGCTCTTTCCGAAGGCCATCGCAGTTTCCAATCAAATCCGAGCGGAACTCATTCGTGCCGGGGCGCATTCTGAAAAGGTCCCGGTCATCCTGAACGGAATTGACTCGAAGACCTTCCAACGCGATCGCTCCCGCGAGCTCCCGGAGCGGCAGGCATACAGACTGTCCCCGGAAGACGTTGTAATCGGTGGAGCAGGGCGACTGGAGCCTCAGAAGCGATTCGACCTGCTTATCGAAGCGTTTGCGCAACTTCGAAGAGACAAACCGCGACTTCGGCTGCTCATAGCCGGAGACGGGCAACTTCGCCCGAAGCTACAAGCCCTGATCGATCGCCTATCGCTCCACGACGAATGCAAGTTGATCGGCCACTGCGCCGACATTGCCGGCGTTCACCACGCCTTCGATCTGTTTGTACAATCCTCCGATTATGAAGGAACGCCCAACGCTGTGCTGGAGGCAATGGCAATGCAGACGCCTATCGTGGCTACAGATGCCGGCGGAACGCGCGAGCTGGTCCAGGATGGCGTTCACGCCCTGCTAGTACCTCCAGGCAATTCGGCCTTGCTGGCCGAAGTCATACGACATGTCTTGGATGACGGACAAGGCTCCGCACGGCGTGCGACGGCAGCGCGCGTCCGAATCGAGGAACAGCTTTCCTTCGAGGCCCGGATGCGAGCCATAGAATCGATTTACGAAGAGTTGGTCAACGAAAAGACGCGACGCAACGGCTGCAGCCAGAGAGTAGCCGAAGTCCTATCCAAGATGGGAGCGCAGTAGAGGCGCGTCATCGCGCACCCCCGGCGTTCTTTATGTATTCACCGCCACACATTCCCGTTTGGAGTGCGCAAGCTGCCGCACTCCAAAATAATACGTCATCGCACTTGTGAAACCGTGTACCGAAGATTATTTCTCTCGACGGTCCCTGATGACCTTCGCAGGGTTTCCAACGGCAATGGAATAAGGGGGGATTTCCTTGTTGACCAATGAGGCCGCGCCAATGATGCTTTTTTCGCCTACATGGCT
>Ga0137371_10004189_pt1 | contig 11315 bp, 10 predicted proteins | sample SagtaG_7_FD_104919 | JGI IMG/M metagenome (GOLD analysis project Ga0137371, IMG submission 104919) | Vadose zone soil microbial communities from Sagehorn Ranch, Mendocino, California, USA - Sage1_R_40_16 metaG | ecosystem: Environmental > Terrestrial > Soil > Vadose zone | place: USA... | reverse complement strand
TGGTCGCCGAGCTCGCTTCGACCAAGAGCCTTGGCCCGGTGATGGCGATCGGCATCGCGGTCGGGCTGTGCGCCATGCTCACCCTGCTGCCGGCGCTGCTGGTCATCTTCGGCCGCTGGATGTTCTGGCCGCTGCGCCCTACGTTGGGATCTTCGGAGCCGACCGAGCGGGGCCTATGGGCGCGGATCGGGCGGCGCATGGCGCGCCGGCCCCGGATGGTCTGGGTGGTGACCGCCGTCGCGCTGGGTGCGATGGCGGTGGGTGTGACCGGGCTCAAGGCCAACGGCCTGGAGAGCAAGGACTCCTTCCGCGGCAAGCCGAAGGCGGTGACCGGGGAGGAGGTGCTCGCCCGCCACTTCCCGGCCGGCGCCGGCAGCCCGGTCCAGGTCGACGGCAGGGCCCAGGCCGCGCAACAGTTGCAGTCCACCATGGCCGGGACTCCGGGGGTCGCCGCCGTCACCCGTCCGGTGGTCAAGGACGGCTACGCCTACGTCGAGGGGACCCTGACCACCGCCTCGGACAGCCCGGCCTCTTACGACACCGTGGACCGGCTGCGCGCTGAGGCCCACGCGATCCCGGACGCGGACGCCAAGGTGGGTGGCGGCAGCGCGGTCAACCTCGACATCCAGCGGGCGTCCCGGCACGACCGCAACCTGGTCGTGCCGCTGGTGCTGGTCGTGGTGCTGGTGATCCTCGCCGTGGTACTGCGCGCGGTGGTGGCGCCGCTGCTTTTGGCCGCCACCGTGGTGCTGTCGTATGGGGCTGCGCTGGGTGTGAGCTCTTTGGTGTTCAACCACGTCTTTGGCTTCGCCGGGGCCGACCCGTCGTTCCCGCTGTGGACGTTCGTGTTCCTGGCTGCCCTGGGCGTGGACTACAACATCTTCCTGATGACCCGGGTGCACGAGGAGTCCAGGCGGCACGGTACCCGGCGGGGCGCGCTGATCGGCCTGGCCGCCACCGGCGGCGTGATCACCTCCGCTGGGCTCGTCCTGGCGGGCACGTTCACCGCCCTTGGCACGCTGCCGCTGGTGTTCATCACCGAGATCGGCTTTGCGGTGGCGTTCGGCGTCCTGCTGGACACCTTCGTGGTCCGCTCGGTGCTGGTGACCGCGCTGAACCTGGACGTCGGCCGCTGGATCTGGTGGCCCAGCCGCCTGTCCCGCAAGCCCGATGTCGACCTCGTCGACCTCGGCGAGCTCGAGGACGAGGCGGCCGCGCTGACCCGCTGAGCACAACGGCTGCGGGGGCCCTTGTGCCCCCGCAGCCGCCACGTGCAGGCAATAGGAGCCGGGGAGGAGGCGTCGCCGCCTTCCAGGACTGTAAGGAACATCGGAACGAAGAATCACGCCTGTATGCGCGACGTGGGCGCTGGAGAACCGCTCGGTCGCGATCCGAGTTACAGTAAGGGGCTTGCCGGCAAGCGGCTCCACGTCGAGAACCGGGTGCCCTGCGGTGCTTCCAACCCTTACCTGGTCGGCGCCGCCGCCATCGCTGCCGGGCTGGACGGCATCCGCAACCGGATCGAGCCGCCGCCCAAGACCGACGGACTCGCCTACGGCCTGGAAGGCCCCACCCCGATTCCCACCCGGCTGAAGGCCGCCCTCGACGAACTGGAGAAGGACACGACCCTGCGCGGCCTCATGGGCGAGGAGCTGATTCACCTGTTCTTGGCGGTGAAACGCCACGAGATCAGCAAAGCCACCGACCACGCCCGCGACTTCAACTCCCCCGGCTGGACCGACCGCGTGGATGACTTCGAGGTCGCCGAGCTGTTCGAGTTCCTATGAATCCGACCAGTGAATCCGACCAGGAAGACGACCATGCTCAGAGGAGCAGAGCAGGCCGAAGCGCATGCAGGTGGCGGTCAGGCCGTACCTCCCTGAGACCTATAGTCGCCCATCACTACTTGGCCGTGAGGACCCTTGGCCTGCGGGAGCGGACGCTGTGGCGCATGCTGTACGAGACCGCCGCGCGGACCGGCGAGGTCCTGGCCCTCGACGTCACCGACTTGGATCTGCGCAACCGCAAAGCCAGGTCCGCCGCAAGGGCCGCGCGGTCGACACGATCGTCTGGCAGACCGCCACCGCCCGCCTGCTGTCCTGGCTGCTCAAGGGCCCACGGCCGGCCCGGTATTCCTCACCGTCCGCCGCGCCCACCTCCGGCATCCAGTCCGGGACCTCGACCCGGCGACTGGGAAGGCGCGGCTGTCGTACCGCCGCGCCGCTGATCCTCGCAGCCACCTGGCGGTTTGGGTCACGCTCGCAAGTACCGTTACTCGGCCCGGTCCTTCGGCGCCCTCGACACCGAGGTCGCCGGGCTGGTCGAAGGTGAGCAGGAGGAGTCGTTCCACCGGTTCCTCCGTGGCGGCGTGCTCCCTAAGCCTGGCCCGGGGACCACCGCATGGCTGGCCAAGGTTGCGCGCTGGACCACCGCTGGCAAGCAGATCCGGCGGGTCCACATCGTCACTCGGCCGCTATCCGATTATCTGCGCTGGGAGCTGGTGGTGTACCGGCAGCAGACCAGCCAAGCCGGAGAGGACATCCGGATCGCCGACGCCACCAACGTGCCTTGGCTCGCAGAGGTCGGCCCCGACTTTTGGCTGTTTGATGACGCCGTGCCCGTTGAGTGCCGTTACGACACAGAGGGCCGCTGGCTCGGTGGGGAACAGGCTACCCACGACATCGGCTACTACCGCCAGCAGCGCGACCTCGCGCTCGCGCACGCGGTCCCACTGGCTGACTTTCAATGAGCAACAGCTCTCGCAGTGTGGTGGCACCCCAACAGGGGTTTGCAGCGGTTGCAGTGGTGGTGTAATCCGCTGCGGCGGTTCTCGAGAGAGAGCGCGACATCCGGGGCCTTAGCCGCCCTCCGTCACCCTCCTGGTGGGTGACGATACCGCTGGCCCAGTCATGCGAGCAGAACTCCCGCTTGGACGAGCAGCGCGCGGGCCTGCTGGCCGACCTGATCCGCTGCCTCAATGGGCGCCTGCAGGACACCCAGCTCGTCGAATACGTTGCGCGCATCCCGCATGGCGGGAGCATCCTGGTCCCGGGCAGGAGGGACGAACACAACCGCCACGCCAACATCCCTGGCGACCTCCAGGCTGCCGCCCTCCGGGAGGTCCACCGACCCGCCACCCTGCTTCACGTCACGGACCGTCCATCCCCATGCCTTGACCTGCTCCGCGAGCGCCTCCTGATCCGGCACCTGAAACGACCAGGTCTGGGTGAGCTGCAGGACCTTACCGTTGGTGACCGCAAAGTCGAAGCGCTCATGATGATGTGCCGTTTGCAGCATCACCGGCTGTCGAAGGTGAGTCGCGGGTTGAAGGCCGTACTGACGATAGGCGGCACGCACAGCGGCAAGCGCCGCATGCTTCTTTAGGAAGCGGTACTTCCGCTGTGCTGGATCGACCACCAAGTGCTCGAACACGCGGTCGAGCGCCTCCTCGGCGGTCGAGGCCACCATCGGTGCCGGTGGGCTGAGCTGCACGATGTTGCGGTGCTCGACATACAGCCGCTCGAGCCACGCCTCTGAGAGTGCAGTGGTGGCTGGCAGCAGCGTCTCCATTGTCCGTTCGTGCTGGTCGATCTCCCGGCCCACACGGTCAAGGAAGGCCCACACAGCCTCAAGGGCCTTCCGATCGTCGATTGCCCGCGCCCGAACAGGGTTTGCGACCTGGCGAAACTCCCACTGGGATGAGTCCTCGCTGCCAACGATGGCGCCGACGTTGACGAACTCGCCTCGGGCAGGGTCGGGGACAAAGCGGACCACCGAGTATACGAACCTCATGGTGCGCCCTCCATCAGCTGTAGCGTGTGGTACAGCGCTCGAAGTCTGGCCGCTACCGTTGGCGCCCGCCGCTCGAGAAAGTAGCCGAGCGCTTCGAGGTCCTGATCCGACACCGGCCACGAGGCGGGAACAGCAGAAAGCAGCGCAACAATATCGTCCCGAGTGATCTCTTCAAGCCGTTTGGCGTAGTCGGTTAACGCCGCCCCGTCAAGGCCGCTGGTTGGATAGCCCGGTAGATGGGGCTCAGCGACGTTAGCGATGAGGCTCGCTGCACTCCATGCGGGACCATTTGGTAGGTACATGCCGTGGTCATGGCTGTAGAGCCTGCGGTCATCACTCTCGCAGTGCAGCCACTGGTCGTCCTGCCCCCAGCACCAGTCGTAGAGGGCAACCACCCCAGCGTGGCGTCGACGATTGTCGTCACGGTCTCGGTATTCGAGCTGCCGCACCTCCAGCGCGTCATCCACAGCCAATGAGGCGTGCGCAAGCCCGGCCTCAAGCTTCGCATCGTGCCGGAACTCCCAGCCGACCAACTCGCTGGGGATCAGCACCAGGGCCACATCGCAAACAGGAGCACCAATGAGAGCGCCTGCACGACCGACAAGCTGCTCTGTCACGGTTACCATTGGACCTTGGAGGTTGTTCAGTGGTTTGACCCACCAGCGCTGCCTGTCGGAGGCGACCGCCAGGAACGTGCCTGATCCCCCAGTTGGGCTCGGCGCAAGGGGCATGTCGACAACTAGGCCGTCGTGCGCGTCAATGCGGCCACGGACCAAGCCTCGCCAGTCCTCGAGTTCCGTGGCCATCATTCCCCCGCGTCACCGCACCGACTCGCCCTCTGTTGCACTCCACATGCTTGTCGCCCCTTAGCGTGGAGACATCCGGCGACTCTTGCTGAACGGACAATAGCCTAGACCCACGACCAACGTCGCTGAGGTCGCGGACCTGAACAAGCCGTTCGTCCTCGATGACCTCATAGCGGAGTAGGGACAGCTCCCCGCCAGCGCCGGGGGTCCTCGTCACCACGATGCATGCCAACGGGAGCTACCATGCCTCGCGCGCATGAGAAGTACGCTCACCCGGTGGCTTCATTTCTGCCGAAGGGAAGCGGCCCCGACACGGCGTGAGGCCGAGGCCCCTTGCTAACGGCGAACGCGGGGTCGCCCCGTGCTAGCGATGTGGCGCCACGTCCTCGAAGAACCGGGGCGCATGCTCGTCGGAGATGGCGATCTGGCCGCTGAGGCGGGTGATCACGCGGATCTCGTAGAGCACCAGGATGACGAGCGCGAGGATCGTGGCCAGGCCGATCAGGGCAAGCATGGCGAGGCCGAGGGTGGCGGTGAGGGCGTGCATGGCCTGCTCCTCCGTGGGGGAAGGATGGGTGGGGAAGGCGTCGGCGGACGGCTAGGTCCAGATGTGGGCGTCGAGCAGCGCGCGCAGGCTCGCGGTGAGGGCGCCGTAAGGGACCTCGATCTCGTCGAGCGCGGCCCACAGCAGGTGGTCGCGCTGGTTCCGGTCGCTCCCGTTGGTCTGCGCCTGGACGGCCTGCTGGTGGCGGTGAACCGCGAGAGCGAGCTGGTGGAGGGCGTCGCGGGTGCGCTGCTCGTCGCGCGGCTCGCGCTGCTGGGTCAGTGTGATCCTGGCCTGACGGCGGCGCTCCTTGGCGGTCAGCAGCCTGGCCTCCGCTTGCCGTTTCCAGCCGATCGCCTTCGCTCGCCAGCTGTCGTGGTCGGCCTTGGCCGCAAACCATGCGCGGCGGCCGTCACGCTGCCGAAAGCAGTCCTGGCGGGTGAGCTCCAGCTCGGCGCGGCGGCTGGCGAGCTGGGCGTTGACACGGTTGAGGAGCTGGACCAGCGCCACGCAGGTCCGCTCGACCAGCGCCTCGTCGTGCAGCGCGACCCACACCTGCCCATTCGGGTCGGAGCGGGGCAGGACGTGGTCGTTGACGACCTTGACGAACGAGGCGTCGTCCAGTGCCTGCAGGGTGCCGACGTCCCACAGCACGGTTGCCATCGGTTGTTCCTCCTTCTGCCCTGCTCCGACCGTTGGAGCTGGGGCCGGTTGTCGCGCGGCGCGGCGTGCGGTGCGCCGTGCGGTGTCGTTGGTGGGGTTGCACGTTGGCCTCCGCTTGGCCTCCGCTTGGGTGGCTGTCAGCCGGACGGCCAGCGCGGCTGCTCGGTCCAGCCGAGCGGCGTTCCCTTTTCCCGGGTGCTGGCGACAGCGCCGACGGGAAAGCGGGTGAGGCCGCGGCCGGCGACGGGGGTGGCGAGGGACAGGACGACGGCGAGCTGGGCCTGCTGCTGCTCCAGTCCGAGGCACCACAGCCGCAGCGCCTGGAGCTCGTCCCGGAGCTGGCGGACCTCCCGCCGCAGCGCCCGAACTGCGACCAGGTCCAGGTCTTCCGCGCCCTCGCCGCTTGGGTTCAGCGGCACCAGCGGCACCACCCTCCGCAGCCCAGGCCGTGGCAGTGCTGGCAGTAGCAGAGGTGCGGGCGCATCGAGGTCGCGGTGCACAACAGGCCGGTAAGGAGCCGGTGAAAAGGTCGCATGCTGTCCACCTCCAGTGGTGTGGAGCGCGGCAACCGTGTCGCCGACCATCGCTCCATCCTGTGTTGCGCGACCTAGGAGACGATCTTTGCGGGCGCGTGGGACCAACACTTCGCACTGAACGGTGGGGAATGGTGCGATACGATGCGATCGAAGCTGCCGCAGCCGAAAGGTCAGTCGATGCCGACACCAAGCGCCGGCGAGCTGATCCGCCAGGAGCGCCGCCGCCGTGGCTGGTCCAAGGTCCGGCTGTGCAACGAGATCCAGGCATGGGAGTACAAGCACGGCGACGGCGAGCACCTTGGCATCAACCCGAACTACCTCCGCGAGTGGGAGAGCGGTGAGCGCACGGTCAGCGAGCAATACGCGCCAAAGTTGTCCGTCGTGTTGGGCATTCCGCTGGAGGCCTTCGTTGATCGGCGCACCGCAGCCGGCAGCGGCGGCGAGGGAAGGCGGGAAGCAGCGCGGCCGGCGCGGAAGGCGATGGCGCCTGCTCCGACGACGTGGGTGATCCCGGCAGAACTCCCACCCGACATCGCTGACTTCACGGGCCGTTCAGCTGAGGTTGCCGAGCTGTGCCGGCTGCTTGCGGCCAAACCAGACGTCGCCGAGGCGACCATCATCGTCGCCGTCAACGGGCCTGCGGGGGTCGGCAAGTCGGCGCTGGCGATGCATGCCGCCCACGAGCTGTGCGAGGAGTTCCCCGACGGGCAGCTCTTCGTCGACTTGCGCGGCGATGAAGGCGACGGCCTCGACCCCGGAGTGGTCTTGAGCCAGTTCCTCCACGCGCTCGGCGTCGCAAGCCAGGAGATCCCCGCCGAGCTGGACGCGGCGGCCCGCGCCTTCCGCAGCCGCCTTTCAGGCAAGCGTGTGTTGGTGGTGCTCGACAACGCGATCAGCGAGGCCCAGGTCCGCCCGCTGCTGCCAGGAGATCCGGCCTGTGCTGTGCTGGTCACCAGCCGGCCCCCGCTGTCCGGGCTGGCCGGCGCGAGCGCGCTGCCCCTGGAGCTGCTCAGCGAACGCGACGCGGTACGCCTGCTCGCCCGCGTCACCGGGGACCACGAGGTGGCCAACAGCGTCGCCGCCGCCACCGTCGCAGCGCAGTGCGGCCACCTCCCACTCGCGCTGCGCATCGCTGGTGCGCGCCTGCGCTCGCGTCCCTCCTGGACAATCGCCACCCTTGCCGCGCAACTGGACGACGAGCGGCAGCGCCTCAAGCGCCTGACCGTTGGCGACCTCGCGGTCCAACCCAGCCTCAACCTGAGCTATCAGCACCTCGGCCCTGCCGAGTCGCGGGCGTTTCGCCTGCTCGGCCTGCTCAACATGCCAGAGGTCAGCGTCGATGTGGCCGCCGCCGTGATGGGGTTGGCGTGGGAGGAGGCCGAGGACGCCCTGGAACATCTGGTCGACGTCGCGCTCCTGCAGACACCCGCGCCCGACCGGTACCGGTTCCATGACCTCGTCCGGCTCTTCGCGCTGGAGCGCGGCGAAGCCGAGGAGCAACCCGAGGCGCGGCGCTCAACGATCGCCGCAGCGGTCGACTGGTACCGGGACCGGGCAGTGGAGGGTGCCCTGTGGCTTGGACCCTCCCGCGAAGCCGGTCCCACCCGGTTCTTCCCTGATCTTGGTGGGGCGCTCGGATGGTTTGAGGCCGAGCGGGAGAACCTCGTCCGGGCGGTGGCACGTGCCGATGAGTACGACTTGACCACCCCGTGCTGGCAGCTCGCTGATGCGCTGTTCCGGTTCTTCGAGCTGCGCCGCTACCTGCAGGACTGGCAGTACGTCAATGAACGGGCGCTCGCGGCCGCGCGGCGCGCCGGGAACCGGGGTACCGAGGGACGGATGCTCAACGGGCTTGGCTACGTGCTCTTTGAGCAAGGCCGGCTCAACGAGGCGGTTGAGCACCTGGAGAAGGCCCTAGCGCTCCGACGCCAGGATGGCCATCGCGCCGGCGAGGGCCGGACCCTGAAGAACCTCGGCGATGTCCACATCCAGCTCCACCAGCCCGCCCAGGCGCTCGCCTACTACCAGCAGGCCGCTGCGATCGGTCGCGAAGTGGGCGACCGCGCTCGCGCGGGGCAGGCCCTCTACGGCGTCGGCGTTGCCTTGTTCGAGCTGGGCCGCTATCCCGAGGCCGACCACCAGCTGCAGGCAGCGCTCGCTGTGCTCAGGGAGGTCGGCGACCGCCCCAAGGAAGGCCGGACGCTGCTGCGGCTGGCTGCTGCCCAACGGGCGCAGGGGCGTCTGGATGAGGCCATCAGCACCTATCGCGACAGCATCGCCATCATCGGCAGCAGCGGCGACCGCTACCACCAAGGGCTGGCCTGCTGGCATCTCGGCCTCGCCCTGCAGGCCCGAGCCTTGGCCGCCGAGCACGCCTCCCACCAGGGGTCTCGTGGCGAGCAGCCGGACGCCTACTGGCGGCAGGCGCTTGCCATCTTCGACGAGCTGGCAGTTCCCGAGGCCGCTGAGCTGCGTCAGCTCCTCGCGACCACGACCACGACCCAGCAGAACACAGCCCAGGGCGACACCAAGCAGGCCGCCCGTGCTTCGTGACCGCCTCGGGCTTCCCGACACCCGCAACGCTCGTCCGTTCGTGGCGGCAATGCTGATCGACGCGCTCGGGTCCGGCCTCTTTCTGCCGTTCTCCCTGCTGTACTTCCACCACGCCAGTGGACTCCCGCTGACCGAGGCGGGCTTCGGCCTGTCCGCCGCGATGCTGGTCGCCCTGCCCGTTCCGCTGCTTGGCGGGCTGCTCCTCGACCGTGCCGGACCCAAGCAGCTCATCGTCGCCACCAACGCCGCCCGGGTGGTGGGGTTCCTGGCCTACCTGCTGGTCCACAGCCTCGTCACGCTCATCCCCGTCGCGCTGCTGGTGGCCATCAGCGATCGGCTGTTTTGGGCCGCCCAACCGACACTGGTCGCTGAGCTCGCCCCGTCTGGTGCCCGCGACCGCTGGTTCGGGCTCATCACCGCGGTGCGCTGCGCCGGGCTCGGCGCGGGCGGCATGCTTGCGGGCATCGCGGTCACCGGCGGGACCGTCGGCGCCTATCAGGCCCTCGCCATCGCCAACGCGGCAAGCTTCGCCCTGTGCACGGCGCTCGTGGCACGGCTTCGCCTTCCCAACCCTGACCCCGACCCTGGCCGGTCCGGTTCGCCCACCGATGACGCCGCCATCCCCCGCCGCTTCTGGACTGTCTTGGCCGACCGACCCTTCGCCGGGGTCGTGCTCACCAACCTCGCCTTCGGGATCGCCCGAACCGCCATCCTTGTCGGCCTTCCCATCTACACCGTCCAGGCACTGGGCGCGCCGACATGGCTGGCAGGCGCGCTCTACACCCTGTACACCGCGATGATCGCGGTCGGGCAGACCAACCTCGTCCGCAGTCTCGAAACCCATCGGCGCACCCGCGCGTTGATGCTGGCGGCGTGGATCTGGGCAGCCTCGTTCCTGCTACTGGCACTGGCGCTCCTGCTGCCCCGGGCGGTGCTGGTGCCCTACCTGTTTGGCGTCACCGCGATCTACACCATCGCGGTCATGCTGCACGCCGGGGTGATCGACGCACTGGTCGTCGAGGCCGCCCCCAAAGCAGTCCGGGGCCGGTATGTGGCCACCTATCAGACATCGTGGGCGCTGGCCAACGCGGTCGCGCCAGGGCTGTTCACTATGCTGCTGGCGCTGACGCCGACCGCTCCGTGGGTGGTACTGACGGTACTGGTGGCGCTTGCCTTCGCCGGGGTCTGGGGATTGGAGGGCCACCTGTCACCAGCGGCCGTTCGCCCACGTGCAGCCGAAGTCCCTGTCATGCGCGGATAATGTGCGGATAACACAGACGCAACCTGTCCGCAGCGGATTCCTGGGCGGCGCCTACGCCACCGGGAAGCTCGCGTAGGAATCGACGCGAAACCCTTCCGGCTCCACGGTGTAGTAGCCGACCAGGATCGACGCGGGCGTGACGGTGACCGGCTCCCAAGCCGACAGCGCCGCAGCGACTGGCTTCGCCTCCTCGGGGGTGGCGGGGCGGCCGAAGCGGGTCAGGGTGAGGTGCGGTCCCCACGCGGTCACCAACTCGATCCCCGCGGCGCGACAGGCTGCATGAACCACGCGGTGCAGCGACCAGTAGCCCGCCGCCGGCCGGCCGAACACCAGCGCCATCCTCGGCGCCAGCAGCGCCGGGCCGAAGGCGACGATGCGGTCCCGCGCCGCAGCGTCCTGCTCGGGCGTGCGCAACGCCGCCTCCACGGCTGCGGCCAAGCGGTCGAGCAGATCTCGATCCTCGGAGATGCGCTGCGGGTCGACCAGCCGGTCGCCGGGTGCGGCGATGTTGCCGATACTGGAGTGGATTGCGTCGTAGGGATAGGCGGGCGTGCCGGGCAGCAACGCCGCCAGACGCGCCGAGAGCGCACAGGCGGGCTCGGTCACCTCCTCCGGCCAGACGCAGGCGATCCGGTAGCCGCCGTGCGGGTCGGACTTGGGATCGGTGACCAGCCCATCCGACAGCGCCTGCTGCTGCTCGGCGAGGGACCGCTCGAACCGCTTCCGCTCGTAGGCGTGGTACTGCGCATAGGTCCAGGTGACATCGATGTCCATCGCATCTCCACAGTGGCGTTGGCATATGGCAATCGCCTCGAACGTGGCCACCCTCCACCAGAACATCCCTGGACGCAAGCAGGGAGCCCAGTGGTCTCGGGCGGGGTGCAGGCACCGATCCCCTCGCCGAGCTGCGTCGCGAGGCGGTACATCACCTTCCCGGCGCTGCCGTTGGCACCACCTCCGGCATCCAGTCCGGCATTCCAAGCGCCACCCGCTCAGTACCCCACCTGAGCGACGCTGCCGTCCAGGAGGGCCTTGCGTGGGCGAGTAGCGGACCTGAGCCGCTGCTGCGGCAAGTCGCAGTCCCGGCGCCAGGGACGAGGGGCGTCAGCAAGGGCCGGGGTGGCGGCGGCCGGCCAGCAGCCCGGGGTGACGTCGATCGC
>Ga0137371_10004188_pt1 | contig 11317 bp, 7 predicted proteins | sample SagtaG_7_FD_104919 | JGI IMG/M metagenome (GOLD analysis project Ga0137371, IMG submission 104919) | Vadose zone soil microbial communities from Sagehorn Ranch, Mendocino, California, USA - Sage1_R_40_16 metaG | ecosystem: Environmental > Terrestrial > Soil > Vadose zone | place: USA: California... | reverse complement strand
TGGGCGCCCAAGTGCGATACGACGCGCGGGCGAATACCACCAGGCAACCGGCGGGCGCACGATATCGAGAACGTGACCTGTGACGACCGCGAGGACCCCAATGGCCCCCGCTGCAATAGCAGTCCGAGGATAGCAGAACTGGCCGGGGGGCCGACTCCTCTACTGATTCGACGACGCCATCCAGCCGGCGATCTGGGCGCGTGAGTTGAATCCGAGCTTGTTGAGGATGCTGCGGACGTGGCTGTCGACGGTGCGCTCGGAGATGAACAGGCGCGCACCGATCTGCTTGTTGCTCAGACCGTCGGCGACCAGCCGTGCGACATCGGCTTCCCGTTTCGCGAGTGGCGCCACGCTCCCACCGTCTGAGGTCGCGGCGGCAACCTGAGCCGGCTCGCCAAGCGCCATGCCGATGGCGGCGTCGCGCTGCAGGCGTTTCCCAGCCTTGAATTCGGCCTCGAATCTCGCTGCTCCAAGCGCCGCGATCGCCGACGCTTCGGCTTGGGCCAGGAGCGGAGGGAGCATTGGGATGATGGTTGCGCCAGCCTCGGTTCGCACGGTTTCAGCGGCGCCGAGCAGCTGTGCCGCGAGCCGCCCCTGGCCTGCGCCGGCGGCGATGCAACCTAACGCGTCAAGCAGGCAATACTGTGCCACCCGGTCATCGATCTCCTTGCTGATCCGCAACGCTTCTGCGAACAGCGGTTGTGCCTGATCAGGCTCGCGTGCCATCAGCTCGGTGACGCCGAGGTTGAGCAGCATCATTTCCAGACTGTAGAGGTCGCCTGTTTCCCGGCTGAGACGCGCGCCTTCTGACGCCGCCGCTCTGACTGTCTCAAGATCGCCCTCAAGCAGACCATTGAGGGCTCGTGCCTGGAGCAGCGAGACCGCAGCGGCGACGTCATCGAGACCCTTTGTCAGGGCGGGATCCTCATCGAGCAGGCACCTGGCAGCGGTGCGATCACCGGCCATCGTCGCGGCGATCGATGCCATGGAGAGCGAGTGCGACAGCAGATTGAGCTGTCCTGCCTCTCGGGCCGCGAGTACCGCGCGTTCAAGCGCTGGCCTCGCGGCTGCCGGATCAGTCTGCAGCACGGCCAGGAATCCGCGTATGAAGTACGGCAACCCGCCAGCCACCGCGTTGCCACCTCCAGACGGTCCAGACGCGAGCAGCTCGTCGAGCCACCGAACCCCTTCGGTGGTGGCGCGCGTCGCCCAATACCAGCCGAGGGAGCAGGCGAGCGTGATTCCACGGTCGACGTCCGCGGACGTCAGGCAGCGCTGCAGGACCGACCGGATGTTGTCGATCTCCAGCTCCATCCATTCGAGCCATCCGAGCAGCCCATACCGAGCCCGCTCCGCGGATTGCCGACACCTGGAAACGTAGTAGTCAGCGCAGCGCCGTTCGAAGACGTCCTTCTCGCTGGCCTCTCGGAGCTTGAGGCCGGTGTATTCGCGCATCGTCTCGTGCAGCCGATAGCAGGCGCGGCCCTTGGCGTCCTCTCGCATCACCAGGGACTTGTCGACCAGCGACGACAGCAGATCCAAGGTGTGCGCCGCCGGAACGTCGTCGGAAGTACAGACCGATTCGACGTCTTCCAGGGTGAACCTGCCGGCGAAGACGCACAGCCGCCGCAGGAGCGCCCGCTCGGCCGCCTCCAGCAGATCGTGGCTCCAGTCAATTGTGGTTCGGAGCGTTTGGTGACGGAGGAGAGCAACGCGGCTGGGTCCCGTCAGCAGACCGAACCGGTCGGTCAAGCGGTCAAGGATCTGCTCCGCGGTAAGGACGCGCGTTCTGACCGCCGCGAGCTCGATCGCCAGCGGCAGACCGTCGAGCCGTCCGCACAGCGCCGCGACAGCCACCTGGTTCGAGGCGGTCAGCTCGAATTTCCCCGACGCCGCCGCCGCCCTCTCGGTGAACAGCATGACCGCCTCGTTCTGCCGCAGCTGCGAGAGCGGCTCGGCGGTATGCGCCGAAGGCAGCTCGAGCGGCGGGACGGGGAGCACATGCTCACCCGACACCGACAACGGCTCGCGACTGGTGACGATCACTCGCACACCGGGCGCCGCTTGCATGACGTCGGTCACCAGCTGTGCGGCTGCTCCGAGCAGGTGTTCACAGTTGTCCACCACCAGCAGGAGCTCCTTGTCCCGCAGATAGGAGAGCAGCAGGGGCAGCGGCTCGGTCGCGGTTTGGTCCCGCAGGTCCAGGGCCGCCATGACGGCATTGCCAATCAGGGCCGGATCCCGAACTTCGGCGAGCTCGACCATCCACGCGCCGCCCGGAAAGCCCCGTGCGAGATCTGCCGCAATCCGTAGCGCCAAGCGGGTCTTGCCGACACCGCCTGGCCCGGCGAGGCTGACCAGGCGAACGGCGCTGAGTCTCCTTCGAAGTTCTGCGAGTTCGCGGCGGCGGCCGACGAAGCTCGACGCCTCAGCCGGCAAATTGCCCGGCCGGCGCGTGGGTCTGACCATCGTGATGAGAAAGCTATCACGGCCGAAAGCTCCCGAGACCGGTCGACTCGGTACCGCATCAGTGATTCCACCGATTTCAGCGCTCCACCTGCTGCCTAGGCTGGCCACCATGGCTGAGGGATCACCAAGAGACCAGCCGGTGGGTCATATTCGGGGGTATGAGCTGAATGCGTAGCATCGCTAGAATTCTGTGCGGGCGCTGGACGAAATGGGCGGTCCTCGCCGCGTGGGTCGTCGTGTTCATCGTGGCCGGGCCGCTCGCCGGCAAACTGAAGGGCGCCGAGAAGAACGACGCGTCCGCCTCGCTGCCCAAGAACGCCGAGTCCACCCGCGTGCTCGACTTGGCCAAGCGGTTCACCCCGAGCGATACCCTACCCGCGCTGGTGGTGTACGAGCGCGGCGGCGCGGTCAGCGCGGCCGACCAGGCCAAGGTCGCCGGCGACGTGCGGCGCTTCGCCGGGATCGACAACATCGGCGGTCCGGTCGTCGGCCCGGTCCTGGCCAAGGACGGCGCGGCCCTCCAGGTGGTCGTCCCGATCCGGGTGGGGAGCAAGGGTTCGGACGCGATCGACCCGGCGGTCAAGCAGATCCGCGCCATCGCCCGCGACGCCAACAGCGGCAGCGGCACCGGCGGCGGCCTGCGGGCGTACGTGACCGGTCCGGCCGGCTACTCCGCCGCCTTCGGCGACGTGCTCAAGGCAATCGACTCGACGCTGGTGTACGTCACCGCGGCGATCGTCATCGTCATCCTGCTGCTCACCTACCGCAGCCCCGTGCTGTGGCTGTTGCCGGTGGTCTGCGTGATCATCGCGCTCACCGCCGCGCAGGCGGTGATCTACCTGCTGGCCAGGCATGCCGGCCTGACCGTCAACGACCTGAGCGCGTTCATCCTGACGGTGCTGGTGTTCGGCGCGGGCACCGACTACGCCTTGCTGCTGATCGCCCGCTACCGGGAGGAGTTGCGCCGCCACGCCGACCGGCACGAGGCCATGGCCGAGGCGCTGCACCGCGCGGGACCCGCGATCATCGCCAGCGGCTCCACCGTGGTGCTCAGCCTGCTGTGCCTGCTGGTCGCCGAGCTGCAGTCGACCAAGAGCCTCGGCCCGGTGATGGCGATCGGCATCGGGGTCGGCCTGCTCGCCATGCTCACCCTGCTGCCGGCGCTGCTGGTGATCTTCGGCCGCTGGATGTTCTGGCCGGTGCGGCCGGCGCTCGGCTCGGCCGAGCCGACCGAGCACGGCCTGTGGGCGCGGATCGGCGCCCGGCTGGCACGGCGGCCCCGCACCGTCTGGCTGGTGGGCGCGGTGGCGCTGGGTGCGCTGGCGCTGGGCACCAGCGGCCTCAAGGCCAGCGGGATCCAGAACAAGAACTCCTTCCGCACCACCCAGGAGTCGGTGACGGGCGAGCGGGCGCTTGACCGCCACTTCCCCGCCGGCGCCGGCAACCCCGTCCAGGTCGTCGGCAACGCCGGCGCCGCCGAGCAGCTGCGCGCAGCCGTCCAGAACGTGGCGGGCGTCAGCGACGTCACCCAGCCGCGCACCGCGGGCGGCCTGGCCTACATCGAGGGGACCCTCGCCAGCGCCCCAGACTCGCAGGCCTCCTACGGCACCGTCGACCAGCTCCGCACCGCCGTCCACGCCATCCCAGGCGCCTCAGGCAAGGTCGGCGGCAACAGCGCCGTCAACCTCGACATCCAGCGCGCCTCCCACCACGACCGCAACCTGGTCGTGCCGCTGGTGCTGGTGGTGGTGCTGGTGGTCCTTGGGCTGGTGCTGCGCGCGCTGGTCGCACCGCTGCTGCTGGTCGCCACCGTGGTGCTGTCGTATGGCGCGGCGCTCGGGGTCAGCGCGCTGGTCTTCGACCACCTGTTCCACTTCGCCGGCGCCGACACGTCGTTCCCGCTGTGGACGTTCGTGTTCCTGGTGGCGCTCGGCGTGGACTACAACATCTTCCTGATGACCCGGGTCCACGAGGAGTCCCGCCAGCACGGCACCCGCCGGGGCGCGCTGATCGGCCTGGCCGCCACCGGCGGGGTGATCACCTCGGCGGGCCTGGTCCTGGCCGGCACCTTCACCGCGCTTGGCTCGCTGCCGTTCGTGTTCATCACCGAGCTGGGCTTCGCGGTGGCGTTCGGCGTGCTGCTGGACACCTTCATCGTCCGCTCGGTGCTGGTCACCGCCCTCAACCTCGACGTCGGCCGCTGGATCTGGTGGCCCAGCCGCCTGGCCCGCAAGCCCGACGTCGAGCTCGACGAACTCGGCGCCGAGGCGGCAACCGCCACCCGCTGAGCAACAGCAGGAGCAGCGACAGGAGGCACCCCGCGCCGCTGGTTGGCGTGCCGCGGGGTGCCTCGTCGCGGTAGTTCTCGTCCTCCTGCCAATCCGGGATGCCGTTGTCGTCCCTGTCCGCCCCTTGCCACACGCTTCCTGTTCCCTCCCGATCGCCGGTGATTGTTCATAACTGTGCCGGAACTGCGCGCAAGCGGCAGCCTGCCTTGGCTCCCGGGCGCGAGCGGTACCATGACCGCACGATGACCCAGACACCCGATCACACCCCTGAGACTCCCCGCGTGCCGTCGATCTCGCTGCCGCGGAGCGCCGACGGCGCCAACCCCCGCCCCACGCCCGCGGAGGCTGAGGCGTCCGAGCAGGGCGAGGCGGTGATCAGCCCGGCGAAGGTGCTGCGGATCGGCTCGATGGTCCGCCAGCTGCTGGAAGAGGTCCGCAGCGCGCCGCTCGACGAGGCCGGCCGGACCCGCATGCGGGAGATCTACGACATCTCCGTCCGCGAGCTGGCCAGCGGCCTTTCGCCAGATCTCGCCGCTGAGCTGAACCGCGTGGCGTTGCCGCTGGAGGGAACCGCCCCGAGCGAGGCCGAGCTGCGCGTCGCCCAGGCGCAGCTGGTCGGCTGGCTGGAGGGCCTGTTCCACGGCATCCAGGCGGCCCTGTTCGCGCAGCAGGCGGCCGCCCGCGACCAGCTCGCCGAGATGCGCGGCCGCGGCCTCCCCGGCCCCAGTCCCGGGCCCAACCGCGACCAGGATCGTTCTCCCGGCGAGGGCCTCTACCTCTGACCCGCCGCTAACCCGCCGCGCGAGGGGAGGTGCAGCCGATGACCAATGACGGGACCCTTGGCGACCCTCGTCCAGACGCGGGGACGGGCAGGCTGCCGTATGGGCCGCTGGTCCCCCGGACGGTGGTCTCGGAGGCGCTGGTGACCCCAGCGGAGCGCGGCGACCTCTTCGGGGGCGACGCCTCCAGCGACGACGCGCCCGTGCCCGTCGTCATCGAGGTCAACCTGCAGCACCGCGACGGCCTGCAACGCGCCGAAGCGGAACTCCGCCAGCTGCTCAGCGACGTGCTCCACGACGACGACCCCTGGCAGGTCGCCAAGACCTACTTCAAGAGCCGGATCACGATGCGGCAGGTCCGCGACCTCGTCGCCGAGGACCGCCGCCGGCACCCCGAGTACCAGGACCGGGCCATCTACCGCGTCTGGCCGGACTTCCCGGTCAGGCCGCTGATCGACCACTCGGTCACCACCGTCAAGGCCGACGCCGCCCATAACGCCTACAGCGCCATGGGCGCCGGGATCACCTGGGCGGTGGTCGACTCCGGCATCGACGCCACCCACCCCCACTTCACGCGCTACGCCAACCTGGAGCACGAGGAGGTGGCCGGCCTCCACCGCGACTTCACCGACAAGAAGGAGCCACGCGACTCCGCCCTCGTCGACGAGCTCGGTCACGGTACCCACGTCGCCGGCATCATCGCCGGCGGGCTGCCGCTGGACTGGCCGCGAGAGCGGCTGCTGGTGCTCCGCAACGAGCGGGACGAGAACGACCAGCCGGTGATGCGGACCCGCCACCCCCAGCGGCCCGACCTGCTCGCCGGGGTCGCGCCGCAGTGTCGCCTGGTGAGCCTCAAGGCGCTCTCCGCCGACGCGGTCGGGGACTCCACCGGCGTCATGCGCGCGCTGGAGTACGTCCGCGAGATCAACGGCGAAGGCAAGCTGATGCGCATCCACGGGGTCAACCTCTCGGTCGGCTACGAGTTCAAGGCGCGCTGGTTCGCCTGCGGCCAGAGCCCCCTGTGCGTGGAGGTCAACCGGCTGGTCCGCTCCGGGGTGGTGGTGGTGATCGCGGCCGGCAACACCGGCTACGGCCTCAGCCGGGCGGATTCGGGCTTCACCCCGAGCGGTCTCGGGGGGACCATCAACGACCCGGGCAACGCCGAGCAGGGCATCACCGTCGGCGCGACCCATCGGGACATGCCCCACACCTACGGCGTCTCCTACTTCTCCTCCAAGGGCCCGACCGGCGACGGCCGCATGAAACCCGACCTGGTGGCGCCCGGCGAGAACATCACCTCCTGCGCGGCTGGCCGCAAACGCAGCCAGATGGCCACCGGATCCGCCGCCCCGCTGGCACCGCTGGAGGAGCTGGCAACCTACATCGACGACAGCGGCACCAGCATGGCGGCACCGCACGTCTCCGGCGTGATCGCGGCGTTCCTGTCCATCCGCCAGGAGTTCACCGGCCAGCCCGAGCGGGTCAAGCAGATCTTCCTCGACACCGCCACCTCGCTCGGCCGCACCGAGCAGTTCCAGGGACGGGGGCTGGTCGACCTGATGCGCGCCATCCAGTCCGTCTGACTGACACGAGCGCGAGCACGAGACCGAGCGCGATCGAAGGGAAGGAGGGGCATGGCCGACGAGCTCGCCGGCTTCCCATGGTGGGAGGTCGCCTTCGACCAGGCGGGCAACCGCACCGACCCCGTTGCCGACCCGGCCGCGATGGGCGGCCTCGCCACCGGGCTGGACCTCACCGGCGTCACCGACCTGCTGGTGATGTGCCACGGCTGGAAGAATGACCGGACCAGCGGCCGGGCGTCGTACGAGCAGTTCTTCACCCAGCTTCGCGGCGTCCTGGACGACCATCCGCCCCGGTCCGGCGTCTCCCTCGGCGCGATGGGGATCTACTGGCCCTCCCTGCTCTGGGCCGACGACCGAGCCGCCGCCGGGACAGGCCCCGCCGCCGGCGCAGGCACCAAAACCGAAGGCGACCTGGTCGCCGAGCTGAAGCAGGTCTACCCCGCCGAGCGCCAGCAGGCCGCCCTGGACGAGCTTGGCAGCCTGCTCGACCGCCAGCCCGACGAGCAATCGGCGCTCGATCGCTTCCAGGTCCTGCTGCGCGAGCTGGTCCCCACCCCCGCCGGAGGCAACGGCGCCAGCAGCGGCCTCGGCGAGCCCGGCGACGAGGGCCTGAACCTGCTGGTGGACGGCAAGCCCGAGGAGGTCTTCGGGGTCCTGTCGGCAGACTCCGAGATCCGCGCGCCGCAGGGCGCGGTGGACCTCGGCTCGCCGTTCCGCGCGCTGTGGGCGGGCGCGAAGGAAGCGCTCCGGCAGGCGACCTACTGGGAGATGAAGAACCGGGCTGGGACCGTCGGCCAGCGCGGCATCGGGCCGCTGGTCAGAGCGCTCCATGGCGCCCTCCCGGAGCTGCGCGTCCACCTGTGCGGCCACAGCTTCGGCGCGCGCGCCGTCTCGTTCGCCCTTGCCGGCCTGCCGGCGCCGGGCACTGACGGCGCCACGCCCTCCCCGGTGAAGTCGCTGACGCTCATCCAGGGCGCCTTCTCCCACTACACCTTCGCCACCTCGCTGCCGTTCGACCGCTCGCGGGGCGGCGCGCTGGCCGGCATGGCCGCGCGGGTGGACGGGCCGCTGCTGGTCACCCACTCCCTCGCCGACCTGGCCGTCGGGCGCATGTACCCGCTCGCCTCGCTGGTTGCCCGCCAGGACGCGGCGGCCGTGGACGACCTCGCCGAGCGCTGGTGGGCGATGGGCCACCGCGGCGCCCACGGCGTCCCCGCCGCCGAGGCGACCCTCGGCGCGGCCGGCACCGCCTACGCCTTCACCCCTGGCGGCTTCCTCAACCTCGACGCCAACGGCGTCATCCGCGCCGGCGGGCCGCCGTCGGGGGCGCACGGCGACATCTTCCACCCGCAGGTCGCCTGGGCCCTGCTCGCCGGCGCCGCGACGGTCGAGGCAGAACCCGAACCCGAAGCCGAAGGGGACCTGGTGGGGACCTGACGCCAGGCGCTCGGGCTCCGGGCCGTGCTCCCGGTCCTGGTAGCCTCTCGCCCGTGACCAACCAGGACTTGAACCAGAACCAGAACCAGGGCCAGAACCCGGAGGAGGCGCCGCTGCAGCGCCCGGCGCAGCTCGCCCTGCTGGTGGAGGGCGGCGACCGCAAGGGCCTGCTGCACGACATGACCGCCGCGATCCAGCGGCACGACGGCTACATCCTCTCGGTGGAGATCGTCGAGCAGGGCGCCCGCAGCTCCGTCTACTGGGAGCTCGACGGCGTCGCCGACCCCGAGAGCCTGGAACGGGCGTTCCTGGAGATCGACGTGGTCGAATCCGTCCGGCGGCTGCCGACCATGTTCCAGGTCTACGGCAAGCGGATCATCGTGGTCGGCGCCGGCGCCCAGGTCGGCCAGGTCGCCATCGGCGCCATCGGCGAGGCCGACCGCCACAACATCCGCGGCGAGAAGATCAGCGTCGACACCATCCCGATCGTGGGCGAGGAGAGCCTGGCCAACGCGGCACGGGCGGTGGCCCGGCTCCCCCGCGCGGTCGCGCTGGTGCTCGCCGGGTCGCTGATGGGCGGCGAGGTGACCAGGGCCGTCGACGAGGTCCGCGCCCGCGGCATCCTGGTGGTGTCGCTCAACATGGCCGGCTCGGTCCCCGCCCACGCCGACCTGGTGGTCACCGACCCGGTCCAGGCCGGCGTGATGACGGTGATGGCGGTGGCCAGCACCGCCCGCTTCGACATCGCCAGAGTCCGCGGCCAGCGCTTCTGACCCGACCAGCGACGCGGCGCCTACGAGCCGCCGCTCTCCTTGGCGATGTCGCGCAGGATCTCCACCGTCCGGTCCGGCGCGGCGGCGCTGACGCAGATGCTGTTCATCACGTGGAGGTACTGCTCCACGTCGTCGCGCCGGTCCAGGTACCAGGCGTTGGTCAGGTGCTCCAGGTAGACGATGTCGGGCAGCTCGTCCTCGGAGAACCGCAGGATGCTGAACGCCCCCACCATCGCCGGGTGCGCCCCCACCGAGAAGGGCAGCACCTGCAGGATCACGTTCGGCAGCTCGGCGGCTTCGATCAGCCGCTCCAGCTGGGCCCGCATCACGTCGGCGCCGCCCACCGGCCGGCGCAGCGCCGCCTCGTCCACCACCGCCCACAGCCGCGGCCCGTCGGGCCGCACCAGCGCCTGGCGGCGCAGCCGCACGTCGACCCGGCGCTCGACCTCCTCGTCGACCTCGTCCAGGTGGCCGCCGCGGATCACCGCGCGCATGTAGTCCTCGGTCTGCAGCAAGCCAGGAACGAACTGGCCCTCGTAGGTCCGGATCAGCGTCGCGATCGACTCCAGATCCACGTAGGCCCGGAACCAGCCCGGCAGCAGGTCGCTGTAGGGCGACCACCACCCAGGCTGGTTCGCTTCATGCGCCAGGCTGACGAGCTGGGCCACCGCGGCCGTGTCGGTGACCCCGTACAGCGCCAGCAGGTCGATGATGTCGCGTTCCTTGAAGCCGACCTGGCCGTTTTCGAGGCGGTGGATCTTCCACTCCGACGCCCGGATGGCCTCGCCCGCCTGCTCGCGGCTGATCCCCTTGTCGGTGCGCAGCCGCCGCAGCCGGGCGCCGATCATCATGCGGCGCACGGTCGGGCCGCCGCCCGCCTCCCCACGCTCAGCCATGCGTACGCGCCTTCCTCGGCATCAACTGGGCCTGCCATCCGCAAATTCATCCGGCTCGCGATGATTCCCGCGATCCGGTCGGCCTGAGCGCCGCTCATACCATCCCACATGGGGCACCCACGCCGCCAGCAGAGGTCCTCAAGTGTAATTGTTTGCGCCGATACAGGTAGGGGACCCTAAACGCTGAAACTGCGGGAGGTGCGCGGTCATGAATCCAGCCACCAAGGCCACAGCCACGGCCAAGTCGGCTGCCCGCCGCGTGGACACCTTCCAGGAGCGCCGCCCCTGGCTCGCCTTCCCCTACGGCGTCCTCCGCAAGTTCGGAGAGGACCAAGCGGGCAACCTGGCGGCCCTGATCGCCTACTACGGCTTCTTCTCGATCTTCCCGCTGCTGCTCGTCCTGGTGACCGTCCTCGGCATGGTCCTGCGCGGCCATCCCGCCATGCAGCAGCGCGTGCTCGGCTCCGCGCTGGCCCAGTTCCCGGTGCTCGGCAACCAGATCCAGCACAACATCGGGTCCCTGCGCGGCGGCGGCCTGGCACTGATCATCGGCATCCTGCTGACGCTGTGGTCGGGCCTCGGCGTGGTCAAGGCGACCGAGACGGCCATGAACAGCATCTGGAACGTGCCGTTCCGGCAACGCCCCAACTTCCTGTTCTCGACCCTGCGCGCACTGCTGATGCTTGCCGTGCTCGGCGCCATTACCCTCGCCGCCGCGATCGTCGGCGGGTTCGGCGCCGGTGGCGGCTCCTGGCTGAAGATGGTCGCCGGGATCGTGCTCTCGCTGGCGCTCAACTTCGCGCTCTTCCTGCTCGCCTTCCGGATCCTGACCGCCGCCCCGATCGACTGGGACGACCTGTGGATCGGCGCCGCGCTGGGCGCGGTGGCCTGGACCCTCCTGCAGGCGCTCGGCGGCTACTACGTGAGCCACCAGCTCCGCAGCGCCAGCGAAGTCTACGGCACCTTCGCCGTGGTGATCGGGCTGCTCGCCTGGATCTACCTCGGCGCCCAGATCACCCTGCTCGGCGCCGAGATCAACGTGGTCCGCGCCCGCCACCTGTGGCCCCGCAGCCTCGTCCAGGAAGCGCCGGC
>Ga0137371_10004179_pt1 | contig 11329 bp, 7 predicted proteins | sample SagtaG_7_FD_104919 | JGI IMG/M metagenome (GOLD analysis project Ga0137371, IMG submission 104919) | Vadose zone soil microbial communities from Sagehorn Ranch, Mendocino, California, USA - Sage1_R_40_16 metaG | ecosystem: Environmental > Terrestrial > Soil > Vadose zone | place: USA: California... | reverse complement strand
GATGGCGCAGGCGAACGCCCAGCTCACGGCCCCGCTCGGTCGCCTGCTCGCCATCGCCGAGAACTACCCGCAGCTCAAGTCCAACGAGAACTTCCGCGCGTTGCAGGACCAGCTCGAGGGGACGGAGAACCGCATCGCCGTTGCGCGGCAGGACTACAACGAAACGGTGAACCGCTACAACGCCTACATCCGGCGCTTCCCGCAAGTGCTGACGGCGAAGGTTCTGGGGAAGGGGCCGCGGCCGTACTACGAGCTCGAAACGCCGGGGGCGGCCCAGGCGCCCAAGGTGGATTTCTCGAAGTAGAGCCCCCCATCGGAGACCGTTATGCGTCCGTGCCACGGGGTGATCGCGGGCCTGGTGCTGGCAGCCTGCAACAGCAGCGAGGCTCCGCCGCCGCCGATTTCGGGGCAGATCGCGTTCAAGAGCAACCGGGGCCGAACGGGGCAACAGTTCGATATTCTCCTGATGAACGGCGACGGCAGCGGCGTCGTGAATTTGACGGATTCCCTCGCCTACGACGATTGGCCGGCGTGGTCCCCCGATGGCTCCAAGATCGCGTTTCAATCCGACCGCTACGCGAACGCGCAGCAGCCGCTCGACATCTTCGTGATGAACGCCGACGGCACGAACGTCGTGCCAGTCACGAGCGACCCGACGCAGTCAGGCGAGCCTGCCTGGTCTCCCGACGGCGCGAGGATCGCGTTCGTGTCGAATCGGGACACCCTTTCGGATAGCCTTCACATTTTCACGATGAACGCCGCGGATGGCTCCGGGGTCGCCCAACTAACGGCCGGGTTGTACACGGACGCGCAGCCCGCGTGGTCGCCGGACGGCACCAAGATCGCGTTCGTGTCTGACCGGGACGGGAGCGACGAGATCTATGTCATGAACGCGGCCGACGGGTCGAACCCGGTGCGCCTCACCAACAACCTGGTCTTCGACGAGGCCCCCGCGTGGTCGCCGGACGGGTCGAAGATCGCGTTCATGTCGACCCGGAACGAGGGTCTGCAGGTTTGGGTGATGAACGCCGACGGTACCGGAGCTGGGCAAGTGACGTCGGGCACGTTTCAAGCCGAGTACCCGTCGTGGTCTCCGGACGCCAGCTACATCGCGTTCGACCGCGGGGGAGATATCTACGTCGTGAAAACCGACGGCTCGGGCCTGCGCCGGATCACGAGCGGCAGCGCGCTGGATTTCTTCCCGCGCTGGCGCCCCTGACGCCAGTCGTCAATGATCGGTTGGCCCCGACCGGCTCCAGAGAACGATGGTACCACACTGGTTGTCGGCCTTCAGGAATTCCATCGGCGTCTCGCTGAGCGTGCGGTACACCTCCACGTCGATGATGCCGACCGCGGGCATGTCGAGACTGGTGGAGTTGGTCGCGGGGAACCCGTCCAGCACGAAGTCGGGCCGGCACTCCCGCGGCGCCCGCGACATTCGGATGGTACAGTTGGACGAGCCGCGGCACACCAGTCGCACCCCGGGCACGTTGCGGAGCAAGTCGGCGAGGGTCCGGGGGTGCGCGCGCTCGATTTGCGCTTCGCTGAGGAAGTATCCCCGCCCGGATGCGCGGCGGCGCTCGAGGTCCCTGAGGCGTTGCTGTGCAAAGGTGGGCCGGCCCTCCACGACCACCGGATCGAGCGGCACCGGAAGCGGCTCGAGCGCGAAGTCGCGGCGCAGAATCTCGCCGCCGTGCAGCTCGACGGACCAGGACCCCACGGCGTACCCGATCGCCCGCGCTTCCAGCCGGTACTCGCCTGCACGGAGGCCCTCCCGGGTGAACCGTCCCGCGCTATCCGAATCGACCCCGAGCGACGTGCCGGTTAGAGCTAGTCGGGCAGCGCGGACCGGGCCGTGTGTTTGGCGGTCGACGATCCGCCCGACAATGGCAGCGGTGCCGGTTTGAGCCGCGAGGTGCGAGAGAGGTCGGAGGCCGAACTCAGCTAGGCAGCATGCCAAAACGGTCACGATGCGCGAACGCAACACCCAGCCCATCCGCCGGATCAACATTGCCACAGGCCGGATCAACATTACCACAGATAGTACGCTCCTACGGTGCCCTTGGAAAGAGGGACATCGATGCTGGCGCTCCCTTGAAGAGGGCATATTATACTTGCTGCGTTGGCACAACAGTTGCCAAAGTACCGGACACAGCTAACCCGTCCGAGCGCTCATGTCCGTCACGCTCGCGCTGTGCGGTCTGCCCGTGCAGATGCCGTTCTTCACCAGTTCTGACGACCGCGTCCGCCCGGGCGCGGTGGTGGGCAGTCGTTCGTCTCGCAGTATCCCCATCGCTTACATGAGGAATCCGCGTATGACCCAATCACGTCATGGGCATTGTTTTGGTGTCGCGCTCGTCGCGGTCGCGCTCCTCGCCTGGGTGACTCCGACGTGGGCGCAGGATGCGGTGATCCACGGGCGCGTGATCGACGACCATGGCGACCCGCTGCCGGTCGCGACCGTACAGGTTCTGGAGCTGAACGTGGGCGTCTTCACGAACAGCGAGGGACGTTATACCGTCCTCGTTCCCGCTGCCCGCATATCCGGGCAGACGCTCACGATGCGGGTGCGCCTGATCGGGCACAAGGCGTCCGCGCGCCAGGTCGTCCTGCACCTTGGGGACCAGACGCAGGACTTCACGCTGGCCACCGACGTGAATCAGCTCGACGCGGTGGTCGTGACCGGGGTACAGGAGGCGACGGAGCGGGTCAAGGTGCCGTTCAGCGTGACGACGATCGATGCGGCGAAGCTGCCGGTGGCGGCGTCCAACGCGCTCACCGAGCTCCAGGGGAAGTTGCCCGCGAACATCGTGTCGAACAGCGGGCGGCCCGGCGATCAGCCAGCGGTGCTGCTGCGGGGGCCGACCTCACTCAACGCGCAGGGCCGCAGCCAGGATCCCCTCTACATCGTGGATGGCGTCATCGTCAACGGCGCGCTTCCTGAGATCAACCCGAATGACATCGAGCACATCGAGGTGGTGAAGGGCGCGGCGGGGGCGTCGATGTACGGCGCTCGGGCCGGGAACGGCGTGATCAACATCACGACGAAGTCGGGACGCCGCTCGACAGACGGTGTCACGTTCAGCGTACGGAGCGAGGCAGGCGTGTCGGACATCGAGCGCGACTTCGGAATCGCGCAGCGGACCGCGCTGTTGTTGAGCGCGGACGGTAAGCAGTTCTGCGCGTCGGTCACGGGTCAGCCCACCTGCGCGCAGACGTTCGATTACGCGTACTGGCAGCGGGCGATCAACAATCAGGCGACCGACTGGGCGGGGAACCCGCCGAGCTTCCCGGTGGACCCGGGTTCGACGATCAACCCCAATACCGGGGGTGGAGTCCTGCGGCAGCGGTTCCAGATCGATCCCTGGCCCGGGCAGATCTACAACGCCGTGCGGCAGGTAGTAACGAACAACCCGTATCTCGAGAACAGCGTGGACATGCAGGGCCGGTACGGTGCCACGCGCTTCTATGCGAGCGCGGAGAACCTGAAGCAAGCGGGAGCGATCAGGTACTTGCAGGGCCTGTCGCGCACGTCGTTTCGCGCCAATGTCGATCAGGCCGTCGGCTCGCAGCTGAACATCGCCGTGCGCACGTTCTTCAGCCGCAGTTCTCAGGACGGGTTCAATCAGGACGCCGGTGGCAATGCGTTCTTCGTGCTCACCCGGCAACCTGGGATCGTGAACGTGCTCGCGGTCGACTCGCTCGGTCGCCCGTACATCAGGCCCAACCTGCAGGGCGGCGGGGCGCAAAACGCCAACCCTGTGTACCAGCTGGCGAACATCGATCGCACGGACATCACCAATCGCTTCATCGGCGGGGTGACGCTGCAGTACACGCCGGCCACCTGGCTGGACTTGAGCGGGAACGTGAGCTACGACATGCGGCGCACGAACTCGGAGCAGTTCCGCGACAAGGGCTATCGGTCCACCGGACCCAACCCCGCTCCCGCGACCAATCTCGGGTTCATCTTCCGTAACGGCTCGCCCAACGAGTCCGTCAACGGCGACGTCACCGCCACGGTGCGGCACCAGTTCGGGTCCGACCTGCGGACCCGCTACAGCTTGCGGTACTCCTATGAACAGCGGGACAGCTCTATCGCCGCCGGGCAAGGCGATTTCCTGTCGTTCAAAGGGATCGACGCCCTCACCAATGCCACGCTCGATCAAACCATCACCTCGTATGGGCAGACCGTCCGGCAGATCGGAGTCTTCGGCGGTGTGAACGTCGAGTACAAGGAGCGCTACATCTTGGACGCGCTGGTGCGGCGCGACGGCAGCTCGCTGTTCGGCGCGGGGCACCGGTGGGCGACATTCGGCCGAGTGTCAGGGGCGTGGCTGTTGCATCTCGAACCCTGGTGGTTCACCCCCAAGGTGACGGAGTTCAAGTTGCGGGCATCGTATGGGACGGCGGGTAACTCCCCGGCGTTTTCGAGCCAATACGAGAGCTTCGGCATCGGGGCGGGCGGCGTCCCGGTCCTGCAGTTCCTCGGCAACAAGGACTTGGGGCCAGAGATCCACCACGAGCTCGAGCTGGGGACCGAGATCGAGCTGTTGGGAAAGTTTGGCCTCACTGCCACGTACGCGCGGTCGCGGATCACCGACCAGATCCTGTCCGCCCCCGTGACGGTCGGCACTGGATTCCAGAATCAATGGCGCAACGCCGGCGCGCTGCTCAACATCACGCACGAGCTGGCGCTCACGCTACCGTTCGTTCAAAAGCGCGACGTGACGTGGACGATGAGCGTGATTTACGATCACAACCGGTCGTTCATCACGCGGCTCGACGTCCCGCCGTACAATTACGGCGCGAACCTCCAAGCTACCGATCAGATGTTCCTGGCCCGGCTCGGGGAGCAGATCGGGACGTTCTATGGCAGGAAGTTCCTGATGGGGTGCGGCGATCTGCCTGCGTCGTTCAACGCCGATTGCGGCCCCGGCAAGGCGTTCCAGGTGAACGACCAAGGATTCCTCGTGTGGGTGGGCGCCGGGAACGACCCGGGCATGGGCATCACCAATAACCTGTGGCAGACGCAGCTCCCCGGATCGCAGGCGCCGTGGGGCGTGGCGTTGAATTGGGGCATGCCCATCATCCTGCGAGGAGCCGGCGCCAACGGCCAGAGCCCGCAGATCGTGGCGCTCGGGAACGTGCTCCCAGACTTCCGGTTCGGGATCACACAGAACGTCACCTGGAAGCGCTTCACGCTGTATGGCTTGCTCGACGCCGCCATCGGGCAGAGTGTGTGGAACCAGGGGTTCCACTGGGCGCACCTCGACTTCTTGTCGAAGGACGTGGATCAGACGGGCGCCTCGGTGAAGGCGGCGAAGCCGATCGGCTACTACTTTCGCGCCGGCGCCCCCGACGGCACGGGGATCGGCGGGCTGTACGACATCCTCGGACCGAACAACTTCTCGGTCGAGAAGGCGAGTTACGCGAAGCTGCGCGAGCTCCTCGTGTCCTACCGGATCGGCCCGATCGGCGGCGTGGGGGATTGGCAGGTCAGCGCCGTCGGTCGGAACGTGCTGACCATCACGGGCTATCGCGGGTTCGACCCCGAGGTCGGCATCCCGAATGTGGGAACCCAGGGCGGGACAGCCCAAGGTGGTCAACTGAACTCAGGTGCGCTCAACGCGGTCGATGCGTTCACGTTCCCGAATCTCCGGACGTTCACGATCGGCGTGTCCACGGCCTTCTGATTGCGGCGCGGACCCTGCCGCGGCGGGGTCCGCTCTCGCGATCGGTCTGAGGAGGAGTGATGAAGATATTTCGCTACGCACGGTACGGTGTGGTCGCGCTCGGCCTCCTGGGTTGCCAGGATCCCTTGGCGGTGTCCAACACCAACAACCCGGACCGCGATAAGGCGCTCGGCACGGCCGCCGATTTGGAGAGCTTCTTGAGCAAGGCCTACACCGTCGTGCACCAGGGTACCCTGGGCGGTGCCACGGTTCCCGGCGGCGGCGGCAACGACGCGCTGCAGCCCCAGCTCCTGGTCATGGGGATGGAAAGTGTGTCGGGGCTCGCCAACTTTTCGATGGGCCCGCGCAGCGCGCTGCCGCGTAACCCGATCGACAACACGGTCGGTAGTCAAGGTAACCTCGGCAACTATCGTGACTTCGTCGTGGAGCACCGTGCCGCGTTCATGGCCGCGCTGTCGCTTGCCAACCTCGCGAAGCTGGGGACGCTGGGCTCCGCGGCGCGCGATGCCCGGGCGCGCGCCTTCGCGCGCTTCGTCCAGGGCACGGCGCTCGGGAACATCGCGCTCGCCTACGACTCCGGGATCGTCATCACCGAAGGCAACGTGAACGCGGCGATCATCCCGCTCGCCAGTCATGACTCGGTGATGCGCGCGGCGATCGGGTATCTGGACTCGGCGATCGCGATCGCCCGGGTGGCGCCCACCGGGTCCGACGGCTTCCCGATCCCGAACACGTGGATCAACGGTGTCACGCTCAGCACGAGCCTGTTCATCCAGCTGGCGAACTCGTACCAGGCCCGGTTCCGCGCCGGCCTGGCGCGCACGCCGGCCGAGCGCGCCAACCCGGCGGTCGTGGACTGGGGCAAGGTCATCACGGAGGCGACAGCGGGGATCACCAGCAACCTCGAGATCACGATGAGTCCGCCGCCCGCCGGCGCCTGGGACATCAGCTGGGTACCCCAGCAGTTCGCCACAGGCGCCGCCAACTGGCACCAGATGTCACAATTCTGGCTCGGCATGGCGGATGCTTCGGGGGGGTATGATCAGTGGCTCAATCGCAGCATGCCGGTCTGCGGCCGCTGTCCGTTCCTGGTCGTGACACCCGACAAGCGGCTCCCCCAGGGCGCCACTCGGGCCGCGCAGAACGCCAGCTCGCCGGCCAGTGACACGAAGCTGGCGTTCAGCTCCATTCTTCCCTACGTGCGGAACCGCCCCTCCGGCGAAGACCAGCCCGGCGACGCGACGCAGATCTCGATGTACGACAACTACCGATCGCGCGGCTTCTTCAACAACAACGACGTGGGCTCTTATCCGGTCATGACTGCCGCCGAGATCCGTCTGCTGGCGGCCGAAGGATATCTCCGGGCGAACAACATCAACCAAGGCGTCAAGCTCATTAACGCTTCGCGCGTGGGCGTGGGCGGCCTGCCGCCGCTCGACACTCTGGCGACGGACACCGCGGCGGTCGTGCCCGGCGGCGCGTCCTGCGTGCCGCGGGTGCCGGACCCGGCGCAGAGTTATCGCGCCACGAAGTGCGGCAACATCTGGGACGCGCTCAAGTGGGAGTACCGCATGGAGACCATGTTCACGGGGTACGGGATGTGGTTCTTCGCCGGCCGGGGCTGGGGTGATCTGCCGGAAGGCACGGCAGTTAACTGGCCCGTGCCCTTCCAAGAACTGCAGGTGCGCGGGGAGCCCATCTATGGACTCGGCGGCAAAGGCTTACCGGGGGGAGCGGCCCAAGGGAGCTATGGGCTGTTCCTGGGCGGCGTGTACTGATGGCCGGCGCAACGGCGCGCGCTGGGCTCCGGACCGTCGAGCGCTCGCTTGTCGGCCTCCTGGTGTTGTTCTCAGGTTCCTGCTACAGGTACACGCCGCTCGCAGGCGCGCCGCCGGGCCCGGATGTCGAGCTGTCCCTGGCGCTGTCGGACCAAGGACGCGTCGAGGCACGCGCGACCCTCGGCGCCGGGCTCGACCGCGTGGAAGGCAGAGTGGCGCAGGTGAACGACACGGCGTACGTGCTCCACGTCGTCCGTGTGCAGGACATTCGCGGTGCGGTGACCCAGTGGAGCGGGGAGACGGTCACCGTGCCGCGCGCCTGGGTCGGGAATGCCTATGCGCGTCAGCTCTCGCATTCCCGGACCTATCTCGTCGCGACCGCATTTACCGCAGCCCTCACGGCGTTCATCGCGACGCGCACACTGGCCGGCAACGGCGGGCCGACCTCGGAGAACCCGGGCGGCGGTGGGGGCAACCAACAATGAGATATCTCAGGGACCTTCTTCCTTCGAGCGTGCCATGACTCCATTCCGGTCTTCTCTGCTGTGGACGTTGATGGCCGCAGCCGCGGCGTGCCACGGGGACGCGGTCACGAACTCACCGGTGATTCCCTCCGCGGCCATCACCTTCGTGAATGCGGTGCCGGACACGAACAAGATGGCGTTCCGCGTCGTGGACATCGTGTCGAACGCCGGGCTGTTCGGGGCGACCTTCCGCACCGGCAACATCTTGCCCATCGGGATTCAGGCGGGCACGCGACACCTTCGCGTGTTCTTCGACACGACCGACGTGGTGCTCGCCAAGACCATCTTGGTCGATACCAGCTACGCGTTCGCCGCGGACGAGCATTACAGCTTCATCGTGACGGGCTTCGCCCGCGCGGCCCCGCTCCGGGCCACGATCGTTCACGACGCCGCTCCGCCGGCGGTACCCGCCGGCAAATTCGCGATTCGGGTTCTGAACCTGGCTCGGTCATTCGCCGGTGCCGTGCCGGCGCTCGCCGACACGACTGTGCAACCCGACGTCTTTGTGATGCGAAACGACGGCTCTCCCGGCGGCGCGCCCGCCGTGGTCGACCTGGGGTACCTCGCCATGTCGCAGTACGTCATGGTCGACACGGGCGTCTTTCACGTGGCCCTAACTGCGACGGGGGCGGCCGCTCCCGTGATCGTGCAGGCGCGTGTGCCCGTCGGCGTGTTAGGGACGGACTCTCTGAACCCGATCGCGGGCTCCGCGGTGTCGGGGTCGGTGCTCACCGCCGTGATCGTCCCGCGATCCGTGATCGGGAGCACGGCTCCCCAGGGCGGCAGGCCGTCCGCCAAGACGGTCGAGGTCGTCACGCGCAGCAACGACACGGTCACCGTGCAAAGCGGGTCTATCACTGTGGTAACGAAGCGCTCCGGGGGCAAGGCGGACACGACCATTGCGACGACCGGCTCGGGAGCGAGCACCGCGGTCAGCAAGTACGACAACGTGCTCGTCACCGGCGCAGCGCAACCCGAATACAACGGGTGGCAGACCGTCACCCAGGTCGCCGATTCGCTCTCCTGTAATCCTGTGAGTCCCACGGACACGCCGACGGCGTGCGCCGCCTCAAACGATACCGCGACGACGCGCTTCAGGTTCCGCTATCGCATCGCGGGCACGCCGGTGTCTCCTGCGACGGGGACGGTCGTGTACAGGATCTACCCGGCGTCGAGCGCGTCGGATTATACGATCCCGTACATTCTCTTCCTCGTTGACGACCGGCCGCCGGATACGGTGCCTTAAGGCAGGCGAGTCTACGGGTAGACCGTTAGAAGAACGGAACGGGGACGCAGCTGCCTGCGTCCCCGTTTTCGCTCGTGTTGCGGCGCCGCAACAGGAGACAGCCAAACCGTTGCTGTATTGACCGGTTCCGGCCGGTGCTCCGGTGTGCAGTATGTGCCGTTGTGCCGCCCGCTCGCGACCGTCGCGTCCGCTTCGGGAATGGGTGCGCGGGCCGAATCGATCACCACGCCGCTCAGCCGATACGTGGGAGTGCCCGCCGACGAGGTCGTGGCGGCGTCCTGCGCGGCCACGACCCGGGGGACTGGACACAGGAGACCACACAACGCGACAGCTGCCGTGACGGTGCGCCGGGGCCAGAAACGACGCAGGGGGCGCAGACCTCTGCGCCCCCCATCACCACCGTCTGTGTGCCGGCGATCAGTCCACGATGGCATCGGGCATGACGTACTTGATCGGGTCCACCGGCTTGCGGTTGACCCACACCTCGTAGTGCAGGTGCGGTCCCGTGGAGAGACCGGTCGAGCCGACGAGCGCGATCTTCTGCCCTCGCTTCACGCGCTGGCCCCGCACCGCGAGAATCTTCGAGCAGTGCGCGAAGCGCGTCACCAGCCCGTAGCCGTGGTCCAGGGTGATCATGTTGCCGTAGCCCTCTTCCCACTTGACGTCCGTCACGATGCCCGCGGCCGGCGCCTCGATCTCCGCGCCCATCGGCGCCGTCACGTCGATCCCCTCGTGCGGGCGCGCGAGGTGCAGGATCGGATGCACCCGCATCGCCATGAACGCGCTCGTGAGCCACCCCTTGGTCGGCATGATCGAGGGCGTCGCGGCAAGGCGTTCGCGCTGATGCGACAGCGAGTCGTAGGCCTGGTCGAGCGATCGCACCAGGATGTTGGCGCGGCGGGCGAGGGCATCGACGTCGAGCCGCGCGGCGAGCGCCTGCTGGCCGCCTGGGCCGAGCGCCTTGAGGCTGTCGCGCTCCGACCAGGCGCCGGCCGGCCCGCCGATCCCCGCCTGCTGGACCATCGTGTCGGTGGGCGTGAGCCCGGCGATGAGCCGCAGCTGTTGCTCGCGCTCGCCGAACCGATGCAACGTGTCGCGCAGCCCCGTCATGCGCTCGCGCATCCGCTGAATCTCGTCGGCGAGCAGGCGGTTCTCGTTCTCGAGCGCGCGGCTATGCGTGATGTTCACGCCGCGCGAAATCGCGGCGACGCCCAGCACCAGGAACGTCAGCGCCACCACGCTGCCGATTCCGACCAGTGCCTTGACGAACGTCTGCGATACCTCGACGGCGCGGGACGAGCCCGAGCCGTGAGGCACGACCATGAGGGTCCAGCGGCGCTCCGCCTGCTTGCGCATCTCTTCGCGACGACCTCACCTGAAGACGACTCGACACCGGCACAACCGTGCGCCGGTCCTGCATGGACCTGCCGAATGGAGAACCCGGACTAGGGCGTGGGGTCCGGTCCCCGAGTGGAAGTTCTAAGTTACGGCTTGCCGGGAAAGTCGTCAACACGATCCAACGTGATCCGCATCACGTCGGGATTGGCATTAGACCGGCGCCAACCGAGGCTTGGGGAACAGGATGGGCGGCTTCTGGACCTGCCGCCCTGCCGGATCCAGGGTGTCCAGCTCCCCCAGCCGGACGCGCTCCAGGGGGGAGGGGAGGGGCGATCCCACGGTCGCCCACACGGTCGCGGCGGTGTCAGGGAGGAACGGCTGCGCCAGCACGGCGATCCGGGCGACGGTACGCGCCAGGTTCGCCAGCACCGAGTCGAGCTCGGCCGCCCTGTCCGGTTGCTTCGCGAGCTTGTACGGCGCCGTCTCCTCCACGTAGCGGTTCGCGGCGCTCGCGAGCGCCACGAGCTGGGCGGCGCCTTCGTGCAGCCGGTTCGCGTCCATGGCCCGCGCGTAGGCCGTGAGCGCACTCCGGGCCGCGGCCTCGAGCGGCGTGTCGTAGCGCTTCGCGTCGCGCGGCACGCTGCCGCCACGGTAATTCACGATCATGGTGAGCGCGCGTGACACGAGGTTGCCGATCGTGTCGGCGAGCTCCGAGGTGTAGCGCGCGTCGAACCGCTCCCAGGTGAAGTC
>Ga0137371_10004169_pt1 | contig 11346 bp, 10 predicted proteins | sample SagtaG_7_FD_104919 | JGI IMG/M metagenome (GOLD analysis project Ga0137371, IMG submission 104919) | Vadose zone soil microbial communities from Sagehorn Ranch, Mendocino, California, USA - Sage1_R_40_16 metaG | ecosystem: Environmental > Terrestrial > Soil > Vadose zone | place: USA... | reverse complement strand
GGGCGTCGCCGAATTTGCCACGCGCGCACGCGCCCTTCACGCGCTGAGAAGCCGAGATTTTCGCCTGCTCTGGCTCGGACAGACCGTCTCGCTGATCGGCGACTCGGCGTTCCTGATCGCTCTCGCCTGGAAGACGGTGAGCTTCACGCACTCGAAGGGATCGCTGGGCTTCGTGCTGATGGCGAACGCAGCGGCGATGCTGACCACGCTCTTGATCGGGGGCGCGCTGGCGGATCGCTACTCGCGGCGGCGCTTGATGATCGCCTCGGACCTCGTACGCGCGGGAGTCGTCGCCGGCTTGGCGACCGTGGACGCCACGGGGCATCTGAGCCTCACGTGGCTGATCGTCTTCGCGGCGGCAGTCGGCCTCGGCGACGGCTTCTTCCAACCCGCGTTCGGCGGCATGGTTCCGCAGGTCGTCGAGGAAGGCCACATCGCCTCCGCCAACTCGCTCATCGCGCTCGCACGGCACGGCAGCCTGCTCGTCGGCCCCACGATTGCCGCAGGCATCTACTACTCGGCAGGCTCCGCGACGGTTTTCGGGATCGACGCCTGCTCATTCGTCTTCTCCGCGGGGCTGGTCTATTTCGCGAGACCCCGGCGAGTCGAGGCTGAGGCGTCAGAGGGCTTTTTCACCGGGATCGGAGACGGCGTCCGCTACGTGGCCGGGATCCCGTGGTTGTGGATGACAATCGGAATCGCCTCGATCATCCTGATGATCGGCGTCGCGCCCTTCCAGGTGCTGCTCCCCACGCTCGTCAAGCAACACTTCCACCGGGGAGTCGGCTCATACGGGCTCTTGTTCACCCTGACCGGCGTCGGGATGGTGATCGGGACCGTCACGTTCGGGCAGCTGAACGCCCGGCGATCGATCCTGGTCACGTACGGGTTCTGGGCCGCGACCGATTTCTTCCGCCTGACGGTCGCGATCGCGCCCTGGTACTACCTCGCCGCGGGCTTTTCGTTCCTGCGCGGAGCCTGCATCGGATTCAGCCTCTCGATGTGGGAGACGATGGTGATGGAGCGAGTCCCCGAGAACAGGCTCTCGCGCGTCATCAGCCTCGATTGGTTCGGCTCGACCGCCCTCTTACCCGTCGGCTACGCGCTGGCGGCCGTCGTCGCGGGTCTCGCCTCCCCGGCCTTGATCATCTCGATCGGTGCGATCGGCTCGATGGGACTGTGGGTCGTCGCGCTCGCCTCAGGACGGCTGCGGGCGCTGCGCTGACGTCTACGATCCCACGTGGCGTGAGGCCGGTGTACTGGAAACCGAAGTACGCGACACGGGGTCAGCGCCACCGCGCGTGGGTTAAACGACAGGCTGCGCGCGAAGCGGCCGCGCGAAGGCGGGGCGGGCCGTCGCTCCTCCAGCGGTTACTCATCCGGCTCCGGGGGAACAGTTGAGACACCGCTAACGATAGGGGCACATGTCCTTCGGACTCTTGATCCTCCGAGTCGTCGTCGGTCTCACGATCGCTTCCGACGGCACACAGAAGCTTTTCGGCTGGTTCGGCGGCGGCGGGCCCCGCGGGACGGCCGGCGCCTGCGGCCAGCTTGGCTACCGGGCTCCACTTGCGATGGCGCTCCTCGCGGGACTCGGCGAGACGAGCGGAATCTCGTTTGCCGCGGGCTTCCTGACGCCGCTCGCCGCGCTCGGCATCGCCGTCGTGATGATGAACGCGATCTGGGCAGTGCACTGGAAGAACGGCTTCTTCAACAGCGCGGGCGGGATCGAGTTCCCGCTCGTCCTGCTGAGCACAGCTGTGGCCGTTGCCGCGACCGGCCCCGGTCGCTATTCGCTCGACCGCGCCTTGGGCTGGGACGACAACATCTCAGGCACCTGGTGGGGCGTCGGCGTGTTTGGTGCGGCCCTCCTGATCTCCGTTGTGACCCTGGTAATCGGCCGAACCCACACGACGTTGCGCGAACAGCCGGCTCGGTAGCGAGTCGCTAACCTTCTCTCGCTCGGGGTGTGGCGCAGCCTGGTAGCGCGCTCCGTTCGGGTCGGAGAGGTCCCCAGTTCAAATCTGGGCACCCCGATAGGAGCGTGGGGGAACCAGCTGGTTCCCCCACGAGCCCCCGCTCAGGCGGACAGGAAGCCCTCGATTGCGTCGAGGCACGCCTCCGGGCTCTCGCCGATCACGAGATGGCCACAGTCCGCCATCGCCCGCAGCGGGGATCGCAGGCGCCGCGCGTAGTCGAACGCGTCCGAGAGCGGAAGCTGGGGATCGCGCGCACCCCAGAGGATGAGGCACGGGCACTCGAGCTCGCCCAGGTTCTCCCGCGGGTCGTCGCGGACAAGCGCTCCGATCGCGCTCGCGGTGTCTGTGTGAAGTGGTGGTCCGGCGAGGAAGCCCGCGGCGGCGCGCGGAGAGAAAGCAGCCGCATCTGCGACGCTCCAGGACCCGAAGGCGAGCTCCCGTAGCCGCGGGCTCCGCGCGACGTAACGGCGCCACGGCGAGATCAGTTTTCCGGGTTGGACGAGGCCGACCATCCGCAGCGCGTACTCGGCTCGACGAGTCGTCGAGGAGATCCCGGCGGCAGCCGCGAGGATCAGGCGCGTGACGTGTACCGGATAGCGAAGCGCCATCCGAAGCGCCACCACTCCGCCCAGCGAATGGCCGACGACGGCTGCCGGCACCGCCTGTTCGCGCTCAGCGAGCAAGGCGATCCGATCCGCGAAGACGCTCATGTTCGGCACAGCGGGAAGCGCCGACGACCCACCGTGGCCGGGCAGGTCGGGGATCAAGACGCGATGCCTGCGCGCCAGTTCTGGCGCCAGCAACGTCCAGTTCGTGGCCGCACCGCCGAGTCCGTGCACGAGCAGCAGCGGATCGCCTGCCCCGGCGACGAAGTAGCGGAGCCGGACCCCCTTCACGTCGGCGAGGCGTTCCTCGAAGCCCGGCAAGAGGGCCTTTGCGTCCGTCACGCCGGAGGATTATCCTTAGACCGATGAACAGCTTGGGGAGGCAGGCCCCTTGATTCCTGCCAACGACAACAAGGGAGCACGGGACTGAACCCGTTCGCGCAGATGCGCGAGCGGGTTTTTTGATGGCCGAACGACCGAAAGGGGAACCCGCAGCATGCCGAACCACCTGACGCCCGAGGAGCTTTCGAAAGAGCTGGGGATCGACCGGCAGGAAGTGATCCGGCTCTGCCTCGAAGAGGCGATTCCGATCTACCAGGGCAAGATCGACAAGTACCTCTTCCAGGCGCAACTCGAAGCGCTCGGCGCGGTTCCGCAGGCGCACTAGGGGAACCCCGGTTCCCCTAGTAGACCCCTTCTTTCGAGCGGGGGCGCGGCTCATGTGTTTCAGGAGCCGTCGAAGCGTCGTCCAGTACATCGTTCTTCGCGCAGTGAGGCTCCCGCCGGGCTAAGCCCGGCTCCGCCGACAGATCTTTGCGGTGACTACTTCCGGGCGGCCGCGCGCCGTTTCGGCGCCGCTGCCTTCTTGCCGTTGGAGGCTTTCGCCGGCGTTCGCTTGCGGCCCTTCGTCTCGGCCACGCTGCGCTTGAGCGCTTCCATCAGATCGACGACGGGCGTCTCGGTGACCGGCTCCGGACGTGCGATCTCTTCGCCCTCGAGCTTCGCCTCGAGCATCGCCTTCAGGTTGCTGCGGTAGACGCTCGTGAACTCGCTCGGATCGAACTCGCCGACGAGACTCTCGATCACCTGGCGCGCCAGCTCGAGCTCGGCCTCCTTCACGTCGGCGTCCGACACGGCCTCCTCGATCTCTGCCTGGGAGTAGACGTCCTCGGCCAGGAAGAGCGTCTCGAGCGCGAGCGCGTCGCCCTTCGCGCGGATCAGGCAGAGCTTCTCCTTGCCGGAGAGCACGAAGCGGCCGATCGCGGCGTGGCCGGTCTCCTTCATCGCTTTCAGGAGCAGCACGTAGGGCCGTCGCGCAGCCGGCTCGCTGGCCGGCGCGAGGAAGTAGGTGCGGTCGAAGAAGATCGGGTCGACCTCGTCGAGCTCCACGAAGCGGGTGATCTCGATCGCGCGCGAGTTGTCGTGCTGCGAGATTGCCTCGAGGTCGGCGTCCTCCACGATCACGAACTGGCCCTTTGAGACCTCCCAGCCCTTGACGAGCTCGTCGGCCTCGACCTCACGTTCGTGCGTGGGGCACCAGCGCTTCTGCTTGATCGGCGTGCCGCATTCCCGGTGCAGAGTCCGGAACGCGATGTCCGACTGCCGTGCGGCCGGTTTGGTTGCAGGAGCCAGGCCAACAGGGATGTTGACGAGGCCAAAGCTGATGGATCCGTTCCAGATTGTTCGCATGGGTCGCTCCCTCGAACTCTACCGGGGGAGCAGGGATTCTCCGCGGATGTGCGCTTCCCTTCCTCGCCTCGAACGTAAGCTGTGAGCCTGGAGACCGAGCGCACTATCGGACGGCTCTGGCAGAACGCAACCGCGCAGGAGCGGCCGCGGCCGGCGTATCTCGTCGAGGAGAACGGGGGCTGGCGTGAGGTTTCCTGGGTAGAGGCCCAGCGCGCCGTCGACGAGCTTGCAAACGGTCTGCTCGCGCTCGGGGTTCGCAAAGGCGACGCATTCGGGATTCTTGCCTCCACGCGGCTGGAATGGGTGCTCTTCGACTTGGCCCTCGCGCTCGTCGGCGCGATCGGCGCGCCGGTGTACATGGCGAGCTCTCCGCGAGACGCCGCCTACGTGCTCGAGCACTCGGATGCGGTCGGGGTGCTCGTCGAGGACGAAGAGCAGCGGGAGAAGATCGCAGGCGCGCGGCTGAAACACGTGCTGACCTTCGCTGACCTCGACACGCTTCGGGCCCGCGGCCGTGAGTTCGCGGCGGCTCAACCGGATGCCCTGGACGAGGCCGCGAGCGCGATCGGCGAGGACGACCTGTTCACCTACATCTATACCTCGGGGACGACTGGGCCTCCCAAGGCCTGCATGATCACGCAGCGCAACTACTACGACATGGTGGCGGTGGTCGACAAGCTCGGCGCGGTCGTCAGGCCCGACGACGTGATGTTGCTGTACCTGCCCCTGGCTCACAACTTCGGCCGGCTGATGCACCTGCTCTCTGCGCATGTCGGCTTCACGCTCGCCTTCTGCCCCGATCCGCTGCGGATCGCAGAGATGCTCCCACGGGTCCGCCCGACACTGCTCCCGAGCGTCCCGCGCGTCTACGAGAAGCTCCATGCGGCCGTCATGGCTGCGTTCGACGAGGGAAGTCCACTCAAGCGCCGGATCGCCCGCCGGGCGCTCGGGGTGGGCACAGAGGTCAGCCGGCGCCGCGAGGCGGGCGCTCGGGTGCCGCCGCTGCTCGCGCTGCGCAATGCGGTTGCCGACCGCCTGGTCTTCTCGAAGGTGCGCAAGAAGCTGGGCGGGCGCTTCCGGCTGGGGATCTCCGGCGGCGCGCCACTTCCTGCGGAGATCGGCCGCTTCTTCCACGCGCTCGGGATCCTGATCGTCGAGGGCTATGGCCTTACCGAGTGCACGTCCGCGGCGACGGTCAACCGCCCGGAGCGCTTTCGGTTCGGGACGGTCGGTCCCGCGCTTCCGGGAGTCGAGCTGCGGATCGCCGACGACGGGGAGATCCTGATCCGCACTGTCACGAACTTCGCCGGCTACTACAAGGACGAAGCCGCGACGCGCGAGATCCTGGACGACGAAGGCTGGCTCCACTCCGGCGACATCGGCCACCTCGACGACGGCTTTCTGACCGTGACCGATCGCAAGAAGGACCTGATCGTCACAGCGGGTGGCAAGAACATCCCGCCGCAGAACCTCGAGAACGCGCTGAAGGCGTCGAAGTACATCTCGCAGGTGCTGGTTATCGGCGACCGCCGGCCCTATGTGGCCGCGCTCGTGACGCTGGACGATGCGGTTGCAAACGGGCTTAGCGACGAAGAGAAACGCGCCCGGGTTCAGGAAGCGGTCGACCGCACGAACCACGACCGCTCACGGTTCGAGCAGATCAAGCGCTTCGCGATCCTTCCTCGCGACTTCTCAGCGGAAGAAGACGAGGTCACGCCGACGCTGAAGCTGAAACGCCGCGTCTGCGAGGAGCACTTCGCCGCGGAGATCGAGGCGCTCTACCAGGATTAGTACGCGTCAGGTTGTTGCATCCTGTGACGGAAAGCCGCTGCCGCCGGAGCCGGGCTTCGCCCGGCGGGAGGCTCACTGCGGCAAAGACGCGCGAACCACGACGACGAGTGCCGGCTCCCGAACCGTCATTCCCGCGCCTCCGCTCGTAAGGAGGGGGCTAACGGGGGAACCAGGGGTTCACCCGTTCAGCGCCGCTAAATGCGGCGCGCTCCGACGTAACTCGACGCGTACCAGCCGGTCATGCTCGAGATCTTGACCACGTCCCCGCTGTGCGGCGCGTGGATGAAGTTGCCGCCGCCGACGTAGATGCCGACGTGGCCGAGGCCGTCGAAGAAGACGAGGTCGCCGGCCTGGAGCTGGTCGCGCGAGACCGGAGAGCCGTAGCCGTACTGAGCGGCGGCGTTGTGCGGCAGCGAGACTCCGACCTGGCCGAAGACGTACATGACGAGCCCGGAGCAGTCGAAGCCGCCCGGTGAGGCGCCGCCCCAGCGGTAAGGAGTGCCGAGGTACTGCATCGCGATCCCGACGACACCGCCGTGCGAGGGCGGAGGCGCTGTGGGGATCACGGTCGGTGTCCCGGTGGTCACGCCGATCGACGGGGCTGCCAGAGCGGCCGCCGCCTGCTGCTGCTGGCTCTGAACCTGTGCCTGCAGCTGGCGCTGAAGCTCAGCCTGGCGGGCGCGCTCCTGAGCCTGAAGACGGGCGATCTCGCCGTGGATCGAGCCGAGCAGAGCCTTGCGCTGCCCGAGCTGCTGTTGCACCGAGGCGCGTTCCGCGGAGCGTTCGGCGACGACCTTGGCCTGCTCGGCATGCGCGTGCTTCAGCCGGGCGCGGTGTTCCTTGACGGCGCGCCGGAGCTGGACGACCTCGGTCAGCACTCGCGCGTCCTGGTCGGAGACGCGGTTGGCGGCGTCGATGCGATTGATCATGTCGTCGAGGCTCGTCGAGCCGACGATCACGTCGATCGTGGAACTCTGGTTCCCGGAGGTGTAGAGGGCGACGAGCCGGGCCGAGAGCGCCTTCTGGGCGTGTTTGAGGCTCGATTGCGCCACCGAGAGCTCGCGGGCGTTGTCGCGGAGATCGCCCCTGATCTTCTGCAGCCTGACGTTCGCGAGGTTGTACGCCTCGACTGCCTTCTCCAGGCTCGAATCGAGCTGCTGGATCTGCCCCAGAACCTGCTGCGCCTCAGCCTGCTTCGAGCTGACTGAGGGGTCGCCAAGCGCAGGGGCTGCGACTAGAAGGGCCGCGAATAACCCAATAAGAACTGACGGCGCCTGCCATCTGCGCGAGCGGGGCGAGATACATCGCACGCTCGGTAGGCGCCCCGGAAGGGGCCGGTGCGTCACGAGCACGGCACCCTAACAGCCCCATCGGACAGCCGCAAACGAGCAATGGTCAGAAAAAGCGACTCTTCCGGGTCGATTCGGGGTCCGCACAAACCTGTTACGGTCCAGCTCCGTGCCGGCCGTCCTGACCATGAGACGGGCCAGGTTGCTCGGCTTCGTCGCAGGTGTCCTCGCGGTGGCGGTGGCCGTTCCCGCGGCAGTCGCAGACACATCAGGCAGCCTCAGCTCGCGCGCACAGCAGCTCCGCGAAGAGAACGGAGCCCTCGCCGCCCGGTCCAGCGGCGCGGCGCTCACGCTCTACGGGCTCGACTCGCGACTCGCCCGGGTTCAGAGCGAGCTGGCGTCGCTGAGGACACAACAGGCCGAGCTTGCAAAGAAGCGCGCGGAGGTGCACAAGCGCGTCGAGATCACGCGCCGGGTGCTGAGGTATGCCGAGACGACGCTCGGAACGCGCTTGCGAGCGCTCTACCAGCAGGGAGAGGTAGACCCGCTCGAGGTTCTGCTCGGCTCCGCCTCGCTCGATGCCGCGCTGACCAGCATCGACAATCTCAAGCTCGCGGCGAGTCAGGATCAGCATCTAATGGCAGAGGCTCGCGCAGCCCGGCGGCAGCTGGAGGGCCTGACCCGCTCGCTTGCCGAACGCGACGCGCGCCTGCAGCGAGTGACGGACTCGGCACGTGCGACGGAGTCGTCGCTTGCGAGCGCGCGGGCTGCGCGCATCGCCTATCTCTCCGAGCTTGCCGCACAGGCGCAGCTGAACCGCGCCCAGATCTCATCGCTCGAGAGCCAGGCACAGGCCATGCAGGCGCAAGCTCAGGCTGCTGCCGTTCGCGAGGCGGGGTCACCGTCGGTCGGGACGATCGGCGTTCCGCCGGAACCGGTCCTGGTCACATCCGGCCGCACGATGACCGTCGTCGCCACCGGCTACGCCATGCGCGGCCGAACCGCCACCGGGGCGCACGCCGGCTGGGGCGTCGTCGCCGTCGATCCGAGCGTGATCCCGCTCGGAACGAGCATGACGATTCCCGGCTACGGCTCAGGCGTCGCAGCGGACACGGGCGGCGGGGTCCGCGGCGCGATGATCGATCTCTGGTTCCCCTCCACCGCCCAGGCAGCGGCCTGGGGCAGGCGCACGGTGACGATCACACTCCACTGAGGCGGCTAGACTTTTGGGCTCTGCGCCCAGGCCGGAAGGGGGAGAATGAGCGAGACTGCGGAGCCGGCGAGCGCCGCCCCGAAGGATTCGCTTCGCGTTCTGCTCGTCGACGATCACGATCTCTTTCGCACGGGCTTGCGGAATCTGCTCGAGGAGCAGGGCGTTCGGGTCGTCGGAGAAGCCTCTGCGGGCGCCGAGGCCGTGCAACTCGTAGACGAGCTCACGCCTGACGTCGTCGTGATGGATCTGAACATGCCCGGTATGAACGGCGTCGAGGCGACGCGCCGCATCGCCGGGATCGCCCCGCTGACGCGGGTGATCGTGCTGACGATCTCGGACCTCGACGAAGACGTAATGGAGGCCATCTTCGCCGGCGCTTGCGGTTACCTCCTGAAGGACTCCTCGATCCAGGACCTGTTGACCGGTATTCGCGCGGCCGCAGTCGGCGAGTCGCTCGTCTCGCCCACGATCGCCTCGAAGGTGCTGCAGCGGATCCGTGCCTCGGCCACCTCGCCCCAGGCGGCCGAGGCGATCAAGAGCGAGCTCTCAGCCCGTGAGATCCAGGTGTTGAAGCTGATCGCAAACGGCAAGGACAACTCGCAGATCGCAGCCGAGCTCGTGATCAGCCCGAAGACGGTCAAGAACCACATCTCGAACATCCTGATGAAGCTTCAGATCGAGAACCGGATCCAAGCCGCGGTCTTTGCGGTCAGAAGCGGTCTTGTCTAACCCTGCCGAGCGAAGCGAGGGCACAAACCAGTCCCGCGGAAAATGCACAGCATTTTTCGCGGAGGCTAGGCCGCTTTGACCGCAGCCGCGCGATCACGTAGCACGCTGAGACGTTCGCGCAGCTCAGCCAGCTCGACACCGGCTGAGGCGAGGCGCCGCGCCAGGGTGGCGATCTCTTCCGACTTCAACCGCTCGTTTCCCTCGTGAAGCTCGGCCGCCGCCTCGCCGATCCGCCGCTCGAGTCGCCAGCGCTCGGCCTCGAGCGACAGCGCGTAGGCGTAGCCGTCGGTCAGCGTGCGCTCGACGCGCGAGAGGGACGGCGCAGGATCGCCGCCGACCGCCGCAATCAGCGCGTCGATCCGCTCGTGCAGAGTCGTGTTGTCAGTCGAGGAAATCACCGGGCCACTTCTGATTATGGGAGCGACCCCTGGCCTGAGCATGGGCCGCGTGGCCCATCTTCACCCGCGCGAAGACCCACAACCCTTGACGATATGCGAGTTCGTTCCAACAATGGCTCGATGCGCGGCCGCCGCCTCCTCGCTGCGTTCGTCGCAGTCGCCGTCTTCGCGCTGGCGGAGGGCTCCGCGCTTGCCGCGCCGCCACTCGTGCAGCGGCTGGCGCAGGCGCTTGCCCTCTCGCCCGCGCGCACGGGAGGCGTCGCCTTCGACCTCACGACAGGCGCAACGATCTTCTCGCGGAACGAAGCGCTCCCGCTTGCTCCGGCTTCGAACGAGAAGCTGCTCGTCACCTACGCGACGCTCGTCGAGCTCGGTTCGTCCTATCGCATCGAGACGGACGTCCTCGGCCGGGGAGACCTCCAGGGAACGATCTGGACCGGCGACCTGATCCTTCAGGGTCACGGCGATCCGACGCTCGGTCACGGCGGGCTGGCCGACCTCGCGCGACAGGTCCGTGCGTTCGGAATCACCCGTGTGACCGGACGCATCCTGGGCGACGAGTCCTACTTCGACTCCCGCAGGACGGCGCCCGGCTGGCTCTCCTGGTTCTACATCACCGAATCGCCGCCGCTCTCGGCGCTCGCGGTCGACAGGGCCTGGTACGTGAGCCACTACACTGCCGCGCCGGCGCTCGCCTCGGCAATCCTGTTTCGCGGCGCCCTGCGCCGGATCGGGGTCTCCGTCGGCGGAATCGCGACGACCGGACGCGCTACCGGCGATACGTTCCCTCTGGCTTCGATCGAGTCCCCGCCGCTCGCGGAGATCCTGCGCTTCATGGATCGCGAGAGCGACAATTACACCGCGGAGCTCCTGTTGAAGCAACTCGGCGCAGTCGAAGCCGGCCACGGAACGACTCCGGCGGGCGCAGCTTCGGTCAGGGCCGTTCTCGCCGCGCACAAGATTCCTCTCGCCGGAGTCCGGATCGTCGACGGCTCAGGGCTGTCGCGGCTCGACCGCCTGACCGCCAGGACGATCGTCGGACTGCTGCGGGCCGCCTGGACCGACCCGGACGTCCGCGCGCCGTTCGTGGCGGCACTTGCGGTCGCCGGGCGCAACGGCACGCTCGTCCACCGGATGCGCACGCTGCCGGCACGCGGAAACGTCTTTGCGAAGACCGGGACGACCGACATTGCCTCCGCCCTCTCCGGCTTCGTCAGGGAGCGCTTTCTCTTCTCCGTGCTGGAGAACGGGCACCCGGTCTCGGTCCGGGCGGCCCAGCGTGCCCAGGATCGTTTCGCGACGCTTCTAGCTGCGCAGTAGCGCGGCCAGGTCTTTCTCTGTCAGGACGGGCACGCCCGCCTTTTCAGCCTTCTGGAGCTTCGACCCCGGGCTCTCGCCGGCGATCACGCCCGCGGTCTTCTTTGAGACCGAGTCGGAGACCTTGGCCCCGAGCGCCTCGAGCGCGGCGCGCGCCTCGTCGCGGCTGTAGCTCTCCAGCGTCCCCGTGATCACGTAGCTCTTGCCCGTGCGCGGTCCTTCGACCGGGCGCGCCTCCTCGCCTGCCTCCATGTGGAATCCGAGCTCGCGGAGCTCCCCGACGAGCGCGCGATTCTGCGTGTCCGCGAACCACTCGGCGATCGACTCCGCACGGTC
>Ga0137371_10004166_pt1 | contig 11351 bp, 9 predicted proteins | sample SagtaG_7_FD_104919 | JGI IMG/M metagenome (GOLD analysis project Ga0137371, IMG submission 104919) | Vadose zone soil microbial communities from Sagehorn Ranch, Mendocino, California, USA - Sage1_R_40_16 metaG | ecosystem: Environmental > Terrestrial > Soil > Vadose zone | place: USA: California... | reverse complement strand
GAGATTACCACCGCCGCAGGGATCGAGCGGCACCACGACGACGGCGCCACCTGGCGGCTCGAGACCGGTGCCGGGACCGTGCAGCTCGCGGGCCCGGTCGAGAACGAGCCGGCATTCAAGCCGATCCTCGAGATTGATCCGCAACGGCCCCCCGCCGGCGCGGCGTTCCGCGTCCCCCGGCCGCCGGTGCTCGACGGCACACTTGAGGGCTTCGACGTCTCCGAGCCGCTGCGCCTCGACGCCGAGGACCAATACCGCCGCGCCGAAGAGCCGTACGTGGGCCCGGCGCAGCTCTCGGCGCTCGTCTACACCGGCTGGGACGACGACGCGTTGTACCTCGCCGTGGACGTGACGAAGCCGGAGCTGTGCTTCCGGGCCGGGGATGCGCCGCCGCTGCGGCTCGACAACGAGCCCGACGACATCCACGCGGACGGCGTGCAACTGTACCTGCGCGACGTGGACAGCGCGGCGACCATCGGATATCTCGTGACCCCGGAGCCCGGAGACGGCCGCCGGGTGCGCGTGCGGGGCGCGGGGGAGTCGCCGGGGAATCCGCAGGGTGTGCGCGCCGCGTGGCAGCGGACCGACGCGGGATACCGTCTCACCGTCGCGGTCCGCTGGCCGGAGTCGTTCCGCGCCCACTTCGGGGGCCGGATCGGGTTCGATGTGATCGTCAACGAGATGCTGCCGGGGCGGGAGCGGCGCAGTGGGCAGCTGGTGTGGAGTGGAGGGGACGGGTGGGTGTGGTTGCAGGGAGATCGGCAGGAGCCGGAGCGGTTCGGGGTCCTGGAGCTCGTGGGATGATGAGACGTCGGACGGACGGACGGTCGGACGGTCGGACTGTTAGGCACAGCCCGCCCGTCTTCGCCTACCCGTCCGACAGTCCGACAGTCCGACGGTCCGACAGATGATCACCGTGGTGCTTCACGAGTCCCAGGACCTCGTCAACATCGCCCACGTCGTCCGGGCGATGAAGAACTTCGGCTTCAAGGATCTGCGGCTCGTCGCGCCGCGGGAGTATGATGCGTATCGGGTCGAGGGCATCGCGCACCAGACCGGCGACGTGCTGGCGCGGGTGCGAGTGTTCGAGCGTCTGGAGGAGGCCTTGGCGGACTGCGTCCACGTGGTCGGCTTCACGGCGCGGGGCCGCAGCGCCAAGCGCAACGTGCAGCGTCCCCGCGCGGCAGCGGCCGAGCTGCTCGCCGCCGCGGAGGCCGGCCCGGTGGCCCTGCTGTTCGGACGGGAGGACAAGGGGCTTTCGAACGACGCGCTCGACCGCTGCCACCGCCTCGTCACGATCCCCACGACGCCCGACTACGCCAGCCTGAACCTCGGGCACGCGGTCGCGCTCACGCTGTACGAGCTGGCGCTGGCGGGCGGCGCGGAGGATCGGCCGTTCAAGACGCCGCGCCGGTCGGCGCCGCCGGCGACGGTGGAGGAGCTGGAGCGCCTGTTCGAGGACGTCGAGCGGGCGCTCGCGGCGGTGGATTTCTTCAAGACGCGCGACCGTGAGCAGCTCATGCGCACGGTGCGCGAGATCGTCCACCGCGTGCCGCTGGACCAGCGGGAGGCGAAACTGCTCAGGGCGATGGCCATCGAGATCGGGAAATACAGTGAGCGACTCGCGGATTCCCGGGTTCACCTCGACCGGCAGTAAGCGCCCCGACGCGCTGTTCGGCGCGGCGGACGCGCCGGGCCTGCCGCGGCGGATGACGCGCGCGCGCGGGTGCCGGGTCTGGGACGCGGACGGCCGTGAGTACGTCGACTACGTGATGGCGCTCGGCGCTGTCGCGCTGGGGTACGGCCACCCCGAGGTGAACCGCGCCGCGCAGCAGGCGCTCGACGCCGGCGTCGTGGGCCCGCTGCCGCCCGTCCTCGAGGAGGAGCTGGCGGCGGCGCTGGCGCGGCGCATCCCGTGGCTCGAGCGCATGCGGTTCCTGAAGACCGGGGCGGAAGCCGTGGCGGCCGCGGTGCGCATCGCGCGCGTCGCGACGGGGCGCGAGCTGGTGTTCGGCTGCGGCTATCACGGCTGGCTCGACTGGTCGCAGGGACGCGTGGAGGGCGTGCCCGCCGGCACGAGCGCGGTGTTCGCGGAGCTGCCCTTCAACGACGCCGCCCAGGCGCGGGGGATGATCCGCGACGCCGGGGACCGGCTCGCGGCTGTGGTCGTCGAGCCCTTGGTCGTGACCGAGCCGAGTCGCGAGTGGCTCGAGACGCTGCGGGTCGAGACCCGGCGCGCCGGGGCGGTGCTGGTCTTCGACGAGATCAAGACCGCGTTCCGTCTCGCGCCCGGCGGGGCGGCCGAGCGCTGGGGCGTGCTGCCGGACCTCGCGGTGCTGGGAAAAGCACTCGCGAACGGGTTCCCGCTCGCGGTCGTGGGTGGCAAGGCGGACCTCATGGAGCACGCGCAGCGGACGTGGATCTCTTCGACGCTGGCGACGGAAGCGGTCGCCCTGGCGGCGGCCCGGGCGACGCTCGCCGTGTTCGAGCGCGAGGCGGTATGCGAGCACCTGCAGCGCGTCGGCACGCGCCTGTTCCACGGACTCCACCGCCTGCAGCGCGATCACCCGGAGCGGATCACCGGGGTGGGCGGTGTGGCCACGATGAGCTTTCTCCAGTTCACGAGCGAGGACGTCTCCCGCGCCGTGGCGGCCGGCTGCGCGCGGCGGGGGCTGCTGTTCAAGCGCACGGCGTACAACTTCGTGTCGCTGGCGCACGACGAGGACACCATCGACCAAACCTTGTCGATTCTGGGCGAGGTGCTGCGCGAAGCGTAGATTCCTGGTTACATGCTCATCGACGTCCACGCCCACTTCTTCCCCGAGCGCAGCGCGCGGGCCGACTGGCGCGAGTACAACGCCAGCCGCCTGCGCGCCGGCGAGCGCATCGGCATCACCGTGCACCTGAACTCGGTGCTCGGCACCTTCGGGCGCACCTCCCCCACGTATTTCCCCTCGCCCGCCGACGTGACCACCGGGAACGACTGGGCGCTGGGCCTGCAGCGCGAGCAGCCCGGCCGCGTGCGCACCTACGTGTGCGTGAACCCGAACTACCCCGAGCACGCGCTCGCCGAGATCGAGCGGGCGCGCGCGGCGGGCGCCGTCGGCATCAAGCTCGCCGCCAGCCGCCGCGCCACCGATCCGCTGCTAGATCCCATCTGCGCTGCCGCGGCGCGGCTCGGGCTCCCGGTGCTCCACCACGTCTGGCAGCACCGGCGCCGCGACTGGCCGGGCCAGGAGGCATCCGACGCCGCCGAGCTGTGCCACCTCGCGGCCCGGCATTCCACAGTGCACTTCATCCTCGCCCACATCGGCGGGGGCGGGGACTGGCTGCATTCGCTCGCGGTGCTGCCCCGGTACTGGAACGTGCTCGTGGACCTCTCGGGGAGCGGCGTCGACGGCGGCATGCTCGAGGCGTGCCTCGAAGCGGTCGGCGTCGAGCGGCTGCTGTGGGGGACCGACATGACGATGGAAACGGGGTGGGCCAAACTGCGCTACCTCGAGCGCCTCCTGCCCGCCGAGCAGGTCGAGCTGGTCCGCTGGAAGAACGCCGCCCGCATCTTCCCGCGCGGCAGCTTCCCCGACTGATGCGCCTCGACGTCAACGCGTTCCTCGGCGCCTACCCGTGGCGCCGCGTGCCGGGAACGTCGCCCGAGGCGCTGCTCACCGCGATGGACCGCGCCGGCATCGACACCGCGTGGGTAACGCATCTGCCGAGTCTGTTCTGGCGCGATCCCACCGAGGGCAATGCCTGGCTGTACGAGGCCGCGGACGGGTACGAGCGCCTCGAGCCGGTGCCGTGCGTGCACCCGGCGCTGCCCCACTGGGAAGAAATGCTCAGCGACGCCGCGACGCGCGGCGCCCCGGCGGTGCGCTGCGATCCGCAGTACCTGGGACTCGCCCCCGCGGGCGACGAAATGCGCGTGCTCGCCGCGGCGTGCGGAGCCGCGAAACTGCCGCTGCTGATGGCGGTGCGGCTCGAGGACGGGCGCCAGCGGCACCCCCACGACGTGGTGCCGGAGTTGGCGGCGGCGTCGGTGCGCACGCTACTGCGCGGCGATCCCGACGTGCGGCTGGTCGTCACCCACGCCGACCGCGCGTTCATCGAGGAAGTACACTGGGGCTCGACGGTGGCGGAGCAGGCGCGAGTGTGGTGGGATATCGCCTGGGTGTGGGGACCGCCCGAGGATCACCTCGCGCATCTCGTCGCCACGGTGGGCGTCGAGCGGTTCGTGTTCGGCACGGGCCAGCCGCTGCGGATCCCGGAGAACGCGGTGGCGAAGCTCGATCTGCTGGACCTCGCGAAAAACGACCGGGCCGCGATCGAATCCGGCAACGTAGTACAGGGCATCCTTGGTTAGTCCAACGGACCGACCGTCCGACTGTCCGTCCGTCCAACGCCGTCTGGAGTGGGGCCTCGTGCCCGCGGTACCAGTGCCGTTTCGCAAGGCCGCCATCGCCGACGATGCGCAGCGCGCCTATGCCGCGTGGATGGCGACACAGCCGGTCGCGGGCGTGGCGGTGTGGGCGCACACGGGACGCGGGCCCCATCTCTCGGCTGAGCAGCGCGGGGTGGTGCTGGCCGCATGGCGCGGCGCGCTCGCGGACAAGTTCATCATCGCCGGCGCCAATTCAGTGGACATGGCGCGCGAAGCCCAGGCCGGCGGCGCCGACGCGCTGCTCGCGTTCCCGCGGCGGGCCGACCCGATCGCCTATCACGAGGCGCTCAGCACCGAGCTGCCCGTCATCGCCTTCTATCTCTACGACGCCGCCGGCGGCGTGGCGTACGACGACGCCACTCTGCACGGGATCTTGAGCCTGCCGAACGTGATCGGCATCAAGGTCGCCACGCTGGACTCGGTCATCACCTTCCAGCGCATCGCCGCCGTCGTGCGGGAACACCCCGACCGGCTGCTTATCACCGGGGAGGACCGCTTCCTCGGCTATTCCATCATGATGGGCGCGCGGGCGGCGCTGATCGGCATGGGGTCGGCGCTCACCGATCTGCAAGCGCGGCTGCTCGCCTCCTGGCGCGACCGCGACTACCCGACGTTTTTCCGTTTGACGTCGTTGTTCGACGCTGTTGGTTCGACGACGTTTGCCGTCCCGGTCGAAGGCTATATCCAGCGCATGCTCTGGGCGTTGGCCGCCGATGGCGTGATCCCCGAGGACGCCTGCGACGATCCCTGGGGACCCCAACTGCCGGCGCCCGAGCGCGAGGCCGTCCGCCGCGCCGTCCGCGATGCGCGCGCTGCTCGCGCGTGACTGCGAGCGCTTCGGGCGCTCGCTGCCGCGCGACTTCGCGGCCCACGTGCGCGACGCCTACCGCATCGACCTCTCCGCGCACTATCTCGGCGAGCCGCTGCCGCATCCCGTCGGCAAGGGCTCGGGACAGTTGTCGCTGAACGCCAGGCAGCTCGAAGAGGACGCCGACGCGGGGTTGGCGTTCGTGATTCTCAAAACGGTGATCGCGCAGGACGAGGCCGGCGCCCAATCCATGGCGGCCTGGGCTATCCACGAGACCAAGATGAAAGTCGAGCAGCGCCGCGCCGCGAGCGGCGTCGAGGGGTGGACGGTGACGTGGAAGGGTCGGGGGTGGGATCGATCGTTCGACGAGTATCTGGGGCTGGTGCGGGCGGCTCGCGATCTGGCGCGCGCGGGCCGGCTGCTGGCCGTGCCCTCGGTGAAATACCACTTGCCGCGACTGGGCGAGCCGTTTCGGGGCGGGGAGTATCGCTTCACGACGCAATCGCTCGGCGCGGCATGGGGCGAGGGACCGCTGCTCCTCGAAAAAGACTTCTCGCCGACGCTGGCCGGCGATGCGCTCGCCGACGACCGCGCCCAGATCCTGCGCTGGTTGCGCGAGGTCCCCAGCCAGGTTCGCGCGCACGCGCCGGTGCGGTTGGCCCTGAAGCTGATGAACGCCCGCTTCGACGACGCCTTTCAGGTCGAGATGCTGCAAGCGGCGTGCGGAGCCGACGCGCTCGTCGTCTTCAACCGGCTCTTCGATGACCGACTGGGCGTCGCCTACGGTGGCTGGGACCTAAGCGATCGCAATCTGCGGGTGTTGGACGCCTACCGCCCTCTACCGCCTTCTACCGCCCTTTACCGCCCTCTCTGCGGGACGGGGAATATCCATTCTGGTCGCATGATCATCGAGTACGCGCGTCGCGGGTGTAGCTCCGTCCAGCTCCACACGTTTTTTCAGCTCCCGCTGAGCGAATACCCCGCGACCCACGGCTCGCGCACCCAGCGGGCACTCCACAAACTGATCTTCGACCCCGCCGACGGCCTGATCGCCGGCCTCCTGGAGCTCGAGAATCAGGGTGTCCTGGAGCGGCGTGGCGGCGAATTGCACTTCCTCGATCTGGCTAATGCGCATCGTCAAGGCTGAGCTCTTTGAACTCGCGCTTCCCCTGCTCGAGCCGTTCGTCATCTCGGGCGGGGCGATGACGGAGCGGCGCTCGCTCGTCGTCGTGCTCCACGATGAAGACGGGCGCGCGGGATTCGGCGAGTCGCCGCCCAACGAGTTGCCGTTCTACTCGGAGGAAACCCTCGCGGGCGCCACCGATCTCACACAACGCGTGCTGTTGCCGCGGGTCGTAGGCCGAGAGTTCGCCGCACCCGAGGAGGTGGACCTGGCGCTGCGCGAGGGCGTGCGCGGCAATCCGTTTGCCCGCTCGGGGCTCGAGACGGCGGCGTGGGATCTGGAAGCGGCGCGGCGCAACGTGGGACTGGCGCAGCTCCTCGCCGAGCGCCTCAAAGTCCCCGCGGCGGCGAGCGTGTCCTGCGGTGTCGCGCTGGGCATCCCGGCCGACCGGCAACCGGCGACGCTCACGCGTCACGTGTACGAGGCGCTCACCCAGGGTTACCGGCGGGTCAAGATAAAAGTGGCGCCAGGGTGGGACGAGGTCGCCGTGCGCGCGGCCCGTCAGGGGATGGCGGGAACGGACGTGCCGCTCACCGTCGACGCCAACGGGGCGTACGAATGGCCCGCGCACGAGCGCAACCTGCGGTTGCTCGACGCGGCGGGACTGTTGTATATCGAGCAGCCGCTCGCGCCCGACGAGCTGGTCGGCCACGCGCGGCTGGGTCGGACGCTCAAGACGCCCATCTGCCTCGACGAGACCGTGAAAAGCGTCGCGTGGGCGCGACAGATCGCCGAGCTGGATGGGCCGAAGATCTGGAACATCAAGGTGCACCGCGTCGGCGGCCTCACCGAGGTCTGCCGCATCTACCGAGTGGCGGAGGAGTCTGGGGCCGAGTTGTGGGCCGGCACGATGCCCGAGTCGGGCCTCGGCTCCCAGGCCGCATTGGCGGTCGCGGCGTTACCGCGGTGCGTGTACCCTTCGGACCTCGAGCCCAGCGCGCGGTGGTATGGCCGCGACGTGGACGTGATCAAATTGACGATGGGCAAAGACGGCCGCATGGCCGTGCCGGGGCAGTGTGTCGGCCGCCTGCTCGACCGGGGCAGATTCCAGGCGTCCACGCGAGCGATTCAGAGCTGATTGGGCCTCACTCGTTTTCCGTGGGCTGAAGCCCCGGCTCGGCGAAACCAGGCGTCCTTGAAGGACGCGCGCATTGGCCGAGCCCGGCCTTCAGGCCGAGGCAAAGGAGCTCTCCTGTGACCAATTCCCTCAGGGGCCAGATGGTTGCAATGATCGCGGTGTGCCTGGTCGCATCCGCCAACCTCGCCGCTCAGCAAATCGACCCCGCGCGCTACGCCGCCCTGCGCTGGCGCTCCATCGGACCGTTCCGCGGCGGCCGCACCGTGGCCGCGGCGGGGGTCCCGGGGCATCCCGGACTCTTCTACATCGGGGTGAACAACGGCGGCGTGTGGCGCACGACCGACTACGGCCGCGTCTGGACGCCGATCTTCGACGATCAGCCCACCGGCTCGATCGGCGCGCTCGCCGTCGCTCCCTCCGACCCGAACGTGATCTACGTCGGCAGCGGGGAAGGGCTGCAGCGCCCCGACCTCTCCGACGGCGACGGCGTGTACAAGACCGCCGACGGCGGCCGCACTTGGCGCCACCTGGGGCTGCGCGAGGGCCAGCAGATCCCCGCGATCCTCATCGACCCCAACGATCCCAACCGCGTCTTCGTGGCGGTGCTCGGCCACCCGTACGGACCGAATCCCGAGCGCGGTATCTACCGCTCCACCGACGGCGGGGCGACCTGGCTGCAAGTGCTGGCCAAGGACGAGAACACGGGCGGCATGGATCTGGCCTTCGATCCGGTCGATCCCAACACCGTCTACGCGGTGCTGTGGGCGGCGCGCCAGGCGCCGTGGGAGATCGGCAGCTCGTGGACGCTGTCGGCCAACAACGGGCTCTACAAGTCCACCGACGGCGGCTCCACGTGGCGCCAGCTCACCGCGGGACTGCCCGGAGCGCAGGACAACCTGGGGCGGATCGGTATCGCCGTCGCGCCGAGCGACGGCAAACGCCTCTACGCGGTGGTCGGCGCGCGCAACGGCGGCATCTATCGCTCCGACGACGCCGGTGAATCGTGGCGGCGCGTCAACGCGGACCCGCGCCTGTGGGGTCGCGACGGGGACTTCAACGAGGTGAAGGTCGATCCTCGGAACCCGGACGTCGTGTACGTCGCCAACGTGGTGACGTGGAAGTCAACCGACGGGGGCCAGACGTTCGCGGCGTTCCGCGGCGCCCCCGGCGGCGACGACTACCATCGCGTGTGGATCGATCCGGGCGACTCGCGCGTCATCCTGATCGCCAGCGATCAGGGGGCGATCGTCACCGTCAACGGCGGCGAGTCCTGGAGCTCCTGGTACAATCAGCCGACCGCGCAGTTCTATCACGTGTCCACCGACAACCGCTTCCCCTACTGGGTGTACGGCGGGCAGCAGGAATCGGGCTCCGCCGGTGTGGCGAGCCGCGGTAACGACGGGCAGATCACGTTCCGCGAGTGGCACCCGGTGGGCGCCGAAGAGTACGGCTACGTCGCGCCCGATCCCCTGCACCCGAATCTCATCTATGGCGGCAAGCTGACGCGCTTCGACTGGAACACCGGCGACGTCCAGGACGTGGCGCCCGATCCGGTGCGCTCCGGACAGTACCGCTTCGTCCGCACCATGCCGGTGCTGTTCTCACCGGTGGATCCACGTGTCCTCTATTTCGCAGGCAACGTCGTCTTCAAAACGCTGGACGGCGGCCGGCACTGGCAGGTGATCAGCCCCGACTTGACGCGCGCGACATACGAGGTGCCGCCGAGTCTCGGCGCCTTCACCGCGCTGGACCCCGAGCACGGCCAGCACCGCGGCGTCGTGTACACGATCGCGCCGTCGTTCCGGCGCCTCAACCTGTTGTGGACCGGGACCGACGACGGCCTCATCTGGGTCACCCACAACGGCGGGCGCACCTGGAAAAACGTGACGCCGGAGGTCCTCACGCCGTGGAGCAAGGTGTCGCTGCTGGAGGCTTCGCACGTGGACACGCTGGAAGCCTACGCGGCGGTCAACCGCTTCCGCCTCGACGACGTGCGCCCGCACATCTATCGCACCAAAGACGGGGGAAAGACGTGGAGAGAAACCGTTGAGGGGATACCGTCGAATGAAGTCGTCAATGTCGTCCGGGAAGATCCGGTGCGCCGCGGGCTGCTGTTCGCCGGCACCGAGCGTAGCGTGTACGTCTCCTTCGACGACGGCGAGCACTGGCAGGCGCTGCGCCTCAACCTGCCGGCGTCGTCGGTGCGCGACCTGGTGATCCACGGGAACGACCTCGTCATCGGCACCCACGGGCGTGGCTTTTGGATCCTCGACGATATCTCGCCGCTGCGGCAGCTTACCGGCCGTCCGGCGACCGGGGACGTGGTCCTGTTCCGCCCCGGCGTCGCCTACCGCGTGCGCTGGAACCAGAACACCGACACGCCCCTGCCGCCCGACGAGCCCGTGGCGCCCAACCCGGTCGACGGGGCGATCCTCTACTACTTCCTCGGCCACACCCCGACCGGCCCGATCTCACTCGAGGTCCGGGACGCCGCGGGCCGTGTTGTGCGCCGCTTCGCCAGCGATTACGTCCCGGAGCCGCCGGACTCGACGGCCAACATCCCCCCCTGGTGGATCCGTCCCGCCCAGCCGCTCTCGGCCGAGATGGGGATGCACCGCTTCGTGTGGGACCTGCGCGGGCCGCCGCCCGCGGCGACGCAGCGCGGCTACCCTATCGCCGCGGTGTATCGCGACACGCCGCGCGAGCCGCGAGGTCCGATCGTCGTCCCGGGGCGTTACACGGTCCGGCTCACGGTCGGCGGGCGCACGCTCGCCGAGACGGTGACGGTGCGGATGGATCCGCGCGTCACCACGCCGCCGGCCGGTCTCGTGCAGCAGCACGCGCTGGCGCTGCAGCTGGCCGCCGCCATGCGCGAGGACTCGACGTTGCTCGCGCAGCTGCGGGCGCTGCGGGCCCGTCTCAAAGACCAGCGCGATCAGGCAGGCTCGGGGGGGCGAGCCGACTCCCTCGCGGCGCTCGACCAGCGGGCCGACTCCCTCGAGTCCGGCGGGGGTCGGGGCCAAACCGGCATCGCGCGGCTGGCGGGGCAGTTGGCCGGCCTCTACGGAGTCGTCGAGGAGACGGACGCCGCACCCACGTCGCAGGGGGTGACGGGCGTCGCAGGGCTGCAACGCGACCTGGCCGGCCTGCGGCGCCGCTGGACGGCGCTGGAGCGGGCGGCAGCGCGCGTCCTGCGGTAAAGCGCGGGTCTTGACCCGTGCCGTAGGTTTGGTGGGCGAACATGCCGACAAACAACAAGCCTTCGGCCCAGTATTGGGCCACGAACCTCTACCTGAACCCGCGCGAGCGGCCCAAGGTGGACGCCCCGCTCCGGGACCTCGCGCCGCGGGCGGCCGGCCGTTTTAAGCGGGCGCGGGAAGGGCTCCGGGCGCTGAAGCACGTCACCGAGCAGGTCGTCTACCTCGGCACCACGTGGAAGTGGGTATGGATGTACGAGGTGGGCGGCCGCAAGCTCGGGTTCCTGCATCCTATGGAATCGGGCGCGAGCGGGACGTTCGTGTTGACCGGGGCCGAGGAGCAGGAGCTCGTGCCGGCGAACGGGCTGCCCCGGGCCATCAAGCAGGCGGTCCGGGACGGCGTGCTGGCCGAGGGGCTGCGCTGGTGCTGGCTCAGCTTCGGCGATCTGGACACCGTGGACGCGTTCGTGGACGTCGTTCGGATGAAACATTACTTCCTCGCGCGACCCGAATGAGGTGATCGCGCCCTTGTGCGGGGTTCCTCGCCGGCGATACATTGCGGCGCCCGCACGCCGTTACGCAGCAGCATCGCACAATCACACGTTTTCGAATTCGCCATCGAGGCTATCGCGTTGATGACGAAGCGT
>Ga0137371_10004161_pt1 | contig 11358 bp, 7 predicted proteins | sample SagtaG_7_FD_104919 | JGI IMG/M metagenome (GOLD analysis project Ga0137371, IMG submission 104919) | Vadose zone soil microbial communities from Sagehorn Ranch, Mendocino, California, USA - Sage1_R_40_16 metaG | ecosystem: Environmental > Terrestrial > Soil > Vadose zone | place: USA: California... | reverse complement strand
GTGCCGGCCAGCGGGAACGAGCTGACGTCCCGGGCGTCGATCTCGCCCAGGTCGCTGACCATCTCCTTGAGTCCCTCCTCCTTCACGCCCGTCGCATTGCCGTCGGTGCCGAAGTAGAACCGGCGCAGCCAGGGCACCCTGGCCGCCTCGCCCCTGGCGATCTCGTCAAGCGCGCCTTCCATCCGCGCGGTGAAGTCGTAGTCGACCAGGTGCGCGAAATGCCGTTCAAGCAGCGTCACGACGGCGAAGGCGATGAACGAGGGGACGAGCGCGGTGCCCTTCTTGAAGACATAGCCGCGGTCCAGGATCGTGCCGATGATCGAGGCGTAGGTGGACGGCCGGCCGATCTCCCTGTCCTCGAGCTCCTTGATCAGGGATGCCTCGGTGTAGCGGGCCGGGGGCCGGGTCGCGTGCTCGGCCGGAGCCAGGCTGAGCACGGTCAGCGGATCGGTCTCGGCCAGCGGCGGCAGCCTGCGCTGGTTGTCGTCAAGCTCGGCGTCCGGGTCGTCGGAGCCCTCGACGTACGCCTTCAGGAAGCCGTAGAAGCCGATCACCTTGCCGGAGGCGCCGAATTCGGCCTGCTCGTCGGCGCTGGACCGGCCGGTCACCCGGACCGACACGGACTCGCCGGTGGCATCCTTCATCTGCGAGGCGACGGTCCGCTTCCAGACGAGCTCGTACAGCCGGAACTCGTCGCCGGAAAGGCCGGTCCTGGCGGGCGTGCGGAAGCTGTCGCCGGATGGCCGGATCGCCTCGTGCGCTTCCTGCGCGCTCTTCACCTTGCTGGCGTAGACGCGCGGCGCATCCGGCACGTACTCGGTGCCGTACAGCTCGCGGGCCTGCGCCCTGGCCGCGGTGATCGCGGTCCGCGACAGCGTGACCGAGTCGGTCCGCATATAGGTAATGTGACCGTTCTCATACAGCCGCTGGGCAATCTGCATCGCGTACTTGGCGGAGAAACCCAGCTTGCGGGATGCCTCCTGCTGGAGCGTCGTGGTGCGGAACGGCGCGTACGGTGACCTGCGGTACGGCTTGCGCTCGACCGACCCGACGCTGAAGTCCGCGCCATCCAGCCGGTCGGCCAGCGCCGCGGCGGCCGCCCCGTCCAGGTGCAGGATGTCAGCCGATTTCAGCTCGCCGGTGGAGCCGAAATCGCGGCCCTGCGCTACCCGCTTGCCGTCGACGGCCACCAGCGCGGCTGCGAACGGGGACCGGTCCGCGCCCTGCGCCGGGGCGAACTCCGCCTCCAGGTCCCAGTACCTGGAGCCGCGGAACGCGATCCGCTCGCGCTCCCGGTCCACCACGAGCCGGATGGCCACCGACTGCACCCGGCCTGCCGACAGCCGCGGCATGACCTTCTTCCAGAGGACGGGCGACACCTCGTAGCCGTACAGCCGGTCCAGCACCCGCCGGGTCTGGTAGGCGTCGACCAGGCCGTGGTCCATCTCCCGCGGGCTGGCGACGGCCTGGGCGATCGCCTCCGGGGTGATCTCGTGGAAGACCATCCGGCGAGCCGGGACCTTGGGCTTCAGCTCCTCAAGCAGGTGCCAGGCGATGGCCTCGCCCTCGCGGTCCTCGTCAGTGGCGAGCAGCAGTTCGTCGGCGTTCTTAAGCAGCGACTTCAGCTTCGCGACCTGCTGCTTCTTGTCGGCGTTGACGACGTAGAGCGGCTCGAAGTCGGCATCCACGTTGACGCCGAGCCGGGCCCACGGCTCGCCCCGGTACCTGGCGGGGATCTCGGCCGCCTTGTCCGGCATATCGCGGATGTGCCCGATGCTGGACTCGACCACGTAACCCTTGCCGAGATAGCCGGCGATCGTGCGCGCTTTCGCCGGTGACTCGACGATCACGAGCCGGTTCCGGCCGTCGCCGACGGAACCGCCAGCCTTGGCGCCCTTCGCGGCCGATCCAGTTCTTGCTGCCACGCTCTTCATCCTCACATCCCGCGGACGCCCTGGAGGCTACCGCAGGCGACCGACAGGCGGCCCGCGGACCGGCCACTGCGCCGCCGCGACACCGTCGTCGCGGAACTACGGCTGGGACTGGCCGCGGCCGGCAGGCCGCCGTTCGCGTCCATGTCCCGTTCTTTCAACTCGCCGCGGCATCCTGAGTGTTCCCTACGGCAAAGCTGCCCTTTTTCTTAACCCCGATTGAACTGCCGTGCCGCCGCGCAGAATGAGAGTGATGGCCGAGTACTCCTACCTTGTCCTGCACCTACCGCGCGGAACGCCGAGGGACGTCGCACGGCGAATCCTGACGGATCACGCTGAGTACGGCTACTGGGAACTGGCCCGGCTGCGGCTGAATCCCGACGGTAGCAGGAAGGCTACCCTGCGGCGGCAAGTCATCCGGCCGGTACGCACGCTCAGGTGACGCTGCTCGGGTGACCCCGGCCGGGCCGCAGGCCGGTCATCCGGCTCGCCAGGCCGGCCTGCGGTGCCGCATGCCGGGGAGTCACCCGGCGCACCTCGGCCCGCGGCCTGCCGGTCCTCGCCCAGCGGGGCGGGCTCCGGTGCGCGCCCGTCGCCGCGGCGACGCGTTCCCGCCTGGCGAACGGTGCCCGGAGCGCGCATAGCGCCCGCCGGGTGACCCGGGCACGCCACCCGAACAGGGCCCGCCAGGCGCGGCGCGGGCTGGCGGCCACGAGGAAGCACGCCCCCGACAGCAGCGCTCCGATGGCGAAGCCGTCCAGCTCGTCGGCCCGGACCGCGACGGGCAGCCCGAAGGCAAGGCCGGGGACCAGCGCGGCCTGGCCGGCCGCCCAGGTGGCCAGGATGTTCATGATCTGCTCCTCGTCATTACCGTCGTGATGTCTTGAGATTTTGAACGGAAAGCTACATAGCCGGTGCGCTACGTAGTCACAGGTAGGCGCGGCGGCTCGCCCGGCGTCATTCGGGCTGGCGCCGTCACGGAGCCGCGTCCGGGAGGGCTAGTCGGCTAGTCGGATCCGGAGGCGGGCGTCGTCGGCGCCGGCCAGCGCTCAGCGGCCAACCATCGTACGCTGCGTTACAATATCACTACTCATTGTGCGCAAGGGGCATTATGCCGAACTATCCCGCGGCCGGCCCGTACGGCCTGGCCGCGCGCCCGCGCGGGCGCTGACCTGGTATGCAGCGCTAGCAGTTGTCGAGGAGCCGGTCCAGGACGCGGACGCCGAAGCGCAGCGCCTCGACCGGGACCCGCTCGTCGACGCCGTGGAACATGCCGGAGAAGTCCAGCTCGGCCGGGAGGCGCAGCGGGGTGAAGCCGAAGCACCTGATGCCAAGCCTGCTGAAGGACTTCGCGTCGGTACCGGCGGACAGGCAGTACGGCACGATCCTGGCATCGCCGTCCTCGGCCAGCAGGGCCGCCGTCATGGCCGCGGCGAGGTCGCCGTCGAACGTCGTCTCGAGCGCGACGTCGTGATGGATGAACTCGCGCCGGACGCCGGCACCGAGCAGCCCGTCGACCTCGGCGAAGAACTCGTCCTCGTGGCCGGGCAGGAACCGGCCGTCCAGGTCGGCGGATGCCTTCTGCGGGACGACGTTGACCTTATAGCCCGCCGCCAGCACAGTCGGGTTGACCGTATTGGTCAGGGTCGCGCCGACCATCCGGGTGATCGGGCCGAGCTTGGCGAGTACCTCGTCGGCTGCGTCCGGGGTGAAGCCGATTCCGAGCGCGGCGGCAGCTTCGGTGAGGAACGCCCGCACGGACGGGGTCAGCCGGACCGGCCATTCGTGCCGGCCGATCCTGGCGACGGTCTCGGCAAGCTCGGTGACCGCGTTGTCGGGCTGCAGCATCGACCCGTGGCCGGCGGTACCGCGGGCGGTCAGCCGCATCCAGGCCATGCCCTTCTCCGCGGTCTGGATCGGGTAGATGCGGCGCCCGGCGATGGTGGCGCTGAAGCCACCGACCTCGCCGACCGCCTCGGTGACGCCCTCGAACAGGTCCGGGTGGTTGTCCACCAGCCAGCGCGCGCCGTGCGTGCCGCCCGCCTCCTCGTCGGCGAGGAATGCCAGCACCACGTCCCGCGGCGGGCGGCGGCCCTCCCGCAGGCGCTGCCGCACCACCGCGAGGATCATCGCGTCCATGTCCTTCATGTCCACCGCACCGCGGCCCCAGACGCAGTCATCCCGCAGTTCGCCGGAAAACGGGTGCACCCGCCAGTCGGCGGCGTCGGCCGGGACGACGTCGAGGTGCCCGTGCACGAGCAGCGCGGGCCTGGCCGGGTCCGTGCCGCTGATCCTGGCCACCACGCTGGCCCGGCGGGGGTGGGATTCCAGCAGCACGGGATCGAGGCCTGCGCTGGTGAGCAGCGCGGCGACGTGCTCGGCCGCCTGCCGCTCACCCGGGCCGGAATGATCACCCGGGTTCGTCGTGTCGATCCTGATCAGGTCGCTGCACAGGGCGGCAACCTCATCCTGCGCTGTCGCCTCGCCGGAGGCAGGAGTCTCGGTCACCTGGCCATCGTCGCACCCGGCTGCGGTTTCCGCCCGGCGGGAGTCCTGCGGGGCGGGTCGTCCGCGCAGGGGCGGGTCGTCCCGCGCGCTGGGCCGGTCGTCCCGCGCGCTGGGCCGACGGCCGGACGCCGGCGGTCACTCGTTCGCCTTCGCCCGGACCGGCCAGATTTGCTATCGTGATGCGGCCGGTCAGGCTTGCTGTGCAGCCGTGGGCCGGCTACGTCCGGGTGGCGGAATAGGCAGACGCGCTAGCTTGAGGTGCTAGTGCCCCAAAAGGGCATGGGGGTTCAAGTCCCCCCTCGGACACACAATTTCCCCATGAGTTCCTGAATCCGGGCATGACGGGATGTCACCTGGGCCCGGCGTCCAGCCGAGGCGGGCGCTCTGCTTGATGCTTCGGCCTGGCTTATCTCCTAATGGCGGGGGTAACTGCGGTCGAGGGTGATGGCTGCGCGGCGCGAGAATCCGGTGCGGAGGGTGCCGTCGCCCGGAGCGTAGGTAAGCGTGAGGCCGGTGGCCCTGAGGTAGGAGATCAGCTCTGCCGCGCCCGCGCCAGTGGCGATGGCGGAGGGCCCGGGGCCCTGCTGCGGTCCGCTGGAAGGCCCGGCCGGGGCGCTGAGGAGGACGGCCAGGGCCGGGAGGCGGGCCAGGACCTGGTCCTCGCGGATGTAGGCATTCCGCGGCCGGGCAGGGTCGGAGCGGGTATCGCTGCGGTGGCCGTGGCGGCATCGGTAGGCGGGCTTGCCGTTGGACCAGCACGATTCCATGAGCCGCTCGCAGGTCCCGCATTTCAGTAGCCCGGCCAGCTGGTAGCAGCGGCCCGGCAGGCAGCCCGGCCCGCGGCGGGTGTCCCGGTCCTGAACGGTGACGAAGTCGGCTTCGCTGATGATCGCCGGATGCGCGGGACGGGCGGAGATGACCCAGCCCTCGGGCAGGTTCCACCGCTGCACCGGCCGGTGCCCCAGCCCGGTGTTCGCTGGGTCGACCAGGTCGCTGTCGGTGCGCTGCCGACTCCACACCTGCCGTCCGGTGTAGCGGGGGTTGCCCAGGATCGCGCGAACCGTATGCAGCGTCCACGCGTTGCCATTGCGGGTTGCGCCCGGGGTCGGCTGCGGACGGGCACGGGATCGCGGCGTCGTTGAGGGCGCGCGCGATCCGGGCCATGCTGTGCCCGGCCAGCCGCTGTGCGAAGATCCACGCCACCGTCGGCGCTGTCTGTGGGTCAGGCTCCAGCCGGTGCGCCCGCCGGCCCCACGCAGCGTGTGCCTTGTTCGGGTGCGGCCCGGCGTCAGCCAGCCGGTACTCATACGGTGGCCGGCCGCCGAGATAACGGCCCTGCTCCCTGGTCTGGGCCGCCATCGCGGTGCGGACCCGGATCTTCGTCCGGGTAATCTCCCGCTTGGACTGCAGGCCGAGCGCCATCATCGTCTGCTCGTGGTCTTCGGCCGCGAAGTCGATCCGGCCGCCGACCTCGGGAGTCCACAGCTGGATGCCGTAGTGCTCGAACAGCGGGGCCATCGAGGCGTACTGGCCGCCGCAGAAGGCCCGCTCGTACTCCCCGATGACGACTGCGTCCCACCCGCGGTCAGGGTCTGCCAGCTGGGCGACGAGGGCGGCGGCCTGCGGGCGGCGCGCCCAGGCCAGCGTCCGGCTCTGCCCCACGTCGAAGAACCTGGCCACGATCTGGCCATGCCCGGCCACCAGCCCGCTGGCCTGGTCCAGCTGCCGGGCCAGCGAGGTCACCGGATCCTGATAATCCTCGGTGGACACCCGGCCGTAGAACGCGAACCGCAGCCTGCCACGGCACTCCTGTCGCACCGGCCGGCGGCCGGTCCGCTCGGCCCAGGCCACCAGCCCGCCCGCCGCCGGTCCCCCGGCGGGCACTGGCCCCGGTAACTGCGTCGTGACGATGACGGCCTCTCCCTCCCGTGCATATCGAGACGTCCAGTGTGTATCGCTAACCTCATGAATCACGGCAGCAACACTCCGTGGAGATCGCTGCGCCCGTGCAGTTCCCGGGCGAATTACTCCCAGATTGGGTCACCGTGCCTGCGCGCCCCTCCGAGACAGGTTGCTATCCGCAACCGGCAGCGGGACTCCGGACATACAAGAACCGCCGTTCGGCGCGGCCAAGTGGGGCGTAACGGCGTCGCCGCGATGAGCGCATAGTTGGGCCATCTGCGCGCCGGCGGCCACGCATCCTGCAAAGGGCCGCTGCAGCCCCAACAGTGCAGGGAAACCTGCCCTTCAACTGTGGACAACACGGGTTGCCTGAGATGTGCCGCGACGAGTGACGCGCATGGTTTTGAGGGTCCTGGCACCGCGACGCGCCAGGCTACCCCGCGGTGGCGGCGCTGTCCGGCGGCGTGCTTGCTGGCATGGGGCCTTGGCGTGCGGCCGGGGTTCACGCGCCGCGGCGCGCCGTTGACCCGCATACGCCGAGGCGCCATACTCAGTATGCAATACTTGGTATGGAGGTGCCGGTGCCGGTTCGTCACAGCCTTCTGGCGTTGCTGTCCGCCGGGCCAACGCACGGCTACGGGCTGAAGACTGAGTTCGAGGCCGCGACCGGGGGTGTCTGGCCGCTGAACGTCGGTCAGGTGTACACCACCCTGGGGCGCCTGGAGCGAGACGGGCTGGTTACCGCCGAGGCCGATGCCGACGGCCAGAAGGTCTACGAGATCACCGAGGCCGGGCGCGGCGAGCTGGGCTGGTGGTTCGAGATGCCGGTGCCGCGCGAGGTGGTTCCCCGCCAGGAGCTGGCGATCAAGCTGGTGTTCGCGATGCGGTCGGGCGCGGCGGATGTCGCCGCGGTCGTGCAGCGGCAGCGGGTGGCGACGGTGCGCGCGCTGCAGGACGTTACCCGGCTGAAGGCCGCCGCCGAGTCCGCCGGGGACCTGGCCTGGCTGCTGATGCTTGACGCGCTGGTCTTCCAGGCCGAGGCCGAGGCGCGCTGGCTCGACATGTGCGAGGCGCGGCTCGCGAGAGAGAACATCGCGGCGGGCATGGCCCGGCGGCATACGGAAAATCCGGCCGAACGAGCGGTGGAACGGAGCAGCTGATGGTGGTCCTCGACATAGACGGGGCGGGGCGGGTCTTCGGGTCCGGGCGCCTGCGCGTGGTCGCGCTGGACGATGTGTCGCTGCGGGTCAGCGCCGGCGAGTTCGTGGCCGTCATGGGGCCCAGCGGTTCGGGCAAGTCGACCCTGCTGCGGCTGGCGGGCGGGCTGGACCGGCCGACTTCCGGCCGGGTCCGGCTGGCGGGCCGCGACCTGGCCGTCCTGGACGAGGCCGGACTCGCGGAAGCGCTGCGGCGGGAGATCGGCTTCGTCTTCCAGGAGGCCAACCTGCTCGCGTCGCTGACCGCCGCCGAGAACGTGGCACTCGCGCTGGAGCTGGACGGCGTCCGGCCGAAGGCGGCGATGGCGGGCGCGCGTGGCCTGCTGGACTCCCTTGGCCTAGCCGCCGTCGGGGACCGGTTCCCCGGCCAGCTATCCGGGGGTGAACAGCAGCAGGTAGCGATCGCCCGGGCGGTCGCGGGGGGCCGGTCGCTGCTGCTGGCCGACGAGCCGACCGGTGCCCTCGACGCGCTCACCGGCGAATCGGTGATGGGCCTGCTGCGCCAGCGGTGCGCGGCGGGCTGCGCGGTCGTGTTCGCCACCCACAACGTCCGGCACGCCGCCTGGGCGGACCGCGTGGTGTTCCTGAACGACGGCCGGCTCGCCGGCGCGACGGGGCCTGCCACCGGTCCCGAGTACCTACTGGGAACGGGGCGGGCACGGTGACCGGCATCGCGGCCGCCCCGGCCATCATCGAGCTGGCCGGGGTGGAGAAGACCTACCGCAGCGGGCGGGTGGCGTTCCGCGCGCTGAGCGGCGTGGACCTGTCCATCGCGGCGGGCGAGATGGTGGCGATCACCGGCCCGTCGGGCAGTGGCAAGACGACCATCATCAACCTCATCGCGGGCATCGACCGGCCCACGGCCGGCACGGTGACGGTCCACGGCAGCCGCCTGGACCAGATGACCGAGGAGCAGCTCGCCGTCTGGCGCGGCCGCACCATCGGTATCGTCTTCCAGTTCTTCCAGCTGATGCCCACCCTCACCGCCGTGGAAAACGCCACCCTTCCGCTGGACCTCGCCCGCGTTGGCCCGGTCCGCGAGCGCAAGGCCGTGGCAAGCCGCCACCTCGCCACGGTCGGGCTCGGCGACCGCGGCGACCGGCTGCCGGTGGAGCTGTCCGGCGGGGAGCAGCAGCGCGTCGCGATCGCCCGGGCGATGGCGTGCGGGCCGCCGGTCCTGCTCGGTGACGAGCCCACGGGCAACCTGGACACGGCGCTGGCGCGGGACATGTTCGGGCTCCTCAAGGGCCTGAACGGGAACGGGACCACGGTGGTGTACGTCACGCACGACCAGGCTCTCGCTGGGCTGGCCTCCCGGATCGTGTCCGTCCGCGATGGCCTGATCGTCGGCGACACGGGCCGGTGACCATGAGCACGCTGAACCGCAAGGCCCGGGGGGACCTGACCCGGCACCGCGCGCGCACGTTGCTGGCGGTGTGCACGCTGAGCATCGCGATCGCGAGCCTGGGCTTCCTGGCCGTGCCGGCCCTGCTGAACGCGGCCATGAACCGCCAGATCGCGGGCAGCCACCTGTATGACGTCGGGATATTCACCAGCACCCTTGACCTGAGCCCGGCACAGCTCGGCGCGCTGGGCCGCCTGCCGGGCGTCGCCGCGGTCAGCCCGGCCGTGGGCTACGCCACCACGGCGGCATCCGCAGCCGGCCCCCAGGACGTCGAGCTCGCCGGCACCGCGCTGGCGTCCGCCCCGGTCAATACCGTGGCGCTGTTCACCGGCCGGATGCCGGGGCCGGGTGAGGTGCTGGCCGACGCGGGCAACGCCCGGGCCACCGGCTTCGCCGTCCCCGATGGCGGCACGATCGACGTGCGGGCCGCCGGCGGCAGGCTGGTACGGCTGCGGGTCAGCGGTACCGGGATGAACCTGGCCGCGACCCCGGGCGCGAACGGCTCGACCACGCCGGTCTTCTACGCCCCGACGGCCACGGTGCAGGCGCTGCGCGGCGTCCGCGGGTACAACTACCTGGGGTTCCGGCTCACCGACGACGCCGCGGCCGCGCAGTCCCGGGTGGTCGCCGAGGTGCGGGCCTACCTGACCGCGCAGACCGGAGCGGACCCGATCACGGCGCTGCCCGCCGTCCGGGCCCCCGGCCAGTGGCCCGGGCAGTCCGGGTTCAACCAGATCATGGCGCTGTTGTACATCATCACGATCCTCGCGTTCGCCTCCGCCCTGTTCCTCATCTCCGCCACGATGAACACCCTCATCGCCGAGCAGGCCAGCGAGATCGCCATCCTCAAGACGCTCGGCGGCCGACGGCGGCAGATCGCCGGCATCACGGTGCGCACCGCGGCGATGCTCGGCGCGGCGGCCGCGGTGCTCGGCACCATTCTCGGCATCGCCATCGCCTACCTGCTGGCCGGCTACTTCGCCATGAAGCTCATCGACGTGTCGTTCGGCTTCGCCATCTCGGTCCCAGTGGTCGTGGCCAGCCTCGTGCTCGGCCCGGCGCTCGCCGTCGCCGCGTCGGTGCCCGCGCTGCGCCGCGCGCTGGGTCAGCCGGTGGCCGAGACCCTGGCCGGCGCGGTCACCAGCGGTTACGGCTCCGGCTGGCTCGACCGCCTGGTCGCGCGCAGCGGCCTGCTGGCCGGGGCCGGGGTGCCCGGCAGCGTGCGGATGGGAGTCCGCAACGCGCTGCGGCAAAAACGCCGCAGCGCGGCCACGATCGCGCAGGTCGCGGTGGCGGCCGGGCTCGCGATCGCCTTCCTTGCCCTCGGCCAGTCGGTAACCGCCGTCATCAGCCAGACCATCGGCAAGCTGCATTTCAGCATCGGCGCCGGGGTGGCATCGACCCGCGGCGCGCGGCCGTTCGGCAGCCAGGCGCTCACCGTCGCCGCCGCCACGGCCGGCGTCACCGGAGCCGAGCCGGTCGAGACCAGTTCCGTGCAGTACAACGGGCAGACGTATGTGGCGTGGGGCCTGGGTGCGCATCCCCTCTACTCCTACCGGCTGAGCGCGGGCCACTGGTTCACCACCGCAGATACCGCCGCAGACGCCCGCACGGCCATCCCGCCGGTCGTGCTCGGCCCCGCCCTCGCCCGCGCCGCCCGGACCAGCGTGGGGCAGATCCTCACCCTCAGCGTCGCCGCGGGACCCACCCGCGTCCGCGTCATCGGGATCGACACCGTCCCCACCAACAACGGCGACACCGTCTACTTCCCGCTGCCGGCGCTGGAGCGCCTGGACGGCGGGCCCGGCACCGCGAACTCGATCTGGCTCACCACCGCCAGCACCGCCCACGCCGCCATCGACCGGGCGGCCACCGCCGCCGCGGGCCGGCTGGCCGCCGCCGGGTACCCGGTCAGCACCACGGAGATCTACGTCACCGAGGCGCAGATCACCGCCGCCGATGCCGCCATCCTCACCGTCGTGGACATCCTGGGCCTAGTGGTGGTCGCGATCATGCTCATGGGCCTGGTCAGCACCCTCAGCATGGGCGTCATCGAGCGCACCCGGGAGGTCGGGATCCTGCGCTGCGTGGGTGCCAGGGCCCGCCAGATCCGGCGCGTCTTCAGCGCGGAGGCGGTGGTCCTGGCCGTCGCCGGCTGGGCGTTCGGGGTGCTGCTCGGCTGGCTGATCTACCAGGGGCTGCTGACGCTCCTGCTCCACGATGCCTCTATCAGCCTTCCCCAGGAATTCCCGCCGGCCATCCCGCTGATCGCCCTCGCCGGCGTCCTCGCGCTCACGCTTATCGTGATCCGCGGGCCGCTGCGCCGCGCCACCCGGATCCAGCCCGGCACGGCCCTGCGGTACCAGTGATGATCTGCCTGATCAGGTGGGCTCAT
>Ga0137371_10004155_pt1 | contig 11362 bp, 11 predicted proteins | sample SagtaG_7_FD_104919 | JGI IMG/M metagenome (GOLD analysis project Ga0137371, IMG submission 104919) | Vadose zone soil microbial communities from Sagehorn Ranch, Mendocino, California, USA - Sage1_R_40_16 metaG | ecosystem: Environmental > Terrestrial > Soil > Vadose zone | place: USA... | reverse complement strand
GATCGGGAAGAGGTACTCGATATCGCTCGTCGCACTCGAGTAGTGCGAGAGCTCGTCCGACTCGTGAGCCCGCACACGTAGGTGGCTCTCGCGGATGCCGAAGCGGCGATACCAGGCGAGCCGCTCGTCGATCCAGTACCGGTGCCAGTGCTCGGCCGATTCCGGCGGTACGAAGTACTCCATCTCCATCATCTCGAACTCGAGCGTGCGGAAGATGAAGTTGCCGGGTGTGATCTCGTTGCGGAACGCCTTCCCGAGCTGGGCGATGCCGAAGGGCGGCTTGCGGCGCGCGATCTGGGCGACGTTCTTGAAGTTGACGAAGATGCCCTGGGCGGTCTCCGGCCGGAGGTAGGCGTCGAGCCCGGTCTCCTCGAGAGCGCCGATCCGCGTCTGGAACATGAGGTTGAACTGCCGCGGCTCGGTGAGGTCGCAGAGCTCCGTCTCTCCCGGATGCTTGCTCGGCCGCGCGCCGCACTGCGCCTCCTCGAGCTGATCTGCCCGGAACCGCAGCTTGCAGTGACGGCAGTCGACGAGCGGGTCGGTGAACCCGGCCACGTGCCCGGAGGCACGCCACACGGACGGATGGAGGATGATCGAGGAGTCGAGTGCGACGATGTCGTCGCGTTCGCGGACCATCGCCTCCAGCCAGCGGGCCTTCACGTTCTCCTTCATCAGCACCCCGTAATGGCCGTAGTCGTACGAGGAGCCGAGCCCGCCGTAGATCTCCGAAGAGGGGAAGACGAACCCGCGGCGGCGCGCGAGCGAGACGATCTTGTCCATGGTCACGACGTCGGGCATCGACGAGGACGTTAACCGGCCGGCTGGATCGCGCGACCGAGGTAGGCACACTTGGCTGATGCCGCCGCGGTTCCAGCTCGTCGCCCGCACGGGGCACCCGGACTTCCTCGATCTGCCCTGGGACAGGCCGCTGGAGGAGCTCGAGAGCGACCGGCTCGCGAGCGTCGTACGGGGCATCGGACGGCACGTCGTCCGCTTCGTCGACTACGGCGGGACGCTGTACGCGCTCAAGGAGCTGCCGACCGCGCTCGCGTGGCGTGAGTATCGGCTGCTTCTCGGACTGCGGGCCGCAGGCATCCCCGTCGTCGACGCAGTAGGGGTCGTCGCCGAGCGAGGCGAGCAGCTCGATGCCGTGCTCATCACGCGCCACCTCGAGTACTCGCTTCCGTTGCGGGCGCTCTTCGCTCGAGGCACCGTCGCCGACCTGCGCCAGCGGCTGCTGGATGCGAGTGCGGAACTGCTCGTTCGTCTCCATGTAGCGGGGTTCTTCTGGGGCGACTGCTCGCTCTCGAACACGCTCTTCCGTAGGGATGCGGGAACGCTGTCCGCGTACCTGGTCGACGCCGAGACCGGTGAGCTTCATCCCGCGCTCACCGACGGTCAGCGGCGATACGACCTTGCGATTGCGTGTGAGAACTTCCTCGGCGAACTGCTCGACGTGGAGGCCGAGTTCAGCTACCACCCGCTCGAGCAGTCTCCCGAGGAGACCGCTGATGAGCTTGCGGCGCGCTACGAGCGGCTCTGGGACGAGCTCACGCGCGAGGAGGTCTTCGGCCTGGACGAGCGCTTTCGCGTCGACGAGCGGTTGCGGCGCCTGAACGACCTCGGCTTCGACGTCGAGGAGCTCGAGCTCGTAGGAGACGCGGACGTCTACCGGCTCCGTCTACATCCACGGGTCGTCGAGCCGGGACACCACCGCCGACGGTTGCTCGAGCTGACCGGCTTGCGGGCGCAGGAGAACCAGGCCCGCCGGATGCTCAACGATCTCGCCTGCTTCCGCGCCGACCTCGAGCAGCAGGAGGGCCGAACGCTTCCGAGCAGCGTCGTCACCGCGCGCTGGCTCGACGACGTCTTCGAGAGCGCCATCGCGGCCGTGCCGCAGGAGCTGTTTCGGAAGCGTGAGGCGGCGGAGATCTTCCACGAGATCCTCGACCACCGCTGGTACCTGTCGCAGGACGCCGGACGGGACATAGGTCTTCTCCCCGCCGTCGAGTCGTACGTCGAGGATGTTCTCAGACACGAGCCGGACGAGCACGCTGTGCTCGACCGGGACCTCGAGCCCGAACCGACGGAGACCCCGATGTAGCCTCCGCCCGTGAATGCGGAGCGCGAGCCCGTCGAGCTGCATATCGTCTCCGACTCCACGGGCGAAACGGCAGCGCGGCTCGTCCAGGCACTCGAGGCGCAGTTTCCCGACCAGCCGTTCGTCGAGGTGCGTCATCCGCGAGTCGAGAACGCCGAGGACCTCCAAATCGCAGTGCAGCAGGCCAGGGGCCGTCCGGCGGTCATGGTCTACACCCTCGTCGAGCCGAAGCTACGGGACGTCATGCGCCAGCTTTGTAGGCGCGCCCGAGTCCACTACTGCGACCTCCTCGGCCATCCGATCGACTCGATCTCCAGGGTCGCGGGAGTCGCTGCGCGCATGGAGCCGGGTGTGCGCGCGCCGCTCGACGCGACGTACTTCAAGCGGATCGAGGCGATCGAGTTCGCGGTCAAGTACGACGACGGAGTGGGCCGCGGGCTCGACGAGGCAGACATGGTCCTCGTCGGCGTGTCCCGTACCTCGAAGACCCCACTCTCGATCTACCTGGGATACCTCGGGCACAAGGCGGCGAACGTCCCGGTCGTGCGGGACATCGAGCTCCCGCCGGAGCTCTTCGAGATCGACCCGGGGAAGATCGTGGGTCTGACGATCGACGCCGAGAGGCTCGCCGACATCCGCACGGCCCGCGTTCGCAGCATGGGCGGGCCTAGACGTGGCTACGCGGCGCTGGAGGAGATCTACCGCGAGCTCGACGAGGCGGCTGCGGTGCACCGCCGCCTCGGCTGCCCGGTTATCGACGTGACCGAGCTCTCGGTCGAGGAGACGGCGATGCGGATCATCCGGTTCGTCGAGCGGCGACATCGCCAGGCGGGCATGCCGTGAGGCCCGGCGACGAGCGCCCGGCGCGCCCGTACGGGGCGCCGGGCGAGCCGCCGCTTCCCGTTCCGTGGCGCCCGCCGCCCGGAGGCGAGGGGGATCTGCGCGCGAAGGGCTGGGTGCCGCTGCCTCGGCTGGCTCTGTGGTGGGGGCTGCTCGTCCTCGGAGACGTGGTCTTCTACGTGCTTCTGACCCCGATCTGGATCGGGCTCCGGGTTGCCGCCTGGATCGCGGAGCTGCGCTCGCGCGCCCGACGCTGACTCATCGGCCGGCTTGGGATCCAGACGGTCGATCGTGCCCGAGAGCGACATCCGTAGATGCGTCCACTGCCGTCGACTCCGAAGCTCGAGAGCTCCGGGACGACCAGGCCGAGATTGTCCGAGGCGACGACACGTCCCTTGTCCACCGCCGCGGCCTCGATCTTGCCGCCGCAGTAGTCGCCATAGAGGTAGCGGCCGGCGAGCGCAGGCATCCGCGGGGCACGCACAACGACCGTGCTGGTCTGGTCGACGACCAAGCTCCGGCCCGACTCGCCGGGCGGCAAGGTCATGAAGACGGGCCTGTCGGTCGTCCCCACCTGCGCGAGCAGCGCTGCCGGAGAGGACCACCGGGCCGGGCTCGTCGGCTGCGAGACGACGCGCGTGCCGACCGAGAACCTGCCCCGACAGCAAGGCACGCAACTCCGCGTGAAACGCCACCGCGCCGGACCACACGGCGCAGGCCACGTCACGTCTTGTCAGATCTGGCAAACGCTTACAGAGCTCTCAGGAAGCGATCGACGTCGCTTCTCGAACGAAGCCTGACGAGGTTGTAGGCGGCGAGCTCGGTCGGGTACCGGCGCCTCACCGAAGCGCGCGAGCGGAGCGCGTAGAGGAGGAGCGAGTCGCGACTCCAGAGCGCGCCTCGCAGCGTCTCGCGGTTTCCGTTCAGAAACTCCTCGCGGCGGATCGCGCGCCGGAGCGTTCGGCGCAGGAGCCGTGGAAACCAGACCCACACCGGAAGATCGAGCCAGACGACAAGATCCGCGCTCGCGAGAACGAGGTCGCCGATCTTGCGACGGTACGCGCCGTCGACGACCCACGTCTCACCTGCGACGAGGGGCTCGACGAGCTCACGCAGCTCCGTTGCCGTCGCCTCAACCCATCCTGGGCGCCAGTGGAGAGCGTCGAGCTCCACGAAGGGAGCACCCAGACGCTCGGAGAGAGCCCGACCGAACCTGGTCTTCCCGGTCCCGGCGAGTCCGAGCACCGCGACGCGCTTCGGCCGATCTGCCACGCGGCGAGTGTAGATTCCTCCCGCAAATGCTCTACGTCTTCGACTTCGACGAGGACTCGGGCGGCGGGCGCGAGCTGCTCGGCGGCAAGGGGATCGGGCTCGCCGAGATGACCCAGCTCGGCATCCGTGTCCCCGCCGGCTTCACGATCACGACAGACGCCTGCCGCGCCTACATGGCCGGCGGGCGCACCGTTCCCGAGGGCCTCGACGAAGAGGTGGAGCGACACGTCGAAGCTCTCGAGCAACGCTCGGGAAAGGGCTTTGGTGACGCGGGCGATCTGCTGCTCGTCTCGGTTCGGAGCGGTGCGGCCATCTCGATGCCCGGGATGATGGACACGATCTTGAACCTCGGCTTGAACGACGCGACCGTCGAGGGCCTCGCGAGCTCGACCGGAAACCCGCGCTTCGCCTACGACTCGTACCGCCGGCTCATCCAGATGTACGGCGACGTCGTCGACGGAGTGGACGGCCAGCGCTTCGAGCAGGCGCTCGCCGACCTGAAGGACGCGCGCGGAGCCCAGCACGACGTCGATCTCTCGGCCGACGACCTTCGCGAGCTCGTCGAATCGTTCCGAGAGATCTACGGCGATGCGGTCCGCCAGGACTTCCCGCAGGACCCGCGCGAGCAGCTCCGCCGAGCCTACCGGGCGGTCTTCGACTCCTGGGGTTCCCCGCGTGCCCAGGTCTACAGGCGCACGTACGACATCCCGGACGATCTCGGGACGGCAGTGAACGTCGTGCAGATGGTGTTCGGCAACCGCGGGGAGAGCTCGGGGACCGGCGTCTGTTTCACGCGCGACCCGTCGACCGGCGAAAGGCGTCTCTTCGGCGAGTTCCTCGCCAACGCGCAGGGGGAGGACGTCGTCGCCGGGATCCGCACGCCTGAGCCCATCGAGCGCATGCGCGAGCGGATGCCCGAGGCGTTCGCACAGCTGATCGAGACGCTCGACCGCCTCGAGTCCCACTACCGGGACGTGCAGGACGTCGAGTTCACGGTCGAGGAAGGCGAGCTCTACCTCCTGCAGACCCGAACCGGGAAGCGCACCGCGGCAGCGGCGCTTCGCATCGCTGTCGAGATGGTCGAGGAGGGGTTGATCGACCGCGAGGAGGCGGTTGCCCGGATCGATCCCTCACAGCTCGATCAGCTCCTCCACCCGATGATCGATCCGAAGGCGAAGATCGAGATCGCGGCTCGCGGGCTGAACGCGTCCCCCGGCGCCGCCTCCGGAGCGATCGTGCTCGATGCCGACACGGCGGAGGAGCGCGGCAAGTCCGGCGAAGACGTGATCCTCGTACGCTGGGAGACCACCCCGGACGACATCCACGGCCTGATCCAGGCGCGAGGCGTCTTGACTGCGCACGGTGGCATGACCTCGCATGCCGCAGTCGTGGCCCGCGGCATGGGGAAGCCGTGCGTCGCAGGTTGCGAAGCGCTCTCGATCGACTTCCCCGCGGGAACGGTCACCCTGGGCGACGTCCAGCTCTCGGCCGGAGACGTGATCACGATCGACGGCGGAAAGGGGACGGTCATGATCGGCGCCGTCCAGCTCGTCCCTCCCGCGATCGACGAGAACTTCGGCACCGTGCTCTCGTGGGCCGACGAGCTGCGTCGCCTCCGGGTGCGCGCCAACGCCGATACACCCGAGGACGCCGCCAAGGCGCGCGAGTTCGGCGCCGAGGGCATCGGCCTCTGCCGCACCGAGCACATGTTCATGGCCGAGGACCGGCTCCCGCTCGTTCGGGACATGATCATGGCACGCGACGAAGAGGAGCGCCGCGCCTCGCTCGAGCGTCTGCTTCCGCTCCAACAGGGCGACTTCGAAGGGATCTTCGAAGCGATGGCAGGGCTCCCGGTCACCATTCGCCTGCTCGATCCGCCTCTGCACGAGTTCCTGCCTCCCCCCGACGAGGCCACCTCGGACGCGATGCGCGACCGGATCCGCCAACTGCACGAGTCGAATCCGATGCTCGGTACGCGGGGCTGCCGGCTCGGGCTCCAGTTTCCCGAGATCTACGAGATGCAGGTGCGCGCGATCGTCCGGGCTGCCGCGGCGGTCGAGGAGCGGACCGGAGACGCGCCGCTCGTCGAGATCATGCACCCGCTCGTCGGCTTCCGGGAGGAGCTCGCAAGGCTCCGCACGCTGACCGAGAAGGTCGCCGCGGAGACTCCTTCCGTTGCCTATACCTGCGGGACGATGATCGAGCTCCCGCGCGCTGCGCTGCGGGCCGACGAGATCGCGGAGGAGGCGGACTTCTTTTCGTTCGGGACGAACGACCTCACGCAGACGACCCTGGGCTTCTCGCGGGACGACGCCGAGGGCAAGTTCCTCACCTTCTACCTCGAGCACGGGATCCTCGAGCGGAACCCGTTCGAGGTGCTCGACGAGGAAGGCGTCGGAGACCTGATGCGAATCGCCGTCGAGCGGGGACGAGGCGCCAAACCGGAGATGAAGCTCGGGATCTGCGGCGAGCACGGAGGCGAGCCGCGCTCGGTCGCCTTCTGTCACCAACTCGGGCTCGACTACGTCTCCTGCTCTCCCTACCGCGTCCCGCTGGCTCGTCTGGCCGCCGCCCAGGCAGCGCTCGCCGAGGCGGGCGTCACGGCCGTCGCTGTGGGCGGCTAGTCACACACTCAAGAGCGCAACGGCGACGCTGACTGCGCCGATCGCCGCGACGGTGAGGTTCGCGAGCTTCGGCGTGCGTCTTAGGCTCGTGAAGGCGAGCGCGGCCGCTGCCCCGCCGATTCCGCCGGCGATGTGTCCGCCGATCGAGATCCCCGGGATCAGGAGAGTGAAGATGAGGTTGAAGACGACGAGACCCATCGCCTGCCCTCCGAAGACGTAGATCTTTCGGGCCTCGAGCAGCACGGCCGCACCCATGAGGCCCCAAATCGCTCCCGAGGCGCCGACGGTGAGAGCGTTCGGGCTCAGGATGAGCGCTCCGGCGGAGCCTGCAAGCCCCGCGACCAGGTACAAGAGCAAATAGCGCCAGCGGCCGAAGTACTCCTCGAGCGCAGGGCCGATGAACCACAGCACGAGCATGTTCAGTCCCAGGTGGACGGGCCCGTAGTGGAGGAACGGTGCCGTGATCAGCCGCCACCAGTCGCCCTGGGCGACGCCGATAGCGTGACCGGACGAGTCGATCGCGGTCGCGATGAGCACGCCGTGCTCGTAGATCCAGCCGGAGTTGGCGTTGATCCCGGCACCTGTCGCGAGCTCGAGCAGGTAGACGCCGACGTTGACGCCGATGAGGATCCGCGTGACGAGCCCGACCGGGGCGCTCAGACGCCGGGCGGTGACCTTCGCGCGCTGCTTGGGCGCGGCGGCGGCCCCTCTCGCATGATCCGGACAGCGGATGCCCACCGGCCCGAAGACCATGCAGTCCGGGCAGATTCCGCGGCCGCACTCCGAGCAGGAGACGTAGGTCTCGCGGTTCGGATGGCGATAGCAACGAAGCGGTTCGGTCATGGGCTTTCGAGCTCACGACCGGGGAGGGGCGTGGGGAACCGGCAGGTTCCCCACGATCTCAGAAGAAGGGGGTCACGCTGAGTTTGCGCAAGACCGGAATTCGCTCGGGCGAATCCCGGTAGCGGAAATACGCGGGGAAACATGGTTTCCCCGGCGAACGCGAGCTGAAAGCGAGCGTTTGCCACGTCGGGCTAGCGTACCCAGGTGCGCATCGACGTTGCGTTCACCCCGGCCGAGGCCGCCGCGGCCCCGACCGGAATCGTCGTCGACGTCATACGGGCGACGTCGACGATCTGCCAGGCACTCGCCTCCGGCTATGCGCGGGTGTTCTGCACGTCGGAAGTGGACGAGGCCCGCACGCTTCGCGCCGAGCTCGGCGACGGCGTCCTCGGCGGCGAGCGGAAGAACGTCCGCATCGACGGCTTCGACCTCGGCAACTCGCCGCGCGAGTATCTCGAGCCGCTCGGTGAGACGCTCGTCCTCACGACCACGAACGGCACGAGGGCGATCGTGACTGCGGCGGCACGGTGCGACCGCGTGTTCGTCGGCTCGCTTCTGAACGTGTCGGCCGTCGTGGACGCAACCCGGGAAGCCGGCGACGACGTCGTCGTGGTCTGCGCGGGCGTTCTGGGGGCCCTCGCTCTCGACGACGCGTTCGTCGCCGGGCGGATCGCGGCCGCGCTCGACTGTGAGCGAACGGATGCCGCGGAGGCGGCCGCACGAGCGGCGACGACCTGGAGCGGGGCGGAGGAGGCGCTTCGAGCGTCGAAGAGTGGACGGAACCTCGTGCGCCATGCGCCGCAGCTGGCCGAGGACATCCCGTTCTGCGCGCGGGAGAGCGTCCTCGACGTCGCGCCACGCTTCGTCGGCATGCACGGCGTCGCAGCCGAGATCACCTCGTGATCGTCAACCGCGACGAGGAGAGCCGCGGGCCGGCGACGTCGTTCGCCCTCGTCGCCGAGGCGTACTCGCACGGCCGCCCCGGGTATCCGGACGAGGCGACGCGCTGGCTCGTCGGCGAGAGCCCCCGCGACGTCCTCGACCTCGGCGCGGGCACCGGAAAGCTGACGCGCTCGTTGGTCTCGCTCGGCCATCGCGTCACGGCGGTCGAGCCGTTGACCGAGATGCTGGAGCTGCTCCCCGCAGCTGCGCCCGGTGCGTTCGCGATGCTCGGAAGCGCGGAGGTGATCCCATTGCCGGACGCGAGCGCCGACGTCGTCACCGCGGCGGGGGCGTTCCACTGGTTCGACCACGCCGTCGCGTTACCGGAGATCGCGCGCGTGCTGCGGCCGCAGGGTCGTCTGGGAGTGGTCTGGAACACGCGCGACGATCGCGAGCCCTGGGTCGCCGAGCTCAGCCGGACGATCGGCGCGGAGACGGTCGCTCGCGGTGACGCCGAGGCGCCGATCGAGGCGAGCGGCCTCTTCGGCCCGGTCGAGAAGACCTCGTTTCCCTGGATCCAGCGCCTCGACGGGCCGATGCTGCGGGACCTCGTGCTCTCGCGGAGCTACGTCGCGATCAAGCCTCGCGAGGAGCAGGAGCGGATCCTCGCGGACGTCGATCTCCTCTTCGCCGACCACGCGCGCAGGGGCGAGATCGAGCTCCCGTACGTCACCGAGTGCTATCGCGCTGAGCTGCGCTGAACTGCGCGAGTCAGTGCCTGGTGGGCTGGCGAACGATCATCGCGTGCGTCAAGACGACGATCCAGGTTGCTTCCAGGAGCAAGAAGCCCCACTGCGCTCGATCCAGGCCGTCACGACCAGGACGATCGAGCCGAGCAGGTTCGGGATCAGGTACCTCTTCGCGGAGGAGGGGGCGATCTCGAAGTGCAGGAGCGCGAACGCTCCCATGTTCAGCACGGCACCGACCAGCTGGGCGACGATCACCGGGTCCATGCGGGCCGGTATCGCTGCGTCGAGCCGTGACGCCTGTACCCTTGACAGGAGAACATACGTTCGTATAGAACATATGTTCTGATGATCGCCTGCCTCCTCGTTCCCGGCTTCGAGCTCAGAGCAGCGCTGCGCATGCGGCCGCGCCTTGCAACCGAGCCGGCCGCGCTCGCGCCCGAGCCCGGGGAAGAGCAGCTTCTCGGCCCGGTGACGGCGGTTGCACAGGCCGAAGGGGTCAAACCGGGGATGCGCCTGGGGGAGGCGCTCGCGACGTGTCCCAGGCTCGTTCTCGTCGAGCGGGATCCGGCAGCGGTCGAGCGGGAGTGGGAGGAGGCCTTGCGCCGACTCGAGGATGCGGGCTTCGCCGTCGACCCCGTCGAGCACGGAGTCGTCGTCTTCGAGACGAAGGGGGTCGAGCGGCTCTACGGGGGCGTCCGGCCGGCGCTCGAGCGCGCTCTCTCCGCGGTCGGCTCGGGTTGGGACCCTCGCATCGGGGCGGCGACACGGCGATTCACCGCGCTCGCCGCCGCGAGCGTCGCCCGACCGGGTCAGATCGTGATCGTCCAGGAGCAGGAGGAGCAGGCATTCCTCCAGCCGTTGCCCCTCTCGCTCCTGCCGCTGACTCCCGACCGCTATGCCGAGCTCGAAGGGCTCGGCCTGCGTCGGCTCGGAGAGCTCGCCGAGCTGCCTGGGCATGCGGTCGCCGAAAGGCTCGGCGCCGACGGGCGGAAGGCGTGGCGGCTCGCGCACGGGGGCAGGAAGGCTCGCCTGCGGGGACGGAGACCCGTGTCCGAGTTGGCGGAGACTCTCGTCTTTCCGGAAGCAGTCGGAAACGAGCTCACGCTGCGCCGGGCGCTCGGATCGCTCCTCGAGCGCCTGATCGCGCGTCCCGAACGAGCCGGGCGGCCGTTCCGGAAGCTGGCACTGTCCGCCCGGCTCGTCGACGGCGGCTCCTGGAGACGTGCCGTGACCCTCCGCGACGCAACAGCCGAGCTGGGAAGGCTGCGGGTCGCGCTCGGGCCGAAGCTGCAGGAGCTCCCGGCGCCGGTGCTCGAGCTTCGTCTCGAGGCCGTCCAGCTCGCCGAGCACACCGGGCTCCAGCTTGCGCTCGTCGAGCCGGCGGGGGAGGAGGCGAACGTTCGTCTGCGGGAGGGCCTCAAGCAGGTGCGAGCGAGCACGGGCTCGGGATCGGTTTGCACCGTCGTAGAAGTTGCGCCTTGGTCTCGGATACCGGAGACAAGGGCGCTGGTCGTTCCGCGGGACGACTAGTGCCCGTGACGACGAGGTCTCGAGTCTTCGTCGCAACTGCCGTGCGTGGAACTCTCGTGGCCGTAGGCCGGCCTTGCCGGCCGAGAGGCCAGGTGCGGTTCAACGGTGCGGTGCGGCAGAGGAAGGGGCTCGTGGGGGAACCATGGGTTCCCCCACGGTAGGTCGGCTGAACGCTCCGCGGGCTGCGCTCGTCGAGACGGAGTTCGGCGGCGCCCCGCGGGTGGTGAACCGTCAACTCGTCGCGCTCGTCCGTGAGGAATGGCGTGTGGTCGATCGCTGGTGGACCGACGAGCCGGTCGACCGGCGCTACTTCGAGGTCATCCTCGAGAGCGGCCAGAACGTCTGCGTCTACCGCGACCGGGAGGCCGGCGTGTGGTTCAGCCAGAAGGCGTAGACTCGACGGAGCCGCCCAACGGCGGAGGTGCCGGCTTTACCGGCACCGGAGCGGGGAGCGGCGTAGGCTCGACGGAGCCGCCCAACGGCGGAGGTGTCGGCTTTACCGGCACCGGAGCGGGGAGCGG
>Ga0137371_10004154_pt1 | contig 11363 bp, 3 predicted proteins | sample SagtaG_7_FD_104919 | JGI IMG/M metagenome (GOLD analysis project Ga0137371, IMG submission 104919) | Vadose zone soil microbial communities from Sagehorn Ranch, Mendocino, California, USA - Sage1_R_40_16 metaG | ecosystem: Environmental > Terrestrial > Soil > Vadose zone | place: USA: California... | reverse complement strand
CTCTGGGATGAACGACCTTCGAGTCAGCGTGTCTCGGAAAATGCCGCGCACCTCGCGCGCTCGATCGCAGTCAGCCGTGAAGCGAAGCCACGCGGGCGATCCTTCCTGCGTCGGTTGCGAGAAGTAGAGGGCGCGCTGGAATGGGCGAACGCGAGTCTCACGATGTCGGCCGAAATGCACCATGCCTTCGCCCTTTCGGCGGAGTGGCTACTCGATAATGCCTACTTGATTCGGGAGCAGGTGACTGATCTGCGGCGGAGTCTCCCACAAAAATATTATGGAAAGCTGCCGCTCATCGCTAGCGGTCCCGAGGCAGGGCTGCCGCGTGTTTACCATGTCGCCTCGAAAATGGTATCCGAAAGCGGCGGCTCATTGGAGCCGGAGATTATCCGGAAATTTCTGGTCGCCTTTCAGGCGATCACGCCACTGGACATTGGAGAACTCTGGGCTCTGCCGCTGATGTTGCGTTTGCAGTTACTCGAATGCTTGCGCACACTCGCGATCCAGGTCGAGCAACAGCAAAGTCAGAGCGAGGAGGCGGATTTTTGGGCCAATCGGCTCATCACCGCCGCGCGCCACAGCTCGCCGCGGTTGCTCAGGATGATGGAAGAACTGGTGGAACGTCATCCCGAGCCGACCGCGCATTTCTCGAGCGAACTGATGGCACATCTCTACGACGAAGAAGCGGCCCTCCCGCTGGTGAGCGGATGGCTGGAACGCTCTCTACGCGCGCCTCTCCTCGAAGTCATGCAGCAGGAACATCGGCGCCAGGCCGTGCAGCAGACTGCGCTCGCCGATGTGATCAATAGTTGCCGCCTCCTTGCGCAAATGGCGTGGCCGGAATTTTTCGAGTCGGTCAGCTGGGCGGAAAGCGAATTGGCCGCCGATCCCGCCGGAGTTTATGCCCGGCTGGATTTTGAAACGGGCGATCGTTACAGGACCGCGGTGGAGGAAATCGCCCGATGGTCAAAGCGTTCGGAACAGGAAATCATCGACCAAACGCTTTCGTTGGCGAAGGCCGCCGAGGACGAAGTCGCGCGACACGTCGGCTATTATTTGATAGACGCGGGGCGCCTCGCACTGGAGCGGGCAACCGGCGCTCGGGTGCCGCGGGCGGAACGGTCGCGCCGATGGCTTCGCGCGCACGCGGCGGGCGCGTATTTCGGAAGTGTTCTCGTGCTCGCGGTCACGATGGTGGCGGCTCCTCTGCTTTTCATTGCCGGGTCGGTCTCCGGTGTGACGCTCGGGCTGCTCGGTCTTTTGCTTCTCTTGCCCGCGAGTGACCTGGCGGTGCTGGCCGTGAATTATTTCGTGACCTCGGTTCTGCTTCCACAAGTGTTGCCGAAGATGTCCTTCAAAAAAGAAGGCATCCCCGATGATTGCCGCACGCTGGTGGTGGTACCGACGTTACTCACCACTGCCGACGCGATCCAAAGCGAGCTCAACCGGCTCGAGATTCGGTACCTCGGAAATACGGATGCAAATCTGCGATTTGCGCTCCTGACCGATTTTGCCGACGCACCGCGGCAGAGCATGCCGGAAGACGCGGAGTATATCGACATCGTTGCCCGCGGGATCGAGGAACTGAATCGCCGGCACGGACCGGGGCGCTTCTTTCTTTTTCATCGCGGGCGCTCGTGGAGCGAGAGCGAGCAACGCTGGATCGGTTGGGAGCGCAAGCGCGGCAAGCTCGAGCGACTCAATCGATTCCTCATCGGCGAATCCGCGCCCGAGTTGGAAGGATTTCTCTGTGCCAGCGATCGCACTCCACTCGAGGGTATTCGGTTTGTCATCACGCTGGATGCCGATACGCAACTGCTCCGTGGCGCCGCCCGGAGGATGATCGAGACCCTAGCGCATCCGCTGAATCAGGCGCGGCTTTCGTCGGATGGCCGCCGCGTGATTCGAGGTTACACGATCATTCAACCGAGCGTCAGCGCCACACTTCCGAGCGCCATGGCGACATGGTTCTCACGCATCTTTGCCGATCCGCGTGGGATCGATCCGTATACCCATGCAGTCTCCGACATTTATCAGGATCTGGTCGGAGAAGGTAGTTATCACGGCAAAGGCATTTACGAATTGCAGACATTTCATCGCCTCTTGTCCGGACGATTTCCAACGGCGCACTTGTTGAGCCATGATCTGCTGGAAGGCAGCTACGTCCGCGTTGGACTGGCGACAGACATCGAACTGCTCGACGTCTTTCCGAGCAGTTACATCGCGTGGTGGAATCGGCAGCACCGCTGGATTCGCGGCGACTGGCAAATCATTGATTGGCTGAAGCCGCGCGTGCCGGTGGGCGGCGGTAGGGTTGAACGCAATCCGCTTTCCGCCTTCAACCGGTGGAAGATCTTCGACAATCTGCGCCGCAGTCTGGTGCCGCCAGCGACCGTGGCCCTCCTGCTGGGGGGCTGGTTTCTCACGCCGGCCCCACTGCTGTGGAGCGGGATTATCGTCGGCTTGATGTTGTGGCCAGTCCTGGATTCTCTTCTCGCGCTTCTGTTCCATCCGCCGCCGCCCGGGACAAGATTTTGGCGCGAACCGCGCGACCGCCTACTGCGCTCGTTGTTCGCGGTTATTTTTCTGCCGGATCATGCGGGCATGGCACTCGATGCCATAACTCGCGTCGGCTACCGTCGGATCACTTCACACCGGTTACTGCTGGAGTGGGAGACGGCACAAGACGCGCACCGACGCGCAAAAAATCAGGAGCGACAGTTCGTTCTCGCCCGGCTTTGGATCCCGGCTGCATGCATGCTTCTTCTCGCCGGCGCAACGTGGCAGGGAACATCGGCGATGGTGGCCGCAGCGCCGTTCCTTCTTTTGTGGGCTCTCTTTCCGGTGGCGGTAATCGTGATCAATCGCCGGGCGAGAAGCTGGCGCGGCGGAATTTTGACGGCGGATGATCGACGGTTCCTGCGCACCGCCGCACGACGGACCTGGAGATATTTTGAGGATTTTGTGGGGCCGCAAACCTCTTGGCTGCCGCCGGACAATGTTCAGGAAACGCCAATGCGGGAGATTTTCATGCGCACTTCGCCAACAAACATCGGGCTTTCAATGCTGGCAACGGTGGCGGCCAACGACTTTGGTTATATCACGATCGACGACTTGGTGGCGCGCAACCTGGGCACGCTCGAAACAGTGAGTCGCCTCGAGCGTTTCGAAGGCCATCTTTTTAATTGGTATGAGTTGAGCACACTGAAGCCGTTGCAGCCTCGCTACGTCTCGACTGTAGATAGCGGCAATTTGCTCGCGAGCCTTTGGACCTTTGAAACGAGCTGCAATGAACTGGCCACGCGCCCGCTTCTGGACGCGCGCGCATTGCGTGGAATAGCCGACACGCTCGGCGTGATGCAGCAGATCGCCGCCACAATGAAGGAAGCGGAAGATCCTCCGGCGTTTCTGCGCTTGGTGGAGTTGACCACGGGTCAGGCGGCTAACTTGGAGGAACTCATCTTGCGCTTGCGCGCGGCTCGCCCGGCGGCGCAGGATCTACTGCTTTTCTTCCAGGGGCCCGAAACCGATCCGCGCGCTTACTGGGCGCAACAAGTCGCCAAGCAGATCGCGGCTTGGAATGCCATCACCGATAAATATTTTCGGCCGGTGGAAATCCTGATGGCCCCGCCGTCGCAATTGATGTCGTTAGGTGAAGCGACCCACGAAAGCCGGCGTGAGGCGCTCGCGGCGACCTTTTCGCTGCGAAACATTGCCACCGAGGGAATCCCCGGGCTCGTGCCGCTGCTCGCATTTCACGGGGAACGAGAGGGACCTGATCTTCCGCCACCCGTGCGAGAATGGTTCGATCTTCTGGTGACCGAGGCGGAGCGCTCGCGTCAGGCTGCCTCCGAGCAACTCGCGCAACTAAACGAATTAATCGTCCAGAGCCAGCAACTCGAAGGCGGCATGGGCCTGCGATTTCTTTACGATGAGGAACGGCGGATTTTTGCGATCGGGTACCGAGTGGCGCAACGGCGGCTCGACACTTCGTTCTACGATTTGCTCGCGAGCGAGGCGCGCCTAACGAGTTTCCTGGCCATCGCGCGCGGGGAAGTGTCGGTGGAACATTGGTGGGCTCTGAGCCGGCCGTTTGGCTCTGCGTACGGTCGGCTGCCCCTCCTTTCCTGGAGTGGGACGATGTTCGAATATCTAATGCCGCTCTTGTTTACTCAGACGCATGAGAATTCGCTGCTCGATCGCGCCTGTCATGACGCCGTGCACTGCCAGATTGCGTATGCCCAGCAAAGCAGCGTGCCATGGGGCATTTCGGAATCCGCCTTCAGCGCACTCGACCGGCATAACGTCTATCAATACCGCGCGTTCGGCGTGCCGGCGCTGGCGCTGAGGCGCGGACAGGAACAGGAAGTGGTCGTCGCCCCGTATGCGGCAGCGCTTGCTCTCGGCGTGCAACCGGCCGTCGCCATGAAAAATCTGCGGCGGCTCGCCACGCTAGGCAACCCTACGCTGCTTGGCGACTACGGGTACTACGAGGCGATCGACTATTCACGACGGACCGAAGCCGGCGGCGCGGCCGGGATCATGATCCATTGTTACATGGCGCATCACCAGGGGATGTCGCTGCTCGCCTACGACAATGCTTTACATGACAACACGATGCGGAGGCGTTTCCATTCCGACCCACGCATTCGCGCTACCGAGCCGCTCTTGCACGAGCATATCCCGGAACAAATTTTGCCGACCACCGGTGAGGTTCATGAAGAGCGACCGCTGCCTCGGGCGATTTCCGTCGGCGGCAGCGCAGTCGTAACGCAAACACCCGATATCGCCTCGCCGCGCATTCATCTCCTTTCCAACGGAACTTGCTCGGTCATGGTGACCAATTCCGGCGGCGGCTACTTGCGCTGGTTGGATCTGGACGTCACGCGCTGGCGTGCCGACGCGACCTGCGATGTGCCGGGCGCCGTCTGTTATATCCGGGAGCTGGAAAGCGGCACGATCTGGAGCAACACCCATCAACCGGTGCGAAGTCCCGAGCGCCGTTACACTTGGAGTTTCACGCCGGACAAAGCGGAGTTCCGGCGGAGAAGCGGGCCGTGCGAGACTTTTACGGAGATTGTCGTCTCCGCAGAAGACAACGCCGAGGTTCGGCGCGTGACTTTGGTCAACACATCGCGCAAATCGTGCCGTCTGGAGCTGACCACCTACCTCGAGCTCGCTCTCGCGCCGCACCGGGCCGATCACGCGCATCCCGCATTCAGCAAGCTTTTCATCGAAACCGAATGGCTTCCGCATTGCAAGGCTCTCCTCGCCCATCGTCGTCTCCGCGGTCCCGACGAGCAGCCGATCTGGGCCGCGCACTTGATGGTCCCCGAGTCTTCCTCTTTCCCCGGCACGCCTGAGTTCGAAACCGACCGCGCCCAGTTCCTTGGCCGAGGCCGCACGCTGGAAAATCCCATTGCCCTTAGCCGCAGCCTAACGAATCGGGTTGGCGCCGTGCTCGACCCGATTTTCAGCCAGCGCCGGCAAATTACGATCCTGCCTAACCAACGATTTCAATGTGCGCTCGTCACGGTTGTTGCCGAGTCGCGCGAAGCCGTCATCGGGCTGGTCGAACGCTACGCGGACTTTCATACGTGCGCGCGCGCCTTCGAGACGGCGTGGACTCATTCCCAACTTGAAATGCGCCGGCTCCACATCCGCCCGGGAGATGTTCAGAGTTTCCGGCAACTGGCAGCCCACGTCCTTTTTCCGCAGGCTCAACTGCGACCGCCACCCGCGCGTCTCGGCCGGCGCTCGGAAGGTCAGCGTGCTCTTTGGCGCCAGGGCATTTCCGGCGACCTGCCGATTGTCGTCGTCATGATCGGTCACATCCGCGACATCGAAGTGGTGCGCGAAATTTTGACCGCGCACACCTTTTGGCATCTGCGTGGATTGAAGGCCGATCTCGTGCTGGTGAACGAGGAACTGCCCAGCTACGAAGAACCGTTGGCCGCCGATCTGCGCAGGCTCATTGAAGCGCAGGCGCACTTGACCGGCGTGGATCAGCCCGGAGGCGTTTATCTCCGCTCGGCGACTAAAATTTCGAAGGAAGAACTGATTGCACTTCAGGCCGCCGCGCGGATGGTCGTGGTCGCATCCCGCGGCACGCTACGCCAGCAACTTGCCGCGACCACACCGGTTATTGCGAAACCGCAGCTGCTATCGCCCGGCCGGCAGTTCCGCGAAGAGCCCTCTGCGCCATTGCCTTTCAAGGAGCTGACATACTTCAATGGCCTGGGTGGCTTTACCGAGGACGGAAAGGAATTCGTCATCTATTTGGCGCCCGATCAGCAAACGCCGCTTCCGTGGGTCAACATCATGGCCAATTCGAAGTTTGGTGCGCTGGTTTCTGAGTCGGGCGCCGATTTTGTCTGGGGCAGCAATAGCCAGAACGATCGCCTCACGCCTTGGTTCAACGACCCGATCTCCGATCCGCCCGGGACCGCCATTTACATCCGAGATGATGACATCGGTGTCGTTTGGTCGCCCACGCCTCAGCCAATCCGAGAGAGGGATGCCTATCGCACACGGCATGGGCAGGGTTATACAATCTTTGAACACAACAGCCATGCGATCGAACAAATATTAGCTACCTTCGTGCCGGTCGACGACGCCGGCGGCCTGCCGGTGCGTCTTCAGCGGCTGCGCCTCCGTAACAGCTCCTCGCGTCGGCGGAAGTTAACGGTCACCTATCACGCCACTCTCGTCCTTGGGTCCGATCCCGAAGAGACCGGCATGCACATAGTCACGAAATGGGATTTGCAAAGCAAGAGTCTGTTTGCCCGCAACTCCTACGAGCCGGAGTTCGCTGAACGCATCGTCCTTGCCGCTTCCGCACCGGCACCCACCTCATTCACTGGTGATCGCGCCGCGTTCATCGGACGCAACCGCTCGCTGCACGATCCTGCCGCGATGGAGCATGAACGATTGACTGGGGACACTGGCGCCGGTTTGGATCCTTGTGCCGGCTTGCAGGTCGTGGTCGAGATCGATCCGGGACAAACCGCCGAGATGACTTTTCTCCTCGGGCAGGCGGACGACGAAGAAAAGGCGCGTGCCCTCGTGAATCGATTTCGCGATCCCGTCAACGTCGAAGCTGCCTTTCAGGAAACCCGCCATTGGTGGGACCGGCTCCTGAGTACGATCGAAGTGGAAACGCCGGAGCATTCCACGAATTTTCTGCTCAACCGCTGGCTGCTTTACCAGACTCTCAGCTGCCGCGTCTGGGGCCGCTCAGCCCTTTATCAATCGAGCGGCGCTTACGGGTTCCGCGACCAGTTGCAGGACGTAATGGCCCTTGTGCACGCCGCGCCTGAAATTGCGCGCGGCCACATTCTGCGCGCGGCGGCGCGACAATTTGTGGAAGGTGATGTGCAGCACTGGTGGCACCCCGAGTCAGGCGCTGGCGTCCGCACGCGGATTAGTGACGATCCTCTCTGGCTTCCATTCGTCACCGCGCGCTACGTCCGCACCACCGGGGACGCCACGATCCTCGATCAGATAGTTCCGTTTCTCGAAGCCAAACCGCTCGAGGCCCAACAGACAGAAAGCCTCTCCATTCCGATCGTTTCCCACACGGAGGGCACGCTGCTCGAACATTGCCGGCGGGCCATCGCGCGGTCCGCCAGCGCCGGTCCGCATGGACTGCCGCTGATCAAAGGAGGCGATTGGAATGACGGCCTCAACCGCGTCGGACTCGGCGGCAAAGGCGAGAGCGTCTGGCTCGCTTGGTTTGAGATTTGTGTGCTCAATGATTTCATCGAATTGCTCGCCCTGCGCGAGCTCCGTGAGGAAGCAAAAACCTGCCGTGCCCGCGCCGCCCGGCTCGCACGGACTGTCGACGCTCAGGCTTGGGACGGAGGGTGGTATCGCCGCGGATACCTTGACGATGGCACGCCTTTCGGATCCAAGAAAAACGTCGAAGCCCGCATCGATTCTCTCCCGCAAACCTGGGCTGCGATTTCCGGCGCAGGTGACTCGGATCGCGTAGAGATCGCGCTGCGATCGCTGGAGGAAAACCTCGTACGTGAAGCCGACAACCTGATCTTGCTCTTCACTCCGCCTTTCGACAAAACCACCGCCGACGTTGGCTACATCAAGGGTTACCCGCCCGGCGTGCGGGAAAACGGCGGCCAATACACGCATGCCGCCACATGGGTGGCGATCGCTTTTGCCCGCCAGGGCGATGGCGACAAAGCCGTCCGACTTTTGCGAATGCTGAATCCGGTCGAGCACGCCCGGGACGAGAAGGATTGCGAACGCTACAAGGTCGAGCCGTACGTCATGCCAGGCGACGTTTACTCGTTACCCGGCCACGTCGGGCGCGGTGGCTGGACGTGGTACACGGGCGCGGCGGCTTGGACCTATCGCGTCTGGCTTGAAGAAATTCTGGGATTCCAACGCCGCGGCGCTACCCTCACAATCAACCCGGTCATCCCGAAAGATTGGCCGGGCTTCCGTCTGCGATACCGTTTTCAGAACACCATTTATCGCATCGCAGTCGAGAATCCAGACCACTGTTCCCGAGGTGTCACCCTAGTGGAATTGGATGGAGTGGCGGCAGCCGACAAAATTGTGACTTTGCGTGACGACGCGCTGCCGCACGAGGTGCGTGTTGTCCTGGGGACCAAATCGCCGCTGTAGGGATCGTCTTGTTCTCGGCCGCGGCTCCCGGGCGTAAGGGCGCGTTTGCCACTTACCAGAGTCGTGCAGCCGGCGATTACAACGGTGCTGGGGTGAGGCGCCGGACAGCCAAGGAAAGCATGAAGCGGGAAATGCCGCTGAAGATCAAGCTGACGCCGATCAGCGTTCCGATCACCCAAACGGAACTCGATGGCCAGTGGGCCCAGATCAAAAATCCGAGAATTAGCGTGATGATGCCGTCGAACAATACCCAGCCGGAGTTGTGGACATTACGATGTTGAAGTACAAAACAATTTCCATCACACCTTCGAACAGGAGAAATACTGCGAGGACAAGCGTGAGAGAGATCACGCCCAAAAGCGGGTTCATTAACATGTAGACGCCGGCAAATCCGTAAAGAACCGCGAGGAGCACTTTCCAGAGAAAGCCGCCGATGCTGTGAGATTGGAGGGCGAAGATTAGATGCGAAATGCCGGCGCATTTAAGAACCTGCTAAAACGCCTATCGAAAATTAAGGATTCAGTTGCATTAGAATTGAGTGATTGACTAAGGTTAGGCTAATCCTGCTTCAGTAGATCGAGGTCCGTTCCCGCTCGGGTGTCATCTTTCAAAGAAGCCGTCGAGAATTGTACAAGAATTTGTGCAAGAATTGGCCCACTTCTGCTCGCCCCTCTAACACGCAGCAGAAATTCGAGAATTTGCCAATTTACCTGGGTGAATTGCCCTAGATTTGACCGGCAACGAAAAGCCGAGAAATGGCTAAAACCGCAATTTTAAGTTCGTTGCGTCTGCCATTTCGCCACATCGGCGCCAAGCCGCGAACAAAACTCACCACTCTTTGAAACCGCCCGTGTGCTCGTGCGTCTCAACAACGTTCCCTGCGTCATGGTAAACGCGAATCACAGCATCATGTGAGCGGCTAAAAAATTTGCGTAACCGATGCGTTGCTGATTGCGTCAGGTGCGCCGCCGTATCAAGTCGGTGAGCCTGACTCCGCCTTGTGTGACGGGACCTTATACGACGATCGCCTGCACCTTACGGCTGTTGAAAAACGGCATTCGCATCATCACTGCCAACGGCGACAACGGCTACCCGCACAACACCGACGACCAAGGTTTGCCCTCAGATGACGATCGTTTCGTCGAAAACAATATTCCTTTCAAAGCGATTGCCGCCAGCAATGCCCAGAACGACAGCGGAGTGTTCGAGTTGAGCTTCCGCGATGAGCGCTACCTGCCCTTCGAAGGAGCCGGCGCTATCAGTGATTGGTCACGGGAACTGTTCAGCGATCTCCCTTCAAACAACCCAGACCCCGCGAACCCCGACTTTGGCAGACCATTGCGCCAATTCGCTTACAAATCCATTTCGGATGCCATTCTGCACATCAAATACACGACGAGAGAAGACGCCGGGCCGTTTAAGAACGGTGCAAATTGCCCATCTTCGGGACTATTTCAGTCAAGACGGTGCAACACCTTCTCTGCGCATGCTAAATCTGCGGAACGAGTTCCCAACTCAATGGAACCGTTTCCTGAATCCAAGCAACCCGGCAAAAGGGAACGTGTTTGAATTAGAAATGTCACCGGAACTATTCCCGTTTAGGGATGAAAAGAAAAGAGTGAAGATCAACTCCGTTTGGCTATTGGCTCGCGCCAAAGATGGTGAGAATTATACAGCTGTGTTTCAATCCTCCCTTGCCAGCAGCGCCCGCCGGCTCAGACACGTTTCAAACTTGCCCAAGTCAATCAATACGGTCGGCTGTATTTCGGGCAAAAGGACGTTTCGGCTGCGAATGTGACGATTGATCTCATTGCTCCACCAGTGAAATGGCTACTGAAAATGACCAATCCTGCCAACCCGAATGGAATCTTAAATACTGATCCTGCAGAAGTGGAAGACGTGCTGTTGGTGTTTGGGTACGAATGGGAAGGACCGTAGAGTCACCGCGGTACTCCAGGCTCGATTTTCCGCTACGATTTCAAGCTTTCGAAAGCTCTGCGGCAAGCTTTCGATCGGGCCGCGACCCATTCCCCGCGCGCGCGAGGGAGCGCGGCGCGTTGGCGAACAACATAGAACAGCACTGAAATTGGCAAATTTGTTGTGACTTTTCTTGTGACTCGGCCGATTTCGAGGCCAATTTCCGGCCATTTTACCTATGAATCGGCGGCCTCCCGTGTGCGGGTTTCGCGGATGGCTGCTTGCCAAAGTTTGGCGGGCTTGCCGGGAACGAACCAGCTCGGTTCTTTGCTCGAGCGGCTGAGGGTTGCTACCTAGCCTGCAACAGCCTTGTGAACGAGCTGCAGCATAACGTCGTCTTCGAACGGTTTTGCAAGAAAAGCGACAGCTCCGGCATCGAGCGCGGTCCGGCGCACTGATGGATCGTCCCGTCCGCTAATGAAGATGATCTGTGTCTCGGGCGAATCTCGGCGGAGACAGGCCTGCACTTCCAAGCCACTCATGTTGGGCATCCATACGTCCAGGACTGCTACGCGACATGGGGCATGTTCGAGCCTGGCGAGAAAGATGGCTGGATGGTTAAACTTCTCCACAATAAAACCGGCCGAATTAAGCAAACGACCGAGCGCCCTCAGCATGGAGGCATCATCGTCGAGGAGCCAGATACCATCGCCGGCGGAAGCGCTCAAAGGCGAGCCTTTCGCGTCCAAATCTTCGAAAGCATTAAAGGAATTTGTATTGGGCATGTCTATCTAGTCTCG
>Ga0137371_10004151_pt1 | contig 11377 bp, 7 predicted proteins | sample SagtaG_7_FD_104919 | JGI IMG/M metagenome (GOLD analysis project Ga0137371, IMG submission 104919) | Vadose zone soil microbial communities from Sagehorn Ranch, Mendocino, California, USA - Sage1_R_40_16 metaG | ecosystem: Environmental > Terrestrial > Soil > Vadose zone | place: USA: California... | reverse complement strand
CGGGTGCGCGACCAGCGCCCGGCCGGTGTCCCGGTCGCCGCAGATCACGTTGAACACGCCGGGCGGCAGGAACTCGGCCATCGTCTCGGCCATCAGCAGCGTCGAGACCGGGGTGGTGTCCGACGGCTTGAGCACCATCGTGTTGCCTGCCGCCAGGGCCGGCGCCCACTTCCACACCGCCATCATCATCGGGTAGTTCCACGGGGTGACCGCGGCGCAGACGCCGACCGGCTCGCGCCGGATGAACGAGGTGAACCCGGACATGTACTCCCCGGCCGAGCGGCCATCCAGCATCCGCGCCGCTCCGGCGAAGAACCTGATCTGGTCCACCATCGGCGGGATTTCCTCGCTGGCGGTCAGCGCGATCGGCTTGCCGGTGTTCTGCGACTCGGCAGCCACGAACTCATCGGCCCTGGCCTCGATCGCGTCCGCGATCCGCAGCAGGGCAAGGCTGCGCTCGCCGGGGGTGGCGTCCCGCCAGCCGTCGAACGCTTCGGCGGCGGACGAGAACGCCGCGGCTACCTCGGTATCGCCGGAAACCGGAGCGGTGGCGAACGCCTCGCCGGTGCTCGGGTTGATCAGCTCGGCTCGCTTATCGAACGCTGTGTCAGTCCACTGCCCGCCGATGAAGTTGCGGAGTTCTTGCACCACGTAGCCTCCGTTTCGGATCTTTACGATTTTCCCTGCCCGCAGGGCTAGCTAGCGGCTGGTCTGCGTTCCTCGCACGCCCACGGCGAACCGTAGTCGGTGAGCAGGTCGAGGAACGGCTGCGGCGGGAGCGCTTCCGGGCCGACCACCCCGGCGCCGGACCAGGCACCGGAGTCGATCAGCTCAAGCGCGACCACCGGGTTCACCGCGGTCTGCCAGACCACTGCCTGGGCGCCGTACTCGGCCATGGACCAGGCGTTGTCCACGACGTGATGCAGGTAGACCTCGCGCGGCCCGCCGTCCTTGCCGGTCCCGGTGACCCAGGTGCCCGCGCAGGTCAGGCCGCTCATCTTGTCGCCGAGCGTGGCCGGGTCGGGCAGGCAGGCGGCGACCACGTCGCGCGGTGACACGCTAACCCCGCCGGCCGTCACCGGCTCGGTCGAGTCCAGGCCGAGCTTGTGCAGCGTCCGCAGCACGTCGATGAACTCGGCGCCGAGCCCGTACTTGAAGGTGACCCGCTGCGCCTGCACCCAGCGCGGGATCAGCAGCACCTCCTCATGCTCGACGTTGACGCATTCCACCGGGCCGATGCCGGCCGGGAAGTCGAACAGCTCCGGCTCGCTGAACGGCTCGGTGGTGAACCAGCCGCGGTCGCGCTCCCAGATGACCGGCGGGTTGAGGCATTCCTCGATCGTCGTCCAGATGGAGAAGGTGGGAGCGAAGTCATACCCCGCGACGACCAGGTTCGCGCCGTCCCGGACGCCGACGTCGCGGATGTCGCTGAACATGGCGTCGGCCGCGTGCCGGGCGAAGATGTCGGACAGCCCGGGCTCGACGCCGATGCCGACGAGGGCCAGCTTGCCGCGGTTTTCCCACTGAGCGGCCAACTCGAATTGTTTGTCGCCGAGCTTGACGCCGGTCTTGCGATAGGGCTCATCCTGGTCCGGGCGGGACAGCGACATCGCCATGTCCAGGTAGTGCGTGCCCGCCTGCAGTGCCGCCCGGTAAAGCGGCATGACGAAACGGGGGTCGGTCGCGTTCATCAGGACGTCGCACGAGTGCTCGGCCAGCAGCGCGGCCACCTGCCGCTCGTCGCGGGCATCGAGTCGCACGGCGCGCCCCGAGGTTCCTGCCGCGTGTTGCGCCCTGGCCAGGTCGTAGTCGGCGACGATGAGTTCGGCGAACTTGCGGCGGGCGGCAATCCGGGCGAATGCCGTGCCCACCCCGCCGGCGCCGACGAGAAGGATGCGCATACGAGCGATCCTAGCCCGGAAACAGCTGGTACCCACGGGACCAGTGGCGATGCAGAGCTGTTACAACTGAAATCGTTCCCAGGGGGAATGACTCGTGCTAGAACCGTCGCACTAGGGTGTGGAGAACTTGTGCCCGGTGCCCGGATTGCCGCATTCGATTCCGGCGCCACCGCGATCGCGTGCTTAGCCCGGCGGGTCCGGGTCACTGCCAGGAGGGTAAGCGTGTCCACCGCCGAGCAAGTCAATACGTCACTGGAACAAGAGGTTGACAAGGGCCTCAAGTCGGGGGCGCTCGGGCTGATCTCCACCACGATCATCGCGACCGCGTCGGTCGCCCCGGCCTACAGCATCGCGGCCACGCTGGTGTTCGTGGTCGGCGCCGTCGCCCTGCAGGCGCCCGCCGTGGCCGTGCTGGCGTTCGTGCCGATGCTGCTCTGCTCCATTGGCTACAGCGAGCTGAACAAGGCCGACCCGGACTGCGGCACCACCTTCACCTGGGCCACCCGGGCGTTCGGGCCGCGCACCGGATGGGCCGGCGGCTGGGCGATCATCGTCGCCGACGTGCTGGTGATGTCCAGCCTGGCCCAGGTGGCCAGCCAGTACGTGTTCTTCCTCTTCAACACCGGGAGCATCGGCGGTAACGCAACTAGCGGCTGGGTGCTGCTGGTGGGCGTGCTCTGGATCGTCGTGATGACCTACATCTGCTACCGCGGCATCGAGGTCTCGGCCAACTTCCAGAAGGCCCTGCTCGCCATCGAGCTGGTGATGCTGGTCGTGCTGTCGGTCACCGCCTTGGTCAAGGTCGGCGCTGGCACCGCCCCGCCCGGCCACCTGACCCCGAGCCTCTCCTGGTTCAACCCGTTCCACATCGCCAGCTTCAGCGCCCTCTCCAGCGGCATCATCTTGATGGTCTTCATCTACTGGGGCTGGGACACGGCGGTCGCGATCAACGAGGAGACCAAGGACAAGAACAGGACCCCCGGCCGGGCGGCGATCCTGTCCACCCTGATCCTGCTGGTCACCTACGCGCTGGTGATCCTGTCCATGGAGGCATTCGCCGGCATCAAGACCACCGGCAACGGCCTGGGCAACCTCGCCCACGCCGGTGACGTGCTGTCGGTCCAGGGCAGCGCCATCTTCGGCACCGGCACCACCGGTTCGGTGTTCTATCATCTGCTGCTCCTGATGGTGCTGTCCTCGGCCGCCGCGTCCACGCAGACCACGATCCTGCCGACCGCGCGGACCACCCTGTCGATGGCGGCGTACAAGGCCATCCCGCCCCAGTTCGCGAAGATGCACCGGCGCTACCTCACCCCGACCGTGTCCACCATCGTGATGGGCGCCATCTCGATCGCGGTCTATGTGGCCTTCAACTACGCGTCCAACGGCCTCGGGATCATCGGCGACGCGGTGATCGCGATCGGCCTGTACATCGCGTTCTACTACGGGCTGACCGGCTTCACCTGCGCCTGGTACTACCGGCGGAACCTGACCAGCAGCGCGCGCAACCTGTGGATGCAGGGCATCCTGCCGGTCACCGGCGGGGTGATCCTGTATTTCCTCGGCGGCTGGAGCGTCTGGCTGGACTATGACGTGGCCACCGAGAACGACTACACGATGTGGACCGTGCCGTTCATCCACTGGCAGATCGGCGGCGCGTTCGTGATCGCCGTTGTCTGCGGGTTGGTCGGAGTGGCCGGCTACCTGTACTGCAAGATCGTCAACCCGGCGTACTTCAAGAAGCAGACCCTGACCAGAGCCACGCCGACGCTCGTGCCGGACGAGTAGCCGGCGGCGGCTCGCGTCACGTGCCCCGGCGTCGGTGGCAGCGCCTACGCTGGGGCACGTGACCGTCTCGGCCGTTGACACCCTCCTCGATGGGCTGAACCCGCAGCAGCGCGCTGCCGTCGTGCACGAGGGCAGCCCGCTGCTCATCGTGGCCGGCGCCGGATCCGGGAAGACCCGGGTGCTCACCCACCGGATCGCCTACCTGCTGGCCGCCCGGCAGGTCGCGCCCGCCCAGATCCTGGCGATCACCTTCACCAACAAGGCGGCGGGGGAGATGGCCGCCAGGGCGGCCGCGCTGACCGGCGCGCGGGCGCGGTCGATGTGGCTGATGACGTTTCACTCGGCCTGCGTCCGGATCCTGCGCCGGGAGGCCGGCCGGTTCGGCTACCCGTCGTCGTTCTCGATCTACGACCAGGCCGACTCGCAGCGGCTGATGGCGCTGGTCTGCCGCGAGCTGGAGATGGACGCCAAGTACCACCCGCCGAAGGCGATGGTCGGCCAGGTCTCCAACCTCAAGAACGAGCTTGTCGACTATGAGACGTTTGGTGCCCGTGCCTCCGGCTACCGGGAGAAGGCGCTGGCCGAGGCGTATTCGGAGTACCAGCGCAGGCTCGTCGCGGCCGGCGCGATGGACTTCGATGACCTGATCATGGTCACGGTCAACCTGCTGCAGGCGTTCCCCGAGGTCGCGGCCACGTACCGGGGCAGGTTCAGGCACGTACTCGTCGACGAGTATCAGGACACCAACCACGCGCAGTATGTGCTCGTCAGGGAACTCGCCGGGCAGGGCACCGCGCACATAAGCCGTAACGGAGACTCCGCCGCCAGCGCCCTGGGGCTGGCCGGCCAGGATCCGGGGCCGGCCGATCAGGCGCCGCCGCCCGGGCCGGCCGAGCTGTGCGTGGTCGGTGACGCGGACCAGTCCATCTACGCCTTCCGCGGCGCCACGATCCGGAACATCGAGGAGTTCGAGCGCGACTTCGCCGGCGCGCGGGTCATCTTGCTGGAGCAGAACTACCGCTCCACGCAGAACATCCTGGCCGCGGCGAACGCCGTGGTTGCCCGCAACGCCAGCCGGATACCCAAGAACCTGTGGTCCGACCAGGGCGACGGGCCGCCGATCGTCGGGTACGTCGCGGACAACGAGCACGACGAGGCGGCGTTCGTCGCCGAGGAGGTGGACCGGCTCGCCGACGCCGGCGACGCGACCCCGGGGGAGGTCGCGGTGTTCTACCGGACTAACGCGCAGTCCAGGGTCTTCGAGGAAGTCTTCATCCGGGCCGGGATGCCGTACAAGGTGGTCGGCGGCGTCCGGTTCTACGAGCGGCGCGAGGTCCGTGACCTGCTCGGCTACCTGCGGCTGATCGCGAACCCGGCGGACGAGGTGTCGCTGCGCAGAGTGCTGAACGTGCCCCGTCGCGGAATCGGCGAGCGGGCCGAGGAGTGCGTCGCCGCGCTGGCGAACCGCGGCCGTCTGACGTTCGCCGCTGCGCTTGCCCGGCCGCAGGACGTGCCCGGCCTGGCCGCCCGCTCGGCCCGGTCGATCGAGGCGTTCAACGAGCTGATCGGCGGGCTGCGCGAGATGGTGGCGGCCGGCCGCCTGGTGGCCGACGTCGCCGAGGCCGTGCTGGACCGCTCCGGCTACCTGGCCGAGTTGGAGGCATCAAGCGACCTGCAGGACGCGAGCCGGATCGAGAACCTGAACGAGCTCGTGTCGGTGGCGCGTGAGTACGACGGCCAGCACCCCGACGGCTCGCTGCTCGACTTCCTTGAGCAGGTGTCGCTGGTCGCCGACGCTGACCAGATCCCGGACGGCGAGGATCACGGCGGCCTGGTGACGCTGATGACCTTGCACACCGCGAAGGGGCTGGAGTTCCCCGTGGTGTTCCTCACCGGGCTGGAAGAGAACGTCTTCCCGCATGAGCGCTCGGTCGGTGACGAGCGTGAGCTGGAGGAGGAGCGGCGGCTGGCGTACGTCGGGATCACCCGGGCGCAGCGGCGGCTGTACCTGACCCGGGCGATGACGCGGGCCTGGTGGGGCCGCCCGGCCTACCACAAGCAGTCCAGGTTCCTCAGCGAGGTGCCCGCCGAGTTGCTGGACTGGCGGCGGGACGAGTCGGCGGCCACGCCGCCTGCGTCGGAGCGGCTGGCGCGGCGGCCGGCCGTATCCGCGGTAGGCAACCGGCCGGTTCCCGTGCTGGCGCCCGGCGACCGGGTAACCCACGACTCCTACGGGCTCGGCCGGGTGCTGTCGGTGGAGGGACGCGGCGACGACCCGGAAGCCAAGATCGACTTCGGCGGGGACTACGGAATCAAGCACCTGGTCCTGCGCTACGCCCCGATCGAGAAGCTCTGAAGCCGGTGCCCAGTCGGTAAGCTCTGAGCCGGGGTAGGAGGCAGGTCATGAGCAGCATCCGGGTCGTGATCGCGAAGCCCGGCCTGGACGGCCACGACCGCGGCGCCAAGGTGGTGGCGCGGGCGCTTCGTGATGCGGGGGTGGAGGTCATCTACACCGGGCTGCATCAGACCCCGGAGCAGATCGTGGCCGCCGCGCTGCAGGAGGACGCCGACGCGATCGGGCTGTCGATCCTGTCCGGCGCGCACATGACCCAGTTCAGCCGGGTGCTTGAGCTGCTCAGGGAGCGGGACGCCACCGATATCACGGTGTTCGGCGGCGGCATCATCCCGGATGCGGACATAGCCGAGCTCGCGAAGCTTGGCGTGGCCAAGATCTTCACGCCTGGTGCATCGACCTCGGAGATCGTGGACTGGGTCCGGTCGCAGCTCGGTAGCGTCGAGCCAGTCAGCTAGGGTCCAGCGACCCGGTTCGGCCCTGCGGGCCAGGTCCACTAGGCTTCCTGCGCAGACCACAGCAGACGCACACGCGCGGCGTGCCGCTCGGCTGACCGGCGCGCCGGTCAGCCGACCGCGGGCCGGGCAGCGGACAAGGACGGACCCGAGTGGACCTGTTCGAGCATCAGGCAAAGGAACTCTTCGCGGAATACGGGGTTCCCGTTCCGGCGGGCAAGATCGCCGAAACCGCGACTGGCGCCCGCGGCATCGCCGCCGACTTCGCCGCGGCGGGCATGCCGCGTGTCGTGGTGAAGGCCCAGGTGAAGACGGGCGGCCGGGGCAAGGCCGGCGGCGTGCGGGTGGCCGACGGGCCGGACGACGCGGCCGCCAAGGCCGGCCAGATCCTCGGCATGGACATCAAGGGCCACACCGTGCACAAGGTCCTGGTCGAGGAGGCCAGCGATATCGCCCAGGAGTATTACCTGTCCTACCTGCTCGACCGGGCCGGCCGCACGTTCCTGTCGATCTGCTCCGTCCAGGGCGGCGTGGAGATCGAGGAGGTCCCGCACGACGACCTGGCGCAGATCGTCATCGACCCGCTGGCCGGGGTCGACCGCGCCAAGGCGACCGAGATCGTCACGGCGGGCAGGCTGCCGGCCGAGGCCATCGACGGCGCGGTGGCGCTCGCCGAGCGGCTCTGGGCGGTGTTCGCCGACGAGGACGCCACGCTGGTCGAGGTCAACCCGATGATCCTGACCGCGGATGGCCGGGTGATGGCGCTCGACGGCAAGGTGACACTGGACGACAACGCCGCCTACCGGCAGGATTACGGCCGGTTCGCCGATCCGGGCGCGGCCGACCCGCTGGAGGCCAGGGCCAAGGCCAAGCACCTCAACTACGTGAAGCTCGATGGCCAGGTCGGCATCATCGGCAACGGCGCCGGCCTGGTCATGTCCACCCTGGACGTGGTCGCGTACGCGGGCGAGGCGTTCGGCGGGGTCCGCCCGGCCAACTTCCTCGACATCGGCGGCGGCGCGTCCGCCGAGGTGATGGCGGACGGCCTGGAGATCGTGCTGTCCGACCCGTCGGTGCGCAGCGTGCTGGTCAACGTGTTCGGCGGGATTACCTCGTGCGACGAGGTCGCACGCGGGATCGTGTCCGCGATCGGAATGCTCGGTGCGCGGGGTGAACCGGTTGGCCACCCGATCGTGGTCCGGCTGGACGGCAACAACGCTGCCGAGGGCCGGCGCATCCTGGACGAGGCGGGCATCGGCGTCGTGGAGCAGGTGGCGACCATGGACGACGCGGCGCGGCGTGCCGCCGAGCTGGCCGCAGCGGCCGTGACGGGAGCATGAGATGGCGATCTTCCTGACCGAGCAGAGCCGGGTCATCGTCCAGGGCATCACCGGATCCGAGGGCCGCAGGCACGGCGCCAGGATGCTCGCGGCCGGGACGCAAGTGGTCGGCGGGACGAACCCGCGTAAGGCGGGGCAGACCATCGAGCTGTCCGGCAGCGAGGTACCGGTGTTCGGCACGGTGACGGACGCCATGGCCGCGACCGGCGCCGACGTGTCGGTGGTGTTCGTGCCGCCGGCCGGCACGAAAGACGCCGTGATCGAGGCCGTCGACGCCCGGATGCCGCTCGTCATCGTGATCACCGAGGGCATCCCGGTGCACGACACCGCGGCATTCTGGGCGCACGCGTGCGCGAACGGCAATGCCACCAGGATCGTCGGCCCGAACTGCCCGGGGATCGCATCGCCGGGCAAGTCGAACGCGGGCATCATCCCCGCCGATATCACGACCGAGGGCCGGGTCGGCCTGGTCTCCAAGTCCGGCACGCTGACCTACCAGATGATGTACGAGTTGCGTGACATCGGCTTCTCCACGGCCGTCGGAATCGGCGGCGACCCGGTGATCGGGACGACGCACATCGACTGCCTGCAGGCCTTCGAGGAAGACCCGCAGACCGATGCGATCGTGATGATCGGGGAGATCGGCGGCGACGCGGAGGAGCGCGCTGCTGCCTTCATCGAGCGCAGCGTGACCAAGCCGGTGGTCGCCTACGTGGCCGGCTTCACTGCCCCCGAGGGCAGGACGATGGGTCACGCGGGCGCCATCATCTCCGGATCCGCGGGTACCGCGCAGGCCAAGAAGGAAGCACTGGAGAAGGTCGGCGTCCGGGTCGGCAAGACGCCAAGCGGGACGGCCGGCCTAGTCCGCGAGATCATGCAAGGCCGCTGACGGCAGCGGGCCCCGGAGCAGCGGGCCCTCGGAGCAGCGGGCCCCCGGATGGCTGCTGCGGGGGACAGCACCAGGCCGTGGGTACAGCCATTAGGCCGCAGGTACAGCCACCAGGCTCAAGATCATCGGCTCCTGGCGCGGCCGGCTGCCCCGGTAGCTAACGACCAATTGGGGATCATCCGGCATCGGAGTTGCGGCGCGCCTCCGCCCTCGCAGGCCCGGACCTTGCCAGGCTTGACCATTATGACGACGTCAGCACTTGGCTCGCAGCGCTCAGGCGCTGCGCAGGACCGCGCGGCGGGTGCTGGCAACCAGGCAGGCAGCAAGCCCGAGCAGCCATTGAGCCCGGCCCGCCCCCTGGTGGTGACGGGCGCCATCGCCGCCGCAGCGGCCGCAGGCACCGGGCTCGCGGCGCTCACCATGCTCGTGCTGGCCGGCTGGATCGCCGCACCGCATGCTGGGCTGGGCCTGACCGGGGTGCTCCGCACGGCGGCGGCGCTCTGGCTGGTCGGCCATCACGTCGGCTTCACGCTGCACGGGGCCGGCCGGATCGGCATGCTGCCACTCGGACTAGTCCTGCTGCCGGGTGCGTTGCTCTGGCGGGCCGGCCGGTGGGTCGTCAGCAGCGGCGGCGTGGCCAGGCTCCGCCACGTCGGCTACGCGGCGCTCGCCCTGGCCGTTCCCTATGCCCTGGTGGCGGGCGCGCTCGCGCTGACCAGCACGTCACGGCTCGCCGCGCCGTCTGCGCCGCAGGCGGTGATCGCCGGATTCCTGCTGGCATTCACCGCGGGCGGGCTCGGCGGTGCTCGCGCCCTCGCGCCGTGGCGGCAGCTCGCGGGCCTGCTTTCGGTGCGCTTCCGCTCGGTGATCCTGGGCAGCACCGGGGCGCTTGCCGTACTGGTCGCGGCTGGCTGCGTGCTGGCCGGCGCCTCGCTGGCCGCTCATCTAGGCAGCTTCACCGCCGTCAACGGCGCGCTGGCGCCCGGCGTCGTCGGGGCTGTCCTGCTGCTGCTCGCCCAGCTCGCCTACGTGCCGAACGCGATCGTGTGGGCGATCTCTTTCATGCTCGGCCCCGGGTTCGCGTTCGGCGCTGGCACGGTCGTGGCCCCCACCGGTTCCGCGCTGGGTCCGCTGCCGGCGTTCCCGATGCTGGCCGCATTGCCCGCCGGGGTGCACAGCGCGCTGCCGGCCTGGCTGTCCGTCGCGGTACTTGCCGTGCCGTACCTGGCCGGGTCGTTCGGCGGCCTCCTGATGGCCCGCGCGGGTCCGACGTCGGCCCTGGAAGCAGCCCCGCTATGGGGATTCGCCTCCGGCGCGGTGGCCGGCTGCGTCGTCGGCGCGCTCGCCGCGTTCGCCGGCGGCCCACTCGGCGACGAGCGGCTCTCGGCGGTGGGCCCGTCCGGGTGGCAGGTCGCCGCGGTAGCCACCCTTGAGGTGGGCATATCCGCCGCGATAACGGCCGGTGCGGCCAACTGGCTCTCGCTGCGCCGGGCGGCGGCAGCCCGGACGAGCGCCGGTCTAGCGAATGGCGGCCTTGCCGTCGCCGGTCTCGCCGGCGGCAGTCTTGCGGCCGGCGGTCTTGCGAGCGTTGGTCTCGCCGGCGGCAGTCATGCGGGTGCCGGTTCTGCGGGTGCCGGTTCTGCGGCTGGCGGTTCTGCGGGCGCCGGCCACCTGGCCAGCGGCGGGATGCTGCCCGGCGGCCCCTTCCCGGGCCGTGCCGCAGGCAACGGCGTGCACGGGCAGCCGGCGCTGGTGACGACCGCCGACGATGACAGCGGGCACACGATCTACCTGGATCCGTGGGCGGGCGAGGATGAGACCGGCACCAGGCGTGGCACGACAGCCACCGGCCATGGGCCGTCTGCCCTGCCCTAGGCAGCGGCGGCTCATCTGATCTTCGGTAGGCGCCGCCGGCCAGGGCGGGCGATGCCCGCGCGTAACGGGTGATGGACGTGTTGCTGGCGGTGTGAGAGTGCATGTCTGGGGAGCGTTCCGCCTGATGGATGTGCCTTTGGGCGTGTCCTGAGCCGCCCGGCGCCATATCCATCAGGCGAAACGCCGTTCCGAGTCTGCGAGGAACGGACATTGGGAAATCGGAGGCAGAAAACGGTCACCATTGCTTTTGTCCTGCGTGCCGGGAGCCGGGTCACGGTGCTGCTCCAGGCTGCGTGCAAGAGGGTTGCTGTATGCCGCAGCGAATTCCCAGCTAGGGAGGGCCGCTGCCCGGCGTGGCCGTGCAGCGTCGCTGTGCAGCGCGGCCCTTGCGACCCTCGCGGGGTTCGACGCGCCCGGTGCAGCGTGGCCCGGCATGGCGCGGGGCTGCGGCGGCTGTGCAGCGCGGCCCGCGCCCGGCGCATCCGACACGGCGCGGTCTGACGCCGACAGGCGCGCCTGGCGGTTTGGCGCGGCGCGGGCGCTGGCCACGGCCGTAGGGTGGGGCAGGTGCCGGAACTGGTTTCAATTGAGGAGATCCGGGCCGCCGCGGTGGGCCTCGATGGCGTGGCGCTGCGCACGCCCCTTGTGCCCTTTCCGCGAATCGAGCCGCCGCTGCTGCTCAAACCGGAGTCGCTGCAGCCGACCGGATCGTTTAAGCTGCGCGGCGCCTACACGGCGATCTCGGCGCTCTCCGCCGAGGCCCGCCGGCGCGGCGT
>Ga0137371_10004140_pt1 | contig 11392 bp, 12 predicted proteins | sample SagtaG_7_FD_104919 | JGI IMG/M metagenome (GOLD analysis project Ga0137371, IMG submission 104919) | Vadose zone soil microbial communities from Sagehorn Ranch, Mendocino, California, USA - Sage1_R_40_16 metaG | ecosystem: Environmental > Terrestrial > Soil > Vadose zone | place: USA... | reverse complement strand
CTCCTCGCCGCTCGTCCCCTTCTCCGCGAACCGAGGCGCCTGCCGCGTCGAGGTCGCAAACCGCTTGTTCCCGTGCCCCCCACGCCCCCCCTGAGCCACCACAGCCCGCTGACCGACCTCAACCAGATCGACCCGACTCCCGTCGACAGCCTCAGCCTGCGTCCCAGCAGGAACCAGAATCTCCCGATCCTCTCCCCTCGCACCGTGCCGGTTGGACCCTTCCCCATGCCTCCCACGCCCAGCCCGAAAGTGCTTGCTGCCCTTAAGCGCTGCGAGGTCGCGCTTCGAGGCATCGCAGACCAGGACAACGTCCCCACCATGGCCACCGTCCCCACCATCCGGCCCACCCCGGGGCACATGAGCCTCCCTGCGAAACGAGACGCACCCGTTCCCACCGGCCCCGCCCTCAACCCATATCTTCGCGCGGTCGTACACCGCACCGAGGCTATTCCTGGAGAACCGAGATGGTGCGGCCCTTGCGCGACGGTTTGAAGTCCACTGTCCCGGGCCGCGTCGCGAAGATCGTGTGATCGCGGCCGAGGCCGGTGCCTTCGCCCGGCCAGAACCGCGTGCCGCGCTGGCGCACGATGATCTCGCCGCCGCTCACCCGCTGCCCGGCGAAGACCTTGACCCCGAGCATGTTGGGGTTGGATTCGCGCCCGTTGCGGCTGGAACCGAGTCCCTTCTTATGAGCCATCGCCAGCCTCCTTTTTAGCAGCGGGTTTGTTAGCCGGTTTTTTCGCAGCCGGTTTCCTGGGTGTGGGTTTTTTCGCCGCGGGTTTTTTGGCTTTCGCCGCGGGTTTCTTGGCAGCGGGTTTTTTCGCTTTCGCGGCTGGTTTCTTGGCGGCGGCCGGTTTCTTCGCCGCTGGTTTCTTCGCAGCCGGTTTCGCCACCGGTTTTTTCTCCTCCGCCGGCTCCGTCTTCGGTGTGGCCGCCGCCCTGCGCGCCCCCAGCTTGACCTCGGTCACCTCGAGCTTGGTCAGCTCGGAGCGGTGCCCGGCGCGGCGCCGGTAGCCCTTCTTCGGCTTGTATTTGAAGACCTTGACCTTCGGCCCGCGCAGGTGCTCGGCGACGGTCGCCTCGACCTTCACCCTCTCCAGCTCCTTTGGCTCGGCGACGACCTCCTTGTCGCGGAACATCACCGCGCGCAGCGCGACTTTGTCGCCCTGCTTGGCGCTCAGCCGGTCGACGAGCAGCGAGCTGCCCTTCTCGACCTTGTACTGCTTGCCTCCGCTCTCTATGACCGCGTACGTGCTCATTTGTCCTTGCCGCTCTGGGTGGAGCGCGACCGACCGCGACCGCCTCTGCGACCGCGACGGCGACTGCGCGAGGCGGTGGATTCTAGCTTGGCGCCGTCCCCGTCGCCGCCGGCCCCGTTGCTCGCCTCGACGCCGGGCAGCGAGGCGACCGCGGCCGCCCGCTCGACCCGCTCGATCCGCACCAGCTTGCGCTCGCCGACGAAGGGCCCGCCGCCGGTGACGCTGACGATGTAGGAATCGACCCGGGCGACGGCGTCGTCGGCGTTGTACATGTGCGGCTCGTCGATCTTGACCAGCACCTCCTCGCCGACCTTGAACGGCAGCGCCCGCTCCTCGACCTGCGCGCGGGTGCCGCTTTCGACCAGCTCGAAGGTGTCGATCGGCAGCGCGTCGCCGCCCTCGAAGTGGAACTGCACACCGGTCTCGGCCTCGAGCTCGGCGAGCCCGCTGCCGGGATCGATCAGCTCCGCCGCGACCTTCGGGTGGACCCGCAGCAGCAGGGCCTCGGCGTCGCCCGCGCCGGCCGCGATGTCGGGCAGCCTGCGCATGCCGTCCAGCGCCACCGTCTCGGCGGAGAGGACGACCCCCTCCCCCTCGCAGGTGGGGCAGGGAGCGGTGAGGATCTCGCGCACCCCGTCGGTGACGTTCTGGCGGGTCATCTCGACCAACCCCAGCGGCGAGACCTCGACCACGTAGCTCTTCGACTTGTCGGCGTCGAGCGCTTTGCTCAGCGTCTTCAGCACCTTGTCGCGATTGCGGGCGCGGGCCATGTCGATGAAGTCGATGACGATGATCCCGCCGATGTCGCGCAGGCGCAGCTGGCGCACGGTCTCCTCCGCCGCCTCGGTGTTGACTTTGGTGATCGTCTCCTCGAGGCCGCCCTTGCCGCGACCGGTGAAGCTGCCGCTGTTGACGTCGATCACGGTCAGCGCCTCGGCGTAGTCGATGATCAGGTATCCGCCCGAGGGCAGGTCGACCCGCCGGCTCAGGGTCGACTCGATCTCCTTGTCGATCCCCCATTTCTCGAACAGCGGCTTCTTGCCCTTGTAGAGCTCGACGCCGTCGACCAGCTCCGGCGCGGTGCGCTGGAAGAAGCTCGTCACCCGTTCGAACTGCTTCTGAGAGTCGATCACCGCCCGCTCGAAGTCGCTGAGGAAGACGTCGCGCAGGACCCGCACCGGCAGGTCGGCCTCCTGGAAGACGAGGTCGGGCGCTTTCGTCTCCCCCGTCCGCCGCTCCAGCACCTCGTTCAGCCTGTGCAGGTAGCCGATCTCGCGCACGAAGTCCGACTTCTTGGCGCCGTGGGCGGCGGTGCGGACGATCAGGCCGCCGGGCCCTTTGTAGGTGCGGTCGACCATCTTGCGCAGGCGGTCGCGCTCGGAGTCCGAGAGCCTGCGGCTCACCCCGACGCCGCTGCCCTGCGCCGCGTAGACGAGGTAGCGGCCGGCGATCGAGACGTTCATCGAGAGCCGCGCTCCCTTCGACTTCAGCGGGTCCTTGACCACCTGCACGACGATCTCCTGCCCGGGTTTGATCAGCTCGTTGATGCGGCGCCCGCTGCCGCGGCCCCGCTTCGGCGCCTGCTCGCCGCCCGGCAGGACGATCTCGTCGACGTGCAGGAAGCCGTTGCGCTCGAGGCCGATGTCGACGAAGGCGGCCTCCATTCCGGGAAGGACGTTGTCGACCTTCCCCTTGTAGATGTTGCCGACGATCGAGCGTCGGCCGCGGCGCTCTATGTAGAGCTCCGCCACGTCGCGTTTGCCGCCTTTCGTCTTCGACTCGAGCACGGCCACGCGGGTCTCGCCGCGATCGGCGGAAACCAGGATTGTCTTTTTCATCGATTCAGCTCAGTTCAGATAGGTACGCGCAGCCCGGTGTCTCGGTGGAGGTCACCAGGCGAACCTGCCCTTCTGGCTGAGCCGCGCTTGCATGTGGATGCTCTGCAGGACCCCCACCGCCAGAAAGGTTGCGAGCACGGAGGAGCCTCCGTAGCTCAGCAGCGGCAAGGGTACCCCGGTGATCGGCATGATCCCGAGGTTCATCCCCACGTTGACGAAGACCTGGAACAGCAGCATGGCGGCGATGCCGCCGGCCACGAGGGTTCCGTAGGAGTTCTTCGAGAGCGTCACAATCCGCAGCGCCCGCCAGATCAGCAGGGCGTATAGGGACAGGACTAGCGCGGCTCCGACGAATCCGTAGCGCTCACCGATCACCGCGAAGATGAAGTCGGTGTGCCGCTCGGGCACGAAGTCGAGCCGCGTCTGGGTGGCCCGATCGCCGCGCCCGGTCTTACCCCCGGAGCCGATGGCGATCTTGGCCTGGTTTTGCTGGTAGCCCGCGTCGCTCGGGTCCTCGCTGGGATGCAGGAAAGAGGTGAGCCTCTGCTGCTGGTAGCCCTTGAGGATCGGCGTCCCTACTGCGGGCGCCACGACCAGAACGATCGCTACGAGTGTGACGAGGGCCGCGCCGATCGTCGCGAAGTGCGTCCAGCGGACGCCCCCCACGTACATCACGGCGAGGGTGATGACCGCGAGCACCAGGGCGGTGCCGAGGTCGGGCTGCAGGAAGACGAGCGCAGCCGGGGCGAGGCCGAGACAGAGGTAGCGCACCGTGCGCTGCCGGTCCGACCCGCGCCTGGCGCCATCGATGACGAACCCGGCGAGCGCAAGCACAAGCAGGAGCTTGCCGAGCTCAGATGGCTGGAAGCTGAAGAAGGGCAGTTCGAAGGCGCGCCGCGAGCCGCGCGCCGCGAAGCCGAAGACGAAGACGAGCGAGATGCTCACGCAGAGGAAGGTGTAGACGCCGACCCGCAGCTCGCGGAAGCGCGAGTAGTCGACGCGGGTGAGCAGGTACATGCCGGCGACGCCGAGGACGGCGTAGATCGCCTGCCGGTCAACGTAGTAGTACGGATTGCCGGGCACGTCGTGAAGCGTCGCCTGGGCCAGCGTGAAGACGCCGAAGGCGGCCAGGACGATGGCGGAGAGGGCCAGGGCGCCGTCCATGTAGGGCAGGCCGAGCCGCTCGGCGATGCCGGGCCGGACCGCGAACGGCTCAGGACGCGCCTGACGGGTACGGGTCGCGTACATCAGCCCGGGCTGCCGCCGTTCGGTCCGGCCGGACCGGAGGTGTGCTTGTTGAAGTAGGCCTCGAGGATCTGGAGCGCGGCCGGCGCGGCCGATTCGGCGCCGAACCCTCCTTCCTCGATCGTAACGGCAGTGACGATGCGGGGGTTCGGGTAGGGGGCGAGGACTATGTACCAGGACTGGTCGGCATGGCCGACCCGCTGCGCGGTCCCGGTCTTGCCCGCCACCGGCACCGGGAAGCCGCCGAAGACGGCGTAGGAGGTGCCGCCCGGGGCCTGGGCGGCCTCGTGCAGCCCTTCGAGGATCGCCGCCCGGTATTCGGGGTCGACGTGGACGTGGCGACGTGAGGGCGGATCGAATTCCTTGACCACCCGGCCCGCCGCGTCGTCGACCTGGAGCCCGACGTGCGGGGTGACCACCGTGCCGCCGTTGGCGACCGTGGCGTAGGCGATCGCCATCTGCAGCGGGTTCGTCTGCAGGTCGCCCTGGCCGGTCGCCAGCTGGATGTTGTCGCCGGCCGACCAGGGTCGTTCGGTTTCCCCTTCCTTGAAGAGCCGGTTGCGCCAGCCCTGGCTCGGCAGGAGGCCGGTCGCGGCCCCCGGCAGGTCGATGCCGGTGGGCCGCCCGATCCCCAGCTTGTGGGCCCAGCGCTGGAGGTCGCCGGTGTCCCACATTTCCAGCCCCAGCGTGTAGAAGAAGACGTCGGAGGAGACCTGCAGGGCGGGAACCAGGGTCAGCGTGCCGTAGGCGGCGCCGCCTGCGTTCTGGAAGCTCTCGCCGCCGACCGTCAGCGAGCCGCCGTCGAAGATCGGCGTCGAGGTCGTGATCGTGCCGCTTTCGAGCGCCGCCATCGCGGTGATCAACTTGAAGGTCGAGCCGGTGGGGTAGAGACCGGCGATCGCCCGGTCGGTCAGCGGCGCCGAGACCGGGTCGCGGTAGAGCGCGTCGACCTGGCTCTGGGTCATCGGCCTGGTGAAGACCGAGGGGTCGAAGGTCGGGAACGATCCGAGGCCGAGGATTTCGCCGCTGTGCACGTCCATCGTCACGAAGCCGCCCGGCAGGCCGCGCGCCGACAGCGCCGCCTCGCCGGCGGCCTGCACGTCGGAGTCGATCGAGAGCTTCAGGTTGTCGCCTGGCACCGGAGGACGGGAGACGAGCTGACCGTGGGCGGTGGGCTCGCCGAACGCGTCGACCTGGATCCGGGTCATCCCGGGGCGCCCGCGCAGGTAGCGGTCGTAGGTGTACTCGACTCCGTCCTTGCCGACCTCGTCGCCGGGCTCGAGCCCGCGGTAGCGCGGTTCCTTCAGCTCTTCTTCCGATACCTCGCCGACGCTGCCGACGAGGTGGGCGGCGAGGGTGCCCTGCGGGTAGCGGCGCACGAAGACGCGCTGCACCTCGACGCCGGGGAAGCGATCCTGGTTCTCCTGGAGGTAATAGACGAGGTAGTGGCCGACGTCGCGGCGCAGCGTCACCGGGGCGCTCGGCGCCAGCTTCAGCTGTTCGTGCATCAGCTTCCGCACCCGGTCCGGCGAGCTGTGGGTGAGCTCGGCCAGCTGGGCGAGCTCGGCTCGCCGCCGCGGCGCCCTCGGCGGCAGCTTGCCGGGATCGACCTGGAGGGCGAGACTGGTGCGGTTCTCGACCAGCACCTTCCCGTTGCGATCGAGGATCGAACCGCGCGGGGCGTGGACCCGGAACTCGCGGCTGCGGTTGTTGTTCGCCTCGGCCAGGTACTTCTCCCCGGAGACGACCTGGAGCAGCCAGAGCCGGACGAAGAGGACGACCAGGAGGACCACCGCGAGCCCGCCGAAAAGCGCGATGCGCAGCGCCAGCCGGTTGCTCATCTCGGGGCCGCGTTCATCGGAGCGAAGGTACATGCCTATGCCCCCAGCACGGTCGGCTGCCGGCGGCGGCGCAGCTTCGGCTCCTCGACCAGGGCGGGGCGCAGCGCCCACCTCACGCCGAGGTAGATCGGCCAGGCGAGGAAGAAGGCGTAGACGCTCTTCAGCAGCATGTCCCGGACGACCAGCAGGCTGACCGGCGAGTCGATGCCGAGCAGCAGCGCCACGACGGCGAAGCCCAGCTCGGCGAACAGGGTCAGCCCCATGCAGAGCAGCGCCGGGACGAGCAGGCTGTGGACCTCGAAGCGTTCGCGAAACAGCCCGGCCAGGTAACCGGTCCCGAGCAGGACAAGGGAGCTGGCGCCGAGCGCCTCGACCAGGAGGCAGTCGACCAGGAAGCCGATCGAGAAGCCCGCCACCGCGCCGGTCATGCTGCCGCCGAGCAGGCCTAGGCAGACGACCAGGGCGGGCAGCACGTCGGGACTGGTCTGGAGCAGCTCGACCTGGGAGAAGAAGGAGAGCTGGAGAAGCACGCCGAGGATCGCGATCGCGACGATGCGGGCGAGGATCTTGGGGGTGACGATCACCGGCGCGAGCCCCCGGTCAGCACCTGCACGAGGTCGAGGTTGCCCAGGTCGGCGTACGGGCGCAGGTGGACCTGCTGGATCGCCTCCTGTTCGACCACGGAGGCGCTGGTCACTTCCCCCACCGGCAGCCCGGGTGGGAACAGCGAGGCCAGTCCCTGGGCGCGCCAGCCGGCGGTCACCACCGTCTCTCCCCTGTGCACCCTCCGGGTCGAGTCGATGAAGTCGAGGATCAGGTCCTCGGGATTGCCGACTTCGGGCTTGACCACCCCCTGCACGCCCTCCGGCACGACCTTGGCCGAGATCGCGCTGGCGTGATCGGTCAGCAGCATCACCTGCGAGGAGCCTCCCTCGACCGAGGCGATCCGGCCGACCAGGCCGTCGCCGCTGATCACCGGGTCCTCGACCCGCACTCCGTCGCCGCTGCCGGCGTCGATCGTCACGGTCGAATGCCAGATCGTCGGCGAGCGGGCGATCACGCGGCCGGTCACGGGCTTGTAAGCGGAGGCGGCGAGGGCGGGCCCGCGATCCAGTTCGACCAACTTGCGCAGCTGGGCGTTCTCCTGCAGCGCCTCTTGGCCGGCGACGGCCAGCGTCCTTGCGCTTTCCAGCTCCGACTTCAGCCGCTTGTTCTCGCCACGCGCTTCGAAGGTCTGGTCGAACCAATCGACGAGGTCGCGGGCCGGCTTCAGAGCGCGGTCGGCGACCGTTTGCAGGGGGCTGAACACGGTGCTGACGCCACGCTGGAAGCCGTTTGAGCGTTGGCCGTAGGTGAACGTGAGCAGCACGAACGAGCCGACTACCAGCAGTGCGAGCACCGCCCTACGGCGGCGTACTTGCTTTCGATACACGGTGGGTGTCCAAGTTTGGCGAGTGGTGCGGGCGACGGCTAGGCAAGCTGGCGCCTCGCTCCCGAGTTTCTCTTGCTGGCGCGGTGGATCGCCTCGAACTCCTCAAGCGAGATGCCGGAGCCGACCGCCACGCATGAAAGCGGTGACTCTGCCAGTTGGCAAGGCATCTGGCACTCATCGCGGAGGCGCTGCTCCAAGCCTTGCAGGAGGGCGCCGCCCCCGGCCAGCGTGATCCCGCGGTCCATGATGTCGCCGGCCAGCTCCGGCGGCGTGCGGTCGAGCGTGTCCTTGACCGCGTCGACGACGTGGCCAACCGGTTCCTCGAGCGCTTCGCGGACCTCCTCGGAGCCGAGCACGATCGTCTTCGGCAGGCCCGAGACGAGGTCGCGGCCGCGGATCTCCGTCCGCACCTCTTCGGGCAGCGGCGAGGCGGAGCCGGCCTCGAGCTTCACCTCCTCGGCGGTCTGCGTGCCGATCGCCAGCTTGTACTCGTGTTTGCAATGGTTGACGATCGCCTCGTCGAGCTCGTCGCCGCCAACCCGGATCGACTGCGAGACGACGATCCCGCCAAGCGAGATCACCGCCACCTCGGTGGTGCCGCCGCCAACGTCGACGACCATCGAGCCGGTCGGCTCGGCGACCGGGAGCCCGGCGCCGATCGCCGCCGCCATCGGCTCCTCGATCAGGTAGGCATGGCGAGCGCCGGCCGAGAGGCAGGCCTCCTCGACGGCGCGCTTCTCCACCCCCGTGACCCCGGAGGGGACGCAGACGACGACGCGCGGGTGGGCGAAGCGATTCGGGTGAACCTGCTTGATGAAGTGGCGCAACATCTGCTCGGTGATGTCGAAGTCGGCGATCACCCCGTCCTTGAGCGGCCGGATCGCGGTGATCGTCCCCGGCGTGCGGCCGAGCATTCGCTTCGCTTCGACCCCCACGGCGTGGACCTGCCCGTTGCGCGAGTCGATCGCCACGACGGAGGGCTCGGAGAGGACGATGCCGCGCCCGCGGACGTAGACGAGCGTATTGGCCGTGCCCAGGTCGACAGCCATGTCGCGACCGCCGAGTCCTCTTAGATAGCTGAGTACGCCCATGCGTGAATTCGCAGAACTTGCGGGGGAATCATCCCAGACTCGCCAAGCGGGGCCCGATCTGGGCTCAACCCGGCTCGAAAAGCTCGGGCGCAAGGTCCACCAGCAGGCCGACCGGCAAGCCGACGACGTTCGAGACGCTGCCCTCGACGCGCTCCACGAGCGTCGACCCAAGCGTCTGGATCGCGTAGCCGCCGGAGCGGCCACGCCACTCGCCGAACCGCACGTAGCGCTCCTTCGCGGCCTCGTCCAACTCCTTGAACACGACGGTCGTCCGCTCCACCCCGCTGCGCTCGCCGTTCTCGGCCAGCACCACCAGCCCGCTGAGCACCTGATGCGCCCGCCCCGACATCCGCTCCAGGTACTCGCGCGCCTCGTCCGCATTGGCGGGCTTGCCGAGGGCCTTGCCGTCAAGAACAACATCCGTGTCGCACGCGATCACCAGGCGCGCGGGTCCTGTCGCCGCAGGGGACCCCCCACCCCCTGCGGTAGCTAAAGCTTCCTCGGGGGTGGGCCCCCCTACGGCGCCACCCGCGCGAGAGACCGCTCGCGCCTTGCGCAGCGCATTCTCCAAGACCTCGAACTCGGGGTCTCCCCCACTCAACTCCTCCACGCCGGGCAGGGCGATCTCGAACTCGACCCCAAGCTTGCGGAGTATCTCGGCTCGCTGCGGAGAGCCAGAAGCTAGGACCACCTGTGGGTCCGAGCGTGCCATGTCAGCCGTCCCTGCCGGCGGGTGGCGCGGTTTTGGGGGACCACCCCGAGGAAGCTTTAGCTACCGCAGGGGTGGTGGCACCAAAACCGCGACAGGACCCGCCGGCCCGACGACTCACGTCAGCCAAGCTCTGGAAACCAGATGGCTATCTCCCTCTCCGCAGACTCGTCGGAGTCCGAGCCGTGGACCATGTTGAAGGTCAGCTCGAGCGCGAGGTCGCCGCGGATCGAGCCGGGGGCCGCCTCGAGCGGATTCGTCGCGCCGATGACCTGGCGGGCGGCGGCAACGGCTTCGTGCCCCTCCAGAACCAGTGCGACCAGCGTTCCGCCGGTGATGAAGGAGACCAGCTCGCCGAAGAAGGGCTTCTCGGCGTGCTCGGCGTAGTGCTCGTTGGCGATCTCCTTGCTGGCCCGCATCGTCTTCAGGGTGGCGATCCTCAACCCCTTCCGCTCGAAGCGAGCGACCACCTCGCCGGTCAGAGCGCGCTCGAACGCGTCAGGCTTGACGAGGATCAGGGTCCGGCTCACGTTTGGGGCTCCTTTGCGGTCGTTTGGGGGACGTCGCCTCTTTGGACCCGCCGCGAGCGGCCGGCCCTTTCTTGCCGGCGGGACGCGCGGCCTCTCTCTCGTCCCCCGCCGCGGCCTCCTTCACCCGAGCGGGTGGGCGGCGCTTGGGCGCGGCTCGCTCCTCGCGTTGCGGGACCCGCTCCTCACGCGGTGCCGACCGCTCGGCGCGCGCCGGCTCCCCCTTCGGCTTCTGCCGTCGCGCCCGCTCCGGCAGCGCCGTCTCGCAGTAGGGGCAGAGCGCCCAGCGCGGGTCGACCGGCTTGCCGCAGCTGGGACAGGGGTCCTTGAGGCGGCGCTGGCACTGGGGGCAGCGGAGGAAGCTCTTCTCGACCGGGTACTCGCAGTTCGGGCAGGAGAGCTCGGTGAGCTGGCGCACCCTCAGCTCCGCGGCCCTGATCTCCAGCTCGCGCTCGTGGGCGTCCTCGAGGAACTCCGGCGGGCGCACGATCGCGTAGACCGCGGTGCCGATGTAGGGGAAGAAGGAGCCGATCGTCGCGCAGGCGACCAGGAAGGGGTCGGAGATGCGCCGCCTGGCGTCGAGGTAGGTGTAGACGATCAGCGCCAGCCAGACGACGACCACCATCAGCACGAGGAGGGTGACGGCCAGGTTGAGGCCGCTGTTGCTGATGCCGAAGATCGCTGTTGCCATGGCTGGGCGCCGCCGGGACGGGAGCGGGGAGTCTACTTCGCCGCGTTTTGCGGGAAACCTGTCGCCTCCGGAGGACGCACGAATTTTCGCGCTCCGCTCATAGGAACAACCTCCCGAACAGGTAGCCGATGCCGAAGAAGACGAGGATCACGACGGCGACGACCGCCGCGACCAGCGCCATCATCGAGAGCAGTTCCGAACCGGCGCTCCTGTTCACGCCGTAGATCCTCGCACAGACCTCATACGCCGAGCGCGGCGCGGGCGGGCGCCAGGGCGTAGTGCGAGCCGGTGACGATGAGCACACCCCCCGCTTCGGCGGCCAGCTGGCGACCGCGTCGCACCGCTTTGGCGAAGTCCGGCTCTGTCTCGGCGGGAACGCTGGCGGCGGCGCAGGCGCCGTTCAGCTCGGCGGCAGAGTGCGAGGACCCGCCGGAGAGGCCGCGTTTCACAAGCGCGGCGGACCCGAGCTCTGTGCAGACCACGCGCGACAGGGCAGGCGCGAGAGCGCGGATCATCGCTCCGGCGTCCTTGTCCTCGAGGATCGCCAGGCAGGCCACGACCGGCCGCCCCGCGGTCGTGCTTCGCCCCGCGCTCCGGGGACGAGCACGGCCGCTGTGAAGCCCGTTGGCGACCTCGGGAAGCGCCTCGGCCAGCGCCGCCGCGCCGTCGGGGTTGTGGGCGGCGTCGAGGAAGGTCGGTGGATCGTCGGAGACCCGCTCCAGGCGCCCGGGGACGGTCACGGTCGCGGCGACCTCGGCG
>Ga0137371_10004138_pt1 | contig 11393 bp, 7 predicted proteins | sample SagtaG_7_FD_104919 | JGI IMG/M metagenome (GOLD analysis project Ga0137371, IMG submission 104919) | Vadose zone soil microbial communities from Sagehorn Ranch, Mendocino, California, USA - Sage1_R_40_16 metaG | ecosystem: Environmental > Terrestrial > Soil > Vadose zone | place: USA: California... | reverse complement strand
TTTGCCGGCGCTGATTGCGATCCTGCCGCTGGTTGCGTATTGGTGCTGGAGGCTGGTTGATTGTTGCCGCAAGCAGAAAGAGATACCGCGGCCAGAATCAACGCGATACAGGTTTTCAATTTAGCTTCTCCTTTTTGCGAGTGATCTGCCGAGGATCCAGGGCGAACCGGCGTGTCCGCCCGGCGGTTAACTCGCCTTGCATCACTCCTGAGACTGCGAACTACGGAACAACGAACCCGCTCAAGGGATTACCAAAGAACGCGTCAGTCTTGTATGCGTTGCGATCCCAGACTCCGTCCTGGTCGCCTATCACCTGAACAGGGACCACGATACGGCCCGTACCTAAGTTACTCTTTGGTCCAACTCCCGTATCGACAAGTTGGCCGTCTGCGCCCATCGTAAACTTTGCCGTACGAGCAAGCTTACCGTTCTCCAGGACCTTGATTTCATACTCACCCGTATTTTTGTACATCTGAAAATCCTCGGGATGAAACTCGGGTTGTTTGTCCCAGACCAACGCGTTGACGGTGAACTTGCGACGACAGTAGGTATTGGTCGACTCATGGTAAGCGGCATTTGTGATCTGGCAACCAGTGTCACCGTATTTGCTGCCGCCACCGGCGCTGTCGGCAACCATTTGGCCTTTGTAGTACAAATAAGCAACGTACTTGCCGTAGTCGATGTTCTTGGGATCGCCTTTGAACCAGGTCACGAATGACAAACGTGCTTCAGTCTCTGAGGGGCGATTGCCTTGCCGGACATCCATTCCGTCATAGCCGTAGACATAACCAACCGGCAGGTTCCAGTCATAGTTGACGTAGTAGGAAAAGTTGTTTTTGAACTTCGGCAGATCCACGACGCCGACATGGAACTTCTCGACTTTGAACTTGCCGGCAAACAGAGTCTTGTTCGTGCCTTCGAGTTCATTCTTTAAATTGATCTTGAATCCGGCCAGGCCAGTTTCAATTGAAGCATCCTGGTCCTTAACGTCGTTTGAATTCATGCCACATTCGGTCTCCCACCAGGAACCGGCGGCTGTTTCTTTTGTATTGCAGTCAAACTTTATCCAGGGCTTGCCTGAGGGCAGGGTGAAATCAACCGACAACTGACTGCCCGCGGAAATTGGACCGTTTACCCGATAGACTATCCGCGGTGTCCAACTCCATGTTTCCTGATCTTCCTGACCGTTCCGGTAGTATTGCTGGTGCGTCCGCAACGTGATTTGAATTGAAGGTTTGTTGATCGCCGGCTCAGCCGAGGCCGGGTTTGCGCTTCGACTCTCCGGTTGCGGCCGTGACGGTGAGGTGTTGCTATTCGACGCCGGCTGCGCAGTGCCGGTCGGGGTCGGCTCCGACTTCGGCTGGTTGACCTTCGGCAATTTGATTTTCGGAAATTGCGCCGACCCGGTTTGAAAACTGAAAACTGCGAAGACTAAGACTGCCAGCGTTAGCACTGAATTCTTTTTCATCTTTCTTCCTCCTCGGGGGGCCGGGATAGACCGGCAGATTGTAATGAATGAAAGGATCTTATTTTTGCCGCAATTGTTCCTACTTTTCGTGATCAGTCACTTCGTGTGCTTACGCGTAAAGGCAGCGCCGCCGAGTCGTTCTGCCGCTCTTTGCTGCGCCGCTTCCGTGTCTGTCGCTGTGTCGCGGTCAACTGAAGCTCGCCCAGCGCCTGTTCGAGCCGGTCGAGTCGCGCCTTCAACGCCGTGTTCTCGTATTGCGCGGCCGTGTTCCTGGCCTGGAGAGATTTGATCTGGAGTTGCTGCTGCTGTACTGCATTGATCAGCACCGCACTCAGGCGATCGTACTTGACGCCTTCGATCTCGCCTTTGGCGTTGTGGGTCACGAGGAGTGGCTCGACTGCGGCGACGTCTTCGGCACCGAAGCCCAGATCGCGTTCCGGATGGTCTTTCCAGGTGAAAGTGATTGGTCTCAGGCGGTTGACAATATCCAGCCCGCCCGCGAAGCGTGCCACGTCTTTCTTGTAACGAAGGCTGGAAGAGCAGGTGGCAATCTGGTTCGAACCGTTGCGACACAACTGGACGGCGCCGGCGGCGCCAAGCGTGTCAATCGTCACAGTGCCTAAGACGTGGACGGGGCCACCGGGATCGATGCTCATCTGGTTGGTGTTGTTTTCGCGAAAGAAGATCGTGCCGCCACTGGGACGATTAATGATCGTGTCCGTGCCATTTCCGAGCAGCGAGTAATTTGTGCAACCCGATAATAACGTTCCAAAACCGATGCCGGTGAATGGTACTGAGCATCCGGCGTTGCCCAGCAGGACATTCCCGCCGTTGACGGCAATATGGAGTCTGGCTTTTGGCGCGTCGGTGCCGATGCCGACGTTAATGAGGCCGAGGGCGCTGCCGCCGAGGATCAAGGAGTTGCTCTGGTTGACAACGGCATATGCGCCGATCGCGGTGGCATTAACAAGGTGTTCTGTTCCACCCGCATCGTAGCCAATATAGGTGTTGCCTATGCCGTCAGTGTTAAGACTCCCGGCGCTTCCGCCGATGAAGGTATTGGCCCCTCCCACCGTATTAGCCTGGCCGGCACCGGCTCCAAAGAAGGAGTTGAGGTCGGCGGTGTTGTTAAGCCCGGCAAAGGCTCCGAAGAAGGAGTTTTCTATACCCGTGAGGTTGGAGCTGCCGGCTGAATCGCCGAAGAAGGAATTGCTCTGGCCCTCTGTGTTTAGTTGGCCCGCTATAGTGCCGAAGAAAGAGTTTCCAGCGCCTCCTGTATTGGAAAAGCCCGCGCCGGTTCCGAAGAAGGAGTTATGGGATCCGGTTGTATTGGCCCCGCCAGCGAAGAAGCCCGCAAAGATATTCGACCCCGGAGCACTCAGCACTCGATTACCACCGATGTTGTACTGCGTCGTAGTGTTAACAATGTTGCCCGACAGCGTGTTGCCGGCAGTGCCATTGCCGCTGATGTTGAAGTCGCTGCCGGCCTGTTGGTTTGTCCCGTTCTGGATGTAATTGCCGCTTCCGCCGGGAAGATTGGCGGCGAGCGTCCCCGTCACAGTGAGGTTGCCATCGATGGCTCCATTGCCGCTCACGTTGAGATGGCCTGGTACTTGCACGGTCACGGCGTTGGTGCCGAGCACCATCGTGTTGTTGGAATTGACCACAGCGTTAGCGCCGATGGCCGTGGCATTATTGAGATTGCCGCTTCCGACGTTGGCGCTCATACCGATGATAGTGTTGTTGCTGCCCGCCATGTTGCTTAACCCGGAGAGACTGCCGACAAAGGTATTACTACTAGCGGCTGGAGTTATGTTGAGACCGGCAGTCTTGTCGATGGAGGCGTTAGCCTGACCAGTGGTTGTTGTATTGAGACCCGCGCCGTTGCCGACAAAGGTGTTGTCCTGACCAGTTGTGTTCTTTAAACCTGCGGTGGATCCAAAGAAGGCGTTCTGCAAACCTGTTGTGTTGGCTGCTCCTGCGCTCCGACCCGCAAACATGTTGAACGACCCCGGGGCGCTCAGCACTCGATCACCACCGATGTTGTATTGCGTCGTAGTATTAATGTTGCCCGCCACATCCAGCTTGGCGGCTGGAGCCGCGGTGCCGATGCCGATGTTGCCAGTGGGCCGAATCACCATGCCCAATTGATCATTGCCCGTATTGAACTTCACTGAGCCGTCGTCACCTGCCGGGTTCGCGACATTACCCGCTGCGATGGTGAACAAGCCACGCTGATTCGCGATCGTCGAATAGGTGTTGCCGCGCATCGCAAAGAACGGCCCGTTGGCAGCACCATAAGAAGGAGTGCTGCCGGCCAACATTCCCGTCGTCCCGTTCGTGGAGTTCAAATAGAGCAGGTTTGTGTCCACCCCGCCGCTGGGCGCGGCCGTCAGTTGCAAGCCGGTGCCCGTGTCAAGCGCTACCGAATCTCCCAGCGTGCCGCCGTTGTCCGTCCATTTCGCTAACCGGTTCTGCGTACCTGTGCCGGCTACATTGGGAGTGATGGTGCCATTTGAGTTGGTGAGCGTCAGCGCTCCCTTGTCGCTCACGTTCAGAGTGCTACCATCCGAGAATGCAAAACCTTCGCGCGCTCGAATCGTCCCCGCCACATCCAGCCTGGCCTTTGGCTTCGCAGTGCCGATGCCCAGATTGCCTTCTTCCGTCAGCACCATCTGCTCTTTATCTTTGCCGGAGAAGAAATCTCCAAGGCGAAAACTGAGCCCGCCGCGGCTTCTGCCAATCTCGCCCTTAATGCCGTCATGCGCCACCGTGGTGACAGCGTCCGCCTCGCCTTCACTCAGTACTGTCAACGCCGTGACGCCCTCCAGGGTGCTACCGATCTCAGTCAACTGATTGGCCAGCAGGGACTGTGATAGCGCAGGTGTTAGTTGGGCCGCATCGACTGCCTGCATTGCGAGTTGTTTGTCTTGCACGATGAGAGTGCCCAGTTTCTGACTCACTTTGCCGGAGAGACTTTTCACCCTCACCACACATAAGTAGGAGCCATCAGCGAGTGGCTGGCCGGCCTTGTCCTGTACCGCCCAATCCAGCACATTGCCCGCTTGACTGGCAGCGAAGACTTTCTCTCCGGCAGAGGTGAAGACCTCGAGCTGCATCTGCACAGTCGAACCCGGCGCCGCAAATCGCACTCTCTCGGTGGCCGCGGCGGCAGTAACAATGGGTGCAGTCCTTTGCTCGCCAACCACAGGCTTCTGATTTTGAGCGACGAGCACGCTGAAGAGGCAAAGAACTATCAGACAACTTCCAATGAGGCGATAGGTGATGAACATTTTGGTCTCCTTCGTGGGTAAAGTGCGCGGTTGGCTGACGTTTGCCGAAAAGCGCTGACCATTTTCTGTGCTTCTGTGAATAGACGACGGAAAGAAGGAAGCTTATTACCACGCGTCACAAAGATTCTCGCGGCGACAGGCGCTTTTGGGGAATTCGTTGCCTTCTGTGAGTTTCGGCCTTAACATTCCAGCCGCCGGTTTGCTAGTCGTGATGTTTTGTCCTGCCTGCTTGGCTCATCTCAACCAGTAGCAGGCCCGAATCCAGGATCATCGGAAGGTCCCATGTTCAATATCATTGGTTTTCGCTCTCTCATTCTTTTCGTTTTCATGGCTGTTGCCGTTTCGATCTTCGGTCAAGACGAGAGCGCTTCGTTGGCTGCGAAAAAGCAGCCTTCGCCGGACGAAGTCTCGTTGCGGGCGGCAGTTACTCAGTATTTCGAAGCTTTTGCTAAGAAGGATCTCGCTGATCTGCTGAAGGAGTGGAGCGCCGGCTCGCCTGGCCTTGAAGCTCGCAGGAACGAGTTCCAGCGTGATTTTGCCGCAAACGATGGCATCGCAGTCAGGAATCTCGCCATTCGCAAACTGAAGATTGAAGGCGATAAAGCTGCACTACAAGTGGCTGTCGAGATTACCGCAAGCGATATCAAAACCGGCCGACCGTCCACGGCGTTCGGGAAAATGGTTCGCGCGATGCAGTGGGTGAAAGAGTCAGGAGTCTGGAAGGTCACGCATGAAGCTTCAGCCGAAGATGAACTGGCCTCTTCGTTGATTGCTGCCAGGACTGACGAAGAGCGAGCTTCAATAGTTGGCACGAACGGTGAACTCCTGAACCAGGTGCTGATTAGAGCACTCGTCGCTCAGGGAAATCGCCTGAGGATTCAGGGAAAGTTGTCGGAGTCTTTGAGAATTTACCAAATCGCTCTGGGGCAGGCAGAGCGAATCGGCGATCGGGCGGGAACGGCCGTCACCTTCAGAGCAGCGGGCACAGCAAAGCGGATGCAGGGTGACTATGACACCGCTCTGGATTACTACCGTCAAAGCTTGGCGATAAACGAAGCGAGCGGCGATAAATTGTCAACTGCGACAGCGCTCAACTCTATTGCCGGCGTTGAGTACATCCGCGGCCAATACACAAAAGCACTCGAGACCTACGCGAGAAGTCTAAAAATAAATGAGGAGCTGAATAATTCCGAGGGAGTCGGCAGTGTCCTCAATAACATGGGCTTGGTTTTTTTGGATCAGGGAAACTACCTCAAGAGTCTCGGCTCCTTTCAAAAGAGCCTGGCCTTTACCGATCCGAGCGACGGGTTGGGAATTGCGAGCACATTGTTGAATATCGGATATCTTTATTCGACTCTGGGAAACTATCCGCTGGCCCTCGACTATTTGCAGCAGGCGCTGGCCCGGGCCGAACAGCTCGGTGCGAAACCGGTGACCTGGAAAGCCCTGCAAGGGATCGGCACGGTTCAACGCAGTCAGGGAAACTTCGCCCAGTCGCTCGACTATTTAGAGAAAGCGCTGTCGATTCTCACATCGCTTGGCAGCAAAGATCGAATCACGGAAATACTCACTGAGATCGGCGCCGTGTACTACGAGCAAGGCGATTATGCGCGCGCGCTGGAGTTCTTTCAGAAGAGTCTCGACATCGCCCAGACGATCGGCGTTAAAACGGCGGCGACGCTGAATGCTATGGCGCGAACGTACAACGCTCAAGGCGATCACGCCAGGGCCCTCGGTTTTGCAGAGCGAGCCGCTGACGTCGCGCGCGAAACCGATCAGAATGAAGTGCTTTGGCAGGCACGCACAACCTCCGGCGAAGCTTTTCTGGCTTTGCGACAGTCTGAAAAGGCGCGACAGGCATTTACCGAAGCTATTCGAATCATCGATAACTTGAGGAAAGAAGTACCCGGCGCGGAAACGCAACGGGAAGAATTTTTTGAAAACAAACTGGCGCCGTATAAGGCAATGATCAAACTACTGCTTGCCGAGAATAATCCCGCCGCCGCGCTTGCTAATGCGGAACGGGCGAAAGGCCGCGTTCTGCTGGACGTATTGCGCAGCGGCAGGACGAACATCGACAAAGCGATGTCGTCTTCAGAGCGACAGCGCGAGCAGGAATTGACAGGAACGCTTATCGGACTCAACACGCAAATTGCTCGCGAGAAGATGCGCGACAAACCTGATTCAGCGCGAGTTGGGGACCTCAATACACAAATCGAGAAGGCCAGGCTGAAGCGCGAAGATTTTCAGACGTCTCTCTATGCGGCCCATCCTGAATTGAAGATTCAGCGAGGGGAAACCGAAGCCTGGCGGCTCGAACAAGCGACCGAGTTATTGCCTGACAACAAGAGCGCATTACTCGAATACGTCGTGGCCGCTGATCGGCTCTATCTCTTCGTCATAACCAGAGGCACGCGAAATGACGATGCTGGCTTGCAGACTTACACCATCCCGCTCAAGCGCGATGAGTTGGGTGCGCAAGTCGAGAAATTTCGGCGGCGATTGGCTAATCACGATCTGGACTACAGAGATTCTGCGGCTGAACTGTACGACCTGGTGATCAAGCCCGCGCAGGGCCAGTTGCAGGGGAAGAACACGCTCATCATTGTGCCTGACGATGTGTTATGGGACTTGCCATTTCAGGCTCTAAAGCCGGCAGGCGGTCATTATCTGGTCGAAGATTACGCCATTTCCTACGCTCCATCCCTGAGTGTGCTGCGCGCGATGATCGCAAAACGCCGGCAGACTAAGACGGCAATGTCAACCTTACTTGCCGTGGGTAATCCCTCGCTGGGGAAGCTTACCGTTGAACGCGCGCGCAACGTGCTAAGCGAAGCGCTCGATTCCATGCCCGAAGCTGAGCGTCAGGTTAAGACACTGGGACAGTTGTATGGACCCGCACAGAGTCGGATTTATTTTGGATCGGAAGCGCGCGAAGGCCGTGTGAAGGCAGAAGCTGCGAACTATCGAATCCTACAATTGGCAACGCACGGTGTCCTCAACAATGCCAATCCGATGTATTCCCATATCGTCCTCTCACAGTCTGCGGACGACCCGAAGGAAGACGGTTTATTGGAAGCCTGGGAAATAATGGATCTCGATCTCAAAGCTGAACTCGTAGTGTTGTCAGCCTGCGACACCGCTCGCGGTCGCATCGGCGCGGGAGAAGGCGTCATTGGTCTAACCTGGGCCTTTTTTGTCGCTGGCAGTCCGACGACTATCGTTAGTCAATGGAGTGTTGAATCAGAAAGCACGACCGATCTGATGTTGAACTTTCATCGAAATCTAAGAGTGGATGACGGAGGGCGCAGCGCAATGACTAAGGCAGAAGCACTACGTCACGCACAATTAATGTTGCTGCGAATGAAACGCTATCAACATCCGTTCTTCTGGGCCGGCTTCGTCGTTGTAGGAGATGGGTTCTGAGTTTATTCCAAGCGCTTTTCCGGAACTCTCATTCACACCGTGGCTTTGCCCGGTGATATCGCAGCATACCGAAGTCTGCAACCGTTTTAACGGTTTTCTCCCCACACCAATTCTATTGGCCTGCCACAAGAAACCGTTGAAACGGTTTCTTTGATTTTGAGGCAGCCTGGTCCACCGGGCTAAAGCCACGGTGTGAATGAGAGCTTCCGGAAAAGAATTCGGCGACCCCCCCACCACAGCATTATCTCCGGAGAGCTTTCGCGCTGCGCAAGAGATTCCGCGCCACTGGTGATTTAGGGTTGGCGTCAAGCAGTTCCTGCAATTCACGCTCGGATTGATCGAGCAGGCCGGCGTCGGCGTAGACGACAGCCAACATCAAATGCGATCTGGCGGGGCTCTTTCTGGCAAGTTGTATTTCCTGGAGTTTGTTTTGTTCGACGATCCTGAACTTTGCGTCCGGAGCGGCTGGTGGAGGCATCAACAGCTCGCCGCCGTCTTTGCTGGCCCTCACTTGCCACGAGTAGGTGTGCCCGCGTCCAAGGGGCGTACTGGCTTTCCAAATATTCTTTAATACTGGACCGCTGGTCAGAACCTTTTTTGAGCTAGCGTCATAGATCGTAACTGTGTAGTTCTCAGCGCCTTCCACAGCGTTCCAACGAAAAGTGGGAGTGGCGGACTCGACGGCGGTTGCGACGGGATTGAGCAAACCATAAGCAGCGCGATTACTACCCATCAATTGGCCCGGCTGTCCCTTGAGATTACTAACGAACGGCGGGGCTTTTACGCGCTCGCTTTTCAGGGCAGACTTCACTTCGTTCTGAATTTGCAGCGGCGCCGATTCCAGTCCCGATAGCTTGTCATTGCCGCCCAGCGCGACGTGACCACTACCATCGATCAGGTCAACCACCAGGGGGGCATTGTTCTGATCCTGCGGCTCAGGTGGCGGATTCTTCGTGCCGGGCTCAGGCGACGGGATTGCAGGATTGGCAGATTTCTCCGGGTGGCCGGCTTGAAGGCGCGCTTCTTCTGCACGTTTTCGAGAGTACAGCACCGCCGCCCAGGCGATCAGAGCAACGAGAGCGACGGCAGCCGCCGCTTGCAGCGGAATCCTGACGGACGGTAAGTTCCACAAAGCCGTCACGCGCGCCCAAAGACTTGAAGGCTCGCCTGGGGAGTACCGCGTGCCTGGCAGTTCGGCAAGCCTGGCCTTCATCGCCAGAAGGTCTTGCACTTCCGCGTTGCAGCTGTTGCAAAATTCCAAATGGCTATCGACGATCTCGCGATCGATCCCGCTCAAATCCTGGTCAACGTAATTGTCCATTTGCTCGTAGGATAAATGGTTGTCGCCAAAATCAGTTTCTGTTTGCAAAGCGGTCACGACCTGCGCAGACGCCTCGTCAGGCTGTAGCACGTCATCGAAACTCGCGTGGCACGAGCCACAACTTGCAAGATGATCGTCGAGCGAGAGAGTCTCAGCGGGCGACAGCTCGCGATTGCGGTAGCGCTGGATTTCTTGTTCAGAAGGATGTTGCGTCACGATTCGACTTCTTTCGGCCTGCCGCTATTCGGCAGATCACTCCTGTCCTATTCAATTCGATGTAAACTCAAAGCCGATCTTACCATTCGGGCGTTCGTCATATTTCCTTTCATCTCCCAAAATCTCTGGTTCGCCGCCGCAGTCTCTCTCGCGCGCACTTTCGTAGGTTGATCACCTGCTGCCGAGTCAGACCGAGCGATTCCGCGATCGCTCTATCTTCAAGCGGCAACTGGTTCCACAGGGTCGCCAGTTTCTCAGCGGGCATTGAAAGCGCCTCAGCGATCTGGCGGATCGAGGCAATTTGGATCAGCGGCAGCAGCGCCAGCACTCCGCGGCCATTGGAGTCCCTGAGACTCATTAGCAGCACCGTGCGCTGGCGCAATGGCAACTCGCGGATCTCGGCCCATAGCCTTTCGAGGTGGCTGCGTTGATCCATTCTGGCGTCAAGCTGTTCGTCCGGACCTGAATACACATCACCATCGATGGAATCGGAGGGAACGTCTTTTATCTGCCAAAGATCGGCGATCAAAGAGACAAGGTCATCCAACCGCAGCGGTCCAGCAGCGCGATCGAAGATTACCGAGACCAGATCCGGCGGACTTAAATTCGTATTTGAGTTGACCAACAGTTGCGGTTCGTTTGGCAGTTGTCGCAGATCCGCCCGGCTCACTGTGCGCTTACTGTCTCTCCAAACGGCAAAGCCGCACAAGAGATCTCCTTCGCTGCCCTCCCACACTGCAAGGCCGGCGCGATGGGTCAGAATGTAGCGAAGTTGATTCTTGAGGCTGTAGCGGCGTGGGTATTTCTTCCGCAAGTATCCGTCGCAGGCGTGATAAGCCGTCACCGCAACATAACCACGGAAATTCTCTATGGCTTTTTCACTGGCGTTTGCCCTGAGGCCGCGCAGCCGTTGAACGAGCTTGAGCGTGATCTCGCTAACCAGATCGGCGGCTTCGTCATCGGTGAGGTCGCTATCGGCAGAGCGCCCGACTCGCAGCTTGCCGCCAACGATTTGACGAACGATCGGCTGGGCGCGCTCGCAGATCAGCTGCTCGAGCTCCGCGGCCGCGTCTGCTTCGCCCCTCGCCTGCAAATAGGGAGACAGCACCGCATCGATCTGTAGCGTTGATCCGATCTTGTCCATCCCGTCCAGCACTGACAATAGCAGTGATGCACGAGAGGTTATAACTGACATTCGCCTTGACGCAATGACAGGCCAGAACAAGACCCTGTTCCGGGTAACCCCGATTTCAAAATCGGCTCTTCGAGCTCGGTTCTTGGGAACAACAGGACTTACTGACAGCGTTGATGGTCACCAGTGCCAGATCTGCTGGTAGTTGTCCATCAGATCGGCGACATCGCGACCGCGAATCATCTTCACTCCGCCAATACAATTGCCTTCGGAGATTCCGCGCTCTTCAAGATCGTCAGCCAGCGCGAAGACCTTTACGCCCTTTTCGGCTAATCTACCGATGTCTTCGTTTGGTTGCGCGGGATGATTAACGCCAACGTTTCCAATCTTCAGCGCCGGGCATTCCTGTCGCACCAGGTAATTCACCGCGTTGCCACGCAACAGCACATCGACGTCGGCGCCACTGTTCTTTAAGGCGCCACTGAACCAAAGGATCGTGTCGTCCTGCTCTTCGAGGGTGGCCCGATAAGCGGTTTC
>Ga0137371_10004136_pt1 | contig 11397 bp, 7 predicted proteins | sample SagtaG_7_FD_104919 | JGI IMG/M metagenome (GOLD analysis project Ga0137371, IMG submission 104919) | Vadose zone soil microbial communities from Sagehorn Ranch, Mendocino, California, USA - Sage1_R_40_16 metaG | ecosystem: Environmental > Terrestrial > Soil > Vadose zone | place: USA: California... | reverse complement strand
TGTCGTCAAAGGCGGGGCAATCATCGTCGAAATGGAGTAAAGTACCCATGTGAGAAAGGATATTTGTAAATGCAGGTAGGTTTTATTGGCATCGGTGTCATGGGACGGCCTATGACACTTAACATGCTCAAAGCAGAGCATCACGTCACAATTTATGCACGTCATCCAGAGAAGCCAGAGGTACAAGAAGTGCTCAAAGCTGGCGCTAAATTAGCTCCCTCATCTCGCGCTGTCGCTATGGCTTCGGATATAGTGATTACTATGTTGCCCAATTCACCACAGGTCGAACAGGTTGTGGCCGGGCCAAACGGTATTCTCGCAGGGGCGCGCAAAGGCCTCATCATCATTGACATGAGCACTATTGCGCCCACAGTAAGCCGCAAGCTGGCACAGGAAGCATCGATCCAGGGTGTTCATTTACTTGATGCGCCTGTAAGCGGTGGCTCGCAGGGAGCTATCAATGGTACGTTGACCATCATGGTTGGTGGCGAGCGCGAAATATTTGAACAGGCACAGCCCGTGTTGGAGGCTATGGGCAAGAAAGAGAATATTTTCCATGTTGGCCCGAATGGGGCAGGTGAAATTATCAAGCTTGTGAATAATGTACTTTGCGGTGTAATCGCCGCTGCCATCGCCGAGTCGTTTGTGCTTGGCGTCAAGGCCGGAGCCGATGTAGATACAATGGCGAAGATCATCGGAGTGAGTAGTGGCGCAAGCTGGCAACTTGCCAACCAGTTCCCCTTACGCGCTTTCAACGGCAGCTTTCAACCCGGCTTCATGACCGATTTATTGTATAAAGACCTGGGCCTGGCACTCGACCTGGCTGCTGAAAACACGGTGCCGATGTCAATGACTGCCCTTACACGCCAGATGTACGAAATGGCACGCGCAGAAGGCTACGGTCGCGAGGATTATACATCAGTAATGAAAGTGCTTGAGCAGTTGGCAGGGGTAGAAGTTAGAAGCAAGTAGATCTCTTATTGCCCTAATCCAATCATCAGCCCGTGTGAAATCGACATGCCCAGCACCAGCACAGCCGCCAGCCCAAAGTAGGCCAGGCCAAGCACGATGCGCTCACCTATCGGGACGTCATAGTAAGCCTGGGCCTCTGGTGTATTGGGCACTTTGCGCCTCGACCAGAGCTGCGATGCGGCCAGGACAACGAACAAGAGCAGGAAGAGTGAATGATTGCCGTTGATCCATGACCAGATCTGGAAAGCAACCAGACCTATAAAGCCTATAATCCAGATGCGCCGGTCGATCGCTCCTAAAACTCGCCCACCATCGAACGGTACTATAGGTATCAGATTGAACAGGTTAATTAAAAAGCCAAAGTAGGCAAGAGGTGCCCAAACCGTACCTGGATTGCTCTGCGCCATGGCTAAGCAAACCATCGCAGCAATCGCGCCTGCTATAGGCCCAGCAATACCAACCTCCGCCTCATCTTTGGCATTCCTGGGCATTTGTTTCATGATAACCGCTGCACCCAGTAATGGGATAAAAATCATGCCCCCGATAGGTATGCCTTTCAGCTTCATCACAATCGCATGCCCCATCTCATGTACAAAGAGTATTAGCACTAATCCAATGGCAAATTGCCAGCCAAAAATGAGCGAGTAGACAGCAACTGAGAGCAGAGCAGTGAAGCCTACCACAGCAAATTTAAGCAAATAGACCAGTAGAGGAAATTTGAGGAGCAAAGCGCTTAGGGCCACTCCTATTCCGCCTAAGCCAGCAAGTCCTTTGCGTTTGTTACCGCCTTCTGCCGTGCCACTTTTTGCAGCCTCGCGCTGTTCAGCGCCAATATCTTCCGTATAGCCCTCTATACTCGATGGACCGCGATAGGGAGTCATAAGCTCGGCATTGTAGTCAAGCTTGTCAGAAGGTAACTCATGAGCATAGTCGGGATAAAGCATAGATGGATCTAAGGATTGAACAGGTTGAGCGGAGCGAGGTGTCTTAGACATCTCTTTCTGGTAGTAGGCTGGATCAGAATAATCTATATCGCTAGAAGTTTTATCATTATATTCAGAAAAATCATCTTTAGGGTTCCAGGACATTCATGCCTCAATTCCGAGTGGTTCTTTCGCTTTATCTATCAATGTATATCTTACCATATACTACGTACAACCGAGGGTGAGGTTGTGATATTCCAGGAGGATTTTGAAGAGTAGTGGCAGTATTTCCCGCCGATGGTCATGCGCCGGAAGTGAGGGATAACGTTGCCATCAACTGTCCTTGCTGAAATGCAGTGATAGCTCCCGCTTCCTCTGCGACCGAGTCAATCTGCCCATTACCATTCACATCAACTCCGTGATACGCATCATCGGCAAGTCTCACGATCTCTGCTACCTTCGATAAATCAGTGGGATGAGTGCGCAGAAGGAATGCATCCTGGTCAATCGTCGTCAACCACCCATTGATATTTGAGAGAGAGACATCCATGAGTGCTGTATGTACATGCATAGCACTCGTAGCATCAGGCTGGCTGATCGCAAAACCAGCGTGTTCTGTCGAACCAGTCAGATAGCCATCTTTACCTTGCAAGCCAAAGCCATCTCCAGTTGTCGTTACATTTTGGAACGCGCATGCCTCATCGAGCTGCTTGTAGTGTGAGCCATGTTTCCCTTCAATAATATCAAGCATACTTTGAGCTACACAGCTAATCGCAACCGTATTATGACTCGCTGCTACGTTCTGCAAAACCGCAGATTGTATATCCAATAGGTGAGTCTGCTCTAGAACACCTACCAGTAATCCAATTTTGCCAGGTGTCTCAGGATAGTCGACGAGCAAGTGCACGACATGCGCAAAAGCTTTGATGGGGAATGTGCCTGTCAGGATCACTTTACCAGCAGGTGCCACAACTGTTCCCTGTTCCTGGGTGACCTCCAATTTATCTCCAGGATCGAGCAAATTGCTACTTGCTCCTGAATAAGTTAGTGAACCCGTCTGATTATTCATCTTCAAGGTGCCCAGGGCCAAGACTGCCTCAGTATCCTGATTTATAAGCCAGACAGCATATTCGGAACCAGTAGGAGGGGCATCAAGGTTATGAACCACAATGTTGAGAGCATCTGTCTGCCCACCTGGTCCAATTTGGCTCGTAAAAAACGTCACTTGCCCGCTAGCACTCGACATCGCACTACTTCTCCGTGAGAGCAGCATACCTCCGATTAGCCCACTGGCGATCACAAGTAGCAGTATCAGTCCCACAATCAGTGCAGTATTCGAGAGCTTTCTACGTTGAAATCGACGCATTAATTCAGGTCGTGGACTCAGACCAGAGGAATCATCTTCAACAAAGCCATGCAACGAGTGCGGCATAGGTGCCTGGCTTGTCGAACGCAATTGACTATTCAGTTGAGCAATCGGCACTGACCCGTTAGGACTCCAGGCCCGTTCAGTCAGTGTCAAGTCTGAAGCAGGTGTTGCGGAGACGATAAACGGTATGCGAATCTTATTGTTGGGAGCTACTATCCGGTGATAAGCATTGGCAAGCATCCCAGGTTGATAGAATCGTTGAGCAGGTTCCTTGGCCAACGCGCGAGCAATAATGCTATATAGCCCTGCTGGCAAATCACCGCGCCACCTGCTCAAGGGAGGTACTGAGGCATACAAATGCTGTTGAGCCAGCTCTTCATATGTGCTGCCAACAAACACTGGAGCACCAGCCAACATATGGTAAAGTACTGCTCCAAGCGCATACACATCAGTAGCCGGACTGCTTGGTTTACCGAGTAATTGCTCGGGGGCAGTTACATCACTCAAACCTTTAATCAAGTTCTGCTCAGTATCTTGCCTATCCGACTCTAGCAGCTTTCTTACACCAAAATCAGCCACAACCAACTGACCATCAAGCCTGATGAAAATACAATCTACCGATAGGCTTTCATGTAAGACGGCATGTTCGTGTCCATATTCCAGTGCGGTAGCAATCTGATCCAGGTAACGACCAATAGTGAAGACATCTAATGGACCATTTCTGTCAAGACGGCTGAACAAAGACCGCATCGACATCTGAGGTGAGACAAGGTAAGACAGACCACGATAAACACCATAGTCAATCAAGGGAAGGATATTGGGATGCTGCAAGGTTGCAATCTGGCTTGCTTGATACTGAAAACGTTCAAGGTATAATTCGTGTCCTTTTGATGATTGATTCGCTGGTCCAATCAGAAAACGCAGTAGATAGCCGGTTGAGTTCGCACTCGTACGAGCAAGAAAAACAGGACCCCAATTGGTTTGCTCAATGAACTGCTCTAAGCGGTAGTTCCCCAGTGATGTTCCAATCCATTTCTCAAAAGTATTGTTCTTTAGCATTATAGATCATCCTTTTCGGCACCTCTTATTTGACCAATCCCAAAATGTAAAACGTTTGCAAATCACTCGTGCGTTAGAATAGTACTTTATGTCATGTTACATTCAATGAATAACTGTAACAATTCAGCAGGGGTTCAAAGGGGCCCACGGGCCCCTTTGAACCCCTGCTGAATTGTTACTCGCTTACAACGTAATATTGAATATCGCACTCAGCAGCAATAGTACAACCAAAATGGTAATCACAATAACCGTCGCCCAGCCAACAATGTTGAAGCCGAGTTTGTTCACATGACGACCCATCAAGCGACGATTGTTGATCAGCAACATTATAAAAACCAGCAGGATGGGCAACATGGCTGCATTCAAATCTTGCAACACAATCAGCACCTGGATAATTGGGAGACCTGGAATCAACGTGATCAATACACCCAGGATAATTAAGCCGGTAAAGATGCTCTGAAAGACAGGCGCTTCATGGAAACTACGTGAAACTCCCCGCTCAAAGCCAAATGCTTCACAGATAGCGTAGGAAGTGGAGAGTGGTAGAACCGCCGCTGCCAGTAAAGAAGCACCAAATAGACCTATTCCAAAGAGCAGTGAAGCATATTTACCAGCAAACGCCTGCAGCGCGAAAGCTGCATCGCTCGCGGTTGTGAATGGATGATTAGGATAGAGGGTAGCGCCTGTGGTAATGATGACAAAGGCAGCAATAACCATCGCAAAAACTGTACCACTATAGATATCGAGCTTTTCGTAAACATATTCACCCGCATGAATGCCCTTATCAGCTACAGAGGACTGCACAAAAAACTGCAGGTAAGGACTGATGGTCGTACCTACAAGAGCTACAGCCGTCAGCAAATAGCCACTACTTGTGTTCAAACTAGGAAGTATGAGATCATGACCTACCTCACGCCAATCAGGTTGAGCAGCGAAGGCAGCGGGAATATAAGCCAGAAAGCCTAGAGACATAATCAGAAAGACCTTCTCAACACGTCGGTAGGACCCCTTAATCACAAGCCACCACAGAATCAAGCCCGCAAGAGGAACAACAATGTAGACTAAAGGAGTTCGAGGATTGTTGGCCAGCACCTGGACGGCGGCGCCAATCCCGAGAAATTCGGTAACAGTCACACCCGTATTAGCGATCAGCAGGGCAAGCATCGCAATGGCTGTCCAGCGCACACCGAATTGCTCGCGTATCAAATCTGCCAGGCCTTTGCCGGTGACAGCTCCCATGCGTGCGCACATTTCTTGCACGACTGCAAGGCAAAAGCCCGAAATAGCAAGCGCCCAGAGGAGACTATACTGATAGCTTGCGCCAGCCTGTGAAAATGTAGCGATACCACCAGCGTCATTGCCTGCATTCGCGGCGATCAATCCAGGACCCAATACAGCTAATAGTCTGAATAACGACGAAGATCGGCTCAGACGAAAACGCGACCGCGCTTGCTTTTTTTTGCGTTCGGCGCGGTCTTTGATCTGGTTTTCTTGTGCTTTCCCGCGTGGTGGTTCCATGAGTAGCACACAGGAAAGAAGAGATATGTAACTATTCTTACCTGCTTTTCCTTTCATCCGTCTTTGCAGCAGATAATAACATGCCCTCTCACATGACGCAAGAGCAACTCAACATTCAGGTACGAACGATGTCGCTTTCTTTATCTCGAGTATAGTAGGGGCGGGGCTTGCCCCCGCCCTTCAACATTCAGAACGAACTATTGCCCTTTCTTTACCCCTTCAAGAACTAACCTTAACAGATTGAGTGCAGCTAATACTGCTAAACGCTTATTGTCATGTTGACTGGCACGCCAACCAGGTCCTATCCCAGTAACCACACCCTCTGGTCCCTCGATGGCTATATGAATTGTACCTATTGGCTTATCCTCTTGCTTTTCAAGGCCGGCAACACCTGTGATACCTAATCCGTAATCCGCTCCCAATCGCTCCCGTACTGCATGGGCCATAGCACGAGCTGTTTCTTCGCTAATAACCCCATATTCTTCTATAATCTCACGTGGCACGCCCATCTGTACCTTGAGATCAGGGCTGTATGATACGATACCCCCTATGAAATGCTTAGAACTGCTGAGATAATCCGTAATTGTACTCGACAGTAACCCACCCGTAAGTGATTCCATTACTGCTAACCACTGATTACGTGATGAGAGATGCTTGCCTATTACGCTTTGCAAAGTATCTTTATCAACACCGAAAATATAATGTCCAAGAATCAGGCGTACTCTCATCTCCATTTCTGCTACCTGCTGCTCCGCCTGCTCCCGGGTTTCAGCCTTTGCTGTAATACGTACATCAATCGCATCGGACTTGGCATAGGTGGCCACAGTAGGATTGTTGCTATGAATTACGGAGTCTAAACGTTCTTCAACAGCCGACTCTCCCAGGCCCCAGACACGCAGAAGGGGTGTGAAAATCAGACCACCAGTGTAAGGGGCTAACCTCGGGATAACCTCTTGTTCCCACATGCGATACATTTCTCGCGGCACGCCAGGCATGGCAACGATAATGTGCCCATCTTTCTCGACCCACCAACCAGGAGCAGTGCCAAGTGGATTGGCTATTGCCTGAGCAGATGGAATTAAGGTTGCCTGCTTAATATTGCGTTCAGGCATGATGGCATTACGTGTAGCGAATATGCCACGCAACTCAGCCTCTAACGCAGGATCTACCTGCATCGTTTCACCCAGCATAGCGCTAATAGACTCGCGGGCAAGATCATCCTCGGTCGGCCCTAATCCACCTGTTATGATAACCAGGTCGGATCGTTCCCAAGCTCGACGCAGTGTCTCAACAATACGCCCCTGGTTATCTCCTACCTGCGATACAAAATAGAGGTCAATACCAAGAGAAGCGAGACTCTGAGCAAGATAAGTAGCATTGGTATCAGTAATGTGGCCTAACAACAATTCAGTACCACACGAGATTATTTCGGCACGCATACATCCTCCAGGTTCGTATCACAACATTCTTATAAATTCAGTAGCAATATCATATCACTAATGGGAGTGTAGAGGGCAAGCCACTTTGCCGGGGCGTGCGATGATCCTTCGCTTCGCTCAGGATGACACCCATTGAATACGGTAGTAGCTCTTTCCGAGTTAGGGGCGTGTGATGATCCTTCGCTTCGCTCAGGATGACACTGGCTAAAAAGTGCAGAGGACGGAGTTCTTTGCCGGGCGTGAGATACCCCGACAAAATAATAATCAATATATTGTGTTCGAAATCATAACAATATCAATATGTTGTGCAAAACCCTTGAAAATCACGTTTTTTTCATGTAGACTATGTTGCAACGGCAACAATAGCCCAGACCTATTTGAAGGCAAGCACAATCTTTTGTGCTTATGATATGGCCGAAGCAAGGAAGGAGCAATACACTCAATGTTGGAACAGAAACCCGACCCAACAACTCAGCAGCCCACCGACTCTCAAACAATGACCCAATTAGAGGGCATTCGCCAGAAAGTCTTCATGGATAGATATTCCCTCAAAGACCCCAGTGGTCAACCCCTGGAGTTCTATCCCGAACAACTCTGGGCCAGGGTAGCACGAGGTATTGCCTCTGTAGAGAAAACCGAAGAGCTGCAGGCATACTGGGAAAAGCGTTTTTACGAGGCTCTCACGGACTTTCAGTTTGTGCCGGGCGGTCGTATCCTCGCGGGAGCAGGATCGGGACACCAGGTAACATTTTATAACTGTATGCCACCTGACCAGGAAGTGCTTACAGCAGATGGTTATCGACCAATTTCCGAAATCAAGATTGGCGATCTTGTGGTGACACACCGCAATCGTCTGCGTCCAGTAGTGCATAAGTTTGAGCGCGAAACTGAGGAACCACTCTACATCATCCGACCTAAGAAAGTGGGCTACGATGATTTACGCGTGACAGGCGATCACAAAGTATACATTATCCGTTCAGAGTGGGTTAACAAACATAAGTCACGTGATGGTCTGCGTTTGCAGCATGAGCCAGATTGGATTCCAGCCAAGGAAATTAAACCCGGTGATTACGTTGGTGTTCAAGCACCTGAGCACAGCGTCGATTTGAAATACTATTTTGAATACGATAGCCTCAAGTGGGTACGAATCGACGAAATTGCTATTGAAGATTATTCTGGCATCGTGCTAGATATTGAGGTTGAGGAAGATCACTCGTTCATTTCAGCCGGTATCGTGGTCTCAAACTGTTACGTTATCCCCAGCCCTGAAGACAGCCGCCAGGGGATTCTCGATAACTTGAAAACCATGACGGAGATTATGGCGCGCGGCGGCGGCGTTGGCATCAATCTCTCCACCTTGCGCCCACGAGGTTCATACATCAAAACAGTCAATGGTACAGCATCAGGGCCATGCTCCTGGGCGCAACTCTATTCAGTAGCTACTGGAGACGTAATCCAGCAGGGCGGATCCAGAAGGGGAGCTTTAATGATCATGCTTGACGACGATCATCCCGACATCGAGGAGTTCATTACGGTCAAGCGCACCGCGGGCAAGATCGAACACGCCAATCTCTCCGTCTGCATCTCCGATAAGTTCATGCAGGCTGTCAAGGATGATGCCGACTGGGATCTCACCTGGCAGGGTGAGGTTAAGAAGACCATCCGCGCTCGCTCCCTCTGGGACCTGATCTGCACGTCGGCATGGGAGTCGGCAGAACCCGGTGTAGTATTTATGGACCGCTATAACAAACTATCGAATACCTGGTACTACGAGGATATCCGGTGTGTGAATCCATGCGGAGAGCAAGGCCTTCCGCCGTGGGGCGTCTGCAACCTCGGAGCTTTGAATCTGTCCGCCTTTGTAGAAGACGGCAAGATGGACTGGGAGCGACTGGCTGAGAAGAGCAAAGTAGCCATGCGCTTCCTGGACAATGTGGTCGATGCCAACGAGTACTTCATCGAAGAGAACCGCGAGGCCCAGCTCTGTACACGCCGCACCGGATTGGGTACGATGGGTCAAGCCGACGCGCTCATCAAAATGCAGTTTCCCTATGGCAGCGAAGAATCGGTACCCACGATCGAGCGCATCTACGCCACCATTCGCGATGCCGCCTACGAAGCCTCCGCAGATGTCGCTGCCGAGAAAGGCCCATTCCCCAAATTCAATCGCAATAAATACATGCAGGGGCAGTTCATCAAGCGTTTGCCCAAAGCAATCCAGGAGAAGATTAGCAAGCAAGGCATTCGCAATGCCGTCTTGCTGACACAGGCGCCAACAGGCACAACCAGCCTGTTATCGGGTGTAAGCTCTGGTATTGAGCCGGTCTATGACTTTGCGATGGTGAGGCGTGACCGCACAGGCGAGCATATCCTATACCACCCACTACTCCAGGTATGGCGTGACGAGCATCCTAACGAACCCACGCCGAACTACTTTGTTGCCGCGAACGACCTGACACCGGAAGAACACGTGCGCGTCCAGGCCACCATCCAATACTATACCGACTCCAGTATTAGCAAGACGGTGAATGCGCCAAATAGTCATACCGTCGAAGATGTGCAGAAACTGTACCGCCTGGCCTATGAACTTGGCTGCAAAGGCATCACCTACATGCGTGACGGTTCGCGTGTGGGCGTCCTCTCACACATCGAGGAGAAAAAGCCGGAGCAGCAAGTACAAGTGGGACAGCAAACCTCAATGACTGAGATGGTCACTTCTATCCAGCAGGGCATCAAGCCCGTACCGGCAGTGCTACACGGATATACGCGTCATATAAGTGCTCCAGAGGGCAAGGTCAATATCACGGTCAACAGCGATGAGCAAGGGCCATTTGAGGTATTCGTCAACGTTGGTAGGGCTGGTAGCGATATCGCAGCCCTGGCAGAAGCGCTCGGCAGGTTGATTTCGCTTAATCTGCGCATACTTAGCCCGCTTTCACAAACTGATCGCACAAAGGTGATCGCTGAGCAACTGCGCGGTATTGGTGGTAGTCGTTCGGTTGGCTTCGGTATGCAGCAGGTACGTTCTCTGCCCGATGCCGTTGCGCGTGCGCTAGAGATGCACCTGGAGTCGCTTGAAAATCAAGACACTGAGAAGCAAACTGCAAACCCGCCTCTTAGTGCAAATGAGAGGGATATAGCGAATGGCTCCGACAGTCCTACAAATGCTCTTCCCAGGGCGGTGAATCCCTCAAGCCTGAGTCATTTGAGCATTACAGGCAATCTTTGTCAGCAATGTGGTTGTAACACGATGGTTTACGAGGAAGGGTGCAGGAAGTGTTACAACTGTGGGTATAGCGAGTGTTAATTGCGGTTTAGCTGAAACGGCCTGTAGAGCCGCTCCAAACCACATAGGACTGCGTTTGGGATAACACACATGTGTTATCCCTTTCGTGTTCTTTCGGCTTGAGAAGCGGCCTAGAGCAAAAATATGTGTCCTTTCCCCATATTTTAATAAATAGCAGCGATGGAACACCCTGAGCACTTGATGCTCATCAACAGCATTGTCCCAACACCTCTCTTGCATCCATATTGCGTCTCCCACCTTCACCTGTTATACTCGCCCACATGAGGAGCTGGGTAATAATACAGCCTTCTGAGAATGATGTCATGTCGAAATCTGCCGCAGATGCACTTATCTGGATCCCTGGGCGGAACGCTTACGAAAATGGGAAAGCTCTGAGAGCCCTATACAGGGTCGTTCCTGACCGCTTTCGATGCTATCATCTCGAGAGAGACACAGTATAAAGAGAGGAGCAGCACTATGTCAAATACAAAACCCGTGCAGACGGGTTTTGCAGAGCTAAACGGCACAACACTGTATTATGAGGTTGCAGGCGCAGGGCATCCATTCGTTCTCGTCCATGGACACCTTCTGGATAGAAGATCGTGGGACGATCAGTTCGCAGTCTTCGCCCAACGCTACAGGGTCATCCGCTACGATCAGCGAGGCTTTGGCGATTCAGGGCTGATTACGAAAGGGGAGTCGTATTCTGATCGGCAGGACCTCTACGAATTGATGCAATTCCTGGGCGTCGAGAGCGCCTATATTATGGGAGTCTCTGGAGGAGGCGCGCTGGCTATCGATTTTACGCTTGAGCATCCTGAGATGGTAGAT
>Ga0137371_10004135_pt1 | contig 11398 bp, 10 predicted proteins | sample SagtaG_7_FD_104919 | JGI IMG/M metagenome (GOLD analysis project Ga0137371, IMG submission 104919) | Vadose zone soil microbial communities from Sagehorn Ranch, Mendocino, California, USA - Sage1_R_40_16 metaG | ecosystem: Environmental > Terrestrial > Soil > Vadose zone | place: USA... | reverse complement strand
CGAACCGCCCCAGCGAACCGGACGAGCGAACCGCACCCCAGCGAACCGCCCCAGCGAACCGGACGAGCGAACCGCCACGGGCGAACCGCACCGGAGCGGAACCGCACGAGCGAACCGGACCTGAGCGAACCGCCAGCCTGAAAGGTGACCCGCGTGGGTCAGGAAGGCGCCGCACCGTGAGGGGTTTCGGGGAGGCTCGGCCTCCCCGGCCAGCATGGTGAGGGGGCGGTGGCCCAAGCGTGCCCGCTGGGCACGCGCAGCCTCCCCCGAGCGGTGGAGGTGGGATTTGAACCCACGGAGGCTTGCGCCTCACACGCTTTCGAGGCGTGCGCCCTCGGCCACTAGGCGACTCCACCGCGGACGAGTGTACGGGAACGATCAGGGCAGGGGGTGTCCCGTAGATCTTGGTGGATGCCCGCGGCGATCCAGGCGGGGTCGGGCAAGGCGGAGGAGGAGCCGATACTGGATTTGTATCGCATCCGGGTCCTCGCGGAAACGTGGAGCGTCTCCGGTGTCGCACGGTCGGTGCCAGCCGGCGCGGACGCGGAGCGTTTTCGTGGGGTGGTGGACAACGCCGCCGGTCGGCGCCTGGGCGTCGTGGGCGCCGCCGAAGATCTACGGGAGACCCCCTACATCGGTCAGTCCTCGGTGGGCAGCGAAGAAACCCCGGATCAGGGCGGCGCAGTCGTCGGCCAGCACCCCGCCGACGACCTCGGGCCGGGCGTTCAGCCGCCGGTCGCGCACCACGTCCCAGAGCGAGCCGACCGCGCCGGCCTTCGGGTCGACCGCGCCGTAGACCAACCGGGCCACCCTGGCGAGTACCAGCGCGCCGGCGCACATCGTGCACGGCTCGAGGGTCACCACGACCGTGCACCCGTCCAGTCGCCAGCCATCCCGGGTCGCCGCGGCCCGGCGCAGCGCCAGGATCTCGGCGTGCGCGGTCGGGTCGCCGGTGCGCTCCCGCTCGTTCGCCGCCTCGGCGAGAACGGCACCGGCCGGGTCCAGCACGAGGGCGCCGATCGGCACGTCGCCCCATCCGGCGGCCGGCACGGCGACCGCGAGCGCCCGCCGCATCCACCGCTCGTCCAGGCTCACGGTGTCCAGGCTCACGGCGTCCGACTACCCGCGTCCAGGCTCAAGGAGTGCAGGCCCACGGCGTCCAGGCCCACGACATCCAGGCCCACGACATCCAGGCCCACGACATCCAGGCCCACGACGGCCGGGTCACGACGTCCGGGCTCACGACGTCCGGGCTCACGGCGTCCGGGCTCACGACGGCCGGGCTCACGACGGCCGGGCTCACGACGGCCGGGCTCACGGCGTCCGGGCTCACGACATCCGGGCTCACGACATCCGGGCTCACGGCGTCGGGGCTCACGCCGGGCCGCGGAGCGCCTCGAGCTCGTCCAGGCAGCCGGCCCGCTCGCACACCTCGCTGATCACGTCCGAGGGCAGGGTGCCTTCGTGCGCGCACAGCGCGAGCAGGTCGCGGGAGGACGTGCCCAGGTCGGTGAGCAAGGCGGCGTCGCCGAGCGGCTCGGAGTCGTGCCCGGGCGGGGCGTCCTCGTCCTCCTCCTCGTCGGCGTCCTCGCTCTCCTCCCCCGCCGCCTCGACGGCCACCGCCAGCAGCTCGACCAGCGGGTAGTTGTCCGCGGCCCGGCCGTCGGAGATGAACACCCGCGGCTCGTCGGCGTCCTGGTCGACCCGGACGATCGCCACGTACTCGTCGTCCTCCTCGACGAACAGCACGGCGGTGGGCGCGTCGTGGGTGACGTCCCGGATGAGCTCGGCCACCTCGTCGACGTCCTCGGCGCCGTCCAGGTCGAGCTCCTGCCCGGTCCAGCCCCCGCTGGTGCGTGCGAGCACCGCGGCGAAGTACGACACGTCCTTCCTCCCGCTCGGCGGTCAGAGTCTCCCTACCGGACCCGCCCGCTACTCGTTGCGTACGTCGACGACACGCGCGTACTCCTCGCCCACTCCGATCCGGCGCGCGATCAGGCCGAGCATCTCGTCCGCGTACAGGTCTAGATCGTCGAGGATCACCCCGAGATCGCGCTCATCCAAGCCCAGGTCGGCGAACATGTGCAGGTCACCGGCCGGCCAGACCTCGTCCAGCTCGTCCTCCTCGGGCAGCTCCTCGCCGAGCAGCTCGACCGCCTGCCGGGCCAGCGCCCAGTCGGCCGCGGCGGTGACGTCCGACAGCAGCACCCGAACCTGCCCGGAGGGCGCCAGCCGCAGCGCCACGAAGAACTCGTCGTCCACGTCGACCAGCGCGATCGGACCGCCCTCGGGTGGCTGCTGACGCAATGCCGCGACGCAGCTGTCCAGGTCGTGCAGGACTGCCGGGGGCAGCAGTGCACACTGCCAGCGCCCCGCGTCCCGGTACACCGTGACCGCGAAGCCGTCCTCCGCCATCAGGGCCTCCCTGCACCTGCGTCGCCACCGCGGATCGTGACAGACCGCAGCATGCCGGTGAAGGGGGGTTCACGTTGGGAGTTGTCCGTGCCAATACTGGCTGGTAGGGCCACCGGGGAGGGCACGCGTGACGGACCGGCGGGAGGGGCGGACATGAGCACTGCCGACAAGTACGTGATCCCGGTCGAGATGCGCACCTGGGACGTCACCACCACCGGGGCGGCCCGGTTCAGCTGGGAGTACGACGACGGCCGGGACCGGCTGCTGTCGCTCTACCAGAAGGGCAAGGACAAGCAGTGGGATGCGCTGCACCGCATCGACTGGCACCTGGACCTGGATCCGGACAACCCGCTCGGCATGCCGGAGCAGACCAACCCGCTGATCGGCTCGCGCACCTGGGAGCGGATCAAGGACGATCCGCGGGAGGTGGGCGAGCTGCGCCGCAACCAGACCGGGTGGCAGTTCAGCCAGTTCCTGCACGGCGAGCAGGGCGCGATGATCTGCTCGGCCCGGATCGTGGAGTCGGTGCCGGACCTCGACTCGAAGTTCTACGCGTCCACCCAGACCATGGACGAGGCCAGGCACGCCGAGACCTACGCGCGGTTCCTGCAGGAGAAGGTCGGGCTGGTCTACCCGATCAACCCGCACCTCAAGTCGCTGTTGGACGACACGCTCAGCGACTCCCGCTGGGACATGCCGTACCTCGGCATGCAGGTGCTCATCGAGGGCCTCGCGCTGGCCGCCTTCGGCGTGCTGCGGGACCTGGCCACGGCGCCGCTGGCGAAGCAGATCCTGGCCTACGTGATGCAGGACGAGGCGCGGCATGTCGCATTCGGACGGATCGCGCTGCGGGACTACTACGCCCAACTCAGCTCGGCCGAGCTGGCCGAGCGCGAGGAGTTCGTGGTCGAGGGGTGCTACCTGATGCGGGACCGGTTCCGCGGCCAGGAGATCTGGGAGCGGCTCGGCTACGACCGGGCCGACTGCGAGCAGACCGTGGCCACCTCCCCGTTCATGCAGGCCTACCAGGCGCTGCTGTTCAGCCGGATCGTGCCGTGTGTCAAGGACATCGGGCTGTGGGGCCCGCGGGTCCAGCAGGCGTACGCCGACATGGGTGTGCTGGACATGGCCGGGATCGACCTGGACGCGCTGATGAGGTCCGACGAGGACATCGCCGAGCAGGTGGACGCCGAGAAGCGGGAGGTGGCCGCCCGGGCAGCCGAGGTGGAGAAGGTCATCGCGATCGGAGCCGCCGCCGACTAGTACCCTGTATGGTCCGTTCGGCCCGGTGGTTGGTCGGGACGAACGTCCGAATGGCACGGTCGCGTCTGGACCACGGGCGGTGCGCCGTACGGCGGCGCGCCCCGAGATCACCCCGAGCAGCCCAGGTGTAACGTGCCCCGCTGGAATATCGTTGACCGCGACAAGTATTCCGATAACTGATGGATCTCTCGCCCTCGCAGAGTTCAGCTGCCCCGCTGCGCCGAGGCGGGACGGCCGACGTGCCGGCTGGCTCCGGTGCGCTGCGCCGCCCACCGGAGCAGGTGGCCACCCAGCGGTCCGGGGAGAACTTCCCGGTCGCGCTGCGAGTGCTTCCTCGTCCGATCCGCGGTCACTTAGAGGCAGTCTACGGCTACGCACGGTTCGTGGATGACCTCGGCGACGAGGCGCCCGGCGACCGGCTGCGGCTGCTCGACGCGGTCGAGGCGGACCTCGACCTGCTCTACTCCGGCGCCGAGCCGACCCTGCCGGTGATCGCGGTGCTGGCGCCGACGGTGCGGGAGTGCGCGCTGCCCGCGCAGCCGCTGCGCGACCTGCTGGCCGCGAACCGGCTGGACCAGACGGTCACCCGCTACCCCAGCCACGCCGACCTGGTCGGCTACTGCACGCTGTCCGCCAACCCGGTGGGCCGGCTGGTGCTGCAGATCGCCGGGCAGGCAACCCCGGACCGGCTGGCCTGGTCCGACGACGTGTGCACGGCGCTGCAGATCGTCGAGCACCTGCAGGACATCGGCGAGGACTACCTGGTCGGTCGGGTCTACCTGCCGCAGCGCGACCTGGTCCGGTTCGGCGTCCCGGAAAGCGACCTGGGTGCGCCGACCGCGTCCCGGGCATTGCGCCGGCTGGTCGCCGCCGAGGCACGCCGGGCGGCCGAGATGCTCGACTCCGGCCGGCCGCTGGTGGCCAGCCTGCGCGGCTGGGCCCGGCTGGCGGTGGCCGGCTACGTGGCCGGCGGGCGGGCCGCCATTCAGGCGCTGGCCGAGGCCGGCTTCGACCCGCTGAGCAAGACCCCGCGACCGGCGACGCTGCGGACCGCGGTCGAGACGCTGCGGCTGGTCCGGGCGGACAGCCGCCCGCCCCGGCCGGTGCCGGACCATCCTACCGTCGAGCAGGCCTACGCCCGGTGCGAGCAGATCACCTGGACCGAGGCGAAGAACTTCGCCTACGGCATCCGGCTGCTGCCCAGGGCCAAGCGGCAGGCGCTGTCCGCGGTGTACGCGTTCGCCCGGAGGATCGACGACATCGGGGACGGCTCGCTGCCGGCGGGGGACAAGCTGGCCGCGCTGGCGGCCGCCCGGGACGCCGTGCTGGCACCGCAGCGACACCCGGACGATCCGGTGCTGGTCGCGCTCGCCGACGCGGCCCGCCGGCTGCCGGTGCCGCTGCCGGCGTTCGTGGAGCTGGTCGAGGGCTGCGAGATGGACGTGCGCGGCACCGGCTACCGCACCTTCGCCGAGCTCGACCACTACTGCCGGTGCGTCGCGGGCTCGATCGGACGGCTGTCGCTGGGCGTGTTCGCCCCGGACTCCGGCCCGGACGCGGCCCGGCTGGCCGACCGGCTCGGGGTCGCCCTGCAGCTGACCAACATCCTGCGGGACATCCGGGAGGACTACCTCAGCGGCCGGATCTACCTGCCCCAGGAGGATCTGGACGAGTTCGGCGTCGTGCTGGCGCTGACCGCGGACGGCCGGCTCGACCCGGCCGGCGGCCGGCTCGCCGCGCTGGTCCGCCAGGAGGCCGCCCGGGCGAGGGCGCTCTACGACGAGGGGCTGCGGCTGCTGCCCATGCTGGACCGGCGCAGCGCCGCCTGCTGCGCGGCCATGGCCGGCATCTACCGGCGGCTGCTGGACGTCATCGACGACGACCCGGAGCGGGTGTGTCTCGGCCGCACCGCGCTCAGCACCAAGGCCAAGCTGGTGGTGGCCGGGCGGGCTCTGCTCGGGCGCACACCGTGAGCGGCGCAGCCGCGCACGGCGAGCGCGGGCGTCGCATCGCGACCGCGCGGCCCGGCATGGTGAGCGGCGCAGCCGCGCACGGCGAGCGCGGGCGTCGCATCGCGACCGCGCGGCCCGGCATGGTGAGCGGCGCAGCCGCGAACGGCGAGCGCGGGCGTCGCATCGGGACCGCGCGGGAAACACCGTGAGCTCCAGAGCGCGCCGGGCGCGCGCCGTGGTCATCGGAGGCGGGCTGGCCGGGATCACCGCGGCGCTCGGGCTGGCCGACGCCGGGGTGGAGGTCACCCTGCTGGAGCGGCGGCCGCGGCTGGGCGGTGCGACCGCATCGTTCCAGCGCGGCGACCTGACGGTGGACACCGGCCAGCACGTGTTCCTGCGCTGCTGCTCGGAGTACCTCAGCCTGCTGCGCCGGCTCGGCGTGCGGGACCGGGTGGCGCTGCAGGACCGGCTGGACGTGACCGTGCTGGCTCCCGGCGGGGTGCGGGCTCGGCTGCGCCGGGACCGGCTGCCCGCGCCGACGCATCTGACCAGGTCGCTGACCGGTTACCGGCATCTGCCGCCGGCCGACCGGCTCAGGGCGGTCCGGGGCGCCCTAGTGCTGCGCTCGCTCGACCCGGACGACCGGTCGCTGGACACCCAGACGCTGGGCGAGTTCCTGACCAGGCACGGCCAGACCGATACCGGCATCGATGCCTTCTGGGACGTCTTCGCGACCGCGGCCCTGAACCTGCCGGCCAGCCAGGCCTCGCTGCAACTGGCCGCCCGGGTGTTCCGCACCGGGCTGCTGGACGCCGCCGATGCCGGCGACATCGGCTGGTCCGCGGTGCCGCTCGGCGAGCTGCACGGCGAGGCCGGGCGGCGTGCGCTGGACGCGGCCGGGGTCACCGTGCGCACCCGGGTGGCGGTGCGCGGGCCGGTCCCGAACACCGCCGGCCCGGACCGACCCGGTCCAGCCGCCGACGGGCCAGCCGCCGACGGCCGAGACGGCGGCAGCCGAGGCGCCGGCGACCGGGACGCCGGCGGCTGGGGCGCCGGCGGCTGGGACGCGGGCGGCTGGGACGCGGGCGGCTGGGTGGTGCACACCGACGGCGGCCCGGTGACGGGCGACGCGGTCGTGGTCGCCGTCCCGAGTGGAGACGCCGCCGGGCTGCTGCCGCCGGGCGCCATACCGGTGCCTGAACGACTGTCCGCGCTGGGCTCGTCACCGATCGTCAATGTGCATACCGTTTACGACCGTCCGGTGCTGCCGCTGCCGTTCGTGGCCGCGGTTCGGTCGCCGGTGCAGTGGATATTCGACCGGACCGGGCCATCGGGACTGGCCGAGGGCCAGTACCTTGCGGTGTCGGTGTCCGCCGCGGATGGCTGGGTCGACCGCCCGACCGAGGAGGTGCGCGCGGTGTTTCTGCCGGCACTGGCCGACCTGCTGCCGCGTGCCCGGTCGGCCCGGGTACGGGAGTTCTTCGTCACCCGCGAGCGGCGAGCGACGTTCCGGCAGGGGCTTGGGAGCAACGCGCTGCGCCTCGGGGCGTCCACCGCGCTGCCGGGCCTGGTGCTGGCCGGAGCGTGGACCGACACCGGGTGGCCGGACACGATGGAGAGCGCGGTCCGCAGCGGCCGGTCCGCCGTCCGTGCCGTCCTGGAGCACCTGACCCGTACCGCACCGGCACCCGGGCCAACCGCCCCGGCGACCGGGCCGGCAAGAGGGAGCGCCGCGTGACCGTCGTGCCACCCGAGACCGTCTCTCGATCGCAGCAGCTCGTCGAGCCGGCGCTGCGTGCCGCGGTGGACCGGCTCGCCCCGGTGCCCCGGCTCATCGCCGGCTACCACCGGGGCTGGTGGGACGCGGACGGCCGCCCGGCGCAGCTGGAGGCGGGCAAGGCGCTGCGCCCGGCGCTGACCCTGCTGTCCGCCGAGGCCGCCGGCGGGCCGGTCGAGCCGGCCATCCCGGCCGCGGTCGCGGTCGAGCTGGTGCACGACTTCTCGCTGCTGCACGACGACGTGATGGACGGCGACACCCAGCGCCGGCACCGGCCGGCCGCCTGGGCGGTGTTCGGCACGTCCCAGGCACTGCTGGCCGGCGACGCGGTGCTCACCCTGGCCGTCCAGGTGCTGGCGGAGAGCCGGGCCGCCGGCCGGGACGCCGCGCTCGCCGCGCTGACCACCGCGATCCAGCGCCTGGTCCGCGGCCAGTTCGACGACATCGCGTTCGAGCCGCGCACCGACATCGAGATCGACGCCTGCCTGCAGATGGAGGCGGACAAGACCGCCGCGCTGCTGGCCTGCGCCGCCTCGATCGGCGCGCACGCGCTCGGCGCGCCGCCCCCGGTGGTGGACGCGCTCTACCGGTACGGCTTCGAGCTCGGGCTTGCCTTCCAGCTCGTGGACGACCTGCTGGGCATCTGGGGCGAGCCGGCGGTCACCGGCAAGCCGGTGCTCGCCGACCTGCGGGCCGGCAAGCGGAGCAGCCCGGTGGTCGCCGCCATGCGGTCCGGCACGGCCGCCGGCGAACGGCTGGTCGCGCTGCTCGCCGACGGGCGGCCGGCCGCCGAGGCGGACATCACCCGCGCCGCCGAGCTGGTCGAGCAGGCCGGCGGGCGGGCCTGGTGTTTGGCCGAGGCGGACCGCCGGCTGGCCGCGGCGCTGGCCGCGCTGGACACCGCCGCGCTGCCCGCGCCGGCGCGGCGGGAGCTGGCGGCGGTCGCCCGGTTCGTGACCGAACGGGACCGGTGATGGCCACTCCGGCCGCGAGCCCGGCCCCGCCGGCGCTGGCCGGCGCGCGGCAGGCGCTGGACCGCGCGGTCGGCCACCTGCTCCGACTGCAGGACTCGGCCGGCTGGTGGCAGGGCGAGCTGGAGACGAACGTCACGATCGAGTCCGAAGACCTCATGCTGCGGGAGTTCCTGGGCATCCGGGAGAACCCCCTCACCGCGGAGACCGCCCGGTGGATCCGTTCGAGGCAGCGGCCGGACGGCAGCTGGGCGAACTTCTACGGCGGCCCCCCGGAGCTGTCCACCACGGTCGAGGCGTACACCGCGCTGCGGCTGGCGGGCGACCCGCCGGACGCGGAGTGGATGCGGGCGGCGGCCCGGTACGCGGTCGCCGAGGGCGGCGTCGAGCGCACCCGGGTCTTCACCCGGATGTGGCTGGCCATGCTCGGCCTGTGGTCGTGGGACGACCTGCCCGCGCTTCCCCCGGAGATGATCTTCCTGCCCCGGTGGGTGCCGCTGAACGTCTACGACTTCGCCTGCTGGGCCCGGCAGACGGTGGTGGCGCTGACCGTGGTGAGCGCGCTGCGGCCGAGCCACCCGGTCTCGTTCGACCTGGCCGAGCTGCGCTCCGGCCGGTCCCGGCCGGAGCTGGACCGGCGGACCGGGATCCCGGCCGCGTTCCAGCGGCTTGACGTGCTGCTGCGCCGGTACGCCGGGCGGCCGATCCGGCCGCTGCGCCGGCTGGCCATGCGCCGGGCCGCTGAATGGATCGTGGCCCGGCAGGAGGCGGACGGCTCGTGGGGCGGGATCCAGCCGCCGTGGGTGTACTCGATCATCGCCCTGCACCTGCTCGGCTACCCGCTGGACCACCCGGTGCTGTGCACCGCGCTGGCCGGGCTGGACATGTTCACCGTGCGGGAAGCCGGCCCGGACGGCTGGGTGCGCCGGCTGGAGGCCTGCCAGTCGCCGGTCTGGGACACCGCGCTGGCGGTGGTCGCGCTGCGCGACGCCGGGCTGCCGGCCGACGCACCGGCGTTGCGCCGGGCCGCCGACTGGCTGGTCGGCGAGGAGATCGAGGTGACCGGGGACTGGTCGGTGCGCCGGCCGGCGCTGGCTCCGGGCGGCTGGGCGTTCGAGTTCGCCAACGACAACTACCCGGACACCGACGACACCGCCGAGGTAGTGCTCGCGCTGCGCCGGGTGGCCGGCCGGGACCCGGCCCGGCAGCGGGCCGCGGTGGACCGCGGGGTGGCCTGGGCGATCGGCATGCAGTCGGCGGACGGCGGCTGGGGAGCGTTCGACGCGGACAACACCCAGCGGCTGACCGAGAAGCTGCCGTTCTGCGACTTCGGCGCCGTCATCGACCCGCCGTCGGCGGACGTCACCGCGCACATCGTGGAGATGCTGGCCGCCGAGGGCAAAGCGGGCCATCCGGCCGCCCGGCGCGGGGTGTCCTGGCTGCTGCGGCACCAGGACCCGGACGGCTCGTGGTTCGGCCGGTGGGGGGCCAACCACGTCTACGGCACCGGCGCGGCGGTGCCGGCGCTGGTCGCGGCCGGCGTCCCAGCCGACAGCGAGCCGATCCGGCGGGCGGTGCGCTGGCTGGAGCGGGTGCAGAACGGCGACGGCGGCTGGGGCGAGGACCTGCGGTCCTACCGGGACGCGTCCTGGGTCGGCCGGGGCGAGTCCACCGCGTCGCAGACCGCCTGGGCGCTGCTGGCACTGCTGGCCGCCGGGGAGCGCTCGAGCGCCGTGCACCGCGGTGTCGGCTGGCTGGCGGACACCCAGCGGCCGGACGGGAGCTGGGAAGAGCCGTACTACACCGGCACCGGCTTCCCCGGCGACTTCTACATCAACTACCACCTGTACCGGCAGGTGTTCCCGATCAGCGCGCTCGGCCGCTACCTGTCCGGGAGGGACACATGAGCGAGCGCGAGGGCTCGCACCGCGAGCCGGAGATGACAGGGTTCCTGCTGGTGGTGCCGATGCGGGTCGAGCGGGCCGCGCTCGGCCGCCGGCTGCCTGGCTCGGTCCGGACCGGCATGGGGCCCCGCCGCTCGGCCGCCGCGGTGCCGGCGGTGCGCGCCGCGCTGGATCGCGGTGTCCACTCCGGACTGTTGATCGTCGGCGTCTGCGGTGGGCTCACCGACGCGCTCGCCCCTGGCGAGCTGGTGGTCGGCTCCGAGCTGCGCGGTCCTGATGGGACACTCCCCTGTGGCCGGACCCAGCCGGTCGCCGAGGCGCTGCGAGGCGCCGGCCTGACCGTCCACGTCGGACCGATCCACACTGCGGACCGGCTGGTCGGCGGTCCTGGCCGGGCCGCGCTGGCGGCGACCGGAGCGCTCGCCGTGGATCTCGAGTCGGCGATCCTGGCCACCGCCGCCGGCGACCGCCCGGTGCTGGTCGTCCGCGCCGTCTCGGACACCCCGAGCCACCCGCTGCTCTCGGCCGGAATCGTCCGCAATGGACTGACCGCGTTGCGTTCGCTGCGCGCTGCCGCCCCGGTTCTCGCGGCGGCCCCGCACCACTCGGAGAGGGAGGTGGGCTGAGGGTGGGTATCCCCCTTCGGCAGTCGGTGAAGATCGGCCTCTACATGGCCGGCCAGAAGCTGCGCGGCCGGACCAAGTTCCCGCTCATCGTCGAGCTCGAGCCGCTGTTCGCGTGCAACCTCGCCTGCCCCGGCTGCGGCAAGATCCAGCACCCGGCGAGCATCCTCAAGCAGCGGATGCCGGTCGAGCAGGCGGTCGGCGCCATCGAGGAGTCCGGCGCGCCGATGGTCTCGATCGCCGGCGGCGAGCCGCTGATGCACCCGCAGATCGACGAGATCGTCCGCCAGCTGGTCAAGCGGAAGAAGTTCGTCTACCTGTGCACGAACGCGGTGCTGATGCCCAAGCACATCCACAAGTTCACGCCGTCGCCGTACTTCACCTGGGTGGTGCACATCGACGGGCTGCGCGAGCGGCACGACGAGGCGGTGGCCAAGCAGGGCGTGTTCGACCAGGCGGTGGCCGGGATCAAGGAGGCGCAGCGGCGCGGCTT
>Ga0137371_10004131_pt1 | contig 11403 bp, 7 predicted proteins | sample SagtaG_7_FD_104919 | JGI IMG/M metagenome (GOLD analysis project Ga0137371, IMG submission 104919) | Vadose zone soil microbial communities from Sagehorn Ranch, Mendocino, California, USA - Sage1_R_40_16 metaG | ecosystem: Environmental > Terrestrial > Soil > Vadose zone | place: USA: California... | reverse complement strand
GCGCCATGGCTGCAATCATCGTGGCCGGGTCGTGCGGCTGAAGTCCAAACAGGAGCGTGGTCGCGGCGCGCCCTGCCCAAAGGGCTATGACGGCGCCGACGGTGAGCCCCACCGCCAGCAGCAGGCCCGCTTCCCGGAGCACCAGCCAGATCACGCGCCCGCGGTCCGCACCCAGAGCGATCCGCAAGCCGATTTCATGCCGGCGCTGGGCCACCATGTAAGCGATCACGCCGTAAAGGCCCAGCGTGGCAAGCAGGGCTGCGAGCAAGCCGAAGCCGGCGGAGAGCGTCGCCATCAGCCGCTCGCGCAGCAACGATTCCTGAAGCTGCCGCGACAACAGTCGAAACTCGATGCCGATGCCGGGGTCGATCTCGGCCGCAGCAGTCTTCACGTTGCGCATCACATCACCCACCGGACCGGCGGCGCTCAGCACAAATGTAGCGCCTGCTCCGGGATCGTCGTCTTGTGCGATGGGGAAGAACCCGATCGGGATGAAGTCTTCCCGCAGTTCGTAGTATTTCGTGTTCTTGACCAGGCCAACGATCTGGCAAAGCGGTTCCGGCTTGCCAGCCGCAGCCTCCAGGCGGAACGTGCGGCCGACGGGGTTGGCCCCACCGAAGAACCTGCGCGCGAACTCCTCGTTTACAATCGCCACTTTAGGTGAAGAGAACGTGTCGCGATCATTGAAATCGCGGCCGGCGATCAGAGGCGTGCCCATCGTGCGAAAGTAGCCTGGGCCGACACGGTTGAAATGGGATTCCTTCCCGCTGGCCTCCGCAGGCGCTCCGTCCGGACCTACGCTGTTGTTCCAGCCGCTTCCGCTAACGGGCGTAAACCATACTTGCGCTGCCGACACGACTCCGGGCCGAGTGGACAGACGCGCGAGCAGGTCGCGATAGACCACCGGGAGGCGCTCTTTGCCGTACTGCGGCCGCCGGAGATCGAGACTGACGGAGAGCACGCCCTCGGCTTGGAAGCCGGCGTCGGTCGTAAGCAAGTTCCGGAGGCTGCGGACGAACAGCAAGGCGCCGACTAACAGCACGAGCGAGAGGGCGACTTGAGTGGCGACGAGCGACCGCCGCAGGCTATGCCGCTCCCGCCCGGCGGTGGCGCCCCGGCCTCCGCTGCGCATTGCTGCCGCGGGAGCGAGCCGGGTGGCTCGCATGGCCGGTACGAGGCCGAACAGCACGCAGGTGGTTACCGCCAGAGCTGCAGTGAACGCCAGTACTCGCCCATCGACGCCGAGACCCACAAAGAGCGGGCTTTCAGCCGTGCTGAGAAACGCAACCAGCCCACGGCTAAGCGCCTGGGCCAGCGCGACTCCCAGTGCCGATCCGGCAACAGCCAGCAACAGGCTTTCTGCCAGAAACTGGCGGACCAACCGCCAGCGCGAAGCGCCAATAGCCAGCCTTACCGCAACCTCATGCTCGCGCGCGCTGGCGCGGGCCAGCAGTAGATTGGCCAGGTTTGTGCATGCGATCAGCAGCACCAGGCCTGTGGTCGCCAGCAGCAGCCAGAGTGGTCTTTCGTATTGCCGGCGCAAACCTGAGACGCCGGTGCCTGCCGGCGCGGCCACGAGTTTATTGGCCAGGTAGCGCTTGGCTGTTTCCGCGCGATACGTCGGCGGCAGCGTGGCTTGCATGATCGCGGGGGACAGCGCCTGCAGATGTGCGGTGGCTCGCTCCACGGTCCAATCCGGCTTGAGGCGTCCCATCATCGAGATCCACCAGGCGTGGGGGATCGGGATCCGCCCTTTTTTGTCTTCGGCCAGGAGGCGATCGGCGCAAAGCGGAATGGCCACGTCAAACCGGTTTCCGACCTCAACGCCGAAAAACGATGGCGTCGCGACGCCGATCACCGGGAACGGACGTCCGTCCAGGGTAATGGTACGAGTCAAAGCGCCGGGGTCGCCTCCGAGCTCACGCTGCCAGAACGCATAACTGAGCACGGCGCCAGGGCTGTCGCATATCTCGCTATCATCCTCCGTGGTGAAAGTGCGCCCCAGTACAGGGGTGACACCGAGGTTACGGAAAAACTCGCCGCTGACGTACAGGCCCTCGGCGTACCGGGCTTCTCCTCCCGCGGCAAGGTTAAAGCGCGTCGCGCTCCAGGCTAGGACGCCTGTAAAGGCTTGTTGCTGTGCCCGAATCTGTTCCCAGTGGCCGTAGGTGAGACGGGCGCTGCGTGTGGAAAACCAGCCGGAGCGGGCGGAACCGCTTGCGAAGTCGATCGACGCGAGCTCCTGTGGGTTATTGACGGGCAGCGTCCGCAGGCGCACGGCGTCGACAAGCTGGAAAATCGCGGTGTTTGCCCCTATGCCCAGCCCGATCGACAAGACCGCGACGAGCGTAAAACCCGGGCTTTGTCTGAGTTGCCGTACGCCGTAACGGAGATCCTGCGTAAACAATTCGAGCCAAGTCACTCAGTCCTCCTCTCCCTTTGTGTTGACGCCGACCTGGAAGTAAAAACATTTCTATCAACAAGATTAAATAGACGAAAACAAAACCACAATAGTTGGGCGAAGATTACACACGTGGCCGCGTGGCCGGCTTACCGGACAAGTTGTCGATTGCAACTCAACTCCCCGAAACGTTCGAGGAGATCAGAGGATGAGGATGGGGATGAGAATAAGGATAAGTGGAACAAGCCGCCTTTGCGGGCTGGAGACAGGCTCCGGATTTCTTGCGTTGTTTCTGGGGTGTTATGTAAACCGACCCAGTCTGGAACGTCCCGAACGCGGGGATGGTCACGGAGCGATCCTCGACGATCTCGCTGACCAGGCCCGAAACCACCATCTCCAGCGCCTGCGCGGACCCGAAGCGCTCGGCGAGCGTGCCCCCGGCGCGCGCCGGACGCTGGGTCCGTCCGCGCGGGCGGGCGCGCAACTGCGGCGTTAGGCCGCATCGTGGAAGCGCCGCACGACGAAGAGGCCGAGACCGGGAAGGTCGGCTCGCATCGAGGCCATGAGCTACGCGAGGAGCGCGGGATCCGGTTTATGGCGACGACCGCCGCCGGGATCCCGATCGTCACGGCCGTCTCCAGACCGCCGCCGCCGCGCGAGGCATCGGCGCGGGGGTCGGCGGCGCTCCTGCGTTTTTGCTGTTGCGGGGAACTACGAACGGCAGGATTCCCACTCTTGATTCGCTCGGTTTAGGAAGGATTAGTGCGGTAAAAACGGCCCTTGATTCTAAGAAGTATCACATTTCTATCACACTGAAGTCTTGCGGGTCATTTTGGGGCGATTAGGAAAGACCCGTTTCGGGGTGAGAAGGCCATCGGAATCCATTCGGAATATCTTGAATCGATTGATGTTGTGTGAAGAACTCCCTTTATTAAAATTTGGTCGGGGCGAGAGGATTCGAACCTCCGACCTTTCGGTCCCGAACCGTACGCGCTACCAAACTGCGCCACTCCCCGCGCGAAATCAGGGGAAAATCCTAGCGTAATTCCAGGACCCGATCAACTCCAATCCCCCCGATTCACCCTGATGAGATAAGATTTCGTTCTGAATAATGGCTCGACGTGTCATGGGAAGCCAACCTCAAGAAGAATTCAAGCACTTTATTCACCACGGAGTACACGGAGATGCACGGAGAACTCTCATGCCTCTGTGAAATCTCCGTGCCCTCTGTGTGGACGTGAGAAAAAATCGTAGCGCCGGCGTCTCGCCGGCATGCGGGCCTGGATAACTCCTTTTGCGTCAACAGGACCGTTGCCGGCTGGAAGCCGACGCTACATTTTTTCTCACATCCTGTGTCTCCGTGGTGAAACAGGGCGTCTTGCCGCTGCCACTATCGGAAAGGGTAGAGCTTGGGCGCAACTTTCAGCAGCGTCGGAACCGTAGAGTAGTCTGTTTGATCGCGCTGGAGAGGGGTAATGGAAATGTAGTCGTCCACGATGGCCTGAAAGTCCAAAGGGATCTGGCTTTTTCTCCGGAGGTCCGCGGCGTCGGTGAACGAGCTGGCAGGCTCTCGGCGATCGAGAAGGTTAAAGTGAGGGAAATGCGTTGTGCACCCTTGCCGCGTAATCTTTACTCCTCGGATTTTGCGTACCGGAATATTCACGTTGAGACAAATTCCGCCGTTGGATTTCTGCTCCAACATCGTTTTGGCGAGGGAGCGGGCAAATTTGGCTCCTTCTTCGAAACGAATGGCGCCTTCCTCATAGGCCTGAGAGACCGCCAGCGAGGCAATTCCGTGGCGCGAGGCTTCCCGAGCAGCGGCCACGGTCCCCGAGTACATAATGTCGTCGCCCAGGTTGGCGCCGTGGTTTATGCCGCTGATCACCAGATCGGGAGTTCGGGCGCTCAGGTGGGCCAGCGCATAAATAACGCAGTCGGCCGGCGTGCCGCTGAGCGTGAAATGATTTGTAGAGATGTTCCGAACGCTTAGTGGAGCGCGAATGGTAAGCCCGTGGCTTACGGCACTCCGCTCCTCGTCGGGAGCCACTATCAGAAGGTCCGCAACGCCCCGAAGAGATTCTTCAAGGGAGCGCAATCCTTTTGCTTCAATCCCATCGTCGTTGGTCAGGAGTATGAGTGACACAGCACATTACATTCAAAGAAGGGAATGGTCGGGACGAGTGGATTTGAACCACCGACCACACGCACCCCAAGCGTGTGCGCTACCAGGCTGCGCTACGTCCCGACGAGTCGAACATTATCATTCGCGGTTCAGCAAAGTCAATATGTTCTCCAGTTCCTTCCGCACCTGATGGAGGCGCTGCCCGGATGCCTGCTGCGCCTGAGTTTGGGCCTTGGGCGGCGACTCCGGGTCCACCGCCCCGGAGTCTGCCGAAAGCTTCTTGCGAGCCCCGGCAATAGTGAAACCTTCCTCGTAAAGCAGCTTGCGGATGTGAAGCAGGACCTCGATGTCTTTGGGCCGATAAGTCCTCTGCCCGGCCTTGTTCTTGGGAGGCGCGAGTTGGGGAAATTCGCTTTCCCAATACCGAAGGACATGGGCCTCTACACCTAAGATTTCGCAAACTTCCCCGATTCTGTAGTAGAGCTTCTTGGGAGTAAACTGCATCGCGACCTAAACGGACTTCAGGTACTTCGATGGTGTGAACGCGATGGCCTTTCTGCCGCGAATCACGATAGCCTTGCCAGTTTGAGGGTTGATCCCTTTCCGATCCTTACGCACCACAACGCGGAAGCAGCCAAAGCCACTAATCAGGACCTTCTCCCCTCGAGTGAGCCTGCCCTTGATGATCTCAAGGATCGAATCCATGATCCTCTGCGCATCGGCGTAGGACATCCCTCCGTGCGTGTCGTAGATAGCCTTAGCGAGATCGTTCTTGTTCACGTCAGTTCATTTGAAAGTGCGAGCTGTGTGAAGAAATCGCTGGAAATGAACTCGCGTTTCTATACTAGAGTGCAGCGAAATATGTGTCAATCCTATCCGAGGGGTGCTGAGGAGTGCAATCGGAAGTGCGAGCCAATTCATGCTGTCTTGAAGTCTCTGAGAAGGTGTGAAGAATCCAATTCGTGTTAATTCGTGGAATTCGTGGCCGATAAGCCGCCACGAAAATTCCACGAATACGATTCAGTCCTGAGACGTGAGTTTCTTGCCGCGCGCCTTGACCCGCTGAACGATGCGAATAGGTGTGGCGTAAAAGCCGAATCGTTCTCGCAGCTGATTGACCAGGTAGCGTTCGGCGGAAAAATGCAGCGGTTTCCGGCCGCTGGTAAAGACGACAAACGTGGGCGCAGCGGCCCGGACCTGGGTCATATAGCGGATTGCCGGCTTGTGCGCGGGATTATACGCCGTCAACCTCCGCGCCACGTCCGGAACAAAAACGTTATTGAGCGTCCCGGTGGGTATGCGCTGGCGCCGGGCGTCGTACGCGTTGCGAATCAATTCAAAAAGCCTGGAAACACGCAGGCCTTTAAGCGCGGACACCGTGAGAATGGGGGCAAAACTGAGGTACTTCATCCTCCGGAAAATCGAGTCGGTGTACTCCTTCAGAGTGTCCTGATCCTTCTGGACCAAATCCCATTTGTTGAGCACGATGATGACCGAGCACCCGGAATCGCAGCAGTATCCTCCAATGGCGGCATCCAGCTTCGTGACACCCTCCACAGCATCCAACAAGAGGAGCGCCACGTCGGCTCGCTGGAGACTCTTTTTCGCCATCAGGACGCTGATCTTTTCCGTGCCCGCCTCCGTCTTCCCTTTCCTGCGAATTCCCGCAGTATCGATGATGCAGTAGCTCACTCCATCGCGAAACAGCCAAGTGTCTACAGCGTCTCGTGTAGTGCCGGGAATTTCGCTTACTATCGTACGTTCCGCTCCCAGGAGCCGATTCACCAGGGACGATTTCCCCACATTGGGCCTTCCCACGACCGCCACCGCGATCCCCTTTTCGACGTCCTCTTCGGTTGCCGGAGAACCAGAATCGGCCCGCGACACAAGAGCATCCAGCAACTCCGCGATACCGAGACTGTGTTCCGCAGAAACTGGAAACACGTGTTCAAACCCGAAGCTGTAAAACGGAGCGGCCTGGGCCTCGAGCTCGGGAGTGTCGAGCTTGTTTACGACCACCCAAACGGGGAGCGCGGACCGGCGCAAGATGGGCAGGAGTTGCTCGTCGAGGGGCGTGGCGCCCACGCGCCCGTCCACTACAAAGAGCAACAGGTCCGATTCCCTGATTGCGGCTTCCACCTGCTCCAGAACCTTTGCCGGAATGATTTCCGCGGCATTGGGGATCATGCCGCCCGTGTCAATGATCTCCATGGCCGCTCCGCGCCAGTGCAACACCCCATAAATGCGATCCCGCGTGATGCCGGACTCGTTCCCTACGATCGCCTTTCGCTTGCCGCACAGGCGGTTGAAGAGGGTGGACTTTCCTACATTGGGCCGTCCCACCACGGCCACGCGAAACATTTTCTCCTCCGGAATCCAGTCTTGTTTGCGCGCCGCCGCAGGACACGGATTTACACGGCATAGCCAGGGCGCAACCAAGAGCATGAATGAAACCGCAGATGAACACGGATAAACACGGATCTAAGCTGAAAATCTTTCGCGGGCCGGAACGCAACTTTCCGCGTTCTCCTGAGGGCGTCGCGCACAGCGGGGGCCGGGCGTCAAACACGCAGAGCACGCTGGAAGCGTGCGCTCCCAGGGGCGGAACTTTGGTTGCGGCCACGCCGCGCCGTGTTAATCCGTCGAACCCGTGAAAATCCGTGTCCCATAGCCGCTTCTGGAAAAATTCTCAGACGGGGAGTGTAACATTCCATGTGAAAGTATCAGGGTTGTTTGCGGCCTATCAAGTAGTAGTAGCCGTCAGAGTCTATGCGGCCGAGATCTCCCGTGTGCAGCCAACCTTCCCGCAGAGTGCGCGCAGAGGAAGCGGGATCGTTGTAATAGCCTTTCATGATGTTGGGTCCTCGGATCAGGATTTCTCCCGGCTCGCCTACAGCGCAATCGCCCCCGCTTTCCCCGACGACGCGGCACTGCTCTCCAGGCAACGGAAGTCCCACAGACCCTGCCTTTCGCCTTCCGGTGTAGGGATTAGCGCAGCAGATGCAGGTCGCCTCGACCAATCCGTAACCCTCGACGACGAAAGCTTCGTAACGATCCTCGAATGCCCGCAAGGTAGTTTGGCCCACGGAACCTGTGTTACAGATGGCCAGCCGGAGAGAAGGGATGTCGCGCGACGCATCGCCGGCTTGCACAAGATCGGCAAAAAAATGAGGCGCTCCCGCAAGAACCGTAATGCGTTTTTCGCTCAGTTCGTCGAGGATTGCGCGTGGAGAGAAGAATTCTCCCAGGACGCAAGCCGCGCCCGCGGCCCAAGGCGTGAGTACCAGCAACACTTGCGCGGTAGAGGAGCTTAAGGGAAGCCAACAGAAAAATCGGTCCGTTTCATCTACACGGAAGGGTTGTACGGCCTGGAGACAGTTGCTCACGAAGTTTCGATGGGTGAGGAGGACCGCCTTTGGCGGGGCTGTCGTGCCGGAAGTGTAAAGGATCGCGGCCGCATCCTCGGGGCTCAGATCCGGCCAGAAACCCAGCACCGGTTCTTCCAGGAGGCTCCGAAAGGGGCCGTCCACAGGCGACTCATTTCCCGCCAGAATCCAGGATCGCACACGCGGCGACCTGGAAATCATTTCGAGCGCGCTCTCCGTAAAGCTGCGCTCGGTCACGAAGGCCGACGCCTGCGATTCCTGAACGGCGTCAAGAATCGTCTTCTGAGGCCACGCCGGGTTGAGCGGGACGGGCACTGCGCCCATCTTTGCGGCGCCGAGAAAAAAGAAAACAAACTCGGGACGATTCGAGAGCAAAAGGGCGATGCGGTCGCGCGGCCTGAGCCCTAAGCGGCTCAGGCCGGACGCCACGCGATCCGTTTTATCGTCGACCGTTCTGAACGAGAAACTCTGGCCGCGATACTCGAGGAATGTTTTCTTTTCATAACGGCGGGCTCGAGTGGTGAGTAGGTCCCGAAGGGTTTGCTGCTCGCTTGCCAAAGGATAGCGCCTTTCCCGGTTCGCGCAGCATGATAGGGACTGCTACCGGCACGGGTCAAGCCGATTCTCTTTAAAGGGTCTATAAGAGGTGCCATTAAAAGTGCGACTCACGCGGTGCGGCCGGAGAAACTCTGAAAAATTGTGTTTTAAACCAATGACATCCAAATGCTGTGATTGTTTTCGCAGTACTACGCCGAAAATCCTTCGCAACCTGGCAAGGATTTTCGTCCGCATAAACTGCACAAAATGCAACCACAGATGAACACCGATCCTTGTTCATCTGTGGCTTCGTTCATACTTTGGTTCCGGCTCCGCTGCGCTGTGGAATTCGCGGCCAATAAAACCGCCACGAATTCCACGAATTAACACGAATTATTCTCGACGGTCATTGTTCAGTTATCGCTCCGCGTTAGTGGAAGCGCGCATGCTCCCCTCATTTCTCAATTGTCATGGGGCATTTTCCATTTCTCATTCCGCAGCCCACTCCTATTGACATTCGATATGAGCGCGCCTAACCTACAGCATGTCTACAGGAGAGAAGCTATGATCGCCAGGGAGACGGACCTCTTGCGTTGTTGCTCGCTCCTCACATACCGCCCCCGGTACGGCTCGTCGCTCGCGCCTCGCCAGTCCCGCTTTGCGGGACAGCAAAATGCGAATTCGTTTCTGCGCGAGCCTAAGTATTATCGCCCGACTAAAGCCGGAGAGCGCCAGCTCGCAGCCGAGACCGAGGACTGGCAGCGCATCTCGCTGGCAATTGCGTGCGCGCTCCAAGCGAACTAAAAGGAGAAACGATGCCGCTACTCTCTCGCCTATCCAACCTCTGGCGCAACCTGTACCACAAGGATCGGGTGGAACAGGAGCTCACGGAAGAGGTGCGTGCTTACCTGGAGATGCTAGTCGAGTTGAAGATCAAGGAGGGCCTGGACCCGGCGGAAGCGCGCCGCCTGGCCCTGATCGATCTGGGCGGCGAGGAACAGGTCAAAGAGAGGGTGCGGGAGGTGAGATTCGGACATCATCTGGAAACCCTTTGGCAGGATCTGCGCTACGGGCTGCGCGTGCTGCGCAAGAGTCCTGGTTTTACAACTGTCGCGGTCTTGTCGCTGGCGTTGGGCATCGGCGCAACGACGGCCGTGTTCAGCGTGCTCAACGCTGTCGTGCTGCGACCGCTGCCCGTCGCCGAACCGGAGCGGCTGGTCGTCATTAAGCCGGAACTTCGAGGCAAGCGTTTCGTGCTCTTTAATCCACTCTTCGAAGAGCTGCGCGGCAGCCAGCAGTCGCTCTCAGGGATGTTCGCCGTATCCGATGAGCCTTATCTTAAGACTACGTTCGAGCACGCGACCCCCGTTTACGTGCGCGGCAGCTTCGTTTCCGGGAACTATTTTCAGGTGCTCGGCCTCTCGCCGGCTCTCGGACGGCTCCTCACCGACGAGGATGACTCGCCTTCGGTGGCGAATTGTGCCGCCGTTGTGAGCCACGCGTTCTGGACGACGACGTTGCTCGGCGATCCGGCCGCGCCGGGGCGTCGGGTGGCCGTGCGCGAGAAGCTGTGCACGATCGTGGGTGTGGCCCCCATCGGCTTTCGCAGCCACGAGCCAGGCTACGCTCCTGACATTTGGATACCCTTGCGGCCACTCACCGATCCCAAGTTGCTGGCCAGCCGTACCATGGCTTTCTTCTCCGGTGTGATGGGCCGCCTGCGGCCTGAAATCATCCCCGCTCAGACCGAGGCGGAGTTGACTGCTCTCTACCAGCGCATGCAGCCAGGCGACCAACCATCTCCCCACCCCGGGGAGGCACCTCCTAAGCCGAATGACTTCAGGATCTTGGTGGAGCCCGGAGCACAGGGCCTCGACGCCGTTCGACGCCAGTTTGGCCAACCGCTGGCGCTTGCGCTCGCGGTGGTAGGAGTGGTCCTGCTGATCGCGGCGGTAAACGTCGCTAATCTTTTGCTGGCGCGCGGCGCGGCCCGAACGACGGAGCTCGCCACGCGGGCGGCTCTGGGCGCCGGGCGCGCACGCTTGATGCGCCTGCTCGCTCTTGAAGGAGCGGCGCTGGCCGCTGCCGGAGGATTCATGGGAGTTGCAGTTGCACTGCTGGCCACGCCTGCGCTCTCGAAAGCGGTGTCGCTGCCATACAAACCGATTGCGCTCGACACCGCGCCGGACGCTCGCGTCCTGGGTGTTGCGGTTACCGCGACGATCTTCGCGGCCCTGCTGGCGGGCGTCTTGCCGGCGTTGCGGCTGAGCGGTCGGGATTTGCAATTGGGAATGGCGGGCGCCGGCCGCACGACCAGCACTCGCTCCGGCCAACGCATCATCCGGACGCTTGTCGCGGCGCAGTTGGCGTTGTCTTTGCTGCTCGTCACTTCGGCCGGCTTGCTGCTGCGGACCATGTTGCGCGTAATGGCGGTAGACCCCGGTTTTAACGCCAGCCACGTCGTGCTCATGGACATCCAGGACACCGAGCCGGCGGCCCGCTTTGGCGAGGTGGACACGCCCGGACAGAAGGCGCGGCGGGCGGCCCAGTGTCGCGCGCTCGATCAGCGCCTGAACGCAATTTCAGGCGTGTATGCCGCGAGTCTCTCTTGGTTGGGCTTGTTCGGAGGCAACTATGTCGGTCTGAACCTGTACGACGCAGACCACCCTGAGGACAGCCATTTCACGCTGCTCGACTACATCTCGCCCCATTATTTCGAAGCGGTCGGCATGCAGCTCCTGCGCGGCCGCCCTTTCACCGAAGCCGACCGCGAGGGCTCGTTGCGTGTCGCCGTCGTGAACGAAGCCTTCGTGCGCGAGCGGATCGGCGGCCGGCACGAAGCGATCGGCAGCAGATTCGTCATGACGTACGCGGACGATCGCCGGCCGTTCACCATCGTGGGCATTGTCCGCGATGCGAAATACAACGATTTGCGCGAGCGCCAGTCGGAGCCCATG